>JADEYI010000879.1_pt1 | contig 30193 bp, 23 predicted proteins | sample 8542331 | NCBI WGS metagenome assembly JADEYI01 (sample SAMN16510988, study PRJNA670497) | mine drainage metagenome | isolation source: biofilm near Copperflume 1 | place: Germany: Marsberg coppermine Kilianstollen | collected 2018-02 | reverse complement strand
ACCTACCGCTTTTCGAGAGCGGCACCATCAACCACTCGGACACCTCTCCGTCACGCGGATTATAGCGGGCGGCCAGCGGCCGTCGCAGGCAACACGGCCGCGCACGCAACGTCAGAGCTGTGGCACGGACGCCGGCCGCCGCGAAGGCGTCGCGGATCGGGCGCACGCGGCCGCCGGCTCCGCCGGCTCTGGCGCGTCACTCGCGCCGGCGCATCTGCGGGAAGAGGATCACCTCGCGCATCTGCGTCTGCCCCGTGAGCAGCATCACCAGGCGATCGATGCCCATGCCGAAGCCGCCGGTGGGCGGCATGCCGTGTTCGAGCGCGGTGAGGAAGTCCTCGTCGAGCGTCTCCACCTCCTCGATGCCGGCGGCCTTCAGCCGCGCCTGCGTCTCGAAGCGCGCGCGTTGGTCGATGGCGTCGTTGAGCTCGCTGTAGGCGTTGCCCAGCTCGAAGCCCGCGGTGAACACCTCGAAGCGCTCGACGATGCCTTCGGCGCCGGGCTTGCTCTTGGCGAGGGGCGAGATCTCCTTCGGATAGTCCAGCAGGAACGTCGGCTGCTGCAGCCTGGGTTCTACGTACACCGAGACCGCTTCGTCGATGAGCTTCCCCCACGACCAGCCGGGGTCGACATCGATGCCGCGCCGCCGCAGCTCGTCGAGCAGCTTCCCGCGCGTCCGGAACTCCTCGAAGTCGATGCCCGCGTGCTCGATCAGCGCATCGCGCATCGTCAGGCGCTGCCACGGCGGCGCCAGCTCGAGCACGTGCTCGCCGAACGGGACGCGCGTCGTGCCCAAGACATCGCGCGCAACGGTCGACACCATCTCCTCGACCATGCGCATCACGTCGTTGTAGTCGGCGTAGGCCTCGTACGTCTCGATCATCGTGAATTCCGGCACGTGCGTGCGGTCGATCCCCTCGTTGCGGAAGATGCGGCCCAGCTCGTAGACGCGGTCGAGGCCGCCGACGATCAGCCGCTTCAGGTGCAGTTCGAGCGAAATGCGGAGGTAGAAGTCCTCGTCGAGCGCGCGGTGATGCGTGACGAACGGCGTCGCCGCCGCCCCGCCCGCCTCCGGCTGCAGCACAGGCGTCTCCACCTCGATGAAGCCACGCTCATCGAGGAAGCGGCGCACGCGGGCGACGATCGCCGCCCGGCGGCGAAACAGCTCGCGCGTCTCTTCGTTGGCCATGAGGTCGAGGTAGCGCTGACGAAAGCGCGTCTCGATGTCTTCGACGCCGTGCCACTTCTCGGGCGGCGGCCGCAGCGCCTTCGCGACGACGGCGTACGAGCGCGCCTCGACCGTGATCTGCTGCGTACGCGTGCGAAAGAGGGCCCCCCGGACGGAGAGGAAGTCGGCGAGGTCGAGGTCGGCGATGCCGGCGTAGGCGTCGGCGCCGATGGTGTCCTTCTTCAGGTAGCACTGGATGCGCCCGGAGCCATCGAGCAGGTCGATGAAGCTCGCCTTGCCCATATCGCGCAGGGCGACGATGCGCCCCGTCACCGCGACCTCCGGCGGCTGGCCGGCGCGGCCCGCCTGCTCCCAGCGCTCGAACGCGGCGATGGCGTCGGCGGCGGCGTGCGTGCGGTCGACGCGCGGCGGGAAGGGGTCGACGCCGCGCGAGCGGAGCCGGGCGAGCTTCTCCCGTCGTGCCTCGATCAGCTCATCTTCGCCGGGCATGGAGGAAGGGTAGCGGGTTGGTGCGCTGAGGGGCGAACGGGGCTGTGCCGGTCAGGGTTGGGTCGCATGACGGTGGCGATGTTGGATGTTGGACTTTGGAAGTTGGAGGGGCTGTCGCCGCTGGGTTGGACGAACTGATGCTGTGGGCAGCCACCGTATCGGCTAGCACGCGCGCGTCCCGCCGCGCATACTGCGACGGCGATGGACTGGCGGGAGCGCTACGCAGACAGGCTGACGACGGCCGAGGAGGCGGTGCGCGTCGTGCGCGACGGCGACCGCGTCGTCATCGGCATGCACTACCAGACGCCGCTGGCGCTCTGCCGCGCGCTGGCCGCCCGCAACGGCGAGCTGCGCTGCGAGATCGACAACTCGATCTCGACGTTCATCTCCTGGTGGCCGGAAGGGACGCCCGGGAACACCTTCGACGTCCGCACCTTCTTCCTGCAGGCGAGCGACCGGCCGGCGATGCGGCGGCGGCTGCTCGAGTACGTGATCGCGCCGCCTACGCGCAGCGACGAGAGCTACTGGCTCGACAGGAAGCCGGACGTGTTCCTCGTCTCCGTCTCGCCGCCCGACGACGACGGCTGGTGCAGCTTCGGCATGAGCGTCTGGGGCGCGCCGGAGGTCGCACGCGAAGCCGCGCACGTCATCGGCGAAGTCAACGAGCGCTTCATCCGCACCGGGGGCGACAATCGCGTGCACATCTCGCGCTTCGCGGCGCTCGTCGAGGCGCCGCCGGCGTGGAAGTACCTGCAGCGGACTCCGCCGAACGGCGAAGAAGTCGAGGTCGCCTCCGTCATCTGCTCGCTTGTCGGCGCCGAGATCGTGCGCGACGGCGACACGCTGCAGATGGGCACGGGCACCGTCTCGGCGGCGCTGGCGCCGTTCCTCTCGCACCGCCAGGACCTCGGCGTGCACTCCGAGCTGATCTTCGGCGGCATCCCGGCGCTCGTCGATGCCGGCGTCGTCAGCGGCGCGCGCAAGACGCTGCATCCAGGGAAGGTCGTCGGCGCATCGTTCGGTCCGCTCACCGCCGGGGAGTTCCGGGCGGTCGATGGCGACGACCGCTACGAGCTGTACTGCATGAGCCACACGAACGACATCGGCGTCATCGCGGCGCACGACAACATGGTGGCCGTGAACAACGCCCTGCTGGTCGACCTCACCGGCCAGATCAACGGCGAGACGCTGGGCACGGAGATCTACAGCGGCACCGGCGGCGCCTTCGCCTTCGCCGTCGGCGCGCTGCACGCACGAGGCGGCCGCGCCGTCACCGTCCTGCCGTCGACGTCGCTCGTCGGCGGCGAGCGGCGCTCGCGCATCGTGCCGATGTTCCCGCAGGGAAGCGCCGTCACCGTGCCGCGCGGCTACGCCGACATCTTTGTCACGGAGTACGGCATCGCGCGGCTGAAGGGGAAGACGCTACGCCGGCGCATCGACGAGCTGATCGCCATCGCCCACCCGGACTTCCGCGCCGGGCTGCGCGCGGAGGCTGCGCGCCTCTACGGGCGATGAAACCGAGACGTCGGACGCGGGACGCGCCCTGGTACGCCGGCGCGACGAACACGCCACTGTGCCACGTCACCCGCCGCACGCCGTGGGCGCTTCCTCGTCGTCGCCGGCGCGCGTACACTCGCGGTACCGCAGGCACGAGAGCGGACGCCGGTCGCCCGCCGCATCGCGCGGTGGGACGGGGAGCATGCGATGAAGACAGTGAAGTTCCCGGCCGAGTTCTCGTGGGGCACGGCGACCGCTTCCTACCAGGTCGAAGGCGCCTGGGACGAGGACGGCAAGGGCGAATCGATCTGGGACCGCTTCGCGCATAGCGAGGGCCGCGTGCTGAACGGCGATACGGGCGATGTCGCCTGCGACCAGTACCATCGCTACGCCGAAGATGTCGCGCTGATGAAGGAGCTGGGGCTGCGCGGATACCGCTTCAGCATCAGCTGGCCGCGCATCTTCCCCGAGGGCAAGGGGAAGGTGAACCAGGCCGGCCTCGACTACTACGGCCGCCTCGTCGATGAGCTGCTCGCCAACGGCATCACCCCCTTCCCGACGCTCTACCACTGGGACCTGCCGCAGGCGCTGCAGGACGAAGGCGGCTGGGCGGACCGCGGCATCATCGACCACTTCGCGACCTACGCCCGGACCTGCATCGATGCGCTCGGTGACCGCGTCAAGCGCTGGATGATCCTCAACGAGCCGTTCATCTTCACCTTCATGTCGTATCTCAGCGGCATGGCCGCGCCGGGCATCCGCGATTCCGGCCTCGCGCTGCGCTCGTCGCACATCGTCAACCTCGCCCACGCAGAGGCGGCGCGGGCGATGCGAGCGGCCGGCAGCGCCGAGGCGATCGGCACGGCGTTCAGCATGGCGGCGTCGTACCCGGCTTCAGACAGCGCCGCGGACCGGGCGGCGGCGGAGCGCCACCACGCCTGGAACAACGACTGGTTCCTGCGGCCGATGATGAAGGGCGAGTATCCGGCGGCGTACCTCGACCAGGAGCGCGCGATCGAGCGCATGGAGGTGCAGCCCGGCGACCTCGACCGGCTCAGGGAGCCGCTGGACTTCGTCGGCATCAACCTCTACTCGCGCGCGATCTGCGCCGATGCCGGCACCAGGAAGAACATCGATGTGCGCCAGATCCCCGGGCCGGGGCCGCGCACGGACTACAACTGGGAGGTCTGGCCGGCAGCGATCTACCAGATGATCATGCGCGTGACGAAGGAGTACGGCCGGCCGCCGATCTACATCACCGAGAACGGCTGCTCGTATAAGGAACGCCCCGGCGCGGATGGCCGCGTGCGCGACGACCGGCGGGCGGCCTTCTACGAAGGCTACATCGGCCAGGTCGGCCGCGCACTGGCGGAGGGCGCCGATGTCCGCGGCTACTACGCCTGGTCGCTCATGGACAACTTCGAGTGGGCGGCCGGCTACAGCCAGCGCTTCGGGATCATCGACTGTGACTTCGAGCACGGGCAGAAGCGCACGATCAAGGACAGCGGCTACTGGTACCGCGACCTCATCGCCAGGGGCGAGATCGCCTACGACGAGACGCTGGCGTAGCGGCGCGCGAGCGCGCGCCGTAATCGACACGCGCAGGGATCGGCCGCTCGAGATCGCCGGTCGCCTGGCGCCGCGGCGTCGTTCGGAACGATGACAGGGCGTGGAGGCGGCGAAGCACGCCTCACCAGCCGCGCTTGGCCAGGATCTCGTGCTCCGGGATCGACGCGATCTCCAACCCGCGCATCGCGCTGCCGGTGCCGCGCGACACCTCGGCGATGATCGCCGCGTCCCGGTAATGCGTCGTCGCCTTGACGATCGCCAGCGCCATCTTCTCGGGCGTCTCCGACTTGAAGATCCCGGAGCCGACGAAGACGCCTTCGGCGCCCAGTTGCATCATCAGCGCGGCGTCGGCCGGCGTCGCAATGCCACCGGCGGCGAAGTTGACGACGGGCAGCTTGCCGAGCTCGTGCACCTGCTGCACCAGCCCGACCGGCGCGCCGAGGTCCTTCGCGGCCGCCGCCAGCTCGTCGTCGGGCATGTTCTGGACGCGCCGGATGTCGTCCCACAGCTGGCGCATGTGGCGAACCGCCTCGACGACGTTGCCGGTGCCGGCTTCGCCCTTCGTCCGGATCATCGCCGCGCCTTCGCCGATGCGCCGGAGCGCCTCGCCGAGGTTGCGGCAGCCGCAGACGAACGGCACCTTGAAGGCGTGCTTGTTGACGTGGTGGGCCTCGTCGGCCGGCGTCAGCACTTCCGACTCGTCGACGTAGTCGACCCCGAGCGCCTCCAGCACCTGCGCTTCGACGAAGTGGCCGATGCGCGCCTTCGCCATCACCGGGATCGTCACCGCCTCGACGATCGCGGTGATGATATCGGGGTCGGACATGCGGGCGACGCCGCCGTGGGCGCGGATGTCGGAGGGCACGCGTTCGAGCGCCATCACGGCGCAGGCGCCGGCTTCCTCGGCGATGCGCGCCTGGTCGGGTGTAACGACGTCCATGATGACGCCGCCCTTCAGCATCTGCGCCAAGCCTCGCTTGACGGCCCATGTGCCGGTCTCGGCGGCGCCATTCGGCCCGCCGCCCGTCGTCGTCAGGGGGCGCTCGTTCGTCGCGACCATCGTCCTTGTCCTCCACTGCTGCCAGGTGTTGCGTCAGCAGTGTAACGAATCGTCGGCAGCCGTCGCCGGGCGAAGACCTCTGCCGCCCCTCTCGACTCCGGTGGAGACGCCGCCCGGCACGCTATCCCGGTTCGGCCAGGTGGTAGGGACGGTCGCACGTCGCGCAGTAGTACATCTGCGTCTCCGCCCGCGCCAGCGGCCGCCCGCAGATGCAGACCCAGCCCGCGATCCGCGCCGGATTGCCGCGCACCAGCGCCTGCGCCGGCACGTCCGCCGTGACGACGGAGCCGGCGCCGACCATCGCCCACGGCCCGATGGTGATGCCGGGAAGGACGATGGCGCCGGCGCCGACGGCGGCGCCGTGGCGGACCAGCGAGGGCTCGATGGTCCAGTCGGCGTCGGTCTTCAGGCTGCCGTCAGGGTTGATGGCGCGGGGGAGGCGGTCGTTCGCGAAGACGACGTGCGGGCCGATGAAGACGCCATCCTCGAGCGTCACGCCCGCGAAGAGCGACGCCCGGTTCTCGATCTTGCAGCGGTCGCCGACGACGACGCGCTCACCGATGTAGACGCCCTTGCCGAGGACGCAGTCGTCGCCGACGCGCGCGTGTTCGCGCACCTGCGCCTCGTGCCAGACCCTGGTGCGCTCGCCGATCTGCGCGTGCGGCGAGACGTCGGCTGTCGGGTGAATCATCGCGCCTCGATCGCGGCCAGCATCCGCTCGGCTGCATGGCCGTCGCCGAAGACCGGGGCCGGCTCGCGCTCTGGCCGCGGCCGTCGCGCCGCAGCCAGTATGCGTTCCGGCGCGTCGCCGGCGAGGATGTTCCAGCCATCGGCGAGCGTCTCCGTCCACTCCGTCTCGTCGCGCAATGTGACGCACGGCACGCCGAGCAGGTAGGCCTCCTTCTGGACGCCGCCCGAGTCCGTCAGGATCACGCGCGCCTGCTGCTCCAGCGCCAGCATGTCGCGGTAGCCGACGGGATCGATCACGCGTACGGCCGCGCCGACTTCGATGTCCGAGTGGGCGAGCGCCGCCCGCGTGCGGGGATGCATCGGCAACACGACGGGCTCGCCGAGGGACGCCAGGGCGTCGAGGAGGCGCTCGAGCCGCGCCGGGTCGTCGGTGTTCGCCGCGCGATGCACCGTCGCCAGGGCGTAGCCACGCGGCGCCAGCGACAGCTCGTCGATGATGGGCGAGCGCGCCGCCGCGGCGGGCGCCTGCAGCAGCAGCGCATCGTACATGATGTCGCCGGTGCGATAGATGCGGCCGCGAGCCGCGCTCGCAGCGGCGCCGCCGAGCTCGCGAACGGAAGCTGGAGGCTCGACGCCTGAGGCTGCCGTCTGTCGAACTCCAGCTTCCAGTCTCCCGCCGCGAGCCTCCCGCGCGTCGCCGGGCGCCGCCTCATCCCCCGCACCGGCGTGCCCAACCGCGATCGCGGGGCCGGCGGGGCGAGCCTCCGTCCTCCAGATTCCCGCCTCGGACCCCTCGACCACGAGCGCGCCGTCCGCCACAACCACGTGTCCCTCTGCGACGAGGTTCCCGACAGCGGCCGCCGTCGGCGCGAAGAGGTACGCCGAGACGCTGTCGGCGACGATCCGGTTGAGTTCCTCCGGCATCGTCCGCACGCCGCTACGCAGCCCCGCCTCGACGTGCGCGAGCGGGATGTTCAGCTTCGCCGCCGCCAGCGCGCCGGCGAGCGTGCTGTTGGTGTCGCCGTAGATGACGACGACGTCGGGCGCCTCCAGCCGCAGCACGTCCTCGAGCCGCTCGAGCATCTGCGCCGTCTGCCGGCCGTGCGGCCCGCTGCCGACGCCGAGATGGTGGTCGGGCTGCGGCAGCGCGAGCTCGTCGAAGAACACGTCCGACATCTGCGCGTCGTAATGCTGCCCCGTATGCACGAGGATCTCCGTGTGCCGCCGCCGGGCGACGCGCGAAAACGCGGCCGCCTTGATGAACTGCGGCCGCGCGCCGACGACGGTGAGGATCTTCATGCGGAGAGCGCGGATGACCACAGGCCCGATGACGAAGCACGCGCTGCGCGGTGATGACGCCGGACAGCAGACACCAGAGAGCAGACGGCAGATCGTGACGGGTGCAGCGCGGTCAGGCAGCGAGCGCCTGGTGTCCCGACGGCCTGCGCCCCGGGTGTTTCTCGTCTGCTGTCTGGTGTTCTCTGTTTCCTGTTGTCGCGCATCTACCCGCCAAATCTCGCCTCGTTCGATCTTGACCGAGGCTCACGTCGCCGCCTCGCCGCCTGCCGGCGCGTCGACCTCGTACGGCAGCGCCTCTCCCGTATCGCGGAGGTCGATGCGGGCCAGCGCGTGCAGGCGTGCCGCCAGCTCCTCGCGCGCGCGCGGCCGGTTGTGGGCCAGCTCGTTGATCTTCGCCACGAGCTCGCCGTAGGTCACCGTCGCCCGCCCCTCCGTCAGGAAGATCTTCGGGTGGTGCGTGTTGAACAGCCGCTCCGAGGACGACAGCAGCTCCTCGTGCAGCTTCTCGCCCGGCCGCAAGCCGGTATAGACGATCTGGATGTCGCGGCCCGGCTCCAGCCCCTTGAGCCGGATCATCTTCTCTGCCAAGTCCGCCGTCCGGATCTTCTCCCCCATATCCAGGAGGAAGATCTGGCCCTGCTGGGCGAACGAGGCCGCCTGGATGACGAGGCTCGCCGCCTCTTCGACGGACATCTGGTAGCGCGTCGTCTCCGGGTCGGTGAGCAGCACCGGGCCGCCGCGCTCGATCTGGCGCAGAAAGAGCGGCACGACACTGCCGCGGCTGCCCATGACATTGCCGAAGCGAACAGCGGCGAAGGTCGTCGCGCTGCCGCCGCCCGGCGCCGTCACCAGGAGCTCGCCGATGCGCTTGGTCGCGCCATAGACGTTGTCCGGCACCACCGCCTTGTCCGTCGAGACGAACACCACGATGCGGGCGCCAGCATCGGCCGCGCCGGCGAAGACGTTGAGCGTGCCGACGACGTTCACGCGCAATGCGGCCGCCGGGTGGTCCTCCATCACCGGGATGTGCTTGTACGCGGCGGCGTGGAAGACGACATCGGGCCGCGCCTGGGTCATCGCCGCATCGACCTGGGCGCGCTCGGCGATGTCGCAGAGCGAGATGCGGATCCGCGTCTCCGGCGCCTCCGGCTCCAAGTCGCGCTGCAGGTCGTACAGGCCCGTCTCGTTGGTGTCGAGCAGGTGCAGGCTCGCCGGCTCGAAGGTCAGCACCTGCCTCACCAGCTCCGACGCGATGTAGCCCGCGGCGCCCGTGATCAGCACGGACTTCCCGCGCAGCGTCGCCGCGCAGGCCTCCGCATCGATGTCCACTTGCTCGCGGCCCAGCAGGTCGTCGACGGTCACCTCGCGCAGCTGCGAGGCCGCCGGCGCGTCCCGCACGAGGTCGCGCAGCCCCGGCACGGTGCGCATCGGCACGCCGGCGGACTGCACGATGCCGACGATCTCGCGCATCACGGAGCCGGGCGCCGACGGGATCGCCAGCACGATCAGGTCGACGCGCCGCGTGCGGCAGACGGACGGGATGTCGTGCCGGTCGCCGCGCACGGTGACGGAGTGAATGCGGACGCCGCGCAGCCGCCGGTCGTCGTCGATGAAGCCGACGGGGCGGTACTGCCACTGCGGGTTCTGGAGGAATTCGCGCGCCAGCAGCTGGCCCGTGTGTCCGGCGCCGACGATCAGCACGTTCTTGACGGCCGCATCGAACCCGGCGAACGGATTGCGCGAGGCCCACAGCCGCGGCCAAAACTTGATGCCGCCCATGGCGATGAGCATCAGCGCCGGCGCCACGACGTTCACGGTCAGCGGGATATGGCGCGGGCTGAGGAACGCGTTGATCGCGAAGAGGAAAATGGACACGACGCCGATCGAGAGGGCGATGTTCAGTGCGTCGACGATGCCCGCGTATTTCCACGACGTGCGGTAGACACGGAACAGGAGGTTGCCGGCGATGTACGAGGCAGCGATGACCGGGGCAGCGGCGGCGAAGAAATGGATTGACTTCGCCGGCACGTCGCCATCGAAGCGGAGCGCCAGCGCCGCCGCGTACGAGGCGACGACGACCGCCGCATCGAGCAGCAGCACCGGCAGCAGGCGCAGCGTCGCGCGCATGTCGAACGCGTCGGGGCGCATCATGGACGCTGCCTCGCGCGCATCGCCGGATCATGGTCACGGACGTGCGGCGTGGCGGCGCGGCGGCGCATGGGCGGTGTACCGGGTGGGGCCGAGACCGTGTGTATGACCTGCGTGGCGTCGCCTCCCCGCCCGGCTCTCCGGCGTCCGCTCCCGGACGCGCAGAGGCCGTTCAGCGAGCGCCTTTGCGCGCCAGCACCACCGGCACCGTCTTCGCGAGGATCGCGAGGTCGCCGGCCAGCGAATGGTTGCGCACGTATTCGAGATCGTAGTGCATGGTTTCTTCGTACGTCAAATTCGCGCGGCCGCTCACCTGCGCCAGGCCGGTGATCCCCGGCTTGACATCGTGCCGGCGATGGTACTCCGGCGGGTACTGCGATACCAGCTCCGGGATCTCCGGGCGCGGCCCGACGACCCGCATGTCGCCGCGCAGAACGTTCCAGAAATTCGGCAGCTCGTCCAGGCTCGTCGCGCGGAGGACGCGGCCGACCCGCGTCAGCCGGGACATGGGCGTGATGAAGATGAACGTCTTGAATTGCTCGGGGTCGAGCTTCGGCGTCTCGTACGGCTTGTGCCCTTCATGCGACATCGTACGGTACTTGTAGAAGGTGAAGCGCCGCCCCTTCAGACCCACCCGCTTCTGCGAGAAGATCACCGGGCCGCGCGAGTCCAGCTTGATCGCCAGCGCGATCAGCGGATAGGTCAGCGCGAAGACCACCACGCCGACGAAGCCGATCGCGCCGTTGATACTTCGGTCCAGCATCACCCTCCCATCGACGCTCAGCCCCCGCTAGCGGCGGTGCGCGAGGACGACGTCTGCCACCGCCTCGCACACCCGGTCGACGTCGTGCCCGGTCATGCGCGTGTACAGCGGCAGCGAGAGCATCGTCTCGAACGCGGCGTCCGCCACGGGGAAGTCGCCGGGCGCCCAGCCGTACGCCTCTCGATAATACGGGTGATGGTGGATCGGGATAAAGTGCACCGACGTCCCGATCCCGCGCGCCCGCAGCTGCTCGATGCACGCATCGCGCCCGATCGTCAGCCGCTCCGGCCGCAGCCGCACCACGTACAGGTGCCAAGCGTGCGTCGTCCCGGCGCGCTCGGCGGGCAGCACGACGTCGGCCAGATCGCCGAGCCGGCGGCTGTACCGCCCGGCCAGCGCGCGCCGCGTCCGCTGGAACTCGCCGATGCGGGCGAACTGCGCCGCGCCGAGCGCCGCCTGGTAGTCGGACATCGCGTAGTTGTAGCCGGCTGCCAGCACCTGGTATCGCCACGAGCCGCGCGCGGTGTAGCGGTCCCAGGCGTCGTCGCTCATGCCGTGCAGCGCCAGCAGCCGCGCGCGTTCGGCCAGCGCGGCGTCGTCCGTCGTCAGCATGCCGCCGCGCCCGGATGTCACGTTCTTCGTCGGATAGAAGCTGAACACCGCCGCGTCGCCCAGGCTGCCGACGCTCCGCCCACCGGCCTCGGTGCCGACGCCGTGCGCGGCATCGCCGACGACACGAAGGCCGTGGGCGCGGGCGATCGCCGCGATCGCGTCCATGTCGCAGGCGGAGCCGGCGTGATGCACGGGCAGGATCGCCTTCGTGCGCGGCGTCAGCGCCCGCTCGATCGCCTGCGGGTCGATGCAATAGTCGTCGGCGCGGATGTCGGCCAGCACCGGTGTGGCACCGGCGTGGATGATCACGTTCACCGTGGCGGCGAACGTCGTCGGCGTGGTGATCACCTCGTCGCCGGGACCGATGCCCAGCGCGACGAGCGCCAGGTGCATCCCCGCCGTCGCGGAGTCCACCGCCACGGCGTGCCCGACGCCGCAGTAGGCGGCAAACGCGGCCTCGAAGGCGCGCGTCCGCTCGCCGGGCGCCAGCCAGCCGGAGCGAAGCACGTCGACCACGGCGGCGATCTCCGCGTCGGAGATGTCGGGCAGGTTGTATGGCAGCGCCGGTCCGGTCGTGGCAGCCGCGTGATCGTCTGAAGTCACCGCAGCGCCGCTAGGGCGTCTTGGCCGGCGCCGCGGTGGCACCGGCGACCGCCGTCTTCACGTCGTTGTATGAGAGACACACTTGTTTGAGGACCGCCGCCCCACGCGCCTGGTCGGCCGCGACCGGCGTCAGCTTCGCCGTATTCGGATTCGTCTGGCGCGCGCTGGCCTCGAAGATCTGCCAGGCCTCGGCGTCGGACACGGCGAGCAACTTCTGGCAGATCGGTACACGCACGAACGGCGACGTCAGCAGAAAGCCGGCGATCGAGCGCCAGCGCGGCTCGGTCACAGCCGCCACTCCGAGCTGCAGCTTCGGTCCGCTGTCGTCGATCGTCGGCGTTGCGTTCGGCGATGCTGTTTTCGCGCTCTTCGCGCCGCCGCCGGAACTGCATGCCGCCGCCACGACCGTGAGCAGAATCGCCGCCGCGATGCCCGCCAGCAGCCACCCGCGCTGAGTTCGTCCATCCAACCGGCACCTCCCAGAATGCGCCCTATCCTAGCAGATCAACCCGGCTCGAAGTGAGGATGCCGGTCGCCCTCGTAACAGGATTGGCAAAAACAATTGCACCGGCCTGTACAGCGGCCCATCGGCCCGTTACAATCCGCGCCGAACGCGTCGCGGGACGACGGCAGGCTCGCCCGCATGCCCGGTCGCGAAGCACCGGAACCCGTACGACCCCCTGGGGAGGGCAGATCATGCACCGCTCACGCTTCCGCCTCGCCGCCGCCGCCGCGCTCACCCTTGCGCTCGCGCTCACCACCAGCTCCTCGCTCTCACCGGCGCGCGCCCAGCAGCCGGGTGCGACCCCGACCGCGACGAGCGCCGGCGGCAGAAGCGACCGGCTGCAGGGCGCAACGCTCGCCGACACCGGATCGCGCAAAACCGGCAAGATCTCGCCCGTGCTCGACAAGCTCTACCGCGTTGACCTGCTGAACCGCGTCGCCAAGGGGCAGCCGCTCACGGCGGCGGGCGCGCGGGCGATTGGCGACGACATCGCGGGGCTGCTCCAGGCGCAAAAGCTGCAGATCGCGCCCGATGACCGAGTGCAGGTGTGGCTGAGCAGCACCGGTGCCGCCGCCGGCATCGCCGGCCCGCTCGCCGCGCTCGGCGCTTCGGTGCAGGTCATCGACAACACCAACCGGATCGTCCAAGCGCTCGTGCCGCTGAGCCAGCTGCAGGCGGCGTCCACGATCGCCGGTGTGCAGACGGTGCAGTTGCCCGTGTACGGGTCGGTGCAGACGGGCTCGAAGCTCACGGAGGGGGACAGCATCCTCGGCTCGGCGACGCTGCGCTCGCAGCTGACTGCCGCCGATGGCGCCGGCGTGCGCATCGGCGTCGTCTCCGACGGCGTCGCGGGCCTGGCAGCGTCGCAGGCATCGGCGGATGTGGGCGCGGTGGATACGACGACGTGCAACAGATCGCCGGGCGCCACATCGCCGACCGCGCCGAACGCGGGACCGGAAGGCACCGCGATCCTCGAGATCATCCATGACATCGCGCCGGCCGCGCAGCTCTCGTTCGGGTACTTCGGCATCAACACGGGCGGCACGGCGCTCAACTTCAATGCCGCGGTCACGTGCCTGGCGCAGAACAACGACATCGTCGTCGACGACGTGAGCTTCTTCAACGCCGGGCCGTACGATGGCACGAGCATCGTGTCCGCTAACACGAACGCCGCCCTCAACAACCCGGCGTACCCGATTCGCGGGTATTACACGTCGGCCGGGAACCAGGCGCAGCAGCACTACCGGGAAGCGTTCGCGAGCTCGGGCGATGTCGTGAGCAACGCCAACGGAAGTTGGACGCTGCAGCGCTTCCAGGCGACCGCGAACACGACGGATCTCGGCGGCACGCTCACGTGTGCTTCCGGGGGATCGGGTTCGTGCGGCGACCTCATCGAACTCCAGCCCGGGGGCACGGTTGAAGTAGATCTGTCCTGGAACGACCCGTACGGCGCGTCGAGGAACGATTACGACCTTCTCGTTTTCGACCTGCTCGACGGTCCGAACGGGACGATCAGGGTCATCAGCGGCAACACGCAGTCGGGGTCACAGGACCCGACCGAATCGGCCGTCATCCAGAACACGCACGCCGTCAATGAATCGCTCTACGTCATGATCGGGAACTACCAGGGGGCGGCGGCGCCAGTGACGTTCGACATGTTCATGAACTGTCTCCGGGGTTGCTTCCAGTTGACGAATGCCGGACGGACGGTCTTTAGCCTGGCCAACTTCAACACGACCCCGGGCAGCGTGCCCAACCAGTCCGACTCCGCCGGTGGCGTGCTCGCCGTCGGCGCGATCGCCGCCAGCGACCCGGGCAACGACACCATCGAGAGCTACAGCAGCCGCGGCCCGACGGCGGACAACCGCAACAAGCCGGACATCAGCGGCATCGACTGCGTCCAGGTGACCGGCAACGGCGGCTTCTATAACCCGTTCTGCGGCACTTCGGCCGCCGCGCCGCACGTCGCCGCCATCGCGGCGCTCATGCTCAGCTGCAATCCGACGCTGCTCGCCGGCAAGGCCCAGAGCGTGGCGACGACGACGGCGCGCACGACACTCAGGAACGCGCTCCTGAACGGCGCGACGCCGCTCGGCGTCGGCCAGCCGAACACGACCTATGGCTTCGGACGCGTCAACGCCGTCAACGCGGCGCCGCTCGCGAACTGCAAAGACACGGACGGCGACGGCTACCCGGACGGACTGGAGACGACGCTCGGCAAGAATCCGGCCAGCGCCTGTCCGATCATGCGCGCGGACATAAACGGCGATCGCTCGGTGAACGGCCTGGATCTCGCCGCGCTGGGCACCAACTTCGTGAAGACCGTGCCGCCGGCGCCGCCGCGGGTCGACCAGAACGCCGATGGGGCGATCGACGGAATCGACCTCACGCGGCTCGCCAACGTCTTCCTGGAGACCGTCAGCCAGTGCCCGTGATGCGGTCCGCCGCGACGCGCGGAGGCTGACCCGGACGGCACGCTCGACGACGGAAGGACGTGGCCGGCTCTCCGGGCGTGCGGCGCGGTCGTGTTCGCGCGGCCGTGCCGCTTAGGGGGCGGCGCGGCGGTCGCCGGCGTGGCGTTCGCCCGCGGTCGCGGACGTGAACATCAGGCGCATGAGGGGACGGAGGAGCGGTCGCGCCCGGCGTGTCGTCTGCTATCATCGTCGAAGAACACGAATATATGTTCACCCACCTTCACCTTCACACCGAGTACAGCCTGCTCGACGGGCTGAGCCGCATCCCCGACGTCATGGATCGCGTCCAGGCGCTCGGGCAGCGGTCGGTCGCCATCACCGACCACGGCGCGCTCTACGGCGCCATCGACTTCTACAAGGAGGCGCGCGCCCGCGAGATCACGCCGATCATCGGCATCGAGGCGTACATCGCGCCGGAATCGCGACTGCAGAGGCCGGACTCACGCTCCAACAACTACTTCCATCTGACGCTGCTGGCGAAGGACGAAGCCGGCTACCGGAACCTCCTTCAGCTGTCGACGCACGCGCACCTGGAGGGCTTCTACTACAAGCCACGGATGGACAAGGAGCTCCTCGCCCGGTACGGCAAGGGGATCATCGCCCTCAGCGGCTGCCCGTCGGGGGAGATGCACCGGCTCCTCGCGGAGGAGCGGCACGGCGCTGCCCGGGAGCTCTGCGGCTTCTTCAAGGACGTCTTCGATGACTTCTATCTGGAGGTGATGCGGCACGACGAGCCGGAGATCAACGCCGAGTGCGCGCTCGTCCTGGGCCGCCTGAACGAGCTGTCGCGCCAGACCGGCATCCCGCTCGTGGCGACGAACGACTCGCACTACACGCTGCGTGACGACGCGCGGATCCACGACGTGCTGCTCTGCATCGGCACGAACAGCACCGTCGACGACCCAAAGCGGCAGCTGAAGATGCACGACGACTCGTACTACGTGAAGTCCGAAGACGAGATGCTCGCGCTCTTCGCCGACCTGCCCGAGGCCGTCACCAACACGCAGCTCGTCGCGGAGCAGTGCAACCTCGAGCTGGAGTTCGGTCGCCTGCACCTGCCCGAGCCGGAGATCCCCGCGGACTACACCGCGCACGCCTGGTTGACGCACCTCGCGCGCGAAGGCCTGCACCGTCGCTACCCGCAGGCCGGCGACGACGTGCGCGCGCGGCTCGACTACGAGCTGGGCGTCGTCGAAGAGACCGGCTTCACCAACTACTTCCTCGTCGTCTACGACATCGCCCAGTTCTGCCGGCGCGGCGGCATCATGCTCGGCGTCCGCGGCTCCGCCGCCGCGTCGATCATCCTCTACACGCTCGATGTGACGTTCATCGACCCGCTCGCCACGCGCCTGGTGTTCGAGCGCTTCCTGCACGTCGACCGCAGGGAGCCGCCCGACGTCGACCTGGACATCCCCGACGACCGCCGTGACGAGGTGATCCGCTACGTGGCGGCGAAGTACGGCGCGGACCACGTGGCGCAGATCATCACCTTCGGCACGCTCGCCGCGAAAGCGGCGGTGCGCGACACGGGCCGCGCGCTGGGCATGGGCTACGCCGACGTCGACCGCGTCGCGCGCCTGATCCCCAATGCGCTGCACATGACGCTGGAGAAGGCGCTGGACGAGGCGCCGGAGCTCGCATCGGCGTACGAGTTGGACCCGGACGTGACGAGGCTCGTCGACACCGCCCGCCGGCTCGAGGGCGTCGCACGGCATGCGAGCACGCACGCGGCCGGCGTCGTCATCTCGCGCGAGCCGCTGGCGGAACACGTGCCGCTGCAGCGCCCGCCGCGCGGCGATGAGTCATCGATCCCGACGACGCAGTTCGCGATGGCGCAGGTCGCCGAGATCGGCCTGCTGAAGATGGACTTCCTGGGCCTCGCCAACCTCACCATCCTCGTCCGCGCCGTCGAGAACATCGAACGCACGCACGGCGTGAAGGTCGACCTGCAGTCGCTGCCGGACGGCGACCCGAAGACGTTCGAGATGCTGGGCCGGGGCGACACCTTCGGCGTGTTCCAGCTTGAATCGCCGGGCATGCGGCGCTCGATCGAGGAGCTGCGGCCGGACAGCACGGCGGAGCTGATGGCGCTGGTGGCGCTCTACCGCCCGGGGCCGATGCAGCACATCGGCGCCTACTGCCGGGCGAAGCACGACCGCTCGCTGGTGCAGTACCCGCATCCGGACCTGGCCGAGATCCTCGACGAGACGTACGGCGTCATCGTCTACCAGGATCAGGTGCTGCTCGTGCTGCAGAAGTTCGCCGGCTACTCGCTGAAGGACGCCGACGCGATCCGGAAGGCGATGTCGAAGAAGATCGCATCGCTGATGCAGGCGGAGGGCGAGAAGTTCGTCGAAGCGGCGGTCGGCAACGGCTACACGCGCGAGCAGGCGGACGCCATCTTCACGCTGATCGAGCCGTTCGCCGGCTATGCCTTCAACAAGGCGCACTCTGCCTGCTACGGCACGATCGCCTACCAGACCGCGTGGCTGAAGGCGAACTACCCGCACGAATACATGACTGCCGTGCTTTCGAGCGCCGGCGTCCACGAGCGGATCGCGCAGGCGGTCGCGGAGTGCATGCGGCTCGGCATCACCGTGCGGCCGCCGGACGTCAATCGCAGCGACGTCAACTTCGCGCTCGACACGTCGGGCGATGAGCCAGTAATCCGGTTCGGCCTGGCGACTGTGAAGAACGTCGGCGGCGCCGCCGCGGAAGCGATCGTCCGCGCAGGCGCAGGCGGCGGGCCGTTCGCTTCGGTCGAAGACTTCATCAAGCGCATCGACATGCGTGCGATCAACAAGCGCACGGTCGAGTCACTGGTGAAGGCGGGCGCGCTCGACTGCCTCGTCGGCGACGCCGCGCAGCGGGGGACGCTGCTGCGCAACGTCGATCGCATCGTCTCGCTTGCGCAGCGCGAGGCGAAGCTGAAGGAGTCCGGACAGTCGACGATGTTCGACCTCTTCGGCGACAGCGTGGCGACGCCGCTGCCGGCGCTCGTGCTGGAGCCGGCGCCGGCATCGAGCGCGGAGATGCTGCAGTGGGAGAAGGAGCTGCTCGGCGTCTACGTGTCGGAGCACCCCTTCTCCGCCGCCGCCGGCATGCTCTCGAAGCACACCTCGGCGCTGGTGAGCGAGATCACGCCGGAGATGGACGGCCGCGACGTCGTCATCGCCGGCATGGTGGGCACGGTGCGATCCCTGGCGACGAAAGCGGGCAAGCAGTTCGTTTCGGTGGCGGTGGAAGACCTGTCGGGCACGGCGGAAGTGACGGTCTGGCCCGACGTCTACGAAGGCACGAAGCAGCACTGGACCGCCGGCAACATCGTGCTGATGCTGGCGCGCGTCCGCGAGCGCGCGGAGCGGCTGAACATTGCCGTCCAGCAGGTGTCGCTGGTGCAGGCCGCCGACGGCTCGTTCACACACGACCGCTTCGCCGTGCCCGACTGGCTGACGAGCGCGGTGCGGGCATCGGCCGGCGTCGGCCTCGTCGACGTGCTCCCGGAGCGTGGGCCGGCGGCCGCCACGGGGCGCGGCCCGCACGGCAACGGTCATGCTCGCGTCGGAACTGGCAGCGCCGTGCCGGAGCAGCAGCGCCCGGCGGACGACGAGGACCGGAGCGCGCGAGCGCCAACATCCGGCGTCCAACCTCCGGCCTCGGCGCCGCCGTCGGCAGCCGCAAGCCTTCGCTTCTTCCTGCACGAAACCGACGACCCGGAGGGCGACCGCGGCCGCCTCGATCAGCTCATCGCCCTCATCGCCGCGCACCCCGGCGCCGATCACGTCCGCCTCTTCGTGCATGCGCGGGACGGCGACCGCATCGAGCTCTCGATGCCCGATGCCGACGCCTCGGATGCCCTGCGCGATGCCGGCGTCGCCATCCTCGAGCCGCACGGCGGCGCCGACCTGATCGTGCGCGCGGCCGTCGCACCCACGGCCGCAGCGGGCGTCTGAGCCGTCGCGCCGCGTCCGAGACGCTGGCACCACCGGCGGGCCGCCGTTACCCTGCCGGCATGGAACTCACCTGGCTCGGCCATTCGTGCGTGCGCCTGCGGGCGAAGGAAGCGACGGTCGTCAGCGACCCGTGCGACAAGTCGACCGGCTACAGCATCGGCCGCCCGAGCGCGGACATCGTCACCGTCTCGGTCCACGACCGGGCGCACGACTACGTCGAGGGCGTCGCGGGGTCGCCGCGCGTGATCGATGGACCGGGCGAGTTCGAGATCTCGGGCGCGTCGATCATGGGCATCGCGACGTATCGGGGGAAGGCGCAGCAGCCCGAATCCGGGCGCAACGTCGCCTACGTGATCGAAGTCGAAGACCTCCGCATCGGCCACCTCGGCGCCATCGGCCACGTGCCGACGTCGGACCAGATCGAACAGATGAGCAACGTCGATGTGCTGCTCGTGCCCGTGGGCGGCGGCGAGTCGCTCGATGCGCCGCCGGCGGCGGAGACGGTGAACCTTATCGAGCCGCGGCTGGTGATCCCGCTGCACTACAAGACCGACATGGAGAATGAGACGCTGGACGGCATCGACCGCTTCCTGAAGGAGATGGGCGCCAAGTCGGTGCAGGCGCAGCCGAAGGTGTCGATCAGCCGCAGCTCACTGCCCAGCGAGACCCAGGTCATCGTCCTCGACGTGAAGCGCTAGGCGCGCGCGGCCTCCGACCAGCCACGAACCGGTCCGACGCAGCGCGTCGCTCCGCGGCGGGATTCCGCTTCCGTCCGCGCCGCCGCCGCGTCCGCCGCGCCGGCAGCCGTCATGCGCGGGGCCGGCGGGCAGGCGGGCGGTGGCTCCGCATCGAGCCGCACGGTACCCTGAAGCATCTCCCGGACGCCCGCGCGGTGGAGGACACGTGTTTCGAGGCAACATCCGCGTCGGCGCCGTCCTCGGCATCCCGCTCGAGTTCAACCTCTCGTGGCTCATCACGCTGGCGCTGTTCACCTTCCTGCTCGGCGATCAGGTCTATCCGGACGTCCTGCGCGACGAGCCTGCGTGGTTCTCCTGGCTGCTCGCGGCGGTCAGCGGCATCTTCTTCTTCGCATCGATCATCATCCACGAGCTCGCGCACAGCCTGATCGCGCGGCGCAGCGGCATTCCGGTGCGGGCGATTACACTCTTCATGCTGGGCGGCGTCTCGCAGATCACGCGCGAGGCGCGGCGCCCGCTCGTCGAGTTCGTGATGGCGATCGTCGGGCCGCTGACCAGCATCGCGCTGGCCGGCGTCTTCCTCGGCTTGGCGTACGCACCGGGGCTGCGGGACAACCGCACGGGGGTGATGTGGGAGTGGTTGTTCCTGATGAACCTGTCGCTGGGCATCGTCAACATGGCGCCCGGCTTTCCACTCGACGGCGGCCGCGTGCTGCGCGCAGCGCTCTGGGGCATCACCGGCAACTACCGGCAGGCAACGCGCTGGGCGTCGTTGTGCGGGCGCGGCCTCGGCTACGCGCTGATCGCCGGCGGCTTCCTCGTGCTGCTGCGCGTGGTGCCGTGGCTGGATCCGTTCAGCGGCATCTGGCTGATCCTCGTCGGCTTCTTCCTCGATAACGCCGCCCGCCAGTCGTGGGCGCACACACGCCTGCTCGAAGAGCTCCGCACGCGGCCGGCTTCGAGCATCATGCAGACGGTGCTGCCGCGCGTCGCCCCGGAAGTCGACCTGCTGCAGGCGATGAGCCGCTACTATCACCCGCGCGACGGAATGTGCGCGTTCGTCGTCGACGGAGACGAGCACGTGCTCGGGATGGTCACCGACGTGCAGCTTGCGCGCGTGCCGCGCGACCGCTGGCCCAGCGTGCCCGTCGGGGCGGCGATGCAGCCGGCCGACGAGATTGCAACGACGACGTCCGGCGCCGACCTCGCAAGCGTGCTCGAGGAGATGGACGGCTCGCAGCAGACGCAACTGCCGGTCCTCGAAGATGGCCGTCTGACGGGCTGGGTGAGCCGCGCCCGCCTCACCGGCCTCTTCGTCCCGCAGCCCCAGGTAGCGACGAGCGCGTAGCGGCCGCCAGGGTAACGCGACAGGGCGATGCCTCCACCCAGGGAGGAGCCGGCACGAACTGCCTCCGAGGCATCGCTTCGGGCGAGTGCCTCGCCGGCGTACGGCGGGCGCCGGGCGAGACGGCCGCCGGCGTACGGCCCGCGGCCCCCGGCCGCCTCACCGCACCATCGCCCCCTCGATGGCGGCGACGGCCGCCGCCGGGTCCGCCACTTCGACCACGAGCTGGCGATAGAAGTCATCCTTCAGGTCGACGACGATCACGTTGCCGGCGTGACGCACGCGCACATCCCAGAACGACCAGCCGCCCGGAGCCCAGAAGCTGCCGGCGTAGATCACGCCCGGCAGCGCCGTCCCGGCGAGACGCAGGCCGCGCGGCCGGCTTACACGGTCACCCGCGCGCCGAACGCCGGCGATGTGGCCGACCGGCACATTGACCTTCCGCTTCACGGCGTAGATGCGGTCGCGCCCGAGCAAGGTAAACCGCACGCGCCCGTCGCCCACGCTCAGATCGACCATGTCGCACCTGACCGAAGCAGACGCCTATGCCGCCACCGACGGCAGCGACGCCCGCAACCGCTCCCGGATCTCGCGGTATCCCGTGAGCTTGATCCCCAACGATGCGCAGTACTCGCGCATGGCGGGCGTCCGGAAGACCTCGTAGTCCGCCGCCCGGTTCGCGCAGTCGGCGGGCGTCATCGAATCCAATTCGTCGCATGCGACGGCCGGATGCACGAGGAAGTGGGTGAGCCCCGGCCGCAGCCCGGCGAACATGCGGCGGAACGTCGCCTCCTTGTCGGCCGGCGCGATCTCGCTCAGGGTGCGATGGATGATCTGGTCGAGCAGCGGCCAGCCGAGGGCGTCGAGCCGGTCCACCTGCGCCTGGTAGACGGCGGCGCCGTCGCCGAGCGCGCGCGTCCGGCGGTCGCTGGGCCGCACGAGGAACAGCGGCAGCCGGTGCACCACCGCGAGGTCAACGTAGGCCGGCAGGTACTGCGGCAGGATCACCGTCCCCATGTGCGTGTCGAGGTGGGTCACGTCGATGCCCATGGCGAGCGCCAGCTCGACCTGCGCGCTCAGCTCCTCGCGGGCGACATCGGCGCTGACGTGGGCGGCGACGCCCGCGACGTCCCGCCACATGCCGCCATCGGGCGCGTGAAGCGTCGAACCGGCGCCGCCCGTCAGCGACCGCCAGCGGTACGTCGCGTACTCCGCCGTGAGCGTCATGTGCACGCCGATGTCCGCTTCCGGGTGCCGCTGCTGGAGCACGGCGGTCTCCATGAACCACGGCGCCGGCACGAGCGTCGAAGCGCAGGTCAGGCTGCCGCGCAGCATCGCTTCGAACGAGGCGACGTTCGAGGCGTGGGAGAAGCCGACGTCGTCAGCGTGGATGATCAGCACCCGGTCGTCGGGCGCATACCCCAGGAGTTCGAGCGCTCTCGTCATGCGCGCATCCTCGATCATCCCGCGTCCCCGGTCAACGTCGCCCCGCGGCACGCACGGTTCGGCATCTCCCTAATCGTGGGCCTTCGGCCGGTTGAGTGAGGTGTTTCGGCCCTCCGCCCCAGCGACGGCAGCCGCGAACCACCGACCGACCGGGCGCCGCTCCGGAGGGGGTGCGGACGGAGTGTCGCCGGTGCGGTACGGTGCACCGGCGCGGGCGCCGGCCGGCGCCCGCAACGAGCACGAAGCGAGAGGCAGCTCCGATCGCCCGCTCGAAGACCATCGAGGCCGACGCTGCGCTTGGCCGGCCGGCGCCCGACGCGGGCGGCGCGGGGCGGGCGCGCGCAATCGTCGCCGCGCACCCGTGGCTGGTCGATGCGGCGCTGATGCTCGCGCTGACGGCGGCCGCGGCGGCGCTCCGGCTCGTCCGGCTCGGCGCCATCCCCTACGGCGTGCACAGCGACGAGGCGCAGGTCGGCACCGACGTCCACCGTATCCTGAGCGAGGGCTGGATCGGCGTCTACACGCGCGCGGCGCTGGGGCAGCCGACGGGCCACGCCTACCTGACGACGCCCTCGATCTGGCTGCTGGGGGATACGGCCTTCGCGCTGCGCTTGCCGCTGGCGCTCGTCGCCGTCGCGGCGATCCCGCTCCTCTACCTGCTGGTGCGCGTGTCGTTCCGGCGCACCGAGGCGGTGTTCGCGGCGGCGCTCCTCGCCGTCTCGTACTGGCACCTGTACTACAGCCGCGTCGCCCACTGGTCGATCTCGTACGGCACGCTCCTGCTCGGCGTGCTGGTCTGCATCATGCTCGGCCTGCGACGCGGCGGCTGGGGATGGTACGCCGCCGGCGGCGTGCTGCTCGGCCTCGGTATCTACACCTACAACATCGACCCCATCGCCGTCGTCGCGACAGCGGCCTTCGTCGCCATCATCAGCGTCCGCGTCGTCCTCGCCGCGCGCCGTCGCAGTCCGCCGGCCGACCGCGCGTCGTCCTTGCCGCCGGCCCGCGCACAGGCGCCCGTGAGCGAAGCGACGGCGAGCGCTGCGACGCGCGCACCCGACATCCGCCATCCAACATCCGAGATCGCGCCCGACGACACGGCGCATGGATCGTCCCGATCGGCGGCCGCCGGCACGACGACAGGCCACACGCGGGCGGCCGCCGACATCCAACAACCGCCATCCAACACCGGCCCCGAGAACGTCGGGCTTACCACGCAGCACGCCTCGCCTCGCCGCTGGTGGACCGGCATGGCGATCCTCTGGCTTGCCGCCTTCATCGTCGCGCTGCCCTTCCTGAACTACGTACGCAACCCGGATGCCTACTACTGGTCGCACCTCACCAACTACCAGGAGGTGCGCATCACCCGCACGCCGCAGTACGCCGCGGCGGACACCTGGGGTCGGATCAAGCTCATCGCCGGCGAAGCGAAGTACTTCGCATCGGCGTACGCCTGGGCGAAGCGGCCGGACATCGTCGATGCCAACGGCAGCGTGCGGCCGATGTTCGACCCGCTGACGCTCATCCTGCTGGCGGCCGGGCTCGCGTTCGTCTGGCGCTATCGACGCGAGCCGATGGTGATCGCCGCGGTCTGCGGCCTCGTCATCCTGCCGCTGCCGGCGGTGCTGCAGAAGGGCTCGATCATGCGCGAGCCCGTCGGCGCGGCGCCGTACGCGATGTTCGTCGCCGCGCTGCCGCTGGCGGCGCTGTGGCGCGCGGGGCTGCGGCGGCGCGACTGGCTGCGCTACGCGCCAGCGGTCGGCGCCGTCGCCGTCGTCGCCGTCGTCGCATCGCTCACGATCCACGACTACTTCCGGACGATGCGCAAGGACCCCTTCGTGCGCGAGATCTTCTTCTCGCAGGAGACGTCGGCGAGCACGTACCTGCGTAGCCTGCCGTCCGGGACGTACGTCTACTTCTACAGCGAGCGCGCGCCGTTCGCGCTCGAGACGCGGCAGTACCTGGCGCCCGACGTGCGGGGCGAGGATCGCTCGAAGGAGTTCGGTGGCTCAGTGTCGGTGCCGGAGACGCCGCGGCGGCCCTCGGTCTTCATCCTCATGGGGCCGTACGAGGCCCTGCTGCCGGAGATCGAAAAGCTCTACCCCGGCGGCGAACGGCGCACCATCACCCGCGACGGCAAATTCGAGTTCACGGCGTACCGCCTGAGGTGAGGCGGCGTCCAGGCGCCGCAGCGGCCTTCTCTTGCGATCCGGGCGCGTATGGACGGCGCGCCGCGGTCACCCACGTCCGCCACGCCGGCTTCTCGCTGCCGTCGCTCCGCAGCAGGCCGATGTAGCGGAAGACGTTGTAGGCGTTGTCCTTCGCGAACGAAGGATCCCACGCCGCGAACCAGACCACGAACGGCATCCGCATCTGCGCCGCGTCCGCGAGCGCGCGTTTCAGGAACGCCGCCTGGTCCTGCTCCGTGCCGTCGTTGAGGTGCTGGGCATCGGGAGCCGAGGCATAGCCCATCTGGGCGATGGCGATCGGGCGGTCGGTGAAGGCGGCCAGCTGCGTGTAGTAGTCGGCCGGGATGGCGGCGGCGGACGCGAAGGCGAAGCTGGGATACGTGCTGATGGCGACGAAGTCCAGCCTCGGGTCGAAGGCGCGCACGAGTTGCCAGTCGGGGAAGTGCTGGTCGGCAGTCGGCAGCAGGCCCTGGAGGTCTTCGTACTGGAACGTGACGGTGACCTGCGTCTGCGGCGAGATCTTCTTCACTTCGTCGTACGCCTGGGCGTAGAGCGTCTGGAAGCTCGCGAAGCCGGCCTTGTCCTTCTGGTAGTACTGGTTCATCTCGACGCCGAGCGCGAGATACTGCGGCTTGTAGTTGACGGCGACGTACTTGGCATAGGAGAGGAACGCCGCGCGCACGTCAGCATCGGTGAAGTTCTTCCCGGCGAGCGAAGCGGGCAGATCGGCGAGCCGGTCACGTCCCGTCGCGCCGTCGGTCGGGTCGATGGCGAAGAAGAGCTTCAGCTTCTTGCTGGCGATCTGCTTCTTCTCCGATGCCGTCGTCCCGGCCGTGTCGGGGCTGATCGATGCGCCGGGGAGGAAGTCGGACCACGGCGGCGTACGCTGGATCAGCACCATCTCGCCCTGCTGCGCGGCGAGGTTGAACGTGTCGGCGTAGGCGCGGGCGTTCAGCTCGCGGGGGACGGTGCTGAAGCCCATCATGAAGCTGCGCGCCGGACCGCTCTTCGCCTCGCGCGTGCTCGCCGATGAACCGCGCCCGCAGCCGGCGATCGCGACGGCGACCGCGATCCACGTCGCCATCAGCAGCAGGCATCGAGCCTTCCCCGAGATCATCTGGAACACCGAGCGCGATTGTAGCGGACGGCGGCCCGAGGCGCGCCCCGCGATGCTGCGGCGCCTGCTATGGCGCCGTCCGCCGCAGCGCCGGCGCATCGGCGGGACGCGTCTCCCCCGCAGCCCGCCGCAGCTCGCGCAGGAAGCGCCCGAGCTCGCGCCGGGAGCGGATGCGCACGAAGTCGAGATGGCCGTTGGCTGGGCTGGCGAGCGCGGCGGGGAGCGTGCGGCGCCGCTTCCAGTGGGTCTGCAGCGCCCAGACGAAGAGTGACTGGCGCGAGAAGAAGGCGGTGCGCAGCCGCTCTCTGTTCCCCTGCCACAGCGCCTCCTGCGTTCGCGCACGCCGCGTCGTGCGACACAGCAACTGCCAGGAGACGCGCGTGATCGAATAATCGAGCCAGACGAGCAACTCGGCGCGCGGCCACGTCAGGTCGTTGACCTTCGAGTAGTTGCCGTCCACCACCCAGCGCTCGCCGGCGACCGCGCCGCCGACGCGCGCGCGAAAGACGTCGTCCGCGGCCTGCGTCCAGTTCGGCTCCCAGTGCAGCGCGTCCAGCTCGACGTGCGGCGCGCCGATGGCGCCGGCGATCGCTTCGGCGAGCGTGGTCTTGCCGGAGCCGGTGGTGCCGGCGACGATCACGCGCGACGGCGCGCGGTCGAGGGGTGCGAACGGCGAGATCTCGCGGGCCATGGAACACGCAGGATAGCACAGGACGGGCACCCTGGCGGCGCATCTCGCTGTACAACCCCTCGGCCTCAGCGGCGCATCGACCGCCGCGCCTGTCCGTTCCGCACCGCTCGCGGACCATCGGCCGATGGCGAGCTTCCGCGCTTCCGTGCGGGAAGCGTCGGCGCGGCGCTCGCTATACTCGCTGGCAGCATGCGACCAGACGCTGGCACCGGACGATGAGCGGCAGACGACCGTCGAAGCCCGACGGCGGTGCCGCCGAGTTTCGCTGCGCGCACTGCGGCGACGCCGTCAGCACCACCGTCTGGGGGACGCAACATCGCAACCACTGCCCGCGCTGCCTCTGGAGCCTGCACGTCGACGTGCGCCCGGGCGACCGGGCGGCGGACTGCGGCGGCCAGATGGAGCCGATCGCCGTCTGGGTGCGCGACGACGAATGGGTGCTGATCCACCGCTGCCAGCGCTGCGAGCGCCTGCAGCCCAACCGGATCGCCGGCGACGACAGCCCGGTCGCGCTGCTCGCGCTGGCCGCCAGCCCGCTCGCCCACCCGCCCTTCCCGCTCGACCGCCCGGGGTAGCGGCGCCGGGGGCTCCCCGCGACCGACGAGGGCGCGCTGGCTATCATGAGATCGCGGGCGCGATCCCGTTCCGCTCCCGCAGGAGACGATCGCGATGACGCAGCAGTACCAGAACTTCATCGCCGGCGAGTGGCGCCCGGCGCGTTCGGGGGAGCGCTTCGGGCGCGAGAATCCGGCCACGGGCGAAGCCACCGGCAGGTACCCCCGCTCCGGCCCTGATGACGTCCGCGATGCCGTCTGCGCGGCCCAGGCGGCTGCGCCCCTGTGGCGGGCGACACCGGCGCCGAAACGCGGCGAGATCCTCTTTCGCGCCGGCGAGATCCTCGTGCGCGAGAAGGAGCGCTTCGCCCGCGAGCTGACCGAGGAGATGGGCAAGGTGCTCGCCGAAGCGCGCGGCGACATCCAGGAAGCCATCGACATGACCTACTACATGGCGGGCGAAGGCCGCCGCCAGTTCGGCCAGACGACGCCGTCCGAGCTGCCGGACAAGTTCGCCATGTCGGTGCGCGCGCCGGTCGGCGTCGTCGGATGCATCACGCCGTGGAACTTCCCGATGGCGATCCCGTCGTGGAAGATCATGCCGGCGCTCGTGACGGGCAACGCCGTGGTCTTCAAGCCGTCGCAGTACGCGCCGAAGAGCGCCTACAACCTCGTGCGGGCGCTCGCCGATGCGGGGCTGCCGCCGGGCGTGCTGAACATGGTCGTCGGCGAGGGCGCGCAGGTGGGCGCGACGGTCGTCGAGCACCCGGGAATCGACCTGATCTCGTTCACCGGCTCGAACGCGGTGGGGCGGACGATCGCCAGGCAGTGCGCCGACGCCGGCAAGCCGGTCTCGCTGGAGATGGGCGGCAAGAATGCGATCCTGATCCTGGACGACGCCGACCTGGCGCTCGCGCTCGACGGCGTGATCTGGAGCGCCTTCGGCACGACGGGGCAGCGCTGCACCGCCGCCAGCCGCGTCATCGTGCAGGCGGCGGTGTACGACGAGTTCGCGGAGCGGCTGGTCGCGCGCGCCGAGCGGCTACGGCTGGGGAACGGCCTCGAGCCGACAACCGACGTCGGGCCGATCGTGAACAGCGACCAACTGCGCAAGGTCGACTCGTACATCACCATCGGCCGCGACGAAGGGGCGACGCTCGCCTGCGGCGGCGCCACGACGAACGTCGGCGAGCTCGGCAAGGGCTACTTCTTCCAGCCGACGGTGTTCACCGACGCGACGCCATCGATGCGCATCGCGCAGGAGGAGATCTTCGGCCCGGTGACGGCGCTGATCAAGGTCGGCTCGCTGGACGAGGCGATCGAGGTCAACAACGGGGTACCGTACGGCCTCAGCACGTCGATATATACGCGGGACGTGAACGCGGCGTTCCGGGCGATCGAGGGCATCACGACGGGCCTCGTGTATGTGAACGCGGGCACCATCGGCGCCGAGATCCACCTGCCGTTCGGCGGCACACGCGGCACGGGCAACGGCCACCGCGAGGCGGGGACGGCGGCGCTCGATACCTTCACGGAGTGGAAGACGGTGTACATCGACTACAGCGGCCAACTGCAGAAGGCGCAGATGACGGAGGAGCTGTGAGCCGCTGGCGATCCAGATTCGCAGGCGTCAGCTACGTCTCCCCCGGCCCCTCTCCCTATTGTGGAGAGTGGAGGATGCGCCGCCGTTCAGCAGCCAGCGCCGGCCTCAAGGACGGCGACGCATGACATCGATCCGCCACCCCGCGCACGAGCCATCGACGCCCGCCGTCCCGCGCGGCGGCGACGGCGCGATCCGCCACGGCTTTACATCGTTCTACGGCGCGCCGATCGTCGAGGACATGGCGTCGTGGCGGGCGGACGTCGGCTTCGTCGGCGTGCCGTTCGACGCCGGCACGAACGACCGGCCGGGCGCGCGCTTCGGGCCGGCGGCGATCCGCGACGCATCGGCGCGCTACCACCCGAGCGAGGAATGGCGCGGCTACATCGATGCCGAGCGCGGCGTGCGCATCCTCGACGGCGTGTCGATGGCGGACGTCGGCGACGTCGACGTGCGCACGGTCGACCTGCTCGAGAACTTCGACATCATCACGGACGCCGCGCGGCTGACGAGGCGCGGCTGCCGGCTGCCGGTGTTCGTCGGCGGCGACCACGCCATCACCTTCCCGATCGTCCGCGCCTTCGACGACGCACCGCTGACGCTGATCCAGTTCGACGCGCACCAGGACTACACCGACGAGAAGTACGGCGTCCGCTATTCGCACGACAACCACATGCGCCGCTCGAGCGAGTTGCCGCACGTGCGGCAGATCGTGCAGGTGGGACTGCGCGGCGTGCTCGAGCGCTTCGAGCCGTACGACGCGGCGCTGCGCGACGGCGTGATCATCGTGCCGTCGGAGCGCATTGTGCGGGCTGGCGTGCCGGCGGCGATGGCGGCGCTGCCCGGCGGCCGCGGTCGCAGCGGCGGCCGCGCGTACGTGACGATCGACATCGATGTGCTGGATCCGGCGGGAGCGCCGGGCACGGGATATCCGGAGCCGGGCGGCATCACCTACTACCAGTTGAAGGACGCGCTGCTGCTCGTCGCCGAGCGATACGACGTCGTGGGCTTCGACGTGACGGAGGTCGACCCGGTGTATGACGCGGCGGCCGTGACGGCGCGCCTCGCCGCCAAGCTGATGCTGGACCTGCTGGGCGCGATCTTCGCGGCGTAACGGCGAGCGCGGCGCTGTCGAGGGCGCTTCACTTCGAAGAGTGGGCGGCTGATCGACCGGCGGCCTGCGCGCGCGCTACCCTCATCAGGTGGGAGCGCCCGCCCGGGTGGTCGGGAGGGCGAAGGGGGACGAACTGATGACCTACTTCCTGGCGAAGACGGACCCGGACACCTATTCGATCGACGATCTCGCGCGCGACGGCACGACGGAGTGGGACGGCGTCCGCAACCCGGCGGCGGTGAACGCGATCAAGTCGATGAAGCGCGGCGACAAGGTCTTCATCTACCACTCGCAGGGCGAGACTGCGGTCGTCGGGCTGGCGGAGGTGGTGTCGGCGCCGCGGCCGGACGAGCACGACGCGAAGAGCTGGGTCGCCGACTTCAAGTTCCTGCGGCGGGCGAAGAAACCGATGACCCTGCGCGAGATCAAGGAGTCGCACGAATTCGACGACTGGCTGCTCGTGCGGCAGGGCCGGCTGAGCACGATGGAGGCGCCGGCGTCGTTCGATGTGTGGCTGAAGAAGCGCGGCGTGTTCTAGCAGGGTGTTGAAAAAAGTAGCTGAAACGGGATCGACTCGCGATCTGCGAG
>JADEYI010000878.1_pt1 | contig 30238 bp, 43 predicted proteins | sample 8542331 | NCBI WGS metagenome assembly JADEYI01 (sample SAMN16510988, study PRJNA670497) | mine drainage metagenome | isolation source: biofilm near Copperflume 1 | place: Germany: Marsberg coppermine Kilianstollen | collected 2018-02 | reverse complement strand
TAGCAAGCCTTGACATCTTTGTTGCCTGGGCTGGGATTCAAAAGCTATCTGTTCTGATCAGCGTCCCGTGGGAGGGGTGAACCACATTGCTTACAGGTTACCAAAGCACGCGACAAAAGCTCGTGCACGCACTGATACCCATGCGACTTGCATACTACAGTACTACTTATCGTGCAGATCTGCCCAAGAGCTCACACTTGCTTCATTACACTCGCAGATACAGTCCAGTCACACACAGGATCTCCCACCATATGCTGATGCCAGCAAGCCCAGCACAGCATTAATGGACATGTCGTAACAAGTACATGAACCCCATTGGCCCATTTTGTGACTTGTGATTACATGAGCAACAATTGTGTCACTGCACTATACAGATCAATCTCCACAACCATATTTACCTGACCACACTTACATGCATTGCTGCAAAGATTTACTCCAAAAATTTAGTGACAGAACCCTCATCATCAACCTGCATCTACTGGTACCCTCTACACTACAAGGTGGAACAAACTTGAACTGATGATCAGCCTGCCCTCCTCGAGCATCACATTGGAGGGTACCAACAGCTGAGATCGCTTTCTCAGCACTCTCAGCAGTCAGGCATTGAGGCCTGACGATTCATGCAGCATTTCCCAGCTGGCTGTCTGCTGACGCTCACTTGCCGTTGTACTTGTTCCAGTTGGCCTTGGTCTGATAGCCCTGCCCTGTGTGAGCACGGGGGTTGCTCAGGACCTCTCTGAATTGGCCCTCGTTTAAGTCACGGCGGAACATCTGGGTCTTGCCAGCGCTTGGGTGCTCCATGGATGTCTTGACGGTGCCTGCGCCACACTGGCAGTGTCAGTGTCAGCTTGGATGGCAACAGGTGGACCTGAAGCCCTGCAGTCTACTGCAGGGACGTGTATACAAGTCCTGCTCAAGTCGATGCTGCACCCACCGGCACCGTGTTCCCTGAAGTATCACGGTAAAGAGACCGTCCGAACACAAAAGCCGGTATGTGGCCGGAGGCATTAAGAAAATGGGTGGACAAAGAAGCCAATCCGGGGCCGCATGGCCAGTCTGAGGAAACGGACACAGTACCTGTAGTTGTATAGTAGTCCATCTTGGCGCCCTGGTCGTTCTGCCAGTACTCAACTCGGCTCTGGGCATTGGATCCCTGGTATGTCCAGCCATACTCTGCGGGGTTCACGTTGTGCTTCGGGCCCGACATCCTGTGTAAATGCAGCAATTCTTTAGTCAGTATCTTTTTGATGGGACGTCAAGATGGCCTCTGATCGTGTCGGCAACAAAGCTCAGGACAGCACTGGTTTTCAAAAGCAAACTCCCTAGGTGCCAGGAGGAGCTCGAAGAAGGAGCATCTTGGTCACCGACTGACTGTCTTGGCCTCCAGGAGAGTCCTGAGGAGATTGTGCCAGACCAGATTTTCGCAGAGCTTTTGTTTTCGCTCACCCGATCCGTGTGCTGTGCTTTGCCGAGTGAGCCTTCGACGGGGTGAATTCACGTGGAATCCCTTCGAAGGGTGAACGTGTTCAAACAAACCACGCGCAGCTATAGGACTCCAGCTGCTGGGCCCAACAACTGCCACAACAATCGTCAAGGCTTCGTCCGAGCATGTGCCTGCGCCTCTGATTTCGAACTTACTTTGTTTAAGGCTTAAGCACAATGTCTGGCCACGGCCACAAAGGTGTCTAAATTTAGAATCACTGATCATGATGGCAGGCGCCGCGCCATGCGGCATGCGGCATGCACGTGGATACTAGAGCTCCATTACTAATTTGATATATATGACGCATATGCATGCGTGCGCGCATGGGCAAACAATAAATTTAATGAAATTCCCCGCGTAACCCAATTACATATGATCTGCCAGTGGTATTGCCATGCACTGTACTTCAGACTCTGTAGCCCAAGACCCCATTAACCCCGGGCCACATGTAAACTTCTACATGCGCTAGGCATTGCGCAGTGTCATTATGATGATCATGCATTTTGCATTGGCACAAGATGCCAATCACACAAAGACAAATTTGGAGATCGTGAGACCTCAGGTCAGACCAAGATTTGAGCAACACATCTACTGTACAGGATCACCAAGTACTTCAATGACAAACTTGTGACTGACGTTTCAGTGAAGAATGACTGCCCATGCACACCCAAACACCACACGTCGGTCTAGTAAATTGCACACCCGCCAGTGGGTACCCCTCAGATCTTCTTGGAGCTTGTACATATGTCTGGCTCATCTTGGCAAACGCCGTGAATAGGATTTACTAAATCTTATTTCAATTTCAGTGCTTGTACAACATGTGGGAGATGGTAGCCCCACGCAGTCTAGCAACCATGGGGGCGCCACAACAGCTGCCACGTACCACAGCAGAAAGTAACGCAAAGAAAACCATACACGCAAAATGTCACAGCGGTAAAAGGAGCTTCCTGCACTCCACCTGTGCTCATGGCGTGAATTTGACTCATGAGCGCAGACGGATTATCTAGAACCTTACCACCCAAATAAAACACATAAACCCCTTATATGCCCCAGTATGAGCCTTTGCAGACTCGTCCGCGGGATCAAGCCTTCTTTGAAGGCCGAAAGAGTTGCTCGCTTAGATGCTGCTCTTTGTCAGGTGTGCAGAGCAGACACCAAAGTGGCAGAGTGTGACAAACAAGGCATGACGCCCTGCACCTAACTCAGGTTCATCAGGGCTTTCAATTGCTTGGCATTGACGCTGCGGCTCTTGCCATAAGATGTCTGCAGGGTTGTCCAGGATGGTTTCCTACAGGCAGGAAAGACAAGCTCAGATGAAATTAGCATGGATTTGGTATTTTGGAAGGGCTTGGCAGCACTGCAGGCTCCTTAATCAATCAATCCGCTACAATTACTGCAAAAAATCATAGAATAAAGGCTGGTGGTGCACACTGTCCTGCGCTTCTGAATACTTTCGATGCCTCGAGATCAGTTGCATGGGCTCAGAGCTTGTTCGGCTGCAAACATAAAAGGAATTAAGCAATACACCCGCGCACTACATCCTCCGAGGGGAATATACAAACAAGGCACACTCTACTCAAGCAAATAGAAAAAGACCAGACTACATGTGACAATATTCAAAGATACCAGCGGAGCCATGAACCCGATTGACCCTAGGGCATTTGACTTTGCGGTATTAAATTTACGCAATAACACAATGTTTTTGTGATCAATTGTTCCTTGGAAGGTCGGTGATTTGGGCCGAGATCGCTTCTAAACACATCAGCGCAATCGAGGTTGACTCACCCTTCTGAGCCCTGGCTGCTATTGGCAGATAGAGCGCTCTTCAACGGATGCAGCGGCCGGCTCGGCGAGTTTGTGTTCCCATTCGAAGCCGCCTGCGCGCTTTGCACCACGCCGTGGAAGCCCTGCCCGCTCGAGCCTCCTGCCACGCAGCCGCGGGGAGCATTTCAAATTCAAATTCTATCTTAGGTCAAATTTTGAATTCAAATACAGACCAAATTCAAATTGAAAAAACGGGAGAAATGGTGTGAGGCGCACGCCAGAGTGGGAAGCGGCGGGATGACAAAATCGGCAATCAGAGACAATCTAAACATCAGCAGTAGCCCCTGCCCTGTCTGGTGCCATCTCATGCAGACAAGTGGAAGAAGATGCAAGCAGGTAGCATGGTGAATAAATCAGTGATCAGCACACAGCAGAAGCAACCTGCATGAAGACAGGACCATTGAGTGTAGCATGCAGCAACTCAAGTCGGCATTCTGGGGTCCCCCAATGCCTCCCGTGCTATGCAACCAGCGAGTCACAAATTCACTGTTCTGTAAAAGGTGGTCTTCGTCTCTGAACACACCTTTCCTGGAGCTCACAAGAGAGCTCCCGCTGCTGCTGTTTGTAGGCTCGGAGCCATGCTTGCCCCCACCGCCGCGAATTGATTCAGCGCTTGCCACACCACCCCCCGCTTGATTCTGCATACGCCCACACAGCACCCTTCTGTTACATTTCTGATGATGGAAGCACAAAGGATTCTTGAAGAAACGCAAGGCAGCCAAACATATCTTCGGTCATTGGCAGAGAGAAATGTCCGCATCGGACGCGGACAAGACCATTGTTCAAAGCCTCAGATGACAGAATTAGTGTTCGTCGGGCGGCGCAGCCCTTGCACTGCTGCGACTAGTGGTACGCAAAAGGATTCTTTTGCCTGCAGCGTGGCAATGGCATTTTTGCTCATGTCCTGTCTCTCAATGCTCAAGTGACCGCAATACCCGTTTCCCCAAGCCAGGTCTAACTTTCACACATCCTTGATCAGAATGCCGCAACAGCCTGGCGCACCTGGAGGTCATCTGCTTGCTGACCCGTGACCGATGACCAGGGGGTTATATAGGGAGAGTGGGTGCGGGGGCGGATTACTCACCCCGATGGGGTTGATGGTGAGGTAGTCGAAGGACATGCTGGGGACGGCCTCCTGCACGGCCTTGTGGTAGAGCATTGGGTTGCGCCGCAGCAGGGGCAGCAAGTCACGCATGGGAATCACCCAGAGCAGACATATCTGACGCGTCCTGTGGCAGGGCAAACGTGCTATGTCACCCATATTCACTTCAACACCCAGATCCGTGTCTTCAGTGTGAGTAGCTGCATGGTTGGCTGCGCAGCTGCTAGCGCCTGAGTAGCCTGACAAGCTGCTTCACCTGAGGATGCTCAGCTGAGCATCTGCAGAATATGTATCAGAGTTGAAGAAGATTCTTGAGCAAATCTCTGCTGCCCACAAGGCACAACAGCACTTGCACCACTCAGTGCCAATGGACCTTGATGCGCCGACAAAAAAAAATGCTTTGCCAGCTGACAGCAAGGAATTTTTGCTGAAGCAACGCTTGTTTGCATCGCCACTGCCATCGTGGAATCATTTAGGAGCCGCAAACCCTCCCTTCATGTTTGCAAAACTCCCCAACCCTAGGAGTAACGCACCGCAGAGCGGAGGGCCGGAAGTGGAATTCTTCGTCCAATTCACGCAGTAGAGCAGTCTCGCCCAGTAAAGCCGCTGCGCACGTGACACTTGTCTCATATCCCGCAGCATCAACTGTCGCCACGGAGCCCTCGTGCAGGAGCCAGATGCAGTCTGCTACGTCACCAGCCTCGCACAGGTCCGCACCTGCCGGCAGCTGCGCACATGCACGCCGCGAGTCAGATCATGTTTTGGAACGAGGACTAATCAAGAACACCAATACATCCTGTTCAATACCGATCAGTCTGCCACGTCACCAGCCTGGCACACGTCGGCACCTGCCGGCAGCTGCGCGCATGCATGCCGCACGTCAGAACAATGTTCGAAATCTGCAATTATCTAATACACATAAGTTTTCCACGTCACCCGCCCCGCACCTGCCGGCACCTGCCCGCAGCTGTGCGCATGCAAGCCGCACGTCAGGGAATTGTCGTTGTGATGAAAAAGCACTTGTTTCAATGCGACACCCGTCAGACGGGAAGAAGTGACTGCCATGACCGATTTTTGCTTTGCACACCTGGCCAGAGTGCTTGCACTACTTGAAACCTGATCTTCAGGATGCAAAACGGTCTGCTATGCATGCAGTGTGTACTGCTATATCCTCGCTTCCCTTGCTCAAGAGTTTAACCTCCAGGTCATTAGTTCTGAGTGATCAATCGGGCGAGCCCAGCATTGGTCTGGACGTGACACAAGAACTGCGCGCAGCAAAACCTCTGGAACCTAGGTTATTTCCCCACCTGCATCGGGGTCATCATGGCGGCGATCGTCTGCTGCTCGGCGAGAGGGAAGTCGTGGAAAACGCGCAGCCGCTCGAAGATTTTTCTATTGCATGCGTACGCAATCTCCCGCCTGAGCACGTGTGGCACTTCCTCCATGATCTGCACCTCTTCTAGCGCTTCTGTGTCAGCGATCCACTCCTGCATGCATGCATGGCATCCGAGCCTGTTCAGGCGCCTCTGTTTGGCACATGCAACGGGCCAATAGGGGAGAAAATGCCAGGACGCCAAATTTTGGGGGAGAAAAAAAGAAGTGCTGCTGGAACGCACCTAGTCTTGGAAGGCTGGAACTAAGTGCACTGATAATTCTGACAATGTTGTCTGGGAGTACAAAAGCACATGAAGGGCTTTTTGATGCGCGAGGCAGGGCAATGTTTTCAGAGCGCACTCGTGTGAGAAAAATATGGCCGGCTACAATGCGCAACAGTCTTCTGTGTCACCACTGGGTTAGAGCGGGAAGATGACAATCCCGGCTCCTTAGCAATCACCATAGCCAAGCAGTTATTAGCACTTCACTGTGACAAGAGCGTTTGAGATTATGCGCACCTCCTGGTAGTGCTGCCCGATGCGCATGCGGAGGCTCTTTGACAATCCTCGCTTTCCCATCCATTTATCCACAGTCTCCATACGAGACCTGAGCACCGCAAATCAATTCTATAGACACAACATCAGTACTATTAGTAGTAGGACTGCATGCCTTTTCCGGCCAATGGGCAAGGTGCGCCTGCCGACAAGCTGCAGGCAAAGGCTGCCAACAGCCTATTTCGCATTGGACTCGGCAGATCCAATCACAACGGTCATGGATCACTCACACACCAAGCATGCAGAGGCTTGGGAGATACAGAAATGTCCCCGCAGTATGCATGCCGTATCACAAGCATTTAGAAAAGTAGTCCGAACTGAGCGCACCTGTACTTTGCAATCCTCTTTGATTCCTTGTTGAGGTCCTGCTCAGCACAGATGCACATGAGTACATTCAAACAGATGGTTCAAACTATTCCTCTGATCTCTTTCAAATCAGCCCAAGACAGCTGTCCACAGAAATGCATGGTGACATGCACTGCAGCAAGTGCTTCTTTGCAATCAATGCTGCAGTCTGCCATATAAAAACAAATGTCTTATTTGCCTGGCGCTCGCACTGCTTTGATGTCTGAATATCTCTTTCGCCAAATGTGCATCGGCACTCACGTTGAGGGCTTCAGCAATTGAGCCGAGCAGGATGCCGAAGAAGATGATGCCGGCAATCATGCAGAACATGCAGACGATGACCTCAGTAATTGTTGCCGGTGTTACGTCGCCATAACCGATCGAGAGCATAGTCACAAGCATGAAGTACGCGCCCGCGAGCCACCTGAAACAGAAACATTCAAAGTGAAAAAGGGACGCGGTAATGGCTGCTTTCACCATAGGCCACAGCTCTGCGCCGGCAAACAGGATCACTAGAGTCTCGGAGTCTGGCAAGTTACTACAAAATTCCGAAGAGGCACTTCTGCCTCCTACTAGTATGATTGAAACACACTTGATACACTGACTTGACACCGAGAAAGGCGCACCAAAACATGCACGCATTGCACTTCGGGACATCAAGATGCTTATCTTGTACAAATGCAAAATATCCCTGCAAGCAAGCTTGCTCATATGAAATCAAATTCAAACATTCCAAAAATTTGAAATTTTGAAATTTTGTAATTTTGAAATTTTGGAGTTCAGAAGAAGGGTGGGGCTTCTCACTTGGCAGCGTCCGGTACCGCAGCGCAATCCTCCTGGTTCAAAACGCCGGCTGTGACTGAATCTGGGCTGCCATAAGTTCTCACCACAACACCAAAGCGGCTCAGCCACGAGCCGTTGCAGTATTCACGGCGGGACACAAAATTCCTGCGCAGCACACATCCGGGATTAGCAGCTATGCAAGCACAATTTTCTCTTCGTAAAAACCATTATCGACATAGTGCTGTCCCGCCGTGACAGCACAGAACATCCTTGTCTGCATGTCTGCCCAGTGCATCTCACTGGCACAGACACCAAATTCTCTGCAATAAGCTGATTGGTGCACATGCTCGGTTTATTCATCCTAACTGTTCCCAAAAGCACAAACACTGCACTATGCAGCAAGCAGGGCTGCAGGTGAGAAGCTTCTACTCTGTGCATGCACCAGTGCTGCAGATAAAATCAGAGCATCAACATTATCTGCAAATATGCATGCATGCGCTGCCCAAGCTTGCTTGACCATGATGGCACGTATAATGTCCGATTCTCACAAGTGTGGAGTCCTTTTCTCCCAAAATTGCGTGAAAATTGCAGCATGTGCCCACCCATTTCCAGCCACGGCGTGGCAGCAAGAACAGAGGCATGACAGCCAAAGGCACGTTTGCCAGTCTATGTCAAAATCATACTCTCTTTGTAGCACAACGAAAAACAACCCTGTTGCACAGACTATTCTTAACACCCCGAGCAATCCCTTAACATCCCTTTTTCTTTATAAAGACCTGCATTATGAGGGACCGTTGCAAGATATGAAATCTCGACTTTGATTTGGCCCTTTTCAAAAGTATCTTACAGTGTTTCTATTTTTGAGTGGGGGTTGGCGCTTACATAATGCATGAGAGGAAGCTGAGGATGGCCATGCCTCCATAGATGAGGTTGACAAAATAGGCGTACTGCGGTTTCAAATTCAAAACTGGAAAGATCGCGCCGCCGGCAGCTATGGCAGTTGCGTACAGTCGGTTCATCAGCGAAATAAATCGGACGAGTCGCAGAATTCGAATTATCTGGTACAGCGTTGAAATGGGCCCGCTTATGTCAACGCCCCTCTCTGACAGGATGATCAGAACGATCTGCACAGCAAACATGGTCATGTCATTATTCATTTCCTGGGATTAATTTCCTTGCTTTGGGATGCTCTTAGTATTAGTTATGGTGTTGCAGAAGACTCCGTTGACATATTATCCCAAATATGGGAACCCATATGCTGCCGCCAATTGGCGCAGATATTGCATTGAAGCAAGTGAGAGGAAAAGGCACTTTCACTTATTCACACACAGCTTCAAGCAACAAAGCCACAAATAGTCCAGGCCTGTGCTTGCGCTGCAACCTGTACAGTCCACCGCTCAGGCACACTTGTGTTCAGCTGCCATGAAGGGGAACAAGGAGAGTTTGCGAGGGATCGGAGTCACCTGAGCAATCCAGGCCACGGCTGTGAGGACATCCACGAAGAATTGCCCATGGGTGATGTAATACCAGGCCACAGCTTTGCCGTCGATAAAGACTTTTTTCTGAGAGCCCCACTTGCCGATGAAGCCGATGTGGAAGTTAAGCAGCAGCTCCATGAAGTAGATGGTGCCTGCAAGCCAGCAATTATAAAAATGCTGAGTCACCCATCAGTAACAAATCATCTAATTCACCCTGGTGACCCATCGTTCCTTTGACTGAAAGCTTTCTGAGCAACAACACCCCTAGCAGAGAAATTTTCATGCATCCTTCATCTTTAAATGCAAGGCACACACACAGAGCCGCTTCTATGGAATGCAATTCTCCTTGTTATGTCAGTGGGTCGTGCTAGGTAGTATTGTCTATTGCAGGAGCCCGATTTGAGTATCAGATTGCGCATGTAAAGGGATTGATGTACATTGTACACCAGTACTTGGAATCCACTGAGGCACCACTTTGACCCTTATATGGGGTATTCCATCACATGACATCCAAAGCAGGGGCGAAGCAGCGATCCGGGGAGTCGAGAGAATCACCTGCTATCAGGTTGATGATGCACCCCCAGGTCCAGCCGATGTCTGGGACCTCAAAGGCCACAAGGATGGGAATCAGGAACGCTGTGTAGATCAGGTCCAGCGCCAGAATCATGCTCGACCAGATCTTGGCAAAGGGCGCCAGCGGGCTGATGATGGGCAGCCCAAAGATTGACCGGGGGGACCTGAGGGCACCAACCAGGCATTTTTACCCAAGCGCTTGACTATCCACATACAGGACACAGCAGACACTGAGTGTAAGAGGCAGGTAAGTGGTTGGCTTGGGGGCCTGCCCCCAACACCCAGTTATTCTGGGCTCCAGGGTAGCCAATTGGCAAAACCGATTCGGGTCTCTGTTATTCTAATGGGCACTTCATGCTTCCCAGAAAGGCAGCCGGAAATGACAGTGTCAAAGGGAGTAACAGGTGTTCACAACTACCATTTCCAGTGTGTACGACAGGAGAGATGGCAGCCTAGTAATGCGCACATTTACAAGTCAATGAAGCAAGCCCCACACCATGCAAATCATAAAAGCAGGACATTAGAAGCGCCTCGGACGGAGCTGCACCTGGCACCTCTCCTCCTGACATTGCGGCCAGAGGCCTCCATGTCATAGGTGGAGGTGTTCTTGCGCAGGAGGCCCCCCTTGTGCTGCACAGCTGCTGTTCCAGTGGCAGATGCCTGGTCATTGGCATACTTGTTTCCACTGCCGGGCCCAGATGCAGTGCCCTCGACGCCCAGATAAGTCTCCCACTGCTGTTGTGTGATCGTGCAGCGGCGGTGGACGAAGGCCTGCTGCACCGGATCCTCGTCTGCAGGACATCCCAGAGCTCAGCTAGGCAACATCCAGGTGCTTAAAGGTGTGTCCCTCGGGCATCCATGGCGATGGGCATGCACTGACCCACAAAAAGAGACTGTCTTGCGGACATGACAGAGTGCAAAGTGCATGCTGATGCTTTGCTATATGGGCGGAAAACAAGGATGTCAAGGGTGCATGGGGCGGGAGGAGGGTGACTGATGCATAACGCATGATCTAGGCCGTGGGAGCCGCACCTCTGGCCAGTTTGACGGCCACTGCGTAGTGGTTTTCATAGTGATTACCATCAACGATCCTCTTTGACTTCTTGCTCGAGAACATCGTGGTGCCGAACCGTCAGGTAAGCTCCGAATCCAGCTGTGCAAACAGCCGTACGCCTGTTTTGACTCCAACTATCAGCGATTTAACGCTGTACGCCTAGCAAATATACTCAAACTATTAATCTTATCGACGAGGAGTACCAAGGAACAGCTTTAGGTTTGCCTGAACCCGAAATAGTTTGGCAGCACTTTCACGATCTAGCGACACATCAAGGTGCTAAGTTATAATCAGATCTGCAGTATCAAGGTTTTTCCGATGATGCTGATGTTCAGCTTTCCCAAGGAACCCATCGTTGCCCTTGACAGGCTGGACATTGCCCTAGTGTGTGACGACTAGACTGCCTCACCGAAACTTGCGCGATTTCTCAAATTTGCTTACAGTGCTTGTGAAAAACTTGAAGAGTTTCAAACAGCAAGTTGCCATGAAAGGAACCTTGCTGACGACACAGGACCACGGGGAGCCACTAGGATGATGACTAACTCGTCGTCATGCATATGCTCGCGTCAGCAAATGTCCTTCTTCGTCCAAGGAAGCTTTTCGCTGCCTGTACTCTTACTTCAAATTCCTTTCTCTCAACAATGTCCAATTCTCGCAGTACTGTTTTGTTTGTATCATCCATCATTTGGCAGTAGGAGACTAGCCCAAGCAATATAGCTCTTCATCGGTGGGAGAAAAATTGCTAGTCACCGCAATTATGTCGATGTAAAGTTCAGGAACAGATGTTCTCCTATAAGGAAAGCGATTTTATCATCGCATAAGGGGAGATCGAGGGCTTTCGAGACGGAAAGGTCCAACCGCAAGCGTTGTGTACTTGCAGCCCAGGATGTGAGCATGGTGGGGCTACAAGCACGTAATTGCAATCACTGTGCTGCCCTAATCTATAACTTTGTCTGCATGCTCCTTTTGGCGAAGAGACTTCTGGTCCTTCCCATATTTTAACATGAAATCAACAGGGATGTTGTTCTTTTGCAGCACGAGGATGCAGACGGTCACCAGACTGCCATCAAAGCCACAGGTGAGTGCTATATACCACGATGTTGTAGAAATCATTTCAAAGACTCCTTGCACCCAAAACTTTATGTCCTTTGACAGATCCTGCATGCATAGGTTCCACAGGTGCGGCGCCACTCACAGCATTCAGCGTCGACTCACCAGCAATGGCGGACCAGCAGGTACACCTCACCTGTTAAGTACCTGAGAATTGCACTTTCAAGCTGGGTGCAGTCGAAAAATCTTGATAACGAAGCATGAGGACACCATAAGGCCGAGGAAGCATCCAGCAGGACATGTGGCAGGGTCTTGAAATAACAAGATTGTGCAGCGGCTGCTGGAGGGAATGCCTCAGGACGTGGAGCAGGGCGGGGATGCTGATGAGGGGCCCACATACACCGTCGGAGAAGCGCTCGACTGCGTCGGTGAGGCCGTTACTGAGAAATCAGTTAAAGTGTGGGCAGATCAGATGCAATGCCGGGAGTCACAGAGGACTCGTGTCTCATTTGTGCACACGATTCTGTCCTCTGCATGCTGTGATCAAGGAAGAAGAAGGCATGTTATCATGATAACATGACAGAAAGGGGAGGCCCCTGATTCATGCTTTATTGTGCATGCATGTGCATGCCAACCTCTCGTCATAATTCCATGGAGCAGTTTCCTGCGCCATGCAGGCTTTGGCAGATTCCAGGGGATGGTATTGTTCTACTGCGGATGTGCCTGGGCAGCCGATGCCGTGGAAATGATGCTCCTCTCCTTCCTGGGGCCTGCGGTGCGCGTCTTACGCGGACTGTCTATGTACTATGCCTCTTGGACATGACTGCCTTTGATTGGCTCCTTCCAACCACCCCGTCCTTCTAGTAATCTCAGGTTGGGCCGACAAGGCGGCATTATTGCATCCCTCGTGTTGACGAGAGTCATTCTATTGCCTAGCAACAGATTTGCGCCATGTTCTCTTTCTTCACTCATCCACACTCTGATATTTATCCACTCTCTGAATATTTATCCAAGCAGGGCAATATCCCCCTTGGGGCAGAACAAATTCAAACACTCAGCGATGCAGCAGAGTGAGATAATGTTGTGCGCGCAGGTGCGGTGCGAGTGGGGCATTTCGCCCTCGGCAGAGAGCCTGATCACGAGCATCGTGTTCTGCGGCACAATGCTTGGCGCGTACGGATGGGGCGTGCTCGGTGATGCAAAGGGCCGCCGCGTCGGCTTTGCCGCAACCGCCGCGTTCACTTTTGCGTTCGGCATCCTCAGCGCAGCTTCCCCCAACTACTTCGTGCGCGCCTTTTACTGTTTTGCTGTACACCGAACAATAAAGACCCTTTAGTGCGATGAATAATAAAGACCTTTTAGTGCGCCGTGTTGCGCGATTTGGACAGACTTCATGCGGAGTTTTAGAAAGTGCTTGTGGCTGTTATCAGCCACCCTTCAGCGCAGCCTGCTCGAACCATGCTGCAAGCGCTTTTGTCATGTACAGTGGGTCCACAATTGGTGCTCACCTTGACCACCTCGGGCATCTAGGCAAGCAGGGTGGCGCAGTTAGTTCTTTCCCTTCCAAAAATAGTCTCAACCCACTCGAAGCCCATGGCTGTGGCCGTAGCCGTAGGGGTGAGGCAGAAGAAGGTCTCTCATTCTCAAGAAGGGAGCACCGCTTTGTTGCAAGAGTATAGAGCATACAGCCTTTTGCCATGCGGCTTCTGTCATGAGGCTGTGCCCTTTGTTTGGCTTGCACACGGCCTCAAACTTCAAGCAGGTAGCAGTCGACGCTTCTCTTGGTATTTTGCTCTGAAGTTTATCTGGCATTTTGCGCAGAGCCTGGTGGTGCTGCGGGGGCTGATGGGCGTGGGCTTGGGGGGAGCGCCTGTGGCGTTTGCACTATTTCTGGAACTTGTGCCCTCATCAAAGCGGGGGGTGCTCATGGTGGCGCTGCAGTCCTTCTGGACCGTGGGCAGCATGCTGGAGGTGCAACCTTTTCTTTCTTCTTTTCCTTTTCATTTTCTTTGCTATCTCGCGTGACCTCAAGCGCCCGTCACCCCATTGCGCACTGTGCAAAGGCAGGATGCCAGCGCTAATATGGCCATATTGCTTCGTGCCCGCTCGCCAGTGATTGCGCACCACTGCCTGACCCGAGATCGTTTTTATCTTCATTTCTGCCTTGCCGGCCGGGAGTTGTGTACCCACGATTTGTACAGCGTGGCATGCACGCTTGTTAGGTATTGCACAACCACCAAAAGTTCCCTCCTCCCATTACATGCAAGGGGGACAAACCACCCAACGGCAGCACTGCGAAGCCCATCTTGAATGGCAAGGTGACTATATGCATCAGAGCACTTGTTTGCTGGCACGCAGGCGGCGTTGGCATGGGCAATACTGACAGACTGGGGCTGGCGATGGCTGGTGGCGATCTCGTCCCTGCCGCTGCTTGCATTGCTGTTGCTGTACCCGTTCCTGCCAGAGTCCCCCTACTGGCTGGTCGCCTCCGGCCGCACCGCCGATGCGCAGGTAGAAAGGTTTGCTTTAACGGAATTTTATTGCATGTATCTTGGGAATTTGCAGAGAAACATCCAGTTCTATGGAGTTCCAAAGGCTTAAATGCCATTTTCTGGGCGGGATTCAACGGCAGGGCTCTCTACAGAAAGCAAGCTATCCCGATCGTTACTGTGTTGGGAATGGAGTTTTTGAAGGAAGGATTTGTGTCCAGAGCCATAATTTGGGGTGTACACCATAAACTGAGATGGTTTTTGGTGCGTGCAGGCGCTGCTGCAGAGAATCGCGCACGCCAACGGCCGGCCGCTGCCGCTGGGGCGGCTGGCGCCGAGCGCCGCAGCGGCAGCCGCCGCTAAGGTGGGAACTTTACCGCTTACTATATGCACTGCCTGGGCAGCCGATGCTGGATCGTCCTGGCAGGCTTACCTTCTGGAAGTATTTCTGAGGGCAGCACATGCACACCTGCGTGCCAGCACATGCAGTGCGCCGCTTGTGTGCCTTTGTTGAGCAAATCCTGAAGTGAGGTCGCTGTAGGGGCATCTGAGCAGGGCAGACCCCCAGTGTATGCTGCTGTTTGCCCTGAGCATTTGCCGGTCTCCTCGTGCTTACTCAGTCACTTCAGGTCCAGGAATTCAACCAGCTGTCTGGTCGCTGCACATGTCGCGCATGCTGCTCTGCTGACCGCGTAGCTCGGTACAGGCTCAGGCGGACAGCAAGGCGCTGGAGGTGGAGGGGGGGACCCAGGGGAGTACAGGTACCGGCAAGGGGATGAAAATATTGGGCCCGCTGAGTCAGCTGGCGACTGCGTTCCGGCCACTTCTGAGCGGGGGCCTGCGTCGCACGACGCTGCTGCTGCTGCTCATCTGGTTTGTCAACGCGCTGTGCTACTACGGCCTCGTCCTGCTCACCACTTCGGTGTGCTTTTCTACTCCTCATCTTGGAGCAATATCACCATGAAAACCTGTCATGTTCAACTGCGTGAATGCCCCCTTCCCGTTTACCAGCTGCTGGGGTGCATGTCGAGTGAAGGTGGCCTGACTAAGAAGAGTGGCGCGCGGTGTCCAATTCTGCAATTTTCTTGGAATTTAGGATTGCATGTGCTTTAAAATGCCGAAGCTCTGCTCTTAGTCAGCAGAGGGCCACACACAGCTGCATTGCGGCAAACTATTGTACATTTTTCTTCTGCCAAGAGGCAACGTGCGTCTGCAGACGCGCTGCAGTCGAAGGCTGCCAATATTCTATTCCTTTTTGGACTCGCCAAAGGCATGCAAGACCCAATCAACCATGGGGCTCAGAATTTACACCATCCCCCGGCAGTCGCAGCTGCATTGCGACAGTCACTACCTACAATATGATGACGCAACTTGCTCTGACTTGTTTCAACTTCCCGAACCTGCGCAGCTGCACTCGCACGGCAGCGGCAGCGGCTGCAGCGCTGGCGGCCGCCTCGTTCTGTCCTCGGCCGACCTGCGGGATATCTTTGTGGCATCCACAGCTGAGCTGCCGGGACTCCTGCTTGCTGCTGCAGTCATGGACGGGCTTGGCCGCAAATGGTGAGCTGCCTGCCCTCTGAGGATGGTTTTGGCGAAGGCAGTCCTCAGAGCATCGTGAGCCTGCTGTCTGATGAAGCTGCAATCCAGCGCTTCAGACGAGCCTGTCTGTGAATGTGTGACAGCCCCCCCTCCCTGTAGACTGTCATCGAGTCGGCAGCCCTGAGAAGCACGGGTAGGCCATGACCTTTAATTTTGTGAAGTGCATTCTGCAGAGCATGCCTGGTCAGCTGAAGCGTTCCACTGCCCACATTGCTGGAGGGACTTGCTCTGTGAGTGGCAGTTGGGGCCATTCCCCCAAGGTGCTGATTAGAGTCAACCCCGCTGTACCTGCCGCACAGGCCCCTGGCGGCAAGTCAGCTGGTGATAGCGGCAGCGACGGGATCTCTGCTCTTGGCGCCCGGCCGATGGGACACGGCGCTGCTCTTCATCGGACGCGCATGCTCCATGGGATCATATGCCATCCTCTATGTATACACCCCCGAGGTGCGGCAACACTCCAATTTGCAGCCCCTTCTTTATCTGCTGTATCACAACCCGCAAATGCCTGAACTCCGTTATCTAGAGGACCAGTCCTCCAGCTTTTGCTTTGCAAGTGTGGATATAAAACGGGCCGTAATAAGTACGGAGCACTACTTTGAGGGGATTAAGTACAGAAGTACAGCCCCATTTACCGCATGCAGAACAGGTATGTAGGAAGTGAGATTTGGCTAGAAGACCTAATTTTAGAAGTGTGCTGCCCCATCTCCCCGCCGTCTTCTGTCACCTAAGGCCTCGGGAGTGAAGACCCATACACGAAGTGTGATGCAAGTAATCTTTCACCTGCAATACCTGTATCACGTGCACAACGATGCATGCAGTGAGGTGAGGCAATATTCAAACAGCGCAGGTGTTTCCGACGCGGGTGCGCACGTTTGGGCTGGGGGTGAATAACGCAATGTCCAGAATAGGCGCGCTGGTGTCCCCCTTCCTGGCGGTGGACCTGGTGGAGCGGGGGTCCCCGGGGGTCGCGGAGGGAACGCTCGCGTTCGCCTGCCTCGCAGCCGCCGTTGCGTGCGGGTTACTGCCCCTGGAGACCTCCGGCAAGGAGCTCGCGGTGGGAGACTGTTGCCTTAGTCACCATGTACAGTTTGAAGCTCTTCGGATGTACAGGCACATATATACACTCCTGTTTACACCGCGAGGCAGAGTTTCTTCCAAAATTTGGCACTCGCAGTGTCTAAAATGTCTGCAATTTCTCCTCTTGTAGAGATCAAACGCGCGGCCTTACAAGGTGAGAGAATACACTGCATTGTCTTGATGTCTGCATTCCTACTAAAATAAGCTGTGACAAGTCTAAGCTGTGAGAGTGTCCCTGTTTGCAGGTGGACGGTGCTGCGTATGAACAGTCAAAGGAGGATGGGGAGATGCTGCCACCGGCGCCATCTGAGTCAGAGCATCGGCTGTGAAAGTACTATGTAGATAGATTACTACATCGAAAACTGATAGATTAGTGAAAGATTGGCAGCCTTGTCTGCAGATTAACCTTGCCTGTGGCAGGAACAGCCGGAGGAAATAATAGATGACTGATTGGCTACTGTCTGCAAGTTCTGTGCCTTTCAAGATGAAATTCTGGGATTGAAACCAACTGGCATGCATGCTGTTTGCGCAAGCCTGCTGAGCGGTTGTGTGACCAATTGATTGGGTATTGCATAATTTATCAGCAGCTGTGCATGCACTATGCATTTGGCGTGCGGTGGCTGGCAGATATTCTTCAGCCAATTGCCGCATCATGCATGATGCGCAGGACCTGCGGTTTAATCGAGTTGCAGCTTGCAGTACTGCGCAATGACTGCACATGATTGGGGGTGGCAACAGACGCTTACAACTTCAGGGAACGGTGACATCAGGCATGACAGTTGCGGTTTGGTCAAAGAATTAATGTTGTGCATGTGATTTCTCTTGTGCATGGAGCCAGCTGGCCGTTTTGCATGCCGTTTTGCCCGTTTTGCAAAGTAAGCATTGCCTGTTCTTTGAATGATAAGTAATTGTGACCAAAAAGGCTGAGCAGTTGATTTTGCTGCTTCAAGACAGTTACACAACATCCAGATCCAGCACGTATATACATTCTGTGTGCATTTACAGCCCGGCAGGGCCTTTTATGTACACGTCCTTCATGCAGCTGAAGGACTAAATGCTGCACTGCCGCCCAAGGGATCATCAATGTTATAGAGTGACACACAATTAGCTGCATGTACAAATCCCTGTGCTACTGATCCACCTCACACTAGTGGCTTTAGGACAGTCCGTGAAGTCCTTTTTTCTGACAAGACGGCATGTTTAAATTGTTACATATGGTGTTTAGAGACTGTAAATATAAATGCGCTATCTGCACGAAATCATCCAAATCATAACTTTCCTCTATATAAGCACCAGTGATATCTTGATCCTGATTGTCACGCTTGTCATTGCAACCCTGCATTTCCCACCAGCAGGGGTTATCGTGTTTGAAAAGCAAAATCGCTTACAAGCTGGTTCACTGGATTGCATGTGTAATTTGCTGAGTCATCCAGTCATCAACTCGCATGACGGAATGGAAGGTCTTCAGGAACCGTCATTAAAAATTTCATCACAACGTTTCTTGTGACATCGCCATGACTCAAGAGGGGGTACAGCATCATCCAGGCATCAAATTTATGCAGAGCTGACCCATCAACCCCACCCCAGAATATTTGTACAGTATCATCCACTCTACCCGCAGAAAGTTGATTTGGCAGACCCATTGTCAGCACGTGATCAGCATGAGGCCTTCATAATACCCTGCATGCGCAGTTTATATGGCACTTGCAATCTCATGATCAAGATAATAATTCCCACTGAAATCTAGGCCCTAAATCATTTCTGAACTCCAGTTTTGCGTTACCTACTGGCAATAAAATACGTCGCACACCCGAAAGCATACACAAAACAGCTTCTGCTCCTTGAATATCTTAGGATCACTCTGTGTCTCTTATTTGCTCACATCCAAACTGCAAACTGCATGCTACTATGCTAGGTGCACTGACAAAGAATTGGCGATTACCATGTCTCAAGGAATGGTCCAGGAAGCAGTCCTGCACACCTACCCGGCATGAATACTGCCGCTTTCATTACTATTGGACAACGTCTGCCACAACAAATATCTCTCTGTCCTCAAGCTGGCACCCACAGCAAGAAGAGTGTCTCCGCTTATCCCCAATATGATTTCTAACCAGTGATCGACCTCGAGCAAATGGTCCACTGGAGAGAACAGCCAAATCAAAAAAACATAAGCTGGAGCTCAGGCACAGGCAGAGTGGAAGCAAAGGAACAGTGCTTGGCGCTCTTTCATGGCACCCTTGGAAAGCGTGACTGCACGAAGCAACATAAAAAGCTCTCAGATGCTTTTAAAGCAAGCAGTGCGAGCATAGTGCAATGCAGTGCTCTTCAAACACTGCGGCAGGCAGCTTGCCTGCCCTGTGGACACGCTAGAAGCACATGCACGCTTTGGCTGGGCAATCGAATAAGACAATTGGAGGGTATCTTGGCTTTCTAACAAAGAGCAAAGCATTGACGGCCGCCTCGTTCCCACCATTGTGCAACAGCACACATACTCCCACCACCGGACACGATTTTCCAAGCAGGGCTACTTCTAAACACGCTGAAGCTGCAGAGAGCCCTCAGCAGGGTCCCTCCGCTGGGGGGACCCTGCTGAATCGGCCGGAAACATTCCCAGTGCATCTGCACATTCCACCTTGTACTTCTGCCTTTCAAATGCGAAATTAGCAGTATTAATAGACCGCTCAAAACCTGCTTCCAACATGATGTGTTGCCCGAGTCCCAGGCTGTGGGGAGGTGCCGCAAAGTGCCAACGCAATTTGCTTCCAGCACAAAACCCTGGGCCATGTGGGATATTTGCTGGCAGCAGCTGCCCATTAGGGGTTTGTGCCGAGGCTAGCCCAAATGCAGGACTTTCTGCCAAACCATCCTGATGCATGCGCGCACCACGCAACATCCAGCCGTCCTCCAAACAGGACAATGAAACATTTGGGAGACCGAAGGATCTTCTGTTCTTTCACACGCCTCGCTCCATAGTACTTCTAGCAAGGCTCACCCCGGCGGCGATGCAAATAGCACTCGCCGCCAGGGGTTCCAGGGTCTACAAATTATAATCAGGGGGTTGTCAGGGATGCACGCCGAGATTGGCCTGTAGCCATTCGATGTCGGCCGGGGCCCAGTCGGGCGGCGGCAGGCTCCAATCTGGGCAGGTGGATCCCGGCGGCAGCGGCAGGAGACAATCCGCGGTGGCCCCCGTTGCCGCGGGGGGATCCCGCGCCGGGCAGCCCAGAAGCTCATGCGCCGGGGGGGCACCCAAGTCGTCTGCCGCGCAGTTCACTATCGCCAACGCCTCGGGGCACCAGGGGTACGACTGCGGGGCAAGAACGCGGGTGTCAGCAGATTGGGGAGGACGAATGAGGACGGGTGCCTTTCTCGGTGGGACGCCGGGAAGTGCACGCGAAGCTTGGCAATGAGCACTGGATGGAGAAGGCATGACAGGCCAGTGAGCAGCCACATGATGCCCCCAGTGGGAAAGCTGGCGTGCACTTCACTGCGCTGGGCGTTTGGGGAGACATGAGTGCCATCGTCGGTCGCACCCGAGGAGCCTGCCAGCTTCACAGTGGGGCCGTGCTGCAGCGCCCCACTGCGCCAACGGGCGACCCTTGATGGGGAAGATTTATAGAGCACAGGCATCGCCGCTTCAAACATGAGGTACGCAGACGCAGACGCAAACGCATGCATCGAAGCAGATGCATTCTACGGCTTATATCGGGGTTCTTTGCTGCGCACATGCACGATGGCTGTGGCGCTCTGCAGGGGATCCAGTATTGAGCGCACGGCGAGCAGGAACTCGTTGTGAAGCTGCTGCTCGAGAGCGACGTTCTGCCGCAGCTCCTCGGCCACGTCTCCGGCCGCCAGCAACCCCTGCGCCAACGCAATGCCTCCCTGGGGATCCTGCGCAATGCCCCAACACACGGGGGATTCAAGCGGGGTATTTGGGTGCACCGAGAGGACGCCTATGTCGGAGAAAGGGCTGTCTTGCACATGTAACAGAGTGCATCACCCACGCAAACACCTCCCACAACTGTCTGATCCTCATTAGCTGCTGGAAGTAATTCCTCCACAGGTGCCGCGACTGATCCAGCTAAATGAGTCCACTGCCATGTGGGCGAAGCAGGGTCACGCCTCGCTATTAAAGAAAGAGACGTGCCCAGCAACAAACAAACGTCGCCATGCAACCCTGCATTGGGCTCAACAATGACAAGATAGTGCCGCCGCACACCTCGACAAAGAGCTCGGGGCAGGGCCCCTCCTGCCGCCGCAGAAACTTCATGTAGATGTCCCGCCGCGCGCGCAGAGTGTCGCCCATGCGCTGCAGCATGTGGTTGCGGTACATCACAGCCGCCGCCCCCTGCTCGTCGCTCAGCTCCATGGCTTGGTACACCTTGCGCCACCAGTTTGGCGGCGGTAATTCCATCACGGGCGCGCCGCCCGCAGGGTCCATCTTCACGGCCCTGCAAACGAGCAGAGCACGGCCCTCGATTTTGGCAACACTACACCATGGAAGAAGCTTTGTCAGAAATCACACTGACTAAATCACACCAGTACCAGTCTGAGTCGCAACACCATACATTGTTTCAGGCGCACCCAGTAAGCAGCACACCTACAGTGTTCAGAAATTAAGCTCCTCATGTGACACGATCAGGCAATGATGGCGCAATTGCTGAGGTGAGTTCTGCCAAAGGAAAAGCCATGCAGGCTGACCAGCACGATGGATGATAAGCTGCTTTGCTACCGGGAATTGCCCTTGGGCAAGGTATATGGAGGAGCCCGTTGCAGCGTGCACCACAAATATCAACAGACGACCACAGCAACAGTGTGACAGTCTTAGTGGTCACATAGGAGACACATGCATCTAAGGCAAACCTTCCATTAGACTTTTTAGTAGCTGCTGAGTGTCAGCCTTTCCAGCGGCTCTAACAAGAGCGCCAATCAACGTTCTCAGGTGCTGAAATCCGCAGACAAGAACTCAAGAGGCGCTCACCTGAGGGTGGACCAGTGCTTAGGGCTGGCGGACATGAGTTTGGACACCACAAGCCGCATTTCGCGCGTCAGCTGCACAACTCGCAAATTTGCGGCCGAGCCTGGGGCGGCGCGCGCGTGGGGGAGGAGGCCGGCCATGGCGCTCACATAATTGCGCCACAGCATCGCCAGCTCACCCACTGACAGGGCCTTGAACTGCTCCATGGAGAGGACCAGCGCTTCCCCCGCACTCGCCACCGCCAGACATCCTGCGCCCCCCGGCACCGGCCGTCTTCAGCATACTGCCAGGTGCATTGAAGGATTTGATGCCACAAAAAGAGCAGATCAAACTTGGAGTGCACGTAAGGCCCCCCCACATCACTATATTTGGATCTACAACACGCAAATAATGCAACCAGATGGACACGGCTAACAGGTAGAAGACACTAAGGGCAGGACGCTGAGACAGTCGACAGGCAAGTTCAGGGCGCATGGATTGTCCACGCATGCATGCGGCCGGCACCTGTGCGGATGCTGAGGTGGATCATCTCCTGAGCTGGCGCCCACGTCTCGGGTGTCACGCTCCTGTTGTGGCTTTCAGCGTTAATGCCTGCCTCTTCAGGATCCCTTTCGGCACTCCCCTGCAGCACCAGCACCGCATGTAAGAACAGGTAACACCGGGAGCATCTGCAATTTGCAGCCGGTCTATGGTTCACATTTGAAGACCAATTCCTGTAGATACCACTGTGATAAGGGGACTGAACATGTATGCATGCAGCATGTCGCAAGTCTCACAAAGAGTATTACGAAGACTGGAGCTGTGCACCTGAGAATATGCCTCGTCAATGTGCGGCGGCGGCTGCAGCGGCTGAGGACTGTTGCCATGCAGGCCCACCATCCGCTGAAGCAATTCGTTGTGGGCCACCAAGACAGATTTCTCCAGTTTCAAAGCCTCAAGAGCCTTCTGCAGTTCCTGCGCTCGGCTCTCGCTCAGCTTGAGCTTCTGCTTCTGCCGCTCTCGGCACTTTTGCTGCGCGCGCCTGTGCACCCAAATAACCAACATATAATTTTGGTAGACATTGTCTGAAGTCATCATATGGTGTCTTGATTTTCTGTCGGCGAACGGGAGGCACTTCCGCACAATGACCAAAATGTAGCAGAGTCCCTTTGAACATAACATTTTCCTCTGAAATCACTAGCTGCAACCTGCTAAACGTATGGTTTGGTGCATGTGGGTTTACATCATATCTCTGGCCTTCGGCAAGCATGACTCCCCGGCACAGCACGCGTAAAGGGGATGAGGAAATTAAAAATTTGGCTTGGGAAAGTTTGCTTGGGCAAAGCAGTCGTTCAGGAGAGAGGAAACATGAGCAGGATAAAAGTGGGGCAAGTTTAATAGCCTCACATACAACCAAACTATCTCTTCTGCTGGTAGCATGCGCGCTTTGAAAATCCAAGGGCACACAACACAATGCAGTAGGAGAGGGGAGAGGGGTTCAGCAGAGGTGGTCATATCTCCCCCTGCATAACATAGGTGGATTGCCTTGCTTTCACCAGATAAACGTCCCCCTCCTTCCCAAGCAGCAAGGGGGATTGTTGTGCGCATCGGGGGCACACCGATTATATTCCCTTTGAAACATCACATTGTCGGGGTCGAATCCCTGGGCGCCCTCCTTGTCGTCCGAGCTGCTGCCGTCTGGATGCTTGACAGGCATCACCCGCCGCCCGTTCGAACCCTTTTTGAAATTTCTGCTCAGCGCCGGCCGCCATTCCCTGTCCGCCACCGGGCCTGACAGGCGGGCAGACCTCTGCCTCTCCATCCTTGGCAGCGCCTGATCCTAAAACAGTCACAGCATCAATGCTATGCATGCTGTAATATAGCCCCATCTACTTTCATCTGGTCACTGAAGACGAAAGGAATAAAATATATATCTCTGTCAGAAGAAAAAGCTGACTGGGCTGCAATTCTCCAATTAGCAGGCAGCAGGAGTACCCTGACTGTGGAGCCCAACCGGTCTTGTACCACTATCACAAGCTTGGAAACCAATGCCTTATAGGACAGGTCCAGCGACATGCCCTTTCGCATGCAAAAGACACTGGACACTGCAAAGACCCTAAGGAAGGGTTTCCAAAATAACCATGGGCGCCTTGGGGTCTTATGGAGATACAACGACACATCCTCTGCAGAGCCCCAGACAACTCAAGGCCTGCAGAAAAATGAGTGGCTAAGTAGCTGATGCCCCAAAAAGGGGCTTACATGTGCAAAAGACCAAAAGTTCTTGTTCTTAAGATGCTGTGCTGCTGTGAGGAGGGCGCACCCTATCTGGCGGTGGAACACAAAGGGGCACCTCTCCTGGTGGGCAGGGAAATTCCAGAGTCCGAGGGACCAGGAAGGCAGCATCTTGGCACCCTGCAGGAGCAGAGAAACGTCATGACTGAGCAGTCGTACTGAACTATTTGAGGGCTTCATATGGTTCCTATTACATCGACGGAGGTCGCAGGTGTGAGGATGCAGCGGAATTTTTCCACTTGACCATCAATCTTATGGTAGCAGCAGAAGACAAGGACAAGTGGTTCTGGCTGAGTTATGGAGAGACAATTGCTGCACCGCCTACCGCGGTGTCGCTCGGCTGCAGAATAAAACGCTTCGATCAATACACATGCTAACGTTGAGCGCGATGTAGAACGCACCGGACCAGTAGACAAGCCATCAAATCCCCTAAGTTGAGCACGGCAAGCACGAAGGTTATGCGTCTGAACCTTTCAAGCTCAGTGCCTATGGAGTGGCACACCCCTCCCTAATTCGCATTAGCATTTCACTAGTCAGTTTTTTTTTGATCAGCACAGGTGTGAATCCGACCGGCTGCCCAGCATCGCCCAAACTTCCAATCAAAGGGCCCTTTGGCGGAGAGTTAAAAACGTCGCTCACGTGGCACGTGGTGCGTAATCTTGCGCCAGGGTAATCTGAGTCCCTGGACGTGACATGCTTGCATCAGATAACTAAATTAAGGCAGAGTATGAATATTACATTTTCAGATTCCTGCAGTTCACATCCAATTCACAGGCTCCTAACAAGAATTACGTAGTCAAGTTCCGGCAGAGCTCCCGGTCGTGCCCCGATGACTCATCACGTTGGGCACATGCTGCATTGTCCCTGAGCATTGCCCCGAGCACTGGTAAATGATCAGGGAGGAATCTTCTACACGTTAAAAATGTTTCCTTATCTTTTCATCAATGCATCTAAGATCGAAATTAATGCTTGATCTGCTGTACTGAGGAGAGGAGCATACTTCTGAGAGCTCGAGTCGGTGGGGAAGAACCTCTACAACCTTGTCCATGCAAATTAAAATTGAAAGGGGGAAAAGTTCCACAGAGATGGATGGGGAGGAAGGTCGTAATCTGCTCGTTCCTGTAGATGACGCGGAGGTGATCTTGCTGCCTTCGTTGCAGGATGCAAGAGCTAGTATCACTCATTCCTAAGAGAGGGGGAGAATGCAATTGTTTTCTTCATGATCTTAGATGCGTGATTTGATCCTGTGCTACAATACAAGCTTAGCACTTTCCATATTCACCAACCTTATTTCATCGTAGGACTGTGAACGCGCTCTGCACTGGTGCCTGGACAACGTGCACAGGAAAGGTATGTACAGATACTCTCCAACAATTTCACAAGCTCTATCTTTTGCTTCCACTGTTGAAGTGGAACAGATGGTCTTCTGTCAAGCAACAACAACAACGTGAAGGCAATCGTGAAGATGCCGTCCACTGTGGCAGGAGACACTGTCCACCTGTTGCACGTCGTGCCCCATGCACATAACTCATCGTTCTCACACCTGGACGAGCACCAAGACGAGCTGCTGGTGCGCGGCTGCTCATTTGTCTGTTGCTAACCTACTTGCAATAAGATCTGGAGCGCCCTGATGCCTGCTGCTGCACAGGCCCTGCCGAGTCCTAGCGCAGGATCATTGCCATGCTGATAAGGACTATTCAAGGCAGTTGCACTGACTAGGGCTAGCAGGATCCCCTGCCATAAGTTGCACTCCACACACACACGTCCTTGCGGGAGTCACAGCCTGTTGTGACCTACAGGCGGAGCAGGCACGAGGGTTCATAGAGGAACGCTTCCTTCGCTCCCTGGAAGCCTCTAGGGTGAGTGCATATTTAGCCTCAGCAACTTTTTCCTTCACAAAAACTTGCCTTAAGCCCACTCTTAGCCACCTGCTCAGTTTCTTATGGGCTACCATCTGGGTCATACGATCATGCCCTTTTGTCACCACTGCTGTCCCATCAGTGGCTGCGCCTGACTCCAACTGGCTTGTCCTGTCATGATCTGGATCTGCTGTCCTGCATGCAAGCTGCTTCCAGGAGATCCACAGTGTTGTGCAGGCTGCAGGCTGCAGGCCGCAGGCTGGGAGTTTGCAGCTGCCCCTATGGGGGTCCAACGGCCGTGGGGCTGTGCGCGCAGGTGCCTTACCATGTATGCATCGTGCGGGGGGAGACGGACACCGAGAGTGTGGGGCAGCTGATTTGTCAGAAGGCCGACGAGCTGCATGCCTCTCTTGTGGCGATGTCAGCGCACAACAAGGGCCGCCTCGTGCGCTTCATTGTGGGCTCGACCACCCGCTACTGCATCCGCCACTCGCACGTCACAGTCCTGGTCATGCAGAACAACTGAGAGATTGCACCGTTGAACAGCACCACTGAGATTGGCAAAATCAAAGGGAATAAACATTTGGAGAGCTGGTTAGAGAGGCTCATGTCCAAAAGGAGCTTGTTCAAAGCAAGCAGGCAAGCTCAGGGGGCCTGGTCATGCAGAAAAACTGAGCGTGCCCTCTGGTGAACAGCTGTGGCATTCACATAAATCAAGATATCATCAAATGCTGTTGCAACGGTGCTAAGAAACAGCTAAAGTGCTTGTCTGTAGTAGGAAGCCCTTTCGGGCTTTTTTGAACCATTGCAGAGTCGAAAATATTGCTCAGCAACACAGAGTTTAAAGATGGGTGAGGCATGGCAAGATCAGAAGATATTGCTCGGCTACTCCTTGTGCGGCGCTTGTGCATGCAGAGGCATTCACCGGCTAGCGCGCTCTCAGAAGGGGCACACGTCTCTTGCTGCTTCAGCCTTGTCTTTGCTCTTGTCACCGTCAGAGCCCTGTCCCGCCTTGTCACCGTCCGAGGCCTGGGATCCCACCTGGCGCCCAAAAAATGGGTCAATCGGCAACGCTGCCAAAACAAGTGTTGGAAGCCTTGCAAGCAATCAAAGACATAACAAAGCCCAGAGTTCACAACAAGTGCCAGGGTCACTGACGGGCACCATTTGAAGTTTTGCATGCTATGTGAGCCTACTGCAATGTTCTTGCTGCATGAGCTTGGGGGAGGCTAATTAATCCACGCACGCAGCGTCTTGCTGTTGTTGTTGTGCACTGAGCATTTGTAGGTGTTGTTTGCATCACAAGAGCGAGGGCGTCTCACCTTGGCAGAGTCCTGGCTGTCCACTTTGTGCGCGCATGGCTGCTCAGAGTCACACAAGCTAAGCTCTGCATGCTCTGTGCGCTGTGCTTCTGTCTGCATGCAGACTTTATGCGCTGTGCTGAGGTGGCATGCGTGCTGTGTATGCTGTGTTGAGCTGGTATACATTCTGAGCATGCTGTGCTGAGGTGGCATGGGCGCGCTCATTTTACGCACTGCACAGAGCAACTATAAAATTGTCTAATACAACAGGTGCTGCATCCGAACGGAGAAGGTCACCCAGTGGTCAGGCAATACACCTTACCTGCAAGGCCATGCCACCAAGGTCAACAGGGTTGATTAATGTTCGAAGGTGCTCTTGCCAACAGCTTTCAACTCGATGTTTTGAGACAAAAGTCATTGTGTCAAAAGATCCTATTCTCCTAGCACCGCCCTCGTTGCCTAAACAGGATGTTCCAACGTATCTGGCGGGAATTTCTCCCCTATCGATAGATATCTCGTGCGTGGTGATGCAAGACATCATCTTGAGATGAGATGACCTCAGTTACTTAGATAGCACTGCATTACGTGATGTGCACTGGATTACTTTCGATGTGGTGGTTCCTTAAGACTCTTGAAGACATCCGGCTGCACAGGTCTGCATGCATGCACAATTTCATGTAAAGACTCCCCGGCTGACTGCCAGTGGCAGTGAGGATTGATCTCTATCGGCTAGAAAGTCTGCCTGTAGCCAGAACCCACTTGACGTAGCGCAAAAATCCTGGTCATTTATTGGTTTCTCCTCATTTTGGCCACTCAGAGGAGCCTCCAAGCGTCAATAGGGTGTGATAGCCCAACCGGTGATACCAATTGCTAAGAGTAGCTGGTGCAACTTAAGCAGCATGCATGACTGACGCTCGATTTGAACAGCCATGTCCCAGCACTTGCCACACAATAAGTTTCAGACTTCACACACCCTCCTTCAGCGGACCCTAGATACACTCTTTACTTTGTGCAGTGACCGCTTTCAGCTTAAGTATTGAAGCAGCAGGCTGCTGCAAACACGTGATCAATACACCGCAAAAACAGGTTTACGCCATGTTCCTGTCACAGCGTCTGGGCTGAGCAGTCATCATAGAAATGAGGCACGGGGATTTCTGTGCATGCTGAAGTCGCTTGAGAGATCCGAGTTGGCGCGGTCATACTGCGCCACCTGTTCTGCCAGAATCTTCTCGGCAGGCCCCATCAGCCGCTCAAACGCATCACGTGACAAAGTTAGCACCTGCATGCATAAAGAGCCGCTGAGCAATCAACACGGGTCTCTTGCCGGCTAAACTTGACGCAACTTCACCCGGTGGGCCAGATTGCTGGTGTGAGCATTTCAGCTTGCACGGGGTGTGCAATCAAAGTGGCGAAGACAGTGGTAACTTGATTATCAGGTGGTCACTCATGCTGCCTGAATTCTCCATCATCCCTTCAGATGGCAAAATTCTGCTATTATGCATGCGCAAGGGAACCCTCCTGCCAACCAAGCACGGGCAGGAGTCTGCACAAGTGTGGGCAGGAGGTGTGTTGCGAATTGGGCATTGAAGACATATTCGGGCTAGCGAGGGCCGCGACAAATACTCAGCACCGTGCAAGCAATTTGATCCGGTCTTCCTTGGACCTGGCGAGTCCAACAAGGGGTAAGATTCTGGCAGTCAATAATTGCAGCTTTTCAGCAGACGCACCTTGCTTCTCGGCATGGAAAGCGTGTAATAATAACCACATTCGGAAGGTCTAGGAAGGAAGGAAGGCAAGGAAGGTCTAGGGGAAGGTCTAGGAAGGTCTGAGAGTCAGCAACGGATGGCTCACCTTTGTTCTTTGGCGTGCAATGCAGTCGGCAGCGCGATTTGAGTTCTGCCGCACCAGTGCAATCTCTCCAAAGAACCTCCCTGGCCCCATTGTTCCAACCGACCTTTTGGCGCCCTGTTTGAGCACAAACAAGATATGCTCTTGTAAGGAGCAACATTTCACACAGCCTCTTCCTGCCACCTGTATGAATTTTTTCTAGCTTATCAGGCGCAAAACGTGTGTCAATTCGATATCAGCAAAGGGCAGAAGCAGGTCCAGAGCAAGTCCAGTCAAATGCAGCATTGTCAAATGGGGAGGTTTCACAGAAGAAGTTTCACTTTCGTCTTGTCCGTCAATGCTCCCTTTACAAATACATATTATCTGGAGCTTCCTTCTCACCTGGATGGTTTTGCAGCACTCAACCAGGCCCTCCTCAATCATGTAGAATTTTGAGCCTGTCGCCAAGGGCTCCCCCTCCCTCAGAATGTACTCACCCTCCTGCAAGACACAGACAATCAGCACTTGTGAGCCTGGTGCAGCTCTTCAATTTCAGGCGTAGCATTCATGCAATTCTAATGAAGCAGTGCTAGCCAGCAGGTCCCTTCGCCAAACACGCTCTCAAACACAAAGTAGACGGATTGGGTCTGTGTTGCACAGAGCGAGATACTGTCTGCTCGCCCGCAAGCAATCCTCTTGATAAGATACATGCCCATACTGCCACTTTCTCCTCTCTCTCTTTTTTGCGTATCTTACCTAGAAATTTGCATAATCTTCCCAGCCATTAACACATACTGCATGGGCTCACGGACCCAGAGGTATTGTTCAGCTTGCTCAAGAAATCTCGACCTCTGGGGCTCTTGGTTCATCTTTGTGGTGGTGTGTTGAATTCACACTAGAGCCCAAAGTCACGGACAGTGCATCAAAGCCCGCGCATAGAGTGTATAACATGTGCTTGTTCATCTGAACACCCTGGAGTGCTGAGGAGCAGAAGTGCTAGGCAGACAATACATCCTCAATGGTTTGCCCAGAGAAATGCTGTTGGGGCAACGGTAAGTTTGTCATTATTATTAGTATTTAGTATTATTACACGCTTTTCCTGCCAAAAGGCAAGGTACGTCCTGCAGACAAGCTGCAGTTAAAGGCTGCCACAATTCTACCACTTGATGGACTCGCCAGATCCAAGCAAGACCCAATCAACCGTGGGCACGGTGCTC
>JADEYI010000877.1_pt1 | contig 30281 bp, 29 predicted proteins | sample 8542331 | NCBI WGS metagenome assembly JADEYI01 (sample SAMN16510988, study PRJNA670497) | mine drainage metagenome | isolation source: biofilm near Copperflume 1 | place: Germany: Marsberg coppermine Kilianstollen | collected 2018-02 | reverse complement strand
GGTCTTGACAGGGGTCTTTGTGGTGGGGGTGGGGGTCTTTGTGGTGGGCGCAGGGGTCTTTGAAGTGGTGGCAGGGGGCTTTGAAGTGGTGGCCGCCGGTGTTGAGGTCACCTGTGAGCCATGAACTCTGCCTCAAGCGCTGGAATGCATTTCCGAATCACTATCTCTGGACTTCTGGATTCCAGATAAGCCCAGGCATGAGATCTGCCACGCAGACAGGAGCTGCATAAGACAAGCCTGGATGGCATCGGCGATACAATATCAGCAACAGCAATTGAACGGTGAGCAGTGCTGACACAATCTATTCAGTAATTGAAGAGTTTTGCCTGGTAGGTGCTTGACTGCACTGAACGCAGACTTTTCTGCTCACACTTTTCTCTGAAAGGCATACTTTTAGGTACATCGTGGGCATGCACAGTGCAAGGACTGGTTCAAAAAGTGACTGATGCCTGCAAGGGCCAAAATAAACACCCTGGCATGGGGCCAGAAGATGAATCAATGGGAGGGCTGTAATTGGGATTCCCTTGGGGTTCTACATCTAACTGTTCTAAATCCTCTTGCATCCTGCCTTTGCTACCAGGTGTTTTCATGTGTACCAGGTCAAGCTGGCGCCTCAGGGTCCAGTGGATTACAAATTTAATCTGTTGAATATACGTCCCCCTGGGGTTGCGCACCGGAGGGGTGATGACAAAAGCGAAGGGCGCTGATGTGGCGGAGCCCAGGACATAGGCTGAGTTGCTGGCGTACGCTGCACTCACGCTGTAAGCTGCACAGGAACAACACAAACCTCTCAGCTACTGAGTGTATGAAGTAGCTTGCATGCATTGCTACCTGCGATTGCTTTCTTGAAGGATGCTTGCGGGCCAGGCAGTACCAGGGCAGGGATGAATATCTGTCAAAGGTCAAGAAAATGATCACGATTTGCGCCTGACAATATGAAGTCTGAAATCACTCCTACAAATATTCAACAAAAGAGTGAAGTCTATTCCCCGGAGAGCATGGGAAATCCACCTGCGCATTTGAAGGCAGTGACTGGCATTAACACAACATCTCATAAAATGCATCTGATCCTAGAAAACGGAAACATTCACAGCAAGCATTCCAACCTCATTCTGGACGGTGAGTCACCTCCGGTTGGCAGCGGCGGCGAGGGAGCGAAGGAATAGGTGACAAAGCCGGGGCCTGAACTGGCGACAGAGGTGGCGCCGTTCAGGGGCGAGCCATTGGCGGCATTAGTCACGGTGACTGTGCCCGTCTGCACAACTGCGGGGTCGGAGAAGGGAAGCTGGATGGCAGCTGCCGCGTAGGTGACGTTGATAAACAGCTTGAAGGCGGCGTTCCCTGCCGTGCTGGTCGGGGGTCCCGAAACCAAGGTAGCTGTGGGTGCCTGAATTGGCGCAACAGAGCCGCACATCTCAGCTGGAAGACTTGAGAGCGTGCATTACTAAGTGGATGACTCTAGAATGCGTCAGTATTTTGAGGATCTCTTGAGTCTCCATCCTGGGAGGTGCTATGGGCAGATTACTGGCAGGTGTCTTGAGACAGACCACCTGTGTTACTTAAAACGGACACTGAGAAAGCACATGAGGTGACATGCAGTGCGAGCTCCGCCAGACTGTCAGCTGAAAGCTTGTATCAATCCGTGCAACGCCATCCTACTCCTCGTCTTTGAAGCTCTGGATGTCAAAAACAGAGCACGGCATCCCAAGATCCACCCACATAAACTTGCATGTCACTCCAAGACTAACATAAAAACGCACCTGGATGAGGAAGGCTGATGTCAGCATGTTGCTGGCGTTGCCGCACTGCGAGTTGGCGCTGCTATTTGCCAGGTAGGACAGTGTCACGTCCAGGAGGCCGGCTGGCACCGGCAGGGGGGCAGGCCCCGAATTGGGCACAGCCGCTGTCAGGTCCAGATCCGGTGAGCCCCGGTAGCCGAAGGACGGCGAGTAGTCACTGCCGATGCTCCTCACAGCTGCAGCATGCACACAGCCGTTCCAGGCCTTTGTAACAATTGCAGCGAGCAGGCTCTTACACTTGTCCATCAGGCAAGGACCTCAGGGACATGATGCAATGAATTGGAGTACTTGAATCCACGCAGCTTTTGTAGACATAAAAAAACAGTGTGCCTTGCTGTCTGCTGAAACATCACAAACAAGTAGTGGTGAGGGCTGCAGGTGCAGGGTGATGGTGGCAAGGCCAGCTAGCTTGACCCTGCTGAAGCTGCTCCCAGTCATGTGCACATGTTTCCAGGTCACCTGGCGTTTCGCAATGCAAATAGTAAGCTGTGACGCACCTGGCCCGGGCAGGATGTAGTTGCTCTGCCTGCCCACACCCAGGCTGTACACATAGGTGTCTGTTGCTGCTGGAGAGCACTGTGGGATGAATAGGGGCGCGGGCGCCACAAAGGTCTGAACTTTCGCCATTCCAGCACCGGAAGTGCCGTATTGGATGGGCACGGGCCCACAAGTGCCAGTAGCTGGCCCGTTGATGGCAGGGGCCTGCAAGAACAAACAGGCCCGCATATCAACCAGAGCCGGCGAATATTTGACTTGAAGATATGAACACCAGAGAGGTTCCATGCTGCAAGAGTTGTTTTTAATCGGAAGGGATGATAGTGGGCCTTTGGTGGTTACATGCCAAAGCACCAGTGGGTTGAATAGTGAGGAACATGTCACCATGACATCGTGCAAGTGGACTATTGAGATAGATAGCGGAGAATTTTTACCGTCTGTGCGTGCGCCGATGCGATGCAGAAGGCAAGCGCTGCTAGTAAAGAAAGTGACATCTTCTTTGAAGTCACAACCTGCACAATGATTCTCTCTAGAGAATGGCCATGTTGCGCAGATGGAATGCGATGCAGAGAAGCCTCAAATTGAAATTTGCTCCAAAATCGATGCTCAGAAAAGGAATTTTTGCGCCTGTCGATGTCAGTTTGAATCCAAGGCTGGGCAGGGTCAAATATTTGCACCCCCCTGAAAAGCCAAGAAATTAATGGCAGGCCATAACAGGTTGATTACGAGACACGAGGGCGCACGAGAGGATCAGATGGAGCATTCCGTCATAAACTGCAGAATTGCGCAATAACTCCATCACAAATCCAGCAGACATCGACGCTCTGCAGGGAGGACTGTGCGATCGAGGCTTGGTGCTGCATCGCTCTCCAACGCCGTCTCGGACAAAGCACCACTTCCGGGACAGGCAGGCTCCCCACAATTGCTGTATCCTTTGTAGATTTTCGTTGTTTCCGACTTTCCCATACCTCGAATTTCTCATGAAAGGGACGATTGCGCTACAGCTCAACGCCTGTTAAAAGTGCCGTGCCCGTGCCGTACTAGGTCTTTTCCTCTGCATCGAAATGTACACGATGACCAGGGTCTCTCGTTCCATTGCTTCTGGTACGTTTATGGGCTTGACTGTGGTCACATATCATTATCTGACACCTTTGTGTCAGGAATTCACCATCCCCAACAAACGGCATCCCCAGCACGTGGGCACTGAACGAGCCCTTCGATGATGCACACTGAAATCAATCCTTTGCATAACGAGGACTGCGGCTGAAACGCTTGGATCTACCGCTGTGCAGGAAAACATCAACATGCCGATCGATCACCTCATGCTCAAGGTCAAGGACTGGCCCAAGGCCAAGGCTTACTACACCACTGCTCTGAAACCCCTCGGCTATGAGCCAGTCGCAGATTGGGGCACTGGAGGCGGCTTCGGAGTGACAGGCCAGCCGGGCAACATCTACGTCAAGCAAGGTGCATGAGACACATCCTCCCAAGACGTCGTGCCTTCAATGTCTATACTTTGGCATTCCCATGCAGCAGATAATGCAGGTCTTGCTAGAAGGATGCAAACGATGCATGCACTGCAGCCTTTGGATTTTGGCATACAAGTGTCCAAGCACGGTCACATTTGCTCATCACGACTGCTTTGACATCTGCTACTGGGGGCGGAGCTTGTGTTCGTCGAGCAATGCACAGATGCAGGACTGCATAGTTGCTGAGATCTGAAAGTCCGATCAACTTTCCTGCTGCGTAGAGGAGAAGCCAACGCGCGCCCACTTCGCTATCCTGGCGCCGTCCGAGGAGTCTGTGAAGGAGTACTACAAGTGAGTCTGCCATGATGCTTCCTAACAAATGCACTTGCCGGCAGGGCATCACATTTCTGGCTGCTTGGTTTGCACAGCTCATTGTTGTTGTTACGTGGAAACTTCGGACATGTGCCTGCATCACCCCTTTGGCTCCGATCACGATGATGCTGAGTCTCAGCGATTCTCTCAACTAGAGATGGTCCCCACACGGAGGATCAATTGCGTTTGAAGACTTTTCTAAGTCTCTTGTGTGTTGTTCTGGATGTGACTGTGCCGTTGAGCTCCCCAACATCAGGTGTTTTTGCTTGATTTCGATTTGGGCCGGCCATATCACCTGGACGCACATGGTTGACATCACATGGTACTGGGCGTACTAAAATATGAGCAGTATAGCCGTGTCATGCTATTTGCGCCTTTGAGCGGGCTGTGCTGAGCGCGCTGTGCATGCATTGTGCCAGGCTGGCGCTGGAAAGCGGGGGGACCGACAACGGCGCCCCCGGCTTCCGCGCGCATTACGCGCCGGACGGCGTCGGCTGCTTTGTCATCGATCTGGACGACAACAACATCGAGGTCGTGTACCGCCCCTGAACGGTCGGCGCGCCAATGGAAATGTGATAACTTTCATCTGGTGCCTGCATTCCTCTTTCTCTGATCATGATCTGGAAGATAAAACAGCTGAGGGGTCGGCACGTGACTGTGCTGTATGTGACGATACAGCACAATATGGTGTTTTTGAATTTGAAAATTAGAATCAGAGTCCAGCTTGGCACGCAACGATTGGGCGGTGCAAGTCTGCTTTTGAAACTACCTGGGTCCTCCCTGCATGTCAGCTTGCAGTGCTATCCAAGCGACGTATGTGGGCAAGCCAAGGGAGTGCTAGGAAGCTGATTTGCTCTGAAACGAATTGAGTACTTGAAAACCACAGAAGCCTGCAAGGCCATGGATGGTGCAGGGGCAGCCGACATTCTGTGGCTGCCCCTGGGCGAAAACTGAGCACACTGTGCCTGATCTCCTGTCGCTTATATTGAGAAAAGTGTGTCTCAGAGCTGCACTGCATATGCAGCAGCGCCTGTGTCTTGCACCATCCATGCTACCGTGTTTGTGCTTTGCTTCTGAGACTGGGAAATGTGTGCTCCGTTAGTAGTTTACTGTCCGGCAAAAGTCTACTTGTCTGCCGCTAGTGCACTTGATGTTTGAGCAGATACAGACTGCCAGGCAACCACTAGGTGGCCTTTTCCCCCTCTGGATTTTCAAGTCCGGTCAGCTATCACTAATGATACTGTGCATTTTGGGTTGAATTGTTGTGTGATATGTAATCTTCTTGCGCGTTGTGATGAATATGCCTGCATGCAGTCTCGGGCTGTCAGACACACCAAGTAATTGATTCCGCGCAAATTTAAACTGGGTACATCCAGCAGAGCTTCACAACGTTTCTTCTTTCTTGCATTATGCACACAACAGTCAACACTTGTTAAAAGTGATGAGTCACGGCATTCAAAGTCCCTGAAATGTATGCGCAACCAGACAAATGTCACAAGCATGCTTGGATCAATCCTTTTCAGCCCATAGATGCCACAGGCAAGTGTCACATGCATGCAGGGGTCAAAATTGTCTCAGCCAGTTGCAGCTCAAGTTCACTCGCAAAACAGGTACTTGCCCAAAGCATGCTGCCGATCAACCTCTCTCCTTGGTCCGTTTAACATTAAAAATGTAGGCATGGTGAAACAATGCAAAGTCTGAAGCCCTCCTTGGTCCCTCCAGCATGCAAGGAGAACATGTAAATGCAGTGACATAATGCATAGGCCGAGGCTGCTGTGATCTCACATTTGCGCAGCTTGGAAGCAGCTGTGAGGCCCTGGCAGCAGCCAGCTTGCTGATTGAGGTGCTGCGGGCACAGAGAGTGCTGCTGCTGCCCTGCTGCCTGCGCCCTTCAGTGCCTGCTCCCGGTTGAGTCGGCCCCTGCCGGTTTGACTGGACGTCTACTGGCCGCGCATGCTTGGGGGCGGCGACTCGGTGTAGCCGTAGGGCTTGCCGGCCTGCGCGCACATGCCAACGCCACGCATGTGAATTGACGTGAGAAAGGCAGACACTCTGGAACTATTAAGGCACATAAAGCGGCATGCGATGTGTCCTCAAGGGCTCCTCGCATCTGCATGGTCGACAGCTCGTTATCCAATATAGCTCCGCTCAAATTTTCTCGATTGCCACACACAATGCGATGCCCTTTTGAACAGTAGGCAAATTGCCCTGCTCATGCTAGGGTTGTGCAGACATTACGTGCATAGATGTGTTAACGCTTGCATGACCTTTGTTCCCGCTGAACCTTGCAGCTGTGAAGATGGCTGATTCCTCTCCCAGCTGACAGAGTTCAAAGAGTTACGGGGGCAATGCCCAGTTACCGGGCATCATGAATCACCTTGATGGTGTGCTGCTTCTGGTGCGCCAACTCCATGACCTGCGTGCCACATCAGCACATTAGTCATCGGTACCAACTTCCCAACTCAGCTGCACATGCACTCTTCTATCCGTTGGCAGGCACCCGAGCCCACTGCTGTGCCACCTGGCATGCTGGAGGGCGCAATGCATATTTTGCAAGGAGGAATATCTACTTCCTCCTCTTTCTTGAAGAGGCTGCATGCATGGCAAAAGGAAAGGCAGCAGCAGTGCGCGCATGGCGACAGGTAGGCAGTTGCAGTGCACATTTTGAGTCTCAAAGAAGCGTAGTTCCATATTTGATGTTGAGAAAAGAGGGAACGCTCACGTTTTCGCCGTCCACCTGCAGCACGTAGTCAGCAAACCAGCACGCGTAGAAGGAGCCCTCCACATGCGTCTGCATGCATGCACACCATTCCCATCGGTCACAATGTTTGCTCCACAACACATGCTACAAATAAGTGGTGACAGCTGCAATGATCATTGGGCAGGCAATGATCACATGAGGTGCAGGGCCGCGCCTGCTGCAACCTGCTGCCATCCTATAGCCTTGCATGTTTTGAACATCACCACAGGTTGGCAAATCCGCTGTTTAGACTGGAGGGAGGCAATGATCACACATGGTGCAGGGCCGCGCCAGCTGCATGCCGGAGGTCACGTCCAAATTTGGACGTTTTAAAACGGCATTCTTCACACGTAGAGGCTTCAAGGCAGGATTGAAGGTTCTTTCAGCAGCAGGTAAGTCAGGGTCCCGGGTTCCCCAACTTCGTGCTATCTGCCCACAGTAAGCACATGACGCTCTTTTCCGATTGGTCTGTTTTCTGGGCAGGAATGATCACATAAGCTGGGGGGCCGTGCCTGCTGCGTGCCAGATGTCAGGTTCTTGAAGACGGCGGTGACAGGTGGCGGCTTGGGGGACTGGGTCTGGGTGTCTATGAAGTGGATGCGCGATATCTCCCCGTCAACTCCCTCCATGCGCGCCGCCACCCCGGGGCGTACCTCCACATCATGCACCTTGGGATGCTTGTAGGAGAATGTGCCGCGGATTGTGGCTGCCTGCGCAGCACACAGCACACACAAGCCCGTGATGAGTCAGAATTGTATGATGGCAGCGGTTCACATGTAGTCCATTGGCCTAATTTGCCAGCTTGACCTGTTGAACATGATGGAGTGGGATCTCAAGTCTTCGAGAGTAGGTCAGTAGATTGGGGACGTGTATTAAGCCCGAAGTTGCTTGGGGGCCAAGCGCATGCAGCCAAGCCCGGAAGGGCAATGGCTCAGATCACATCTTCTGTACAGACAGATGAGAATTGCTGACAGCCAAGGGGGGAATCTGCATGCTGGCCAGCCCAGCCCAGCAGAACCAGGTGATATCAAATCAGCCACTCCTGCACTCCAGAGACATGCAGAGGCGCTGGGGTCTTGCTGATTTGGGGCTGGTCTGCATCCAGAACAGCAACATGCTGACTGATCAGAACTCTATCCTGCTAGCTTTGACATCTCTATTGCTGTCACATACTCCATTTGGCGCAGCCGAGAATTTGGCTGTGCGTAGCCCACATGCATATGCCTGTAGGCTGGGGGCGAAGGAGGTAGGGATCAAACAGGCATTCATATTTGGCGCAGATTAGCTCACGTGTCAACGACTAGAGGTTTGCTAGGCCTCACAGACGCCCTCATCAGCACGTCAGCTGCGAAATTGCCCCCTTAATCATCTCCAACAATGCAGCAATGCACGCTTGCCGAGCAACCCTCCGTTGACGTGAACAGGCCGATCACCAGCTGAATGGCTCGGCAGAAAGAAGTAGAACCAGGCTAGCCTGCTGCATCGTCTCGCTGACTCACCGAACTAGCAGCAACCGTGGTGTGGAGAGCATGCATATGCCGATACGTGACTTGGGGCAGCTTGTGCAGAAACAGCCGGGTGCTGGGCCTGAGACTGACCATGATGCCGAGATCTTAAAAGGTGCGAAGGGTGAGTAGCTTGCGCTGTAAATCTCCTATGTCGAGCCGGGTCCTGGAGCGCTGCTTATTGGAGGCACACAATGTTCCAAAAATAGCTCAGCTCCAAGATTTGGGCCTGTCGATTTCGGGACGACGGCGTCTCTCTGTTGAGTGGTTTCTTGGACGGACACCCATTATCGTGAACTTCATGACTCCAAAGTCTCTCTAGTTGCTTTCATGGAAAACACAACTACCAGATCTGCGAGGAAAAATGTCGCATGCAGCTGCAGAAATTGCAATTTCTTAGTGACACATGCATGCACCTTCGTAATTCTGATGCCCTGCATAAATTTTAAGAGGTCAACCTGGTCTAGAGCCGATCATGGACAGTCTATTTGTATTAGCTGGAGACAAGCCCTCTTATTTTTCGGAGGTTCACAATTTAAGAAATGCATGGAATGTTACAGCGGGATTGTGGGATTGTGTGACTTGGTGAATATTTCCCTCCCAAAAGGATAAAATTTGAAATCCCAGCGATACCGAGAATCATCGGCGACGAATTTTGGGATCCTAGTGGCCCTTTTGACCAGGTGACCTCTTTGGGGGACCCGATCGCAGCATGCAAAGCAGAGAAGCGACAGGCCTACCTGGCCACCACCAGACCATGTAGCCTACATGATGTAGGTGGTGAGTTTTGGAAAGTAGTAGGGCACAAATACCATGAGCCCTGTGGGACTGTTGTGTATCTTCATTGCAAATTTTTATGTCGCTGGATTTGCGTCAAATGCTCTGCATAATGAGAGCGAAGAGCAAGCACAGAAAAGCAACAAATGGCGATCCTACAATGAGTTAGCCACCGTTGCCGGTTCTTACATTCCAGGTGATATGCAATGGAACCGACCACAACAATCCCTTGCTCCTTGTTTCCGATTGGACAGCGAAATGCACTTCAGCCTGGGACATCCCGCTGCAATCCAGATGATATTGATTGAGCAATGTGCCGCTGACCTACATCAGAAGACTATTCGATATCCAGATCAGTACAACATTCAGGTACAGCAAGCAGTCCCTAAAGAATTGCTGTAGAAACGAACCCCCTGTGGTGGTCTTTCGTTACAAAAGTCAATTTGGACAACGTGTGTGGCGTGCAGGCTGACCTCGACCCACTGTTCTATGCAAGGCTGGTCGGACCGGCTATCATCGTGGGGAAGGTGGAGAGAACGTCGTACCACAACTTCACAATCAACTTCACGCCACAGAAGTGCGTTGTCCACTCTTGATTTGTGGGGAAGGGAGCACTCAGTCATCATGTCATCCATCGACCTTTGAGGCGCAGCAATCGACACTATTGCTCTGACACAGCTTCTTGCTATCACATGTATAAGTTCAACCATTTTTTGCAGGGCTGGGCTGTACATGCTTGACGTGGTCGTGGAGTTTTCGTCCATCATAATAGACAACAGCCTGGCTTTTTATAAGCAGCCTTCCACATACGAAGGCAGGCCCATTCCAGGGTCCCCTTTCGAGGTCAGAGTTGCCCCCAACAGCCGGCATGCTGCACCCCAGAGGACCTGCACAGGCGCAGAGCTGGGCAATGCACCTGGCTCTTGGGTTTTGGCAGACGTGCCGAAAGACAGAGAACACTCTAACCCGGTCAATTTCACCACAGCTAGTTTCACGTGGGCTCCAGACACCTGCAGGCTGCCAGACCTCAAGTGCATGGTTGCAGCGAGCACCAGGGCCATAAGTACTTGTCTCCCAGCTGACCATGCAGTAATCATCTATGCAATAGGTGACTCAGTGACGCGCGTACAAGCGCAGTCCCTGGCTGACATTCTAGGGGAGAGAATTGAGGGGGAAGGAGAGACCTACACACAGAGAACCCAGCGCACCATGTTTCATGTTCTCTTTCAGGCCACGAATAATGGCATGATGTCACGCATGTCTGACATAAAGCAGAGCATCGATCGCTTGCTTCAGTGTCAGCACAAGGGGGCCTGCACGCCTGTGATCCACTTCAATAGCGGCTTGCATGACCTTGACAAGTACTGTGGCAACGTCGGCCATCAGATTGCCTTTCGCCAAGACGCAGGCTTGGGCGCAGATTTTGACTGCATCACCAGCTATGTGAGCCTGCTTCAGGAGGTGATACAGTATGTGGCTGCTTCAGGATTTCAGGGTGTGAAAGTGTTTAGAACAACCACTGCAGCGTGGCTCAAGTTTGGCAACAGCCAGGTCGATTGGTTTCACCCTGACTATCGAGACGAGCAAGTATTCATTTCCAACTGGCTGTCAGTTGTCAGGTTCAATGAGCTGGCAGTGCCTCTTTTCAAAAAGGCTGGTTGGCACATTATTGATGGGTTCCAAAGCTCGATAGGACGGCCAGATCACGCCGAAAAGAAGCAAGGTGGCGCAATGGTTCACTTTGATCATGAGGTGCCGGACGCACACAATCAACAGCTGCTGTCCATTGTTCTAGAAGAGCTCTGTCCTCATGTGCTGGCAAGTTGTTCAGATGCCAGCAGTCTTCATGAGGGAGCTAGCTTGCAGTTATCAAGGGGCAGGAGCCACAGGGGCTCACATGAAGTGTAAACTCGCCCTTCAATGCATGAAATTAAGTCTGCTGCTGATTCCTTACATCTGCTGTCTGTGTGCCTGGCATCAGCTTTCTACTTGCATGTCCAAGCAGTGAGTCCAAGCAATCTTGCATTTGCCTCAAACCCAGAGCAGAGCATCGGGGGCAGCCGCACAGCAACACTGCTGATGCACTATGTCCACTAACATGTCAATGACTCTTGCTATAAACCACCGCAATCGCCTATTGCACATCCAACTGATACAGCTGCTTCACAGCAGCACAGAACTGCCACACTTTGGCACCTCTATTAAGCTGAAATGCACACACCCCAGCTTTTACTGTTGGGTCAATGTATACCCCTGAACCCTGGATGTGATATCCTCGTAAGCTTGTCTTCATGGGCTGGCACAAGATGCATGCAGCGAGACAATCCTTGTTGCGGACATATTGCCCCTGCTCTTCTCCTGCGCACACCAGAGGGCACACTCAGAATCTAGGTTGTCAGGATGGCAAGAGACTCTGAAGGCTGCCAAAAACTGCGCATGCAAGATCAGGATGTGCAGCACCAGTGACAGCCAGCATGCAGCGCTGAGAAATGATTTCAGATCATGCATTCGGCATCCAATGTCTGCAGCAGCAGGCAGCAAGGCAGAAGGGCCCTGCCTGGCTGCATTCATACCATTGTTTGCCACTCCAGCTGCAGATAGGTGTCATCTGCTCACTAATGACCAGAGAAATATATGAAAGGGGCCTGGCTCACCGTGCCGGAGGGTATCGGCCAGCGCGCGTCGGCGGCTGCCGACGGAATTGGCCGCCTGCCGAATCGCTGCGGCGTGCCGTAATCCCCCGCTGGCTGATTGAATCGCAGCGAGAGCACATCTACGCTGTCCCTTGCCTGTACACACAGTGAGGGCCGTCAGAACCTTACCCTGTATCTTTAACAGTAGAAAATAGCATACCTCTGGACCCGGCATGCACAAGAGCCCCAACGTCTATGGCATGCCGTCAAGAAAGGGATGCGATTGTGCTGATATATAGGCAAAAGCTGCTTGTTAGAAGCCCTGTTCTCTGGTGGGTTTCAGAGCAAAGGGGAGGAGGCAACGCGGCTCACAGCGCGTGTGTAGTCAGGGGAGGGCAGGCTATGCGCGCTGTTGTGGCCTGCCGCCGCGTCCTCATCAGGCGCGCCCGACAGCGTGTACTCTATCCGCAGGCTCGGCATGCCCGACTGCGCACACAAAATCATAAGATCACATTCTACTTTGCTGTCATATACTGTACAGAACCTATTACAGGTCCGGTAAGGGTGGCACTTGGTATGCCACAAGTTGCCAACCAGGAGACGAGAGCCCGGCCCATTGCCATCAAAAGTCTCTGCTGCTGCGCGCGTCGAGCCGGGGGATGGCGCCACACAATGACAATGACTGCAGGCTTTTGGCAACACTTTACATTGTAGTCAGGACGACCGCTGATCACATGAGATAACAAAGCCCCCGGTGGAAAGTTGCAGAGCTGTTTGACAAGCGAGGTGGAAGCCACCTCGTTGTGATCGGGGTCAGGGTTGTGCTGAGAGGCGGTGTTTGTGGTGGGGTGGTGCGCGTTGTCGGTTGACTCATTGGTTGACTCATCGTGTGACATCATGTTGAAGGAATGCCGCTCCTCATCTGGCTGCTGAGACCCCTGCTGCCTCTGGTATGCTCCCAGGTCTATGGAGTCCGCCAGCCACGAAGGCTCCTCCACCGGATTGTAGTCACTCTGCATGCAATGATACCACATGTGAGGTTTTGCACAAAGCAGCTTCCCTTTGTTGCGGCGTGTGGAGTTTGTAGATTGTGGCTAGCTGTGGTTCCATGTCTGGTCTGCATGCAGTGGTCTGCATGCAGTGATGGCTAGGGATAATGACTAAGACAGGAGCACGTCTTAGTCAAGGTGACACCTGATGCTGTGTGCTTTGAAGGCATGTGTGAATCTCGTCCACTGATGACTTGCCCTCTTTAGTGCATGGTCCTACACAGGGTCGTACCTCAACAGAGCAGTCAGACTCGAAGCTGTGAGTAAGGCTCGCGGCGGCGGCGGCCAGCTGCAGTGATGACACGCTCGGCTGACGCGCGGCTGGCCGGCCGGCCGCGCTGCATGCCGAGCCGGTTGACATCCTCTCCGGGCCCTGCTCTTGCCTCTGCCCCCACCAGCACAACACTGGTGATGAAAGAAATGGAGGAATTCGAGACCGCTGCACATGTGAAATTGCGGTGTCTGCCGGGACTGGTACTACTGGGCCGCACCTGAAGAGCGCGGCCGGCCTGGGGGCTATTCTGGGAGGAAGTCGACGCGCGCAGCGCCGCGGCCGCGCCGCCCCAGTGGCCGCCGCTGTCCGCCGCGGCCGACTCGATCGACTCCGCTGACTGCCGCTCCGGCTGCTGCTGCGCCTGAACCAGGGCAGCGCTCTTAGTCTCACGCCACATATCGATACGCCACTAATACATTCTTGTGGTAATTACTGTGAGCGCTGCATGTGCACAGGTGCGGCTGTGCAGTGCGGGACTCCCTGTTTTCTCGGCCAGCTGGCAAGTGTCTTTCAAAATCGGCCCACACATTGCTGGCGGTTGTTTGATGCAACCCTCTGCGGCCCTTGGGAGTTTTTCGTGGGTGCTCTCTGCGTCAGTGACATTGGCTTGATCGCAGTGCATGCTAGCATGCACCGAAATTTCAAGCAACATATTTTGATCAAAAGAAACCAAGAAGATTGGCCAGAACCCCAGGAAACAAAGGCAAATGGCGGGAAAAGAGGGCGGCTCACGAGGGCATAGGGGCGAGGGGTGAAGGGCCGCGGCTCCGGCATCAATTTGCTGGGGGAACCGTTTTGGGCACGGCGCAGCGCGGGAGCGTTCCCTGTTGATCCACCCAGCGAGGCCGGCTCCTCAGGGATGGGCGAGGGTAGGTTCAGCAGGTGGTCATCCCGGGCCTGCACATCACGAATAGCATTACATCAGCTCAAGCAGTTCTTGTGAGGGGATAAACAAATATTAGGGTGTGAGAGGTACATCATGTACCTCTCACATGATGTCAGAGGATGCTTGCGTGGCGAAAAGTTGCAAATTGCACATGGCTCCCATCAAAGCAAAAGTCTCGGCTGTAGTCCCTGGTCCTTTCTTGGTCCTCAATGGACTGTTGGAGAGGTCCAGCCTCCTCAGATGCAGCATGACACGCAGCGTTCTTGAAACGGCAGCCCAAATGGCACCAATGTCAGGGTATGAGTGTATGGGGCGTGGCAGATCAAGAGAGGGAAAGTGAATTGAGCGGCACTATCTTAGCCTTTTTCATACTCCTCCCAACACAGAACCAGCTCTCTGCAAGACTGGACTTTAGCACTGCAGGAGCTGATGGAGCGGATACTGTGAAGCTCTGACACTTGCCCTTTTCTGTGCTGTCATCTTATGCTCTAAGCCCTTTTCTGTGCTGCCATTTTATTCTCTGCCTGTTAGACAGCGAGGGTGTGCGCACGCGTGGCATGTCGGTGTGGACTGAGATGTTTGTGAGGGGTGCTGCGGTGCTCTGACATGCCAGGTCGGCCAGCCACGGGTGGCGCAGCAGCCGCGCCGCGCTCGGCCGCTCCTTGGGCACCCTGCAGCCGGATACCCTCTTTGTCAATATTTGTCTGGACAGGATCAAATGCATGTTCTTATTTGCATGTGCCTAATTACCAGTTCACATCCTCAGTACTGCAGGTCCGTCACAGGGTTGCCAATTTGCACCCCCAGTTGCAGAGTAAGAGCACAACCAAGGGGTGCCAGCAGGGGTAGTGGGTGGGTCTCTCCGTCCGTAATCTAGTGCTGTTGAAATAGTTTGAGTTTTGCATTTTACAATCTTTTACCTTCGGTGATATTGAATACTTTCAGAGCTGCAGGGAGGGAGCGCGCCTGTTGAAGCACTGCAGCAGGAAGTCTCGGCCCTCCTTGGAGAGCACCTCTGGGATCACCGGTGGCTCCTTGGACGACGCAATGTGGAACAGTGCCGACACCTGGCAATCAGCATAGATGAATTAGTCATCACACTTCTGCTTCAATCCGTGCACCTAGCACGTGGCCTCTTTGCGTCCGTGTGCCCATGTAAGGACTAGTAATTGGTTGAAATTAGTAAATGCACGAAAGTGCACATCATCCTTGCCTGACATGACCCTGCGGGCAAACTCCTGCCACCCTTTGCAGCTGCGCAAGCCACGTTGCAATGTCTAGTGCAAAAGCGGCTCATGTCCATGGAATGCAGACGTTAGAGAAGTTTGATGCAGGCATCAGATACTCAGAGTTTAGCTTATAACCCTGAAAAAACAAAGAAATAAAGATCAGCGTGTGGGGCTTTGATAAAGGGCACCTGGCTCTGGAATTGACTCCATGGCGGCTTCCCGGTGGCCATCTCAATGACGGTGCAGGCGACTGACCAGATGTCCGCCTGGCGCCCATGGCCCGTCTGCTTGATCACCTCCGGCGCCATCCAGTACGGCGTCCCCTTTATCGACTTGAAGCCCGAGTCTGCGCATGCAACACATCCAACATTGTCAATGCGCCTGCGCCATAAACCTTCAGTAAATATTAGCAGGCCGCACCCTAGCAGTTGAACACAGGCAGTACCGGATTGGTGACATGCTGGAATTAGGTATGCAGGCAAGCAAAGCGCTCAAAAATTGTCGTAGTGCTCCAGAAGGTGAAAACAATGCTGCCCCCGTCTCGATTTGTGTCCTGCAATCTGCTCTTGTAATCTCTCCAAATTTGGGCCCACAACCGAAAAAATGGAGCTCCTGCAAATTATTGAATGGCACGTGGCATGCATCGCGCCTAAGACTGTTTATTCCTTCAATTCAAATTTTGAAGCAGGTTCTGGAGCAGGTTAGTCACCATGACAAAGGGGTCCTCAATGAGAACAGCCATGACTGCCTCTACGCATACCGTGAGAAATACCACAATCAGTATACCATCCTTCTAATGGTGTACTAACATGTGTATAAATGTGTGCTTAATACCCCCAGAAATCATATCTAGAATAGGGGGCGCGCACCCATGGTGACAAGGTCTTCAATCTTCTTGGACGCGCCAAAGTCGGCCACCTTGACGAGGCCGGTGTGGTCGACCAGGATGTTGGCGCCTTTTATGTCCCGGTGCATGATCTTGTTGTGGTGCAAGTACTCCAATCCCAGCAGTATCTGGCGCGCGTACACCCTTATCACGCTCTCCTTGAAAGACCCTGACACATTGCACATACCAGGTGTCAAAACTTTGTCCAAGTGATGATCCCTATTATTCCACGGTATTCAGCCAAGAAGGCAAGCTGCATCTGCAGACAAGCTGCAGGGAATTGCTGCCACAATTTACTTTCCCCTTCGTTGGACTTGCCAAATCCAAGCATCTTCAAATCATAGGATATTCCTCAGTGTTTAAGCCGCGCCTCGCCAGCCGGGGCCTATGACTTATATAACGCAAGTCATGCCATATTTACTCCATGGCATGTACTCCCTTGTCAATAGGGTCTCCCGCACATGCAAGCGTCTGTACCAAAGTTCATACATTGTGCTTGTTAACAGCGTTGCAGGTCAGCATTCGCACTCAAGTGAGTCTGTATTCTGACTCAGTGACATACTAAGTGCCTCAACGGTAGGGATTGCCCTGGGCACAATGCTATGTGGTTTTGCAGCGGAGGGCCGCACCAAACTTGGCCAGCAGGGATGCGATGGAGCCGCCGGGTACAAACTCCAGGAAGATGTTCAGGTGCTGCTCATCCCTGTCTGTGCCCTGCAGCACCAAGGGGATTTCAATACGTACACTCATGCATGCAACTTTCCGCCAATACATACGCATATGTTCTCCTGTTTGAGAGTGCTCCTTACTGTCTGCTGACAAACCTGTCAAGGATGCATGATGACAAGCAGCTGCATCACATTGAACAGAACAGATCAGTCTACCAACGTAAGATGGTCCCTTGAAGCATGTTGAACCAAGCAAGACTGACGTCTTTTCCTCTAGCCCGAGCTAAGAGTCAATGCTTAGGTGGGAGGAATGTCGGCTGTGGGCCTCAGAAAAACAGCATTATCTTCACACTCTGTATTTCAACAGAGACTTCAAACGCAGGGAAGTGAGAGATCAGGCGCACCAGGTAGCGAACGATGTTGGGATGGTCCAGGTGCTTCAGCACATTCACTTCAGCCTCCAAAGACTGCACGTGCTCCACCACGCGCCCAGCCACGTTCTCATCCTTGCTTATCATCACCTGCATGCGCGCGGATTTGCGCCTTCAGCCACCCGCCACTTCTCACATTTGACCCCCTGCATAGATGTTAATCACCCGCTGCAGGGACATGGCCGCTGACATGGCAAAGCCACGTGGGCGGCCATGTGTCTCTGCCGCTGATGCAGTGTCTGAACCCTGTTTGATCCTCTAGATCTCCCTGCTCAGCAGTTCACATTTTCCGATGACAGCACGGAGCTGGTTCAATGCCACCGTTGCACTGAACTACACTGGTCTTCGCAGATGCTTACTGCACCAGAAAGCTTCACATGCATTGCAGCAAGGCAGCTGAGAGCCTGTTGCACCACAAGGCAAGACCAGCACAGGCCTGCTGAATGCATGCGATTATGTGATTCCTCGAGCATCTCCCTCTCCCAATGAAGAGAGAAAGCTTCTCTGCTTCTGCTCATTTTCGAAGGGCAATTGAGCGCAGCAGAGGCCTGCAATCTTCAACAGAGCCAAGCGAAGCAGCAGCTGACCTGCTTGACAGCCATGAGCTGGCCGGTGTCATTGTTGAGTCCCAGGTACACTCGGCCAAAGGCGCCTGCACCCAGAAGCTCCCCGCGTGTCCAGCTGACTGGACCTGTCTCCGGCAGTTTGTCGCTGTGTCGCTGCTGCCCAAACACCGGATGATCCTTCGCCGAATCTGCACGGGCATTGCATGACTAATGAGGGATACAATGAGTAATGTGGCCCCGGCTGGCGGGGCCCGGTATACACACTGAGCACTGTGCCCACGGTTGATTGGGCCTTGTTTGGATCTGGCGAGTCCAGCAAGAAGTGGGATTGTGGCAGCATTTGGCTGCGGCTTGTCTGCAGGATGCACCTTGCCTCTTGGCAGGAAATTGCGAAATATTAACAATAATAACAAACTTAATACGCGGGCAAGGAAGGCTCAGAACCAACATCTGCAAGGTGCTGGCACGACTTGGGCTGCCTGATGACTGAAACTAAAGGCAATACAAACGCCCTGGCAAAATTGACTGAGCCAAGGAGGCACAGGGTGGGCAAGCTCTGTTGTGTAAGATTTGTCCTGACAACAAGGCAGAGGCACACCTTTGTAAGGGCTCTCCGTTTCCTCCTCGTCCGCATCTGCATGCACATGCAGACACATCGATTTAGAGCCCATGTCAGTTTTAATGCCATGGAATGAAATGCTTTCAAGATACTGCTGATATGCCAGCGGGGAATATTTTAGTGCAATCTGCAATGCAGTCCTAGAGGCCAGTCCCAAGGTGTTTGTGTCAACCTCTCTTGGATGCCAGGAGCTCACCTTTGCCAAACTTGATCTTATACTTACCAAGACGGATTGTGGTGCTTTCCTTCTCAAAGCCAAGTCTTGGGCGATGCTGCTGCCTGTCGTGCATGCGATCAGAGTCCACCGAGTCCACTGGAGTTCCCTGGTTGCAGCACATTGGCATGGCTACATGTGCATTATATACGACAACATGGTGCCTTTGCCTTCATAATTTAGACATGCTACGATGTTTGATAGCCCTGGAGTTTCATTGACGTTGTTATTAAACAGGAAACATAGACAGTAAGCTACAGGAAGGTTTGCTTACGTTGGCTGCAAGGCGTTCGAGGTGTCCGTTGTAGTTGCCGTCTAGCGTCATCACTCCCGCAGGTTGTTGCCATTTGGGCTACGAATCATAATCAAACTAAAAGAATTAGCGCTGTGCAAGTATGCAACGATTCTTAGGTGCAGGTCAAGATACAACCCTTCTTTTCTAAGACACCTGGTTCTTTGCAAAGAGGGACACTACGGAACCATTAGTCTTCTACATAACTAGACACATTTTTGAAACGCTGCAAGCCGGACAGGGAGCATCCACACGTTCAGCACCTGGTATCTCTCCTGCTTACTTGCTCCCCCTTCGATGCTTATACACTGACCCATCGCACGCTGACGCTAAGACACGACGTAAGTCACAAGATAATGTGGATCAATGTTCTGACAAATCTACTGCAAGAGCTTTTCTTGCCGCTGCACTGAACTGGACAAGAACTATAGAAGGAACAGAACAAGATGTGCACCCTTTTGCTCGAAAGCACTCATCGTAACGACATAAGAACTGCTCGAGATCGCTTGCATGTCATTGCCACATAGCCAAAGTGCGCCTCAAACTTCCCGAGTGTCCGTTTGTTGGCTGTTGCTGAAAGAGTTTGGAGCGCCCGGGGGTTGCCTGATCAGGTTCAGACATAGGACGGCAAGTGCCCACATGCAACCACCGTGTGCGCACATGCCACTCTTGACATGAAACCTTCCTCCTTCCTTCCAGAGTAGAGTCTCGTTGCAGCTCCAATCATAGGTTCTTGTCTCATTTGTCACCGACGAGCGTCAATTGTGCAGACAGCCAGCGGTGCAGATCAGCATCGACATAAACTCCCGGCAGTACGTATATGTTTTGCCTGATCAAGTAGCGGCCTAGGAAGCAGTGGATCCAGCATCGAGATAATTCAATGGCATCAGCCGAAGTTCTGGTCGCAGTGCTTGAGGAAGGGCGAGAAAAGCAGGTAAACATATTTCGCGATGGTGTTGTTGCCTACTCCATCAATCCGCTCTCTGAAAGTAGATAGATTTGTCAAGGATGCAAATAAACTGCCGAATATCTGGAGCACGCGTGGAATGTCTGAATGTGATGAAATCACATGCAAGCTAAGTGTAATCTGTTTGAGAACAGGTCTCCACAACAGAGGCAGAGAACCGCATACAATGGGTGAAAGACATGCGCAGAATCTTGAGCCCACCGGGTATGATTGCAGAAGACGGCAGCGTGAACCAAGATTTCTTCAAGCCAAAGAAGGTGCCCTGTCCAGCATCGTTCTAGCACCTGCAAAGCAATTTTTTAGGAGCGGTGTGTTTTCCATTTATTCTTGTGAGATCTAAGTAAGTGTAAATGCAGGTCGTCCTGGTCGATGACAAGAAGTGGGGAAGCGCCGAACGAGACTTGTTGTATCAGGTCAGCACTTGGCTCTCATCAGGGATGTTTCCATACAAAAATTGCCAGCAAGTCAAACATTCCAAATGTGATGCCACATCATAAGCACATGTTGCTACAGTACAGTATTTACATTGTGGAGCAGGGTCTCGAGAAGCATGGGGTTGGCAAGTGGGGGGAGATCTGTGCAGAACTTCTGCCACGATGGGACGAGCAGGCTGTCAGGGTGAAGGCCGCCAGGCTAATGGGATCCCAGTCGCTTGCGCGCTATGTCGGCTGGAAAGGGAACAGGTAACAGTTTGCCCTCCGTCTTAAGAGCTCTTAAGACGGAGGGCTGCATTGTTTGGCATCCATGACAGACCCTTCTGTGGCCAAGGTAGCTGTCACATTCACAGGAAGACTGGCTGGAATCTCCTGTGCAAGCATGTGATGCTGCAGCAAACCAAGCAGAGGCTGTTGTCATGCTCTTGCCCTTCAGTCTATATGTCTGACAAAATCACAATAATTGCAAGTGTTTGAAGCTGGCAGCATCTGCATTTGAGTGGCTGCTCTACCTTACATTTGTGCAGCGTTCTGTGCAGTCTAATCTAGTTGTCGGCCCTGCTGTCTGGTATGTTGCATGCACTGCATATCAGCACAAGGCAGCCCTTTCTCCCTACTTGGCGCTCGCATTCTCTTGTGTATTCTGACTTCCCTCTTTGATCCATCTGGTGGTCTGTGCAGGGAGGCCGTGGAGGCAGAGTATAACAAGAACAAGGAGCTAGGGGAGCGAATTGGCTGCTGGAAGGGAGGTGTGCTAGTGGAAGATGATGATGGCAGCGTGCGCAAAGCACTGCAGGACCTTGAGCAGCAATAGTCACCGTTTGCATGCGCCCTGTTGTGCTTGCAAAAATACTTTGAAAATGTTTAACTCACGAGTGAATACAATCTCAATGGCTGACGGGCGCCCAGGTAAGCAGGCTGGTGCCAGCGAAATGACAAGATTTTGGATTCATTGTACCATGTGTCTCTTCTGTGCAAGCATGCACCCCTATAAAAATCTCAAAGGGGTGGCTTCGGCAGTGGCCGACTTGGCAGTGCAACATCTGATTGACAAGCAATCATTCCAAATGAAAATGTTTGAGAGCGCTTGAGCAATGAGCTCTCACTCAGATGCCAATGAGAACAGCCTGCTTTCATGTAGTCTTCATTGTTACAGTGCACTTCATTCGTCGCATTGAGTGGCAACTATTCAACGTTGTGCACAGTTTTGCTGACATCTGAAGCTTGCACACGCTCCTGCAATGCTTGCAAAAAATAAAAAGGGTGGCAGAGCTATCATCACCTTAATTTTTGAGCTAAGGGTGTTGGACTTCACGGAACACATTCAATTTTCAAAGAAAACATGACAAGGGTCCCTCCTCTAAAAGTCCTGTAGGATTTCCACGTCATTCCCCCGCACCCGCCACTAATCTACCCTACCATATGCTAGGGTGCACCATACAGCTCGTTGTCCCGCCAAGAGGCGCCAGCCTGATCGGGCTGCAAGCCCTGTGCAGCTGCAGCTGCCAGCACGGCGGCAGCTTCTGCAGTATCAGTCACCAGCTTCCCTCTCGCTGGCAGCTGCCCTTCCTCCTGCAATTCAAGATCAGCAGATGCCTTTCAGTCGGCCCTTCTCATGCCCCAGTGGTGCAAGTCCTCTCCACAGTGTTTCTCGCAGGGTTGCGCTCCAGGCAGCACATTGCTCAAGACAAGCGCATGGCGTCTTTAATAATATCACCAAAGACGGCATGCGCTTGTCTTGAGCAATGTGCTGCCATTGGGTGAAAACACAGTCAAAAGCTGCAAAAAGAAGTGAAGTTCAGGCACGCGTCTTGACAGCAAGATGGGCCGCTGCTGCGTACGGCTCAGTGAAAACAGCGTGCGCTTATATATTGTGTACAGCCTAAGGATTTGGCTGTACATAAAAAGCTTAGTCATCAGCTGGAAAAAAGAGCGAGGTTCAGGCGCGCACCTTGTCAGCGAGGGTGGCGATGTAGGGGCGGCCATGCCACAGGAATCTCACTCGCAGGTGCTTGTCCTCGTCAGGTGCCGGGTCGCAGAAGCCCATCAGGCCCCTCTTCGACACCTGCGCAGCCGCGATCCCTCCACTTAGACGCCGACTGGCAACGCTATAATAGGCCTGGCTGAACCCATGCAGCGGCGCTACACCCCTAGACAGCGACTGCATGTGCAAGGGTCTTTCTGTGACCTGTGCTGCGGCGCTGGCCCTTTTAGGCAGTGGCTGTCACTGCTAATATGTTTCCACGGTATGCAGAGTATGAGAAGATGCTCCTCATAGCATTCTCTGTTGCCTCCACCAACACGTGAATGAGATTAACTTCTCTGTGAACAAGTGGCTCGTGATCTCTGCATGCAGACAGACAGCACTGCCATTACCTTGCACACTCCTGACCTAAGACACTGCTTTCATTTTCTAAGTCCGTAGAATAATTTACCTGCCCACGGTTGATTGGGTCTTGCTTGGATCTGGCGAGTCCATCAAGGTAGGATTTTGGCAACCTTTACTGCAGCTTGTCTGCAGACGCACCTTGCTTCTGGCAGGAAAAGCGTTTAATAAAAATAAAAATAAAAATAATATATACCGAAGACTGCTAGCGATCCCAAATTACGCCCAGACTAAAGGGCCTAAAGAGGAGGAACAAGAACAGGAGTCGGACCTTGTGCAAAATGATGCGGCCGTCCTCCACCATGAACCGCAGCGCGATGGTCACATCGATCCAGGGCGGCGGCCGATGCACGGCGCATAGCCTCGCCGCTACAGCCGCCTCCACTGCCGCATTCTCCTCACCCGCTGGCTCTGCCACTTCTGCATAGTAGAAGGTAACAAGCTCAGCTTCTCAGCTTGATTCAAGGTTTAAATCTTATAAATTTCTTTCTTGCATATACAATGACTTGAATCCTTTTCAAGTTCTCAAGATCAGTCCACGTACAGTAAGTTTCCATGGGCACGAGCTTTGCAGTATCTGGACCTCCTGGGTGAATGTGATCCATCCAAGCACTACATAAATAGGTGCCCCCGTTAGCTCATTGTTCCTTTTGACGTCAGACTCTTAGCTGTCTCTCATTGTTTCCAGCTGCCAAATTTTTTGGCCGCGCAAAATAATGCGTCCAATAAATTGTTTGGACCTTTCTTCAAACACGGTACCCTGCAATTCTAAAGGATTGATAGTTGCATGCACCTGTGCTGGGGCCGGGGACCTCGTCCGTGCTGGCGGCCGCATCAGATGCTGACGTGGCGGCCTCGCCAGTGGTCGCGCGTTCCCTCTGCTCTGCCTCAGCTTTCAATATGGCCTCCAGCACTCCGTATCTGGCGTCCACCACCACAAGACCCCCCTGCGCCTGCAACATTCACCCTTCAGTTGCTACATCAAAATTAATTTACTGACCCTAAGGTGCCAGCTTGACTTGCTGCAAGTCACAGGGAACGTTAATTCATTTCTATTTTAGGGTTTAGGGTTTATTCAATATCAATACGAAAGACAGGGATGCAAAGATGGGAAATCTGGTGAGGTAGAGGAATTTTCTGAGCCAAAAAATTGGTGCAAGGCTTGCCCTTGAAAGAAATTGAGCATCATGCAGTATCCAGGACTTCAAGATATGCCAGCGTACGTCCCTTGTCAAGACTATCAAAAGTCACCCACTATCAAAAGTCACCCATGTTAGTGAGGCTCTCTGCAACTGCAATCTACGCGCTTGGGATCCAATATCAAAACGCTCTCAGGAGATTCCGGTCGGCACTCTGCGCATGACATTTCTGTGCACTTTGAATCTTGAAGAAATCGTAAATGTCCTGCGCGCACCTTCTGCAGCTCTTTGCGCAGCTTGCGCTTGGCAATGGGCTCCATGACACTGTTGGCGCCGGCCGCCGCTTCCCTCTTTGTCCGCTGCTGCTCCAACAATTCCATCTCCTTCTCCACTCGCTGCACCAGCAGCAGCAGAGACAATGAGCTCCTGGTACCGAAGAGTGTTGTTTTGCAGATACAGCTGAAATGCTGAAGAGCTTGCGCCAGGTTCTATGCATGCCAGGGCCCGGAGCGTTGACATGCATGCCTTGGCTCGCTGACACGAGTGGTTCTTTGGTTGCTTGGTTATGCCCCGTACGTCACATGCTCACTAATCGGAGGCAATGCCAGCTGTTGCACGGGCATATTTTGGAGACCGGTGCATTAGCGGCCTGACACACCCCTTCCGGTGCGTGCTAGGCAAGCGCAGGAGCTGAGAGGGCAATCACAGCGGAAGGGAATAGAGCAGAGTGCCCAGCAAGCTCACCTGCCGGGCCTTCTTCCAGCGGCGCAGCGGGCGGATGATGTGGCGCTTAGTCACGTATATGGTGAGCGGCGGCAGGACATAAGCGCCCAGCAGTACTTTCCACGCGCGCGGGTCGTGCGACAGCAGCAGTGGGAAGTCGAACGTGTGCGTGCCCCGGCTAAATCGCGGCTTGAGCACAATACCCTGCATGTCAGAGCAAATCCTCGGCAAACATGGCGAGACCAAGGGCAGCTGGCGCGATTTAATTTGAATACTCTCATCTGAGCACAGAAGTCTACAGAAGTGTCAAATTTGATGCACTGCGGCTGCATGCTCCTCAGCTTTGTGCAGAGAGTTAGCACTGACATAAAGGCCAACGGTGACGGTAAGGCCAGCGGTGCTGATGTGGGAACTTTGACAGCGCCAAAATCCACATTGCTAAGATTATTAAGGGTGACTGAGCGCTCACGTATAGGCCGACGGCGACGGCGAGGCCGGCGGTGCTGAATTCGGAGATGCGCTGAGTGCCGCCCACCTCCAGATCCACCCCCGTGGTTCCCACCCTCAGCGCCACGCGCGCGCTCGTCGACTCATTCACCCTCCACACACACCGCGCCTGAATCCCCGTCACTGCCCCGACCTGCAACCACGCATCTCCATTTCAATTCTCAAATGTGAGAAGCTTGATTTTGCAGCATGCAAAAATTGTGTGCTTTGACTACCAGCCATTCCCAAAAGTCAATGACCTGCAATCATGCACATGCGATGTTGTGGGAATCATACATTTAGCTGAAGTCCATCATGCTCAAGGAACCCTGTGATTCTGGCAACCTGCCATCAGCTGCATGCGCAGTGTCTTTCCTACAGCATGCCCATTAAATTGAACGTTGTGCAAGAATCTAAAGGCCAGGACCTGAAGGAACAAGGATCAGAAAAAAGAGCAGATCCTTGTTGGCCTGCTTTCCCCCTTGATGAAGCCCATGAGGATGTCTTCTTCTTTGCCATCCTGGCCGAAAGCAAAGCATACGAGTTGCCGAGGTGCACACCTCAATGCGTCCGCTGGTGGTCAACTTCTCGCCGCGCCGCGAGACGGCCAGCCCGGCCCCTGCCGCGCCGGCGGGGCCGATCACCCAATTGAAGTCGGCCGAGGTGGTGTCACTGAGCTCGCGCGTGGAGACCAGCTGCAGCCCCAAGCCTGCGCGCGGCTGCCAGGTTACTCCCAGACCTGCAGATGTGTGCTCCGACAGCTGGCGCGTGCTCTGCAGCGAGAGGAACGTCTTCAGGCCTGCGCGACAGGACCACGATCTGAGCATCTGCCTTCTTAGGACAGGAACTGGCAGCTCTTTGGCAAAAGAGATGCAAGATGGATTCCGATCAGGAGCACAGCTGCTGGTGAGGGCCGGGCGATGTTGACAATAGGACTTGGACAAGAGGCCCAATCTCTATTGGCACAGGAGGCTGTGTCTGCAGCTGTGTCTTCAGGCAATCTGCGGGCGGCTGAGGCCTGAATTGGCACGTCCACAAGACAGGTAACATCTCATGCATAGCAGAATAGCAGGCCAGGTTGGAAATGTGCTCATGTGGTCATATGATGTCGAGGTTTAGTCACCCAGGGCTGCCTGCAATTCTATGGAGTTGCGTGGGGTCAGAATTCGCTTTAGGCCGCACACAAAGGAGCCGCCGCCCACATTGCCCTGCACTGCCATCTGGCCTGCAGACACATGCGCAATTTTAAAGCACAACTTGCTTTTTTAGTGGTTCACCTCAACTTCAGTATTCATAATGACGTAGACATCAATCGCTTATTTTGCACACGTGCACCTCGACTGGTTCCCCTCAATGGGCTGCGCAGCAACGATTAACTTAACTAGACACGCTTGGTGAGGACTGCACAGGAATTTGGAGGCACTTGAAGCTTTGAACAGCAGCGACCTGACAGCGTATCTCCTATCCCCTTTTCTGAGCACTGCAAAACATTCCCGCACGCATTATACCTCGTGATTACCTGTCACCTGTGCCTGTGTCGCTGTCTGTTCTTATACAATTCCGTACTTTATCCAACCTGTCAAAGATGGAGTACACCTGTATTATCAAAGGCAGGGGTTGATGGTCGCACCTCCCAGGGTGGCTCCCATGGTGTCTGACAACGGCGTGCTGATCTGGCTGTTCATGGCCACCTCATACACTTCTGGCATGACGCTGACGTGGCGGTCATAGGGGTCCACTAGACTAGTCGCGTCAATCTTGAAGCTGTAGAAGCCCCTGTGCGACACCTGCATATCCAGCCTCTGTGCGCAGCACACAACAAAGATCATCATTGAGTCACCTCATGTAATGTCCAGTTTCAAATGCAATGTGTGCCTCTAATGGCGTCACAATTTTCCCTGTTCCTGGCATAGCCATATTCCTGGCATATGGCTATTTTTGGCTAGAAAGATAGTCATAAAGATCTCTGCATCATGTGAGAACTTGTTTCAAGCGCATGCACTTCAGGACCTTGCATGTGCCTCAGGTCAGGTCAAGCCTCTCAAAAGCCTCGCAAGTGGAGCAAAGTGCAGATATTATTAGTCATGCGCTGCACCTATCCAATGCATGCAATCCCAGTCGGCTTCGTGTGGCAACTGGGCAATACATTGTGCAGTGAGCGGGTTTCCCTGGGATGCAAGCTGGATGCTTAGGGAGGCACACCTGCCGTGCTTTGAAGCTCTCCCATTCCTGCCGCAGCTCATCTGTGCTCTTGAGCGTGCTCCCCACCTCCAGCCCAGCAGACAGCCCCTCCTTCCCATATATGTCATACACCTGCCTCCTGTCAGGATTGCCGAGCACCTGCACCAGCACAAATGCACCAGGAGGTGTTATTAAAGCGTTTTGACTGGCATGCTTAGCAATATAACAGCCTGAGGTTGTGGGGCTGGAAGGGATGCCAGCTTCCCCTCACAGTGCCAGTGACACACTCCCAAACACCGTGCTGAGGCAACAGTAAACTGACTGGAATTATAAGGTGGTGATGAGTACGGTACTGTACCTCGTAGGCTTCCTGCAGTCGCGTGAAGTTGGCGGAGGCATGCGCCTGCAGGGAGGCATCTGTGTGTTTGTCTGGATGATATGCTTGTGCCAGCTGCCTGAACGCCCGCTTGATCTCTTCCTCGGAGGCATCCCGTGCCACGTTAAGCACAGCGTAATATGAAGTCTCGTCCTCATCATTCCTTACTGTTTCTGTGTCACTGCCTGATGCCATTCTCACAACACTGTCAAACGTCGATCAATTGACTACAACACGACTTCTGTGCTTTGCTTTTTACTTCAATTACACATCGCGACTATATCTTTTGCTAGTCCTTTGCTGCATCGCTCTTGATATATCTCAAATGTATCCCATCGGTACTCGTCTATTAAACACGCTTCAATCAGGATGCAATTGAGCCCTTCAATTGCTTTTAGAGTATTCAGATATGATGCTTCCGCACTATAGCAAACTGCCTTGCAATGTTAAGCACAACGAGGACTCGATGCGCTAGCTCGACATGCAAAGGCGGCAAGGTATATAGAGGTCAGCAAACGACGCTCCAAACTGCGCGCATATAATTTCACCCAGTAGCATGGATACTGATAAGGACTTACAGAGCAAACACTTCCTGGACGTTTCTTCACTTGGGGAAAGGATGCTGATCTTGCTTGATATCAGTAATAGATGAGTAATGCATGGCATCTGATCATCTTCTCCCCCAGGGAAATGCATCCATTCATCCATCACGGCGCGTTTCAGCTTCAAAATCTCCGATTGTAGATTGCAAAGTTACAGCAGGTCAGTGCTCGTTTTCTGTAGGGCCTGCAAGGCTGAGGATGATGGCTGTGGCAGGCCTGCAACTAGCGCAAGATGTGACTCTTGAACGGAGCAGGAATACCCAAGAGGAAGCTGAGTTTGGAACAGAAATTCAGGTAAGCGCGAATTACTATCCCATCTGTCGTGAAGCGGTTGCAGTCCTGAAACTGAAACTATATCTCACGATGGCTTCCTGCTATTAACCCAGTCATACAGAGCTGATAGATACCTACGTGCTTGATGTTATCCCTGCATTTCTGCAGCTTTTAATCAGGCTACCCGATGGATCGGAGACTGAGATTGCGGTATGCGACTTCATCCAATCAACAGCCAGAACGGAAGTTGTATACCATAAGTATAACAATTAGAAATCTCATCTTTAACATGGTAGACATTGCATATGCTGAGGCATTGTGCTGATTGACAGGCAAGACTTGGCTACACAGTGCAATATCTGAAGGCCCTTCTGCACAAGGAGCATGGCCTGCCCTTAAATATGGTGTGTCTGCATGTCTTTGATCTTGCCAGAAAGTCCTCAAGTCGCACGTAAATAATATCTAGCCCTTTACGTCATGGCATGGTGCACTGTAAGACATTTACCCTGCCAAAGCTAATGATATCGCTAGCAAGTCCAAGATTGGGAGCTACATGAAAATGGCACATGAAAATGGATTGAGGGGGCTTGACAAGGCTGCTATATTTTGCTTGCAGGGGCTTGAGGGCACAGATGGGACGCTGCTATTGGACCCCTTGTCTCTGTCTGATTGCAGAAACATCAGAGCAAATGCAACAAATGTTCTCATTGTCAAGGTGTGAAATTGAATTTAGAGGCCATTGAATTCGGATTCTGATCATGGTTGGTGGAGCTGATCTACACGCCCAGCTGGCGCCGATGAAATTATTTGAAGCTTTCTAGATTCTGGTGGCATGATGTGCAAAAGTCGGTGAAGAGACCAAACTACATTTTTCACGCTCAGTCTTGCAGTATCTGTAAGTTATGGTGCTACGCGCCTGTAGCTTGCGAATCTCACACCTTCACAAAAATGGCTTCAAACGGCCATGTATTTTGGTACTACACATTCACCAGTGCAGCCTTCCTTAGACGCACCTACTGCAAGCACCAGTGCGCACTGCCTTCTGCACATCTTTATGTCTGATAAATCAGTGGAGCCCACTACGGTATCTCAGGATTGTCCCTCACACCAGCAGATATACTCACATCGTATAACCAAGTGTTGAACAAGAAGCATTCAGATTTTTGAGTTCACGTGTTTGTATTCATTTGAAGAGTTCAAGTCACACTACTGCGAAAGCCTGGCCCGTCTTTCAACTATGGCCAAGGCAAAGTTTTGACGATAACAAAGACCGTTGTCATCTCCCCTGCTGCGGCGGTCCTCTTGGGAACTGCTGGGGAGGGCCTGGAAGGGCAGGGCCTCCTGCATCGAGCGCACACAACAACCTTGTGGGTGGAGTGTTCTTTGCTTTGCAGCAAATCAGAAAACACACAAGGCAATACCTTGATGGCAAGGTCATGTTCTAGATCTGCAACATTGCATCTGCACTAGAATTTAAATAATGGTCTGCAAAGCTCAAGCTCAAGCCGGTCAGATAAAATATCAATGATCATAGAAATGAATTATAACAAAAAAGGCTGCAGCCAAGAAAACAATTTGCAGCTTTGAGCACGCCTCTCACCGGCTCTCTGTGCTGGCCCTGCGCCGGGCTGCGCCGCGCCGCCGGCCTGCTGCGGCCGCATGATGCGCGAGCCACTCCCGCCGCCGCGGCCGGGCGCAGGAGCGCGCGGCCGGAACCCCCCCGAGCGGCCACCGCCGCCACCGCGGGGGGGCCCACCCCCCCGCCACTGCGGCCGCGGGCCCCCCGGGTGCCGGCCCGGCGGCATCGCCC
>JADEYI010000876.1_pt1 | contig 30443 bp, 19 predicted proteins | sample 8542331 | NCBI WGS metagenome assembly JADEYI01 (sample SAMN16510988, study PRJNA670497) | mine drainage metagenome | isolation source: biofilm near Copperflume 1 | place: Germany: Marsberg coppermine Kilianstollen | collected 2018-02 | reverse complement strand
GTGTACACAAGGTTATGGCACTGAGTGTAATCCTGGTGCGAGTATACAAGACAGGCCGGCAGGCGAGGAAGAGGAAAGCGGTTGTGATGTGGTTAAGAATCGGTAAAGATATCTGGAAACTGGCGGTGAGCACCGTCCTGGGCGTAGCTCTCGCATTGGAAAGGGAATAAGTCAACGTCTCTATAGAACGCCCGGCATCCGAATGTTCGGATACCGGGCGTTCCTTCAGAACAAGCAACTCAAGGAAATTCAGGGTAATCTCAAGCGCACCTTAACGGACTCAGGCTTGAGACTTTAATTACCCGACCTCCACGCGGCTGATGCGCGTATCCCAGTTCGCCAGCGCGGTACGTGTGCCATTGCAACTGCCGAATAGCGCGGGGTTAAGCCCGGCTTCATACTGAGTGAGCGTACAGGTTTGTCCGATGTACTCTGAAGCGATCCAGACAGAGCTACCGACTGGCACTGCAGCGCCGTAGTCGCCCCAGCGAGGGCGCGTGGTCCCGTTCCCATAAAACTTATAGCCACTAAAACCATCATCAGGTCCCAGACCAGCGGCTGCTATATGAATAGCGCCAACGCCACTCAAATCGATCGCAGCGTAAGCAGCACTGGGGAAATTGCGCGCGCCTACCAGCGTGAAGGCCATTACGCCTTTCCCGCCCGTCGTCACGCCAATGGCTGGATACGTCAGATTCGTATTGGTCAGTCCGAGGTAGCCCTGTTTCGCCACGCTGGCTTTGACACCAGATGCGGACACGGACGGATTGACGATGAACCACTCAATGCCCGCCTGATTCTTTCCACCGACGGTCAGGCTGGTATCAAGAGCGCCCCAGAGCTTGCCAGCTGCATAGCTGACCTGCTGCATCCGAGTGTCGTTGCTGTCTATGGTGGTCAGAGCTTCGGGAGCGAACGGATCGGGTGTTCCGTTCAAAAAGGTTGAACACCTGGCATTGTTGAGACAGTCGCGTAGTGGCGTGCTACCTGCCTTCTGATTGGCACGTGGTGGAGTGGAGTAGGGGTTCACAGTGAGTACGGTGTCGCTCAGGACGAGAGCCGGGTTGGCCGCGTTCGCGTTCAGCGCCTGCGTGTTCGTGATTGCCCAGGTAATGATGTTTCTGGAGGAGCCAATGCCCACCTCTGTAGCCGCGTCAGAACTCATGAAGTACTCAGTTCCACCCTGACCCGTTGCATACTGGTTGTCAGGTGAAGTAGCGGGCCAGATGGTAAAGCCAGACTCGAAAGAATTCGAGGGAGTATTCACCACTCCCGTTGTGTCGAACAGGGTTACTGCTATGGTGGCGGCGTTCGCTGCGAGGGCAGCTTTACTCATAGCGTAAATCTGAGCGCCACGGAATTCAGGTCCGAAGAACGAATACTCGTTGGTCGTGATGTAGAAACCGTTAGCATCTGCTCCGATATGCGGATAGTCACCCAGGCAAGGTCCTAAGCTACAGCCGTGGTTCGGCGTACCCTGGGTACCATCATTCTGGGCCGGGATGCTGTAAATTTTCCAGGTACCCGTCGGATCGGCTGTCTGGCTCACAGCGATATCCAGGTGGTTTGTGCCTAAGAAAGCACCGGTTGACGGATCAGTGTCAAGAGTCAAAACGACGTGGAACCACCGCTGCGTCGCTTTATCGAAGTAGCAATTGGGGTCAGTGATAAAGGGGCCACGAGCACCGGTAGTGCGGTTGATCGCCGGCGGGTAGCCATAAAATGCGTTGAGAGCTGTCACGGCCTTCAGGGTTTTCCCTGAATAGTTATAAACGCTTAGCGCATCGTTGACGGTTTCCAGTACAAACCCGTTTCCGACGCAGAGACCCTGGTCGGGAGGCTCAAGGGAGAACTGGTTCCCACCATTGGCAAGACGCTGTTGGCGATGATTAATCCCCTCGAAGCTCGTTACGAGCTCGGTGTCCGGCGGCGTCACGCTGCTACTGGTAGTCGTTGGTCCATTCGTAGCTTTTGCGCTGGTCTTGACCACGGCATTTCCAAAGGGACCGCCCCGCGCAGTGACGAGTTCGGGCGATTGTACCCCGTCAGGACCCTGGGGCGCTTGCGTGAATGAGGTTGTGCCACTGCTGGTAATTTGAAAAGTGAAAGGTTTACCAACAGAGCTAGAGGCTGCACGGGCCTTGTTCCCAGAGGCTGCACCACTCACCATAAAACCCCCTGCAAGGATGGCCAGAGCGGCCAGTGAAAAGATAATGCTCAACTTTGAGCGGGTAGAGAAGCGCATGAATTGGCCTCACTTTCAATACAAGTAATACGAAACAAAATGAGAGGTTAGGCACCTGAGAGTAACCAGGCTCTCTATTACATCGATGCATAGAAACCCTCAATGCAATTATGGAAGTCCCGCAAGTTAATTGGAAGGTTAAAGCGGTTATGATTTGGTTAAGATGTGGTTGAGAATTTTCCGCATTCCGCCAGTTTGTTAACTCATTTGAAGCGAGAATTAGAAAACAACAACGCTCGCAAGATCACTTGATTGTCCCTTAATGAAGAGGTTAAGATTCAGTTATGGATTGGTTGAGATTAGCAGTCGCTTTGCAGTAGCCCAAACGGAGTGTCAGGCTGAAATTGTCTTGACAGTGCCTATTGCCCTGATGTATCATCCTGAAGTGAGGTTTTCTGCTTAAATTCGTGTTTCATGGGCGGTTGCTGAAATTGGTAGACAGGACGGACTTAGGATCCGTTGGCGCAAGTCATGAGAGTTCGAGTCTCTCACCGCCCACCGTTCGCAGGGCTTTACCCGCGTTTTCTGGTATTCGGAGTGTTCTGCTTCCAGAAAATTAGAACTGATTTCAAGGTACCCAAACCATTACCAGTGTAATGCGCAGCGTCTATCGTGTTGCCAGGGCGCAATGCTTGCGTTCCTATTGTATAACACCTGTGTTGGAGGAAAAGTGAAGGTCTCGGTTGAAAAGTTACCAGGCAGTGAAACGCGTGTGGAAGTCGATTTTTCCTGGGAAGAACTGGAAAAAGCTTCAGATAAAGCCTTTCGCAAGCTGGTTCAGAAAATTGACATTCGGGGATTTCGCCGGGGGAAGGCCCCACGCTCCTTAGTAGAGCGGCAACTCGGCAAAGAATACATCTACCAGGAAGGTCTCGACGAGTTGATGAACGAGACCTATCGTTCTGCTATTAAAGAGAACGATATCACGCCTCTTGCTAAGCCAGAGATAGACGCCCCGGTTTTGGAGATAGGTCAGCCCTATCACTTTAGTTTGACTGTTCCCGTTCTTACCCCTGTCGAACTCGGCGATTATCACTCGCTGCGCTTTGAGCGCGAAGAGGCTACCATTACCTCGGAAGAAGTTGAGCAGCAAATCGAGTTGATACGCGACCGCAAAGCGCACTGGGACGAAGTTGACCGCCCCGTCGAAATGGCTGATCGCATCACCGTCGACTTGAAGCTGACGGCAGAAGACCAGACGGTCTCTGATCTGAAAGACAATCCCTTTGAACTGACCAGCGAGCGCGTTGGCCTGTTCAGTGGTATGGACGAGCAACTGTCAGGGATGAACGTGGGCGAAAGCAAGACCTTTACCACCACCATCCCCGCCGATTACGCTAACGAAAAGCTGGCCGGCAAAGAGGCACATTACAACATCACGCTGCACAAAGTCGAAGCAAAACATGTGCCAGAGGTTGATGACGCGCTGGCAATGGAAGTTAGCGAGGGCGAAATCACCAGCGTAGAGGATCTGCGCAAAGCCATCAGCGACGAACTGCTTGCCAATAAAAAGCGTCGCAACACCGAAGCCCTGCGTGATAAGGTCGTCGATGCCGTGATTGAACAGTCTACCTTCTCCATCCATTCCGTTCTGATTAAAGAGGAGGCGGAAGAAATGATACGCCAGATGGCGCATGTGCTGGAGGAACAGCGCATGTCGATGGACCAGTATCTCATGCTCATGCGCAAGACCCGCGATGAGTATTTGAAGGAACTCGAACCCCAGGCGGAGAAGCGTGTGAAACGGCAACTGGTGCTGGATGCCATCGCGAAGCAGGACGAGGTGACGGTCACGCCAGATGATCTGGATAAGCTCGCTCGTGCCTACGCCCAGGCAGGGCAGCCCATGCCCCGCAGCCAGGAGCAATTGCGCGCTCTAGCGACAAGCTTGCTGCGCGAAAAAACTATTACGCACCTGGTAGATTTGACCGCAGGCCCCGATCCCGACGCGGAAAATGAAGAAGAAGTCGCTGTAGAAAATGTAGGGGCTGCCGCTCTCGCCGGTGATGAGGAAGATGTAGTTGAACGTGCCAGCGAAGCGGCAGACGAACCGGTAGCAGCACCTGATGAAGAGAGCTTAATCGTAGATTCAAATGTAGAGGCGCAGGCTGCGCAAGAGGCGCGCTAATTGGGCGCGATTGCGTGGACTGGAATTCCGACCGGGAAAGGTGACAGACGTGGCAAATTCGAAAAATATGCGTACAACCTATCGCTGTTCATTCTGCGGTAAGAGTCAGGACCAGGTGCAGAGGCTTATCGCGGGTCCCGGTGGTGTTTATATCTGTGATGAATGCATCGACCTGTGTCGAGAGATCATCGATGAAGAGCAGGCTACCATCGCGAAGCCGCGCCTGCAAACGGGCAAAATCCCCGCTCCCCGCAAGATATTCGAGCAGCTTAGCCAGTACGTGATCGGACAGGATCGCGCCAAGAAGTCGCTGGCTGTAGCGGTTTACAACCACTACAAGCGTATTGGCGTGGGTATGCAGATCGATGACGTTGAACTGGGTAAGAGCAATATCTTGTTGATCGGCCCCACCGGCTGCGGCAAGACGCTGCTGGCGCAAACGCTTGCCAGGGTACTCGATGTGCCATTCTGTATTGCCGATGCCACGGCCCTTACAGAGGCGGGGTACGTGGGTGAGGATGTCGAAAACATCCTGCTGCGCCTGATCCAGACCGCCGATTTTGATATCGCGCGGGCAGAACGCGGCATCGTCTACATCGACGAGATCGACAAAATCGCGCGCAAATCCGACAATCCCTCGATCACTCGCGATGTCTCAGGAGAAGGCGTGCAGCAAGCGTTGCTCAAGATCATCGAAGGCACGATTGCCAACGTTCCGCCGCAGGGCGGGCGCAAACATCCGCACCAGGACTTTATCCAGATCAATACCGCCAACATCCTCTTCATTTGTGGCGGAGCCTTTGAGGGTCTCGACAAGATCGTCGAGCAACGCCTGGGCAGCAACAAAACGATGGGCTTCAAGGGCGAACAACACGAAGAGAAGAAAACGGAGGGTTCCGTTTTGTCGCATCTCATTCCCGATGACCTGCTCAAATTTGGACTGATCCCGGAATTTGTGGGTCGTCTGCCCGTAGCGGTATCGCTGGACAGTCTGGATAAGGATGCCTTAATACGTATTTTGACCGAGCCGAAAAATGCTATCGTCAAGCAATACCAGAAGTTCTTGCAGCTTGACCGTGTAGAACTGGTCTTCACCAATGATGCTCTCGACGCTGCCGCCGAGGGGGCGCTTAAACAACGCACCGGCGCTCGTGGGTTGCGCAGCATCATTGAAGATGTGCTGCTCGACGTAATGTACGAAATCCCATCGCGGGCGGATGTGAAAAAGGTCATTATCAACGCCGATGTGATTGCGTCACATCTGAAACCACTGCTGATAACACGCAGTGAGCGCGCAACGCCGTATTCTGAAGATGAGTCTGCATAAGCAGACTCATCCATCTTTATCGATGTGTTTTGTGTATGAAGGCGGGACTCGTGAGCGAACAAGAACGCCAGGAAAGCAATACGAATACTCCTGTTTCTACGTCATATCCTCTCGTGGCGTTGAAGAGCATGGTTGTGTTTCCCCGCACACGCATTACCCTGTCTATGTTGCGCGAAAAGTCGGTTCGCGCTGTCGAAGAAGCAATGATGAATTCCGGGCGAATGCTCGTCACGGCTTCGCAGCTTGACCCTGAAATTGAGGACCCCGGGCCTAAAGACATCTACCCCTTTGGCACGCTGGTGGAAATCACTACCATGCATCGCCAGCAGGACGGCAGCTTTCAAGTACTTTTCAATGGCCTGCGCCGCGTGCAGATCGACGAGTTTGTCGAGCAGGAACCATTTATGCGCGTCGTCGTCAACCAGCTTATAGAAGAGCAGTCGCACGGGCCGCAGGCCGATGCGCTGGTGCGCCACGCCACCAACTTATTTGAACGCTACGCCCAACTCAATCGCCGTTTCTCGGTTGAAGACATTAACTCTATCGTTGGCATCAAATCCTCTACGCGCCTCTCGGATATGCTGGCCGCGCACCTCGTGACCGACCCAACGCAGCAGCAAGGCCTGTTGGAGACGCTTGATCCGCTGGCGCGCCTCGAAAAAATCTGCGTCATTATGGGCAACGAGATCGAAATTCTTGAACTCGAATCGACCATCCGCAGCCGCGTGCGCTCGCAGGTTGACCGCACACAGAAGGAATTTTATCTGCGCGAGCAACTGCGTGCTATCCAGGAAGAACTGGGTATCGAAGGCTCCAGTGAAGCCAATGAACTACGCGAAAGACTCGATGCGAAAACCTTGCCGCCGGAGGTGGCCGCCAGGACGCGCAAAGAGATCGACCGTCTCGAACGCACTCCACCGCAAGCGGCTGAAATTCCGGTGTTGCGTTCCTACATCGACTGGATTCTGGCGTTGCCCTGGAGCGAGCGCAGCGATGATCACTTCGATATCGAAACGACACACCGCATTCTCGAAGAAGATCATTACGGGCTGGAGGGTATTAAGGAACGCATCATCGAGTTTCTGGCCGTGCGCCAGTTGCGCCAGCAGCACGCCAGTCAGAGAGGTTCGGCGCGCAGCGAGAGCCAGGGACAGATTTTATGCTTCATCGGCCCGCCCGGCGTAGGAAAAACGTCGCTGGGTCGCTCTATCGCCCGCGCCCTGGGGCGCAAGTTCGCCCGCATCTCACTGGGCGGCGTGAGCGATGAAGCCGAAATACGCGGGCATCGCCGCACCTACGTGGGCGCGCTTCCCGGACGTATCATCCAGTCTATGAAAACGGTAGGCGTGCGCAACCCGGTCTTCCTGCTCGACGAGATCGACAAACTGTCAACCGAGTATCGCGGAGACCCCTCCGCGGCGCTGCTCGAAGTACTTGATCCCGAACAAAACAGCGCATTCGTCGATCACTACCTGGAAGCTCCTTTTGATCTATCAGAGGTATTTTTCATCTGCACAGGCAACGTAAAATACCAGATTCCGCGTGTCCTGGCCGATCGCATGGACATCATCGATCTCCCCGGCTACATGCTCGAGGAGAAGGTCAATATCGGGCTGCGTCACCTGCTGCCCAAAGTACTGACGGAACATGGCCTTACGCCGGAACAGATGAAAATCCCGCAAACCGTCATGCAGCATATTGTGACGGGCTATACGCGTGAAGCTGGCGTGCGCAGCCTTGAACGCCAGCTTGCCGCCATTTGCCGCAAATCTGCGCGGCGCATCCTCGAGAAGCCCGATACCCATATCCGTCTTACCAATCACAGCCTGGAACAATATCTTGGTCAACCTCGCTACAGCGAAACGCCTTTCAGCCGCAAAGTGCAGGTTGGCGTTGCCATGGGGTTGGCCGTGACCGAAATGGGTGGGATGCTCCTGCCCGTTGAGGTAGCGACCATGCAGGGCAAGGGCGAGTTGCTCATTACAGGACAGCAGGGCGATGTGATGCGCGAATCCGCCTATGCCGCGCTCTCCTATATTCGCTCGCGCGCCGAAGAACTGGGGCTTGACCCCAATTTCCAGGATAGTATCGACTTGCATATCCACATGCCGGAAAATGCGCAGCCCAAAGATGGCCCATCGGCAGGCATCACCATTGCTACCGCGCTGATTTCCGCGCTTACCGGTCGCCCGGTGCGTTCCGACCTGGCTATGACGGGTGAAATTACGTTGCGCGGGCGCGTGCTGGGTATAGGTGGCCTTAAAGAGAAAGTGCTGGCGGCGCATCACGCCACTATTTATAACCTGCTCATTCCATTGGAGAATAGCAAGGACCTGGCAGACATTCCCGCTAAAATCCGGCAAAGTATGCATTTTACCAGCGTGGATACCATGGATCACGTCATTGAGGCGGCTCTGCTTCCCGCGCCAGCCTCCACTGAGTCGCCAAAACGGAATGAAGAGCCGGAGCCGCGTCCATTGCACCTGGATGAGCGCACAGTATCGAACCCTAAGCGAAAAATGGCATCTTCCCTTACTCCTGCTGATGTGCAGAATGAAACCGAACCTTTCCTCATTCCGCCTGCCGACCGCAATGTGAGCGGCGATTCCTATCCATCGGCGCAGGCGCAAAAACCGGAGGAGTAATACTCAACGTATGGCAGAACAAGATATATCGTCGATGCAAAACCCTTTTCTGATGAGCGAGCGTCTCTACCTGCGCCCGTTAGAGCCAGCCCAGGATAACCACCTGTATTCCACCTGGATGAATGACGAAGAGATCCGCCGCTATTTCTCGATTTACCCCACCAGCGACTTCCGCGCCAGAGAGCGCCTGGAGCAGTTGTATCGAGACGGCAAACACATTATTTTCGGCGTGGCCCTCAATAGCGATAATCGGCTGATCGGCCTGGTCGGGCTGAAAGATATCAACTCTATCAACCAGAGCGCGGAATTTTATGTGATTATCGGCGATCGTTCAGCCTGGTTCAAAGGCTATGGCACCGAGGCTACTAAATTGATGTTTCGCTATGGCTTTATGGAACTCAACCTCAACCGCATCCAGACGCAGGACATGGAAGACAATACGGGTGGCTGGCGCGCCGATGAAAAAGCAGGTATGAAGTTTGAAGGTACGCTGCGCCAGGTTATCCTGCGTTTTGGCAAATATCACGATGTGCGGGTCTACAGTATACTTCGCAGCGAATACCTGGAAAGTCTCGAAAAATAATATGCCCATCACAATTTCAGAAATCGCTGACCGGGAGCAGTGGAACGGGTTCCTCACCAGCCAGCCGCGTGGGCACCTGTTGCAATCCTTTGAATGGGGCGAATTGTACACATACCTGGGCGCGCGTGTCTTTCGCCTGGGCGCGTTGCAAGACGGGCGCATTGTGGGCGCGCTCTCGCTGACCGTCGCGCCCGTTCCCCTGCCTGTGCCAGGACTCTACTGGAACTGGCTCTATGGCTCGCGTGGTCCTACTGTAGAAACGCTCACTTCGCCTGCCCTGCCTGCCCTGATCGAGTGCGTGCAGAAAATCGCGAGGGCCGAACGCGCTATTGTGCTGCGCCTCGAGCCAAACATCGCCGACGATGATCCCGACGAGCACGTCTGGATCGACGCGTACCAGAAGCTGGGATTTCACGCCAATCCCAACGCCGTGCATGGGCGACGAAGCTGGGTGCTCGATATCCGGCCCGACGCCGAAAAGCTGCTGGCCGATTTCAAGACGACCTGGCGGCAAAACGTGCGCGTCGCCGAGCGCAAAGGCGTGATCATCCGCGAAGCCACCAGCGACGCCGATTTCGATACCTACTACGACCTGCTCAAGCTCACCAGCGACCGCGACGCCTTCTTCATTCACCGCAAGGACTACCACCGCCAGATCTTGCGCCACTTTGCCAGCCGGGGTGATGCTGTACTCTATCTCGCCGAACACGAAGGCGAAGCCATCGCCGCCAAGATGCTGATTCGCTTCGGCGACTGGTGTTGGGACATATTCGGAGCCTCGTCCAACCATAAGCGCAACTTGAAGCCAACCTACCTGTTACAGTTCCGCTGTATCGAATGGGCCAAAACGAAAGGCTGCTCCTACTTCGATTTTCGTACCATCCCCGAAATTCTTGAGCCGGGTGAAGAGATGTGGAGCGTCTACGAATACAAGAAAGGCTTCGGCGGCTTCTCCCGCTTGAACATGCCTACCCAGGACTACGTCTATCGCCCGCTTATTTACAACACCTGGCGCAAACTCGTCGAGGCCCGCCGCGCCCGCCGCCATGAAGAACGCAAACACGTCGAACTCAAACGAGCCGCCCGCCGCCTGATTGCAAAAGAGTAGTACACGAGCCAGGGCGGGGGAGGATCAGGGCAGGGGCAGAGCCGCCGCCCTGGAAAATGAGGGATTTATCAGGAGGAAGTATATATGGAAGCGCGTATCATCACCGACCGCCAGCAATGGAATGACTTTGTGGCGGCTTCGCCCTGTTGCAACATCACCCAATCCTACGAATGGGGAGATCTCGCTCCGCACATGGGAGCAGAAGCCCTGCGTACCGGCGTCGTCGATGACGATGGGAAACTGCTGGTCGCCATGCTGGTGCTGATTATGCGCGCCCCTGTGCTGCGGCGCAACTACTTCTACGCGCCGCGTGGCCCCATCATCGACGACCCTGCTTCTCCCGTCCTGACCGTGCTGCTGAACTTCGTTAAAGCCGAGGCCCGCAAACGCGGCGCGTTCATGCTCAAGGTCGAGCCGAGCGTAGCCGACAAAGACCCGGCATGGCTGGCCGCGCTCGGAAAACGCGGCTTTCGCCCCAATCTCTATGCCACGCACGTGCGCCACGAATGGATACTCGACCTGTGCCCCGGCGAAAAAGACATCCTGGCAGGCATGAAAGAGAAATGGCGTTATAACGTGCGCCTGGCCGCGCGCAAAGGCATCACCGTCCGTCGCGGCCAGGGACAGGCCGACCTCGACACTTTCTATCGTATCTACGAAACCACCAGCGAACGCGACCAGTTCTTTATCCATGACAAGCATCACTACGAAGACGTGATGCGTCTCTATGGGGAAGACGACCGCGCCGCCCTCTTCCTGGCTGAATACGAAGGTCAGGCCATCGCCGGCATCATCGTGCTGCGCTACGGTCGCTGGAGCTGGTACATGTACGGCGCGTCCTCCAACGAGCAGCGCAACCTCATGCCCAACCACCTCCTGCAATGGAACGGTATGCAATGGGCCAGATCAAACGGTTGCTGGTACTATAACTTCCGCGGCATCCCCGATGTGCTGGAAGAAGGACAGGAATTGTGGGGCGTGTATGTCTTCAAACGCGGCTTCGGTGGTTACCCGCTGATGTTTTTGGAGACACATGACCTGGTGTATTCGCCGCTGGTCTATGGAGCGTATACGCGGCTGTTAGAGGTGAAGAGGAGAAGGGACGAGAGGGCGCGGCGGAGAATTGAGGAGAAGAGGAAGCAGGAGGAGAAGGTGACTTAGACAGTAACCCGGATAAGCGCTCCCTTGCGGGAAAGAAATTCTCATTGACAAGAACCAGCTAAAGTGTAATACTACTACTACATAAAATAACAAGAACGCCAAAGTTCTTCTACATTAAAGAGAAACTCTAACAATTCATTCCCTGCTGATTGAAGCCTGATATTATACTGGAAGGAGATAAAATGCATCAATCCACGCAGATTCTTGTGATAGGCGGGGGTCCGGCAGGCTCAACTGCTGCCACCTTACTTGCCCGTGAGGGGTTCGATGTCACCCTGGTGGAGCGGGAAGTTTTTCCCCGCTATCATATTGGTGAATCGCTCTTGCCCTCCTGCCTGGAGATATTGAATATGACCGGCGCTCGCGAAAAAATCGAAGCGCATGGCTTCCAGCGCAAGGATGGGGGGTATTTCGCCTGGGGTAAGGATGCGTGGATTTTGAATTTTGAGAAGCTACGGCATCCCTATAGCTTTCAGGTCATCCGCTCGGAATTCGACCACTTGCTGTTAGAGCACGCGAAGAGCCAGGGAGTGAAGGTTTACGAAGGAACGGCGATTCGTAGTCTTTCTTTCGATGGAGATAGACCACGCAGTGCTACATGGTCTCAGGGCGTTGATGGTAAAACTGGAGAGATACGCTTCGACTACTTGATAGATGCTTCTGGTAGAGCAGGTATAATGTCAACGCATTACCTGAAGAATCGGCACTTTCATGAAGCATTCCAGAATATTGCTCTCTGGGGATACTGGCAGGATGCCGGAAGAATGTCCTTTGCTCCTCAAGGCGCTATCGCTAATGGCGCTATCCCGGATGGCTGGCTCTGGGGTATTCCACTCCACGATGGTACTATGAGTGTTGGGTATGTACTCCATAAGACGACCTTCAAGGAGAAAAGGCAACTGTTCGACTCATTAGAACAGATGTATCTGAATGCTATTAACGAGAGTCCATTGATTGCCGATCTCGTCAAGCCTGGCAAACTCATCTCAAAAATAGCAACAGAACAAGATTTCTCTTATATGGCTGATAGCGTAACAGGCCCTGGCTACTTCTTAATAGGAGATGCGGCGTGTTTTATTGATCCTCTCCTTTCAACGGGAGTGCATCTTGCTACACATAGTTCATTGCTATGCGCTGCCAGCATTGCGAGCGTACTGCGAAGTGAAGTCACAGAGCAGCAGGCAATGATGTTCTTTGATCAAAGCTACCGGCTTGCCTACCTGCGTCTCATGGTGATTGTTTCAGGTTTGTATGCACAGTATAATGGCAAGGACACATACTTTTGGCAGGCCCAGATACTTACCCATCATGATTACGATGACAGTGATGCTATGAATGAGGCATTCCTTTTTGTGGTATCCGGCATGGAGGACATGCTGGACGTTGAGAAAGGACCCCGTGCTTTGGACCTGGCAGAGATGGCAAATGGCATGCCGGAAGAAGAGGCCCTAAAAACAGTTGCCATGTACAACGTCTATAATAAGGTGTTTTGGCGGTCGTCGATGTCTGCGGAGACGGCAAGTAATGGCCTGTATATCACAACAAAGCCACGCCTGGGGCTGACCCTGGCGTAGAAAGATCAGAGCTTCATGGCTTAATGTATCCCGTAGGGGCGGAAGAGGTTTTGGGCAAATCAGGGAGGCTTGTGTCCGCCCGCCGTGCCTTTTTCAGGCATTAGCTTTGAACAGGAGGTAGTTCGTGGAACCGCAAGATCTACTAACGTCAACCGCGATTAAGTTCCTCAGTGGCCCGATGGAAGGACAAACCTTCTCAATCAGTAAGCCAATTACAACGATTGGTCGAGAGCAAACAAACGATATTATTGTCATGAATGATGCCAAAGTTTCGCGAGTTCATGCACGCCTGCTATGGAAGGATGGGCAATGGAGTATTGAAAACCTCTCTCAATCCAGTTTCCTGGCTATCAACAAACAAAAAGTTCAACAGGGGCTTATCTCGAACAATACCGTCATTAACCTGGGTGAAGTCTCCTCCTTTGTATTTCTCACTTCACCTATCGCGCAACCTGATCTGCAACCAACGGTACCCCGGCTACATCCTGTAAAAGAGGAACCACCCCTACCCTTGAGTCAGACGTTTCCTCCGTCTCTGAAGCAAATGAGCGGAGCGCCTATCAATACCCCGGCTTCTCCTCCACAGGCAGATGCCTTTACCGCACCATTGAGTGAACCTGCAGCAGGGGCCGATGCAACACAAATTGCGTCGCTCACTTCAGTAGGTCTCCCTTCAATAGAGGTGACCAGTCATTCTCACAGTGACAAGATGACATACGCGCTCGCCAGGCCTGTGATCAACATCGGGCGAGATGCCACAAATGATATCATCATCAATGATCGTATTGTCTCCAGCCTCCACTTGCGCATTGTGCGACAAGGCAATTCGTTTGTGCTCATCCATCCTCATCCAGACCGGCCACGGACTCTCAATGGTCTGCTCTACCAGGGACGCAAAATCCGTGGAGATGAGCAATTTAGCAAAACGCTGGCGAAGGGTGATATCTTCCGTATTGGTGATGAAAATGGAACACTCGTCACACTCACCTATAATGATGGGACCGGTACATCGCAGGAAAAGATGCCCGCGGTGCAACCCATCAGACTCAGTACTCCCGAACTTACTATCGGTCGGAAAGCAGATAACAATCTAGTCCTCTCTCACCCCCAGATTTCTGCGCATCATGCTCGCCTGGTGCGGGAGGGCGGTACCTATCGCGTCATCGATCAGAATAGCACCAATCACGTCTATGTCAACTCCGAACTGGCCGTAAATCATCTACTGAAGCTGGGTGATGAGATTCGCATTGGCCCTTACCGGCTGATTTTTGAAGGCAATCAACTGGTGCAATATGACGAGACAAATTTTATCCGCATCAATGCGCACAATCTGAGAAAAACAGGCAACAACAATGTAACCCTGCTGAATAATATTTCGATTACTATTCCTCCCCGCAAGTTCGTTGCGCTGGTGGGTGGTTCTGGCGCTGGCAAGTCAACCCTTATGGATGCACTCAACGGATTGCGTCCCGCGCAGCAAGGGAAAGTATTCTATAACGGCCAGGATTACTACCGCAATATTCCCGCATTCAGTACGCTGCTTGGCTATGTGCCGCAGGATGATATCGTTCACCGCGATTTGACCGTCGAGCGAGCGCTGTACTACGCAGCCAAACTTCGTTTGCCGGGTGATTTTACCGATGAGCAAATCGAGCAGCGTATCAAAGAAGTGCTGGAAGATGTGGAAATGACAGGACGACGCAAGCTCCTGGTCAAGAAGCTTTCAGGTGGGCAACGCAAGCGCGTCTCTATCGCTATGGAGTTGCTTGCTAATCCCGGTGTCTTCTTCCTGGATGAACCAACCTCGGGCCTCGATCCTGGCCTGGATCGCAAGATGATGTACCTGCTGCGTAAGCTAGCTGATGGCGGCCATACTATCGTGCTGGTAACTCATGCAACCAATAACATCAATGCCTGCGACTATGTCTGCTTCCTCGCTCAGGGAGGTCGCCTGGCCTACTTCGGACCACCTGACGAAGCGAAAACCTATTTTGGCAAGACCGACTTTGCCGAAATCTATACCAGCCTGGAGCCAACCGAGGAGCATCCGGAAATTCCTGACGAGGCTGAGGCAAAATTTAAACTCTCGAAGGAGTACCAGCACTATATCGCCGAACCCTTAAAAACTGTACCAACCGGGACAACCGGCGCTCTCAACGGACACGCAAAGGCGCTTCAACGGCCTAAACGCGGAAATCCGTTCAAACAGTTTCTTCTGCTCTCCCAGCGTAACATTGAGTTGCTCAAAAACAATAGAAGTAACCTCATTCTCCTGTTCTTGCAAGCGCCACTTATCGCGCTGCTGCTGGTGCTCCTGATCAGGTTTGAGGTAGGAATCGGCCTGTTTAATACGAATAGTGTCGTTCAATGCAGTCCGCAAATTTTCACATCCTCGGCAGTGAATGTCACGAATCCCAGCGGCTCTGTAGGTATTAATACGCAGGGGCAAAATGCGCCGGTTGATTGCAGCCGTATAGTCAACTTTCTCCAAATCGACCCCAACGGCATGGCGTATGCGCAAACCAGGGGTGGCGTAAACACGGCCTTACAGGACTTTATTGTTTCAGGAAGTGGCCTCAATGCAGATCGAGCACTTTTTATCATTGCTGTTATCGCAGTGCTCTTCGGTGGCATCAATGGAACCCGCGAGATTGTGAAGGAGGCATCGATCTTCCGCAGGGAGCGAACCGTAAATCTTGGCATCATTCCTTACGTGTTATCGAAGGTGCTCGTTTTGGGCCTGTTTTCCCTGTTCCAGAGCGCCGCGCTGCTGCTGATAGTGCATGCCTTTGAGCCTTTTCAGAAGAGTATCTTCCTGCCTGCTCTGCTGGAGAACTATATCACGTTGGTACTGACGGCTTTAGCCGGTTTACTGGTCGGATTAGCCGCCTCTGCCTTCGCTGCTAATGAGGACAGCGCCAATAGTCTCCTCCCGTTCATTCTCATTCCACAGATCGTCTTCGCGGGAGTTGAGATTCCACTCAAGAACTGGCCCTTGCAGATTGTCGCGATGATCTTTCCCACTCGCTGGGCGGTAACAGCTTTGGGGTCATCAGCGGGTCTGCATAGCGATAAATTGGGTGGGGATAGCCTGTTTGGCGCCAATACTACTTTCCACGGGACGCTCTTCTCCACCTTTACTACAGCAGATGCCACCAATCGCGTGCTGCTGGCCTGGGGCGCTCTGGGATTGCTCATTATTGTTTTTACCATCATAATCTGTATAGGTCTGAAACGGAAAGATGTCCGAGCCTGAGGGGAAGCGATTCATACCATGAAGAGTATACAAAATGGGCAGCGACGCGTAGTGGTCACCGGCCTGGGGGTCGTGGCCCCCAATGGCATCGGCAAAGAAGACTTCTGGAATGCCTGCGTCTCTGGCCGCTCAGGCATTCGACGCATCACGCGCTTCGATGCCAGCCACCTGACCGTACAGATTGCCGGGGAGGTAACGAACTTTCACCCTGAAGCACTTGGCTTGACGAAGAATGAATGCACGTCGCTGGACCGGGCAGCCCTGTATGCTGTTGCTGCCGCCAATCTTGCCATGCAAGACGCCGGGCAACTCAACGCGCTCAGCGAAGAGGAGCGCGATTCTACAGGCGTCGCTATGGGTTCGGCAATGGCCTCGGTCGAAGGAGCAGAAAGACTCTGGGCACACTATACGAACAATGGTATGCGTCCCCCGCGCCTGGCGGAGGGAGACAGAATCGTTCCAATGCCATTGCTGACCCACGCATCAGGGGTTGCCGTTGCTGCCCATCATCACCTGCATGGACCGTGTCTTGCTCTAACCACCGCATGTTCTGCGGGAGCTGATGCCATTGGGGAGGCTTTCTGGAACATCTCAGAGGGATACGCGGATCGCATGCTGGCAGGTGGGTCTGATTCTGCCATAACCAATGCGGGCATAAGCGTCTTTGCTTGCATCGGCGCACTGAGTAAGCGCAATGAGGAACCCGAACGGGCATCGCGTCCATATGACAGGGCACGCGATGGCTTCGTGATGGCGGAGGGAGCAGGCGTGCTGGTCCTGGAAGAGCGAGAACAGGCTCTCGCTCGCGGCGCACACGTCTATGCAGAAGTACTCGCGTTCACTTCGAATTGTAACTCTTACCATATGACCTCTCTTCCAGAAGATGGAGCGCCGCTCGCGCAATTGCTGAGACAAGTCCTTCGCGAGGCGGGGATTGCGCAAGAACAGCTCGACTACATCAATTCACATGGCAGCTCAACGCTTCCCAACGAAGTGGCAGAAACAGCAGCATATAAGACAATCTTTGGCGACCACGCCTATCGTATTCCCATTAGCTCGACAAAGTCGATGATCGGTCACACGCAAGGCGCCGCCAGCGCGATTGAGGCCATCGTGACCGCGCTTACCTTAGACCGCCAGCTTATTCCGCCAACCATCAATCAGGAGCATCCTGATCCCCGCTGTGACCTTGATTATGTGCCAAATGTAGCGCGTCAGGCGACAGTCAATGTCGCTCTCACCCATTCCAGCGGCTTCGGCGGCGTGAATAGCGCGCTGATTCTCGCACGACCCGATTGGAGAGACAGGCAAATATAGTAGAGGTGGGGATAGCCTCCGCCCCGGTGGCTCGTTTTTTGCAAAAACAGGATCGACAAAACTATGAGACGTGTCGTAATCACAGGAATTGGCGTAGTAGCCGCGAATGGTATCGGTACAGAGGCTTTTTGGGCTGCAACAAGCCGGGGGGTCTCTGGAATACAGCCTATTTCACGCTTCTCTACCACTGGCATACCGATCAGCGTGGCCGGTGAAGTAAGCAACTTCGTGGTCGGTGACTACATTGAGCGGAAGCTGGCGAACCGTACTGATCGTTCGACGCATTACGCTCTGGCGGCTGTCCAGGAAGCGGTGCAGGACGCCGCATTACTGCTGGCAGACGAAAACAGGCAGCGTGTGGGCGCAGTGATAGCCAGCACACTTGGTGGCGTGGAATATGTGCTACAACAGTTCCAGGCCTTGTACATGCGTGGGCTGCGAGCAATGAGCGCGTATACGGCAATAGGCTGGCTGCAGGTAGCCAATGTGGGCCAGACATCCATTCGTTACGGCATTTCAGGCTATTGTAAGACACCGACGCACGATGCCGTTGGGGGGTTAGATGCACTGGGTATCGCTTACAGGGCTATTCGACGCGCAGCGGCAGATGTCATTTTCGCCGGTGGATGCGAAGGTCTGCTGGAGCCTTCGGTTCTTCTCACGTTTGCACGTACCGGTGATTGTGTCCTGGGAGATGATGCGGGTGCATATCGTCCGTTTGACCGGCGCGCTGCCGGTTTGATACTGGGGGAAGGAGCAGGAATATGCATTCTGGAAGAGTACGAACATGCCCGGCAGCGAGGCGCGCACATCTATGGGGAGATTGTTGGTTTTGGGCAGACCAATGATGCTCATGGGTTGAGATCTCCTTCATCGAATGGCAGGCACTATGCTCGTGCCATACAGTTGGCAATGCAAGAAGGAGAGGTAGACCCGCGCGATATTGCCTACTTCAGCCTTGATGGACGGGCTGTACCTGCTTCGGATCAGGGAGAGGCAGAGGCGTTACACATGGTCTTTGGAGATGATCTTGAACAACTTCCCGTCAGCGTCCCTCGCACCATGCTCGGTCATAGCTACGCGGCCGCAGGAACAATCGATGCGATTACTGCCCTGCTGGCATTGCGTCACGGGTTGATCCCGCCAACAATCAACTGCGACGAGTTAGACCCAGGCTATGGACTGAACATAGTGCAAAAAGAGGCACGTCGTCTCGTTGGGTCAACGGTGCTGATTGGTGGACGTGGCTTCGGCGGTGCAAACGTCGTGCTGGCATTGCGAAGAGCTTAGAGCAGTGATCGAGGGGAAATAGAGAAAGGGCGGCCCGCGCGGGCCGCCCTTTCTCTATACACGCTATGCCATGTGCGCGCGCAGTTCTTGTAGCGCGGCCAGGCGTTCTTTGGCGGTGGCGTCGCCGGGATGGGCCTTTGCCAGGTTCTTGTAGACGCGGCTGGCCTGTTCGTACTCGCCCACCGACTGGTAGGTCTGGCCGAGCATGTCGTAGGCGTCGAAGTTGCTGCGATCAATGGCGATGAGCTGTTGCAGGGCGGCTACCGACTCTTTGACCTGGCGGGTCTCAAAGTAGTGACGCGCAATGGTCTGCTGGTACTCGGTCGCCTCACGCGCGCGGCCAATTTGCCAGCAGAAGCTGACCACTTCGCGCAGCAGGTCCATATTGTCGGGCATCAGTTCAGCGGCGCGGCGGAAGTTCATAAAGGCGTCGTCGCTATTGCCGGTTTCAGCATTGATAGCGCCGAGACGCTGCAACACATCGCTGGCCTGTTCCAGCCGATTTTGCCGCAGGTAGATGTCAACCAGCAGGCGCAGTTCTGAGATGCCATCTTCGAGCAGGCCGCGACCGATGTAGATATCGGCCAGTTCTACATGAGCGCGTCCATCTTCTGGCGCGAGGCGCGTCATCTCACGCAGCACGGTCAGAGCGTTGTCCGTCTGGCGTTTATCGCGATACGAACGCACCAGGTCGGCGTATTCTTCTAACGCGCTGTCGATATCACCCCGGCGAGCAGAGATCTCCGCCAGAGCCGACGTAACCTCGTCGGTGTAGGTGGTGGTTTGCTTGACCTGGCGCAGGATGACCTGCATCTGTTCTTGCTTGCCGATGCGTCCGTAGGCTTTAGCCAGCATGAGCGAGATTTCCACCTCGGGGGCCTGGTGTTCTTCGCCCTGCTCGCGCGGTCGAGCAGCCCATACGGTTGGATCAATCGACCCACGCGAGTTGCTGCGCACGCTTTGCAGCGCGTTTTCAAGCTGTTGAATAGCCGCTTCGGGTTTGCCCTGCGCCAGCAGGCACTGGGCAGCGCTGGTGCGCGCCAGCACCTCATAGGACGTGTCGCGTATGGCAAACTGGTAGGCGCTGATGGCGAGGTCGTAGTTGCCCGATTGCTGGTGAATCTGCCCCTGCGCGAAACGCACGTCGAAGTTATTGGGATAGGTATCGGCTGCCGAATTATACTCGCGTGTTACCGTCTCATAGTTCTTCTGGCCCTCGCCGCGCAATTGCCAGCGGATGCGGCTCAAGATTTCGAGCGTGTGGGCGCGATTTGCGCCGACGCCGGTAATCATGGCGATGTGCCAGCGCACCAGCGCGGTGATATTGAACGGGTCTACCTGTAAGACGCGCTGGTACTCCGCCACGGCTTGCTGCGTGCGTCCCAGTTTTTGCAGAGCAAGGGCATAGTTCAAACGAGTCGGCACGCTGGTTGGCGCGTCCTGTAAGGCCTGCTCAAGCTCGGTCAGGGCGCGGTCCATGTAGCCCAGGCGCAGGTAGGACTCAGCCGCCAGGCTGCGCTCTCGCAGCAACTCTTCTTTACTGCCGCGGGTCGCCAGCAGGTTAATCAGGCGCACGCGGTAGGTCAGATTGTTCGGCTCCAGTTGCAAGACGCGCCGGTACGTGGAAATGGCGTCATCGATGCGACCATTGACGACGTAGGTATCGATGAGGATACCGTACTTGGTGATAGCCTGCTCGACCTTGCCCTGGCGCACGTAGATTTCGCACAGCACCTGGTGAATGTCAAGGTACTGCGGCGCAATGTCAATTACCTTCAAACATTCTTCTGTTGCCGGAGTCAGCAGACCGTGATCGATATACCTCTGGATATCCTGCATGGATTTGACCACCTGCACCCGCGCGTTATCCGGCAGGTTAGAGGTACTGGCGAGCAGTGTATCAGATACATTTTTAAGGATGCCCTCGTTGCTCACGCTGCCAGCGATCTGGTTAAGCAAATCTTCAGCGCTGGCTGCTTTAGCCGTTTGCTCTGCCGGCGGATTGACCGGCATAAACAGAGGCTCAGGCGCGGGAGCAGGCGGCGCTGCCATGGTGGTCAAGGTCTGCGCGGCTGGTGGCGGCGCGACCGGCCCAACTGGCGCTTGTAGCGCTGGTGGCATGATGGCGGTTGGTTGCGCGGGCAAAGGCTGTTCCACCGGGGCTGGCACCGGCACGGCGGGCGGAGGTGGCGGCGCTAGCTGTACCGTCTGCTCAATTGCTGTTGGCGGCTGCTGCTCGGGCGGTATAATGCGTGTCGCGCTCGCTCCGTCGGTCAACCACGATGGAGAAGCCTCCGGGGCCGGCATAGTCGGCTGCGCTATGGTTGGCTGGTTCATCGCTGGCGAGGGCTGCGCGACCGGCTGAGCGGGTTGTGCCGTCTGCCCGGGCTGCTTCATAGCAATTTGCGTCTTATCATTATCATTCAAGATGCCTGTCAACCAATCGGGCAACTCTCCTAACGAGCTGGTTGAGGGCGGCGACAACGGAGCGGACGGCGGCTTAGGCGCGCCAGGCTGTCCAGGCACGGGTGGCATACCGCTCTGTTCTGGTGGCAAGATGCGCGTCGTATTGGCCTGCTGCACAGGCGGCAGTGGTGTAGCAGGCGGGCGTTGCGGGGGCAATGGCGTGTTTTGCACCTGTTTGAGCATAAACTCGACCTGCGCCACCTTGTCATTCCAGCCGCGACTGCGCAAGAAACCGAGCAGGGCATTGTAAACTGTTAGAGCCTGTTCTTGCTCGCCCAGCAATCGATGGGCTTCAGCCGCTTCCTGGCAGAGTTGCACCAACTGGTCCGACTCTTCGGCGGTCAGAGCATCGAGATTGACGCGATCCACCGCTTCGTCAAAATGCATAGTCGCGGTGCGCAAATCGTTCTTGGCGCGATAGCACTGACCCAGCGCGTAGTAGCAGGAAAGCGCGTAGTCGGGATCGTTTAAGAGCGTCTGGAACTGCCGGATGGCATCATCCCAGCGTCTCTGTTCCTGGTAGAGCCATCCCAGAAAGTAACGAGCATCGGGACGGTCAAAACCGCTCTCGATGATTTGCTCACAGAGGTCGATAGCATCAGGGAAACGTCCCTGGGTCTGAAAATTCTGAGCCTGCCGAAGTACGCCTGTAACCTGGCTGGCCGTAATACGTTTTCGAGGAGTTGGCGACATCCCGCCTCCCATCATTCCTGCTGCAAGAGCCGGTCCGGGATTGCCTCCCCCGCTAAAATTGCTCGCGCTACCCATATTACCCATAATGCCAGTATTACCTCCGCTTAAATTGTTGCTAGAAACCATATCTGTTGCAAGATTGCCACTGTGTGCCAGCGAACCTGATGGTTGAGCCTGCCCACTCAACTGAGCGAGCAGTTGTTTCGCCTGCGCATTGGCTCCATCCACCCGCAAAACTTCCTCACATTGCGCCTGAGCCGCTACTCTATTATTTTGTAAAAGATAGCCCTGCGCGGCAGCCAGTCGCTCCTGAACCATCAACGCAAAATCCTTTTTGCCCGCGTAATAGGTGGCGAGGCTTTCATGAGGCTGGGCTTCATGAGGCGACAATTGCACTGCTTTTTGCCATGTCGCCTCCGCCCGCGCTCCCTGCCCGGCCTGCGAATACAACTCGGCCAGGTGCAAATAGGCCCGGTAGGCATCCTCGCGCCTGCTCAAAATCACATACAACTCGGCGGTTTTACTTAACGCAATGACGTTGCTGGGGTCATGCTTAAGGATAAACTCGTACTCGTCAAGCGCCGGTTTCCACTGCTTGGTCTGCATGTAGCAGAAACCGAGACCGCCGCGCGCCGCCGCGTCGTCTGGGAACTCAGCTAATGCTCGTTGGTATTCTTTGGCGGCTTCCGGCCACTGGCTATCCCAGCGATAGCGGTCGGCAGCGTTCATAGCCGCGCTGAATGTTTGTCGGTTCCCAGACATGAAAAGTACTCTTCCTCGGTAATAAACAGTGTCCCAACCTGCCTGTTTCTGACAGGAAAACCGGCCAAAATCAGTCTAGTTAAAATTAGGGTACTACAAAATAGACGGTCATGAGCTACGAGACATAGTTTTTGGTACTAAAGTACCTTTTCTCTGCTAGTCGTATCGTTTCATAGCGTTCCAGATTGTTTCACGCTTCAAAAGGGTTAGCCACGATAATTGATAAATTGTAGCGCGACCGGGTAATCCTTCTGCTTCAGCAATGTGATCACCGCTTGCAATTCATCGCGGCTTTTGGCTGCCACGCGCACAGCATCGCCCTGAATCTGCGGTCGCACTTTAGGGTAGGTGTCGCGGATATGCTTGCTGATCTCCTTTGCCAGTTCCTGTGAAAGGCCCTGCTGCAACTCGATCACCTGGCGCACCTTGCCGCCCGACGCCGTTTCCTCTTTGCCCGGCTTAAAAATTTTCAGCGACAGATTGCGACGTATGGCCTTCGTTTCGAGAATATCGCGCACGCTTTTCAGCGTCATCGTGCTATCTGTCACAATCGTTATCGACTCACTGGCGTGAGCAATCTCCGTTTTGGTATCTTTCAGGTCGTAACGGGTCGAAACTTCTCGCCGCGTCTGATCGATTGCGTTCACAAGTTCCTGCTCGTCAAATTGTGATACTACATCAAATGAACTATCGCTAGCCATAAAATTTCACTCTCTTCCTTGCCTATGGTACCGAATGGCTACTGGCAAACCATGTCGATGGAACAATTTGCTACTTTTGATTATGCTCTCTCATTGAGCCATTTTAGCGTAAGCCCGTTTAACTGTCAAAGCGCGCGCCAGAGATCCTTCGCTGCGCTCAGGATGACAATACCCCTGGTTGTCATCCTGAGCGCAGCGAAGGATCTCTGGCGGACTTATGGGAATCACCAGTTCGGCTCTTTTGCCTGTAGTATCCTGGCGATTTATACTTGTCCAAATCTGCTTTCTCACGCTGGCTGAGTTAAACCCACGCCCTTCGCCTGTTTGTGATATGATGAACAGTTAGAGTAAGCTATTGGGAGAAGAATAGTATATGTCTGCTATGATTTTCGACAGCAAGCCGCTGGTGGGGCGCATGACTGCGGAACTACAGAGCGAGGCGCGGCAGTTTCGCCAGCAGCAGCATCGTTCGGCGCGGTTGGCGCAGATCATCGTGGGACACGATGGGGCAGCCGAAGTGTACAGCCGGCAACTTGCGCGCGCCTGCCGCGCTATTGGTCTGGGCTGCGCAACCCTGGCCTATCCATTCGAGATCGAAGAAGAAGAATTACGCGCCGAAGTCGCCACGTTGAGCGATGATCCACATACCGACGGCGTGACGCTGCTCCTGCCGCTTCCCTCGCATATCCAGCAACAGGTGGTGACGGAAGTTTTGCGTCCTGAGAAGGATGTCGATGGATTGGGGCCGCGCAATGCAGGCAACCTGTTGCTCGGTTTTCCCAGCTTCATCCCTTCGACCGCCGATGTCATCCTGACCGTGTTGCAGGACGCGGGCATTCCGGTTGCCGGACGCCACGCCGTGGTGGTCGGGCGCAGTAATATCGGCGGCAAGCCGACCGCGCTCGTCTTGATGCGCCAGGACGCTACTGTAACTATTTGCCACTCCCATACAGAGGACCTTGCCAGCATCACACGCAGCGCCGATATTCTGGTGGTCAGTATTGGACGACCCGCCCGCATCACCGCCGATATGGTCAAACCAGGAGCCGTTGTGCTTGATGCCGGCATCAATCCTGTCAACGGGAAAATCGTGGGCGACATCGATTTCGCCAGCGTCAAAGAGGTTGCATCCTTCCTGACACCCGTGCCTGGCGGACTTGGCCCTCTAACGCATCTCATGCTGATTCGCCATACCCTGGCAGGCCCAATGTAGAGAAGCTACCAGGGCAGGGGCAAGCCCCGCCTTTCACTGGGAGGTTTTTTTGAAACGTGCCGATCTCGCCTGTCATTCTGAGCGCAGCGAAGAATCTCCCGCCGGGTCGCACGCAGATTCTTCGCTGCGCTCAGAATGACAGAAGGTGGGCGGACAAGCCCATTCTGGTTGTCTGGTGAAATTCCGTCTGTTGCAGAACTTTAACGATGGCTGCTTGATTCTCAACCATATCCTTACCCAATCTCCACTGAGTAGCTGCTGGTTGGCTGGTAGAATTTCTGGCAGAGAGAATTACATTTGCAATGTAAGGATGCAGGCGCAATACATATGAAGCCAGAGTAAGTTCGGCAGGAGAATAAGCACATGACCCCCGGTTCAAGTCAAAAGATCGTCCAGACAAATGCTATTGCCAGTCCACGTCCTTCTATCTCTTCTTTCCCGTTCGACTGTACGCTGGAGACGGTAGAACAACAGCGGCGTTTTGAGCTATTGCGCCTGGCCTTTTTTGTGCTGAAATTGCGCAAGATCGAACAACGCCTTCAAATAGTACGCGAGGAAAGCGAAGAGTGTGAAACGCGCGACGCGGAACTAGATTTTCGCAGCAACCTGCTGCATCACGCCATTTTCCAGCAGGTATTGACCCTCATCAAGCTGAACGCGCGCGAGCAGGCAATGCAAATCATCGATACCTGCCGGAAAAGTTAGTTACCAGCGCGTAGTCATGCCGTATTTGTCGCGAAGAACAATATCGCCCAGGATATGTACTACGATCCCCTCTTTCTCGAAGGCGCGGCGCAACGCTTGCAGATCGGTATCGTTGCCCGCGGCCAGTACGCACGGGGCAATTCTACGCAGGCCAAAGGATGCCAGTTTTCCCGAAGCAACGATTTCGTTTGCCAGGTTCTCGCCGGGTATTTCGATGAGATACACCTGCGAGAACGTCACCTCTTTGTAGGAGCGCACCCAGTCCGCCAGATTATAGGATACATTCTGCGGCACTTCTTTCTGACTATGTTCCTGAAGAATGCTCTGAAACTGCTCAATATTCTTGCCCTGCGATAATGCGCGCAGGAAGGAAGCGCGCGTAAGCGTCAGGCGGCTCGCCATACCCGCCTGGTTGATCTGCACGAATGGCAGCAGGCTAAAGAGCGTCGGCCAGTCAGGTTGCAGCAGCAATAATTCGCTATTGGGTTGCACAATAAGGGTGCGATTCTGTTCTCCATTATTTTCTTCCACCTGTGGTTCATTCGATGCTGCGGATAGCGCCGCTGCGCCGAGGTCAGTCACCATGAACGCGACAGGGTTGACCGGCTTCTTCTCCTGGATCGGATCGGTCGAATCGTAACCCAGCGCAACGATGCCCATTTCATAGAGCGAAGAAGAAATCAGCCCGGTTAAAATTTCGCCGTCCACCTGGTACCATTTGGCGAGGATGGTTTTAGCGTTACGAATGCCTGAAACGCCAGTGTACGCATACTTTTGACGCAACGCGTATGGGTCGCTCTCTTTGATGGTGCGCAGCAGCGATCGAAGGGTGTACCAGCGTCCGGGAGTGCAGGCATGTAGATGGGAAACCAGAGCCTTACGTCCAGAATGATAGTCGAGATAATAGACATCATTGGCATAGGGACTATAGTCTGCGCCCGCGATGTCGATCCAGCGCCTGCTTTGCTGCCAGTTCTCCAACAGGCTGCGTACCATGCCCTCTGTCTTCTTACGGGGCCATTCTTTCAATCCGGGGCCTTCGATATAGCGCGATTTTGTGGCACCGGAGGATTGCGAAAGTTTCACCAACCCCAATTCGCTGGCAGTGTTATAGAGCATATCGAGCGTCAGGTTCTCCACGCCACTAAAATCAGAGGAGATACGCGGCTTGATCTGGAGCAGGGGAAACATCTTGTTTGCAATGCGTTTTGGCACATACCCGCCCTGCGTCGGTTCAATGTTCTGCTGGTACATGGTCCCGATAATGGTTGCCAGGTCGTACAGAGCGGTCGGCCCTCCCTGTTGCGTTAGAGGGGGAGGAGTATCAATTTCAACCAGGCCGGCAGGTCCGCTTTCTTCCACAATTTCTGTTAGCTCGACGGCTTTTTTCACGTTCTTCAACAGTTCGCGTGGCACAAAGAGCTTACGTTCATGTCCAACGAATGTATCAAAGGCGACGGCGTAGTTTTCGAGCTGTTGAATGCACCGCGCCAGCGTGGGGTTGTCATAGCCGGTATTCTCGCGCACGGCCTGCATACTGGCCGTGCCGCCCTGCGCGGACAACCATTTAATCAGTTTGCGCGTGGACGTGTCGAACTGTTCCCAGGCAAACACAGGAACCTCCGGCTGCACTAACTGTCCCACCAGCCGCCCGCGTGTATCGACGCGCGAAAAATAGTCATACAGATTGAAGCTGTAACGCTGGCTGATCATACTAATCGCATCGGCGGGCAAGCTTGCCAGCAGTTGATCCAGTTTCAGCGCGGAACGGTCCTGTTTAGGTGTATAGATTTCTTTTTCAACCAGCGCCAGCGTATCGGTCATGTCTTCAGGCACGCCCAGTTTCGTGATGACTTCGGTTGGTGATTTGACTTTGGTCAGCGTCGCGGTGGTGGCCGGGCGTCCCGTTTTCGCTATAACCTGCTCGTCCACCAGCAACACACGCTCTTGCAGTGTCGCAAGAGCCTGCTCAAATCCTTCACCCGATACATGCGATGTGAGTTTGTAGAGTACATCGCGTAAGACACCATCGGCTGTGGAGAGGGTCAGCGTGGTATGCAATACCTGGCGAGCCTCGCCATCAAGCTGTTCCCAGGCAAAACGAGCCGCAATGGGATTATGTATACCCTTCGCCAACGCGCCGAGGTTTTGCTGCCAACTGCCCGCGGGCTTGTCCCAGACACCCCACCACTGCGCCAGTTGTCCCAGTTCTTCTTCTGAATAGTTGCCTAAAACCTGTCTTACTGTTTTCATTGGCAATAGCCCTTATTCCTCTGGCTGAAATTGTTCGATAAAGCGAATGACTTCCCGTGTAAGCTGGCTGGGTGTAGAAGCTCCCGCAGTTACCGCGATGCGCTGTTTGCCCCACAACCACTCTGTTTTCAGTTGCGAAAGGTCCTCGATGCGCACCGCCGGGACGCCTGCCAACTCTTCTGATACCTGTACCAGGCGGTTGGTGTTGTTGCTGCGGGGATCGCCCACCACTACTGTCAGGTCTGCCCCTTTAGCCTGCTCGACAACGGCTTCCTGGCGCGTCTGCGTGGCCTTGCAGATGTCGATATGCACGTGAGCCAGCGGATACCGTCGCTGAATGTAGTCAATCACGCGCCGCGTATCCCACTGGGAAAGCGTGGTCTGCGTAGAGATGGCGATTTTCTGTTCCTGTTGAGGCGTCAGTTGCAGCGCATCGACATCGGCTTCCGTCTCCACCAGGCTGATATGCCCTGGCACTTCGCCAAGCACACCCTCCGGTTCGGGATGTCCCTTCTTGCCGACGTACAGGATGTAGTAGCCCTGCCCTACCAGCCTCTGCACAAGATCATGCGTGACCGTTACATCGGGGCAAGTCGCGTCGATACAGTGAAGGCCGCGCTCGCGCGCCTGCTGCTTAACGAGGGGAGAAACGCCGTGAGCGGTAAAAATGACGGTGCCGGTAGTAGCCTGTTCCAGGATACTTGCCCTGTCCGCTCCATCTAACGTAATGACGCCGAGATGTGTTAATTCTTCGATAGCATGGCGATTATGCACAATTTGTCCGATAATATAGATCGGGCGCGGGAGCGCCGGGTCTTTTGCCGCCTGTCGCACGATTTGCAATGCATCCACAACCCCATAGCAATAGCCACGCGGCGATATTTTAATGACTTCCATGAATATCCTCAATATAAGATGAACAGATTCGCTGTATTATATCACAAATTCAGGCGATTTGCATTTGATAGCGGGCGAGGATAGCCCGCAGGTCATCGGGGGTGTACAGGCAAACAGCAGGCAGCAAGCCAGCCAGTTCTTCTATAGATGAGGTTTCGGCCAGGTCGAAAATGACCAGGGGCGCGCGGCGTCCAGCGCATCCCCGCGCAATAGCGGCTGCCGTAATTGGTGGAGTCGCGCCAGCATCTACGGCTTGCAAGGGGTCGGGAATATGCATGAGGAGTTGCACCATTGGCAGAAGCGCAGTGAGACGCTGTGGAGTTTCCTCCTGGTAAATAGCCTTGATGCCTGCGTGTTGCAGAAGCGCCGTATAGGGTCGTTGTAGCCTTTCCGGTCCAATGAGCAAAGCCGAACGCCCGTGCAGACCGCCCAGGCACGCTTCCGCCATCGATGTAATCTCCGGCGCAAAATGCAGCATCAAGATGCTCCCCCTCCTCTTTTACGATACAATGCGATACACTAATACTCAATCATAGCGCAAAATTCATTGAGGTGCCATCGGGTGATTGCCGTATATTTCGTACATGTTATGCTGTAGGGACGTTTTCGGCCTCCGTATTGACAGGCGTAGCATCCAACACCACAGGCATCCCATGCTTTGGCCGAATCGTGACACGCGGCTGCAATTCTAACGCGAAGCCAGGCTTCAGGCGCGGGCTGTAGCGTGGAAGGATGGTAGCCAGCAACAGCTTTGTCTCCATCTGCGCGAAGGGCATTCCGATACAGATGCGCGACCCGCCGCCAAAGGGGAAGTAGGCGAACTGCGGTAACTTCGATGTGTTGGCCGGGTCCCAGCGTTCGGGTCGGAACGTATCAGGGTCGCCCCAGATGTCCGGCAGGTGATGCAACACCCACTGGCTGAAAACGAAGATGGTACCCGCCGGGAAATGATAACCATCCAGGTCGAAGGCTTCAATCGCCCTGCGCCCCTGCGTCCAGGCGGGGGGATAAACGCGCCACGCTTCGTTGATGACCCATTCCAGGTAAGGCAGATTGGGCAAATCCTGCGCGGTGGGCGCGCGTCCATGCAGGACGCTTCGCAATTCGGCCAGCAATTTTTCACGTGCCTGGGGATGGTGCGCAAGCAGGTAGAAGGTAAAACTGAGCGTGTTCTGGGCTGTTTCATGCCCGGCAGCCACAAAGGTAAGTACCTGGTCGTGTACCTGCTTATCGGTCATAGTGTTGCCTTCGTCCTGTGCCTCTAGCAGCATTGAAAGCACGTCTCCTGTGTCGCGTCCCTCTTTGCGGCGCTGCGCAATCAGGTCATAGACGAATGTATCAAGTGTGCGCTTTGCTTCGAGTACTTTGTGGTAGCGCGTAAAGGGCAGGTCAACGCGCAGCCTGTTCCTTCTTCCCAGGGCGCGACCACCGTTGTTAATGACCGAGTTGAAGGCCGCGCCCAGGCGTGCAGTCTGTTCGCGTGAATCTACACTGAAGAGCGCATTCATGATGATGCGCAGGGTAAGTTGCTGCATCTCGTGCGCGATGTCAACTTCCTGTCCGACCTGCCATTCCCTCAGCATCTCTTCTGTCAGGCGCACCATCGTATCAGCATAGTTTTCGATGCGGCTCCTGTGGAAAGCTGGCTGTACGAGACGGCGCTGCTGGCGGTGGAATTCGCCCTCCGAAGTCAGCAGGCCATCGCCCAGCAGAAAACGCAAGTTACCCGCGCCGTTCTGGTTGATCTTGGTAAAATTGCGCTGCTGCTCCGTGAGAAAGTAACGCACATGCTCCGGACGAAAGCACAGGACAAAAGGAATTTTCCCTATACGAATAGTTGCCATACGCCCATATATCTGTTCCATCTCGCGTACAAATCCCAGCGGGTCGCGCTGGAACTGCAAAGCGTTCCCAACAACAGGCATTCCTCCGGGGCCAGGAGGCAAAGTAGTTTTGCTGCTCATATTTTTCATGATGTTTGAGCCTTTGGCATTAATGTGGGTTGAATTTCATAGATGAACTTTAATTCACTTTCTTTGAGATGTCAAGGCCATACTATTCTTGGGGTGTAGGAAATAGTTGTAGGCAATCAAGTAAGCGCGTGAGAGCGGCCCTGCCA
>JADEYI010000875.1_pt1 | contig 30696 bp, 29 predicted proteins | sample 8542331 | NCBI WGS metagenome assembly JADEYI01 (sample SAMN16510988, study PRJNA670497) | mine drainage metagenome | isolation source: biofilm near Copperflume 1 | place: Germany: Marsberg coppermine Kilianstollen | collected 2018-02 | reverse complement strand
CCAATAGCCCTGGGCGATAAGGCAGTAAGCAAGGTCAGGTGGCTCCCGCGGTTAGTAGGTTACGGGCAGAGCCCGTATGGCCTACGGCCACCCCCTCGTGGAGCCAGCTGTCAATCTGGGACGCAATTCCTAAAGTTTCCGTTGGGTTAAACCTTATGAAGACCGCTCTATCCTGCAGCGCTGAAGTTTTGCCGCTGGAATGAAGGACATCAACCCTGCAAAGACCGTCAGCCCTCACCCCGGAGACTCTTTTCCCGCAAAACGCTCGAGCGGAAATATAGCCCCGTGAGACCTGAGGGTTGCGGTGCGCCCGGTCTGGGTGGGCTCGAGGTGAATCTCCAGGCTGCCGGGAAACACTCTGGGGTCGCCCCACTCCACCAGCACCAGCCGCGCTTCGGGGAGGTAGTCCTCCAGGCCCAGGCTATATAGCTCCTCCTGGTCGGCCATGCGGTAAGCATCAATATGCACGATCAGGCCGTGCTCGGTGGGGTATTCGTGAATCAGGGTATAGGTGGGGCTGGTCACTTCTCCCCGGAAGCCCAGGGCCTCGGCCAGGAATTTCACCAGCGTGGTTTTCCCTGCTCCCATCGGCCCAGTGAGCAATACCAGATTGCCTTCGGGCAAGGTCTGGGCCAGCTTCTGGGCCAGGGCGCGGGTATCCTCGAGGCTATGCAGGGGGATCGTCACGCGGTCATGATATTCCGTTGAGGGCCTCGAGCTGTAGGAGCAGGGCGCTGTGGTCGAGACCTTCCCCACCCGAGGCAGCCAGGTCGCTAAAGAGGCCGTAGACCCGCTCAGTGAGGGGGAGTTTCAGGCCCAGCCCTGCGGCCACCTCGAGCACGGCCTTCAAGTCCTTGACCTGGTTTTTTACCGTGCCACCAGGCTGAAAACTGCGGGTGTTCATGCGCTCGCCGTGCAGCTCGAGGATACGGCTCTGACAAAAGCCGCCCAGGATGGCTTCGCGCACTTTGACCGGGTCGGCTCCCCCGGCCCTGGCCAGCAACAGCCCCTCGGCTACCGCCCCGATGGTGATGGCGACGATGCTCTGGTTGACCAGCTTGCACAACTGCCCGCGCCCGTGAGGGCCGACGTGGGTAACCTTGCCCAAGGCTGCAAAAACCGCCTGGGCTTCCTGAATATCGCTTTCCAGGCCCCCCGCCATGATTGCCAAGGTACCCTTCTCGGCCCCCACCGTGCCGCCAGAAACCGGTGCATCCAGATAGCGTAGGCCTCTGGAGGTCAGAAGATGGGCGTGGTCTCGAGCGATGGCTGGGGCAATCGAACTCAGGTCTATAACCAGGGTGTTGGGGCTACAAACCTCGAGCACCCCCAGCCCTAACAACACCTCGCTGACCACCGCCCCGTTTTCAAGCATCAACAGCACTGCCCTCGCGCCCTGCACAGCCTCGGCGGGGGTGTCCAAAACCTCGGCCCCGAGGGGTTCTAAGGCTTGGGCTTTAGCCCGAGTGCGGTTCCAGACCCGCAGCCTAAAGCCCGCCCCCAGCAAGTTGGTGGCCATCGGCCTACCCATCAGGCCCGTGCCCAAAAAGGCCAGGGTCGAACCTGCTCCAATCATGGTCGCTGAACCCCCTGGGTGTTCAGCTCGAGAGCATAAATCGAGGTGGTAGCAGCGATATAGAGCCGGTTTTTGTGCGGCCCACCAAAGGTCAGGTTGCCGATTTTCTCCGGCACAAGAATCTTGCCCAAGCGTACCCCGGCAGGGTCGTAGACCTGCACGCTGTCCTGCGAACTGGTAAAAACGTAGCCGTGAACGTCCACGCGAAACCCGTCGGGCAGGCCCGGCTCAATCACCACGAAGGTGCGCCCGTTGGCGGTGGTTCGCCCCTCCAGCACGTCGTAGGCCCGGATATGGTGGTTGCCTTTGGGGTCGTGCGAACCAGCGGTGTCGGAAACATAGAGGATGCGTTCGTCTGGCGAGAAGGCCAGGCCGTTGGGCTTGTCCATATCCGTGATTACCGCGTCCAGCTTGCCGGTTTCAGGCTCGAGGCGATACACGTAGCACCCAGCCTGCTCCTGGCTGCCGCCGTAGCCCTCATTGGGCTGAATCAGGCCGTAGGGTGGGTCGCTGAACCAGATAGTGCCATCCGACTTGACCACCACGTCGTTGGGCGAGTTGAGACGCTGGCCCCGGTAGCTGTCTGCCAGGGTCGTCCAGGTGCCACCAGGCTCGAGGCGTACCACGGCCCTTTCCCCGTGCGAACAGGCAATCAGGCGGCCTTGTAAGTCACGGTAGTGCCCGTTTTGGAAATGGGCAGGCTTGAGATACTCGCTCAGGCCCTCTTTCTGGCTATAGCGCAGCAGGCGGTTGCCGGGGATATCGCTCCAGATGAGTGAGTCGTCCTCGTGAAAGTAGACCGGGCCTTCGCTCCAGGTGGCCCCCGTAGCGAGTCGGGTGAGCCTGCTGCCAGGTTGCAAGAGTGCTTTGAACCGTGGGTCGTAGATTTCAAATCCTTCCATGCTTCACCAAATTATACCGGGGCATATCACGATATGCCCCGGCTTCCCAAGGGTGAGTTTATTTGCCCCAGATTTTCTTGTACTGCTCACGGTAACCGTTATCAGGGTCGAAGAGGTTTTTGGCCCCGCCGTCAAACTGCACGTTGGTGGGTACCACGATATGCACGGGAATATTGAACCCGCTGGACTTCTGCCCGGCGAAAGCCCGGTTGAACTCGTCCACAATCTGCCAGCCTTGCAGGTTGAGGGGTTCGGGGATGGTGGCGTACTGGTACTCATTCTGGCGCACCCGCTGGTAGGCCGACTCCGAGCCGTCCCCAGCGGAGATGTTGTAGAGCTGCCCGCTGGGCTTGATTCCCGCCGCGCTCAAAGCCGGAACCATCCCGTCGAAGTAGAGGTCGTTGATGCCCAGCGAATAGGTCCACTTGGCCCCGTATTTTTGCAACAGCGCGGTGGTGACTTGGGGCATGTCCTTGGTGGCCGAGGCCAACGACTGCACGCGGGTCTCGAGCAGGGTGCAGGTCTTGCACTGCTTGATGATTTCGGCCATCGCGTCGGATTTGGCGAGGGCAATCTGGAAAGCCGAATCGGTGAAAATCACCACTCCGGCCTTGCCATCGGACTGGGCAATCGCCAGATAGGCTGCCGCACGGGCAGTGTCCTGGGCGGGGGTGGTGATGTTGGTGAAGAGCTTAGGACTTTCGATGGGGCCGGGTTTGGCGGCGGCGTGCCAGCCAATCACGGTAATGCCCTGCTGGTTGGCTTGCTCAACCAGGGCGGCTTGCTCGGTGGCATCAAAGCCGCCCAGCACGATGCCGTTGGGCTTGAGGGCAATGGCCTGGGACAGAGCGTTTCCCCGGCCCTGCACGCTGCCCTGCCCGTCAATCAGCCGGAAGTTCCAACCGATGGCCTTGGCGGCCTCGGCCACCCCGTTGCCCACGCCTTGGGCTCCGCCGTTGCGCTGGTCGGAGGAGACATAAACGATGGTCTTCCCGGCCTGGGCCTTGGGGCCGGTGGTGGGGCCAGTCCACTGGTCGGCCCTCGAGGCCGCATCTTTGACAAAGGCCTTGGCTTTGGCCACGATGTCCTCACCCTGAGCCACCCCTTGCAAGGACAAAGCTGCCCCTACACTCGCCAGCGTTAACCAGATTTTCCAGTTCCTCATGCTGCCTCCTTGGCTTAGAAATTGAACTCCATACCCTTGAACAGGGCCATGGCCGAAATTAGGGTTTGGCCTGCTGGGTGGGGGGGTTGTTCTCGCTGTTTTTCTGGATGCGCACCCGTCTGCGCCCAGCCAGACCCGCCATTCCGATAGCCACCAGCAGCGTTACCCCGTTGAAGAGGGGTGTGACCCAACTGGCCTCGCCGGTTTGCAGTTGCTGCAAGCCGGAGATGCCCGCCGAGAGGATAATCATGGCGATGATAGTTCCCCACACGTTGACCCGCCCTGGGCGAATGGTGGTGGAACCCAAAAAAGCTGCTACCAAGGCGGGCAACAAGTAGTCCAGCCCCACCCCAATCTGCCCGATGCGCAGCTTGGAAGCCAGCACCACCCCGGTCAGGGCGGTGAGCATTCCCGAGGCCACGAAAGCCCCCACAATATAAGCGCGAGTAGGGATGCCGTTGAGGCGGGCCGCTTCGGGGTTGGCTCCGATAGCGTACAAATAGCGCCCTACTGGCAAAAACTCCAGCACCACCCACATCACCAGGCTGATTACCAGCACATAGACTGCCGAGATGGGGATGCCCAGCAGGTTGCCATTGCCGAGGCTGAGGAAACTGTCGGGGAGCTGCCCAATGACTTGTTGACCCCTGGTATAGGCCAGGGCGATGGCGTAAATCACGGTACCGGTGCCCAGGGTGGCGATAAAAGCATCAATCTTGGCGAGTTCGACCAGCAGGGCGTTGAACACGCCCATCAGGGCTCCCAGCACCAGCACGATAACCATCACCAACCCCCAGGCCAGGTGGTGGTCGGTTTGTAGGCTGATGGCCAGCACCTCCCACAGCACCACCCCGTAGCCCACCGAGAGGTCAATTTTGCCTGCCACCATCGGAATCATGGCGGCCAGGGCCAGCATCGCCACCACCGACTGGCTGGATAAGGTCAGCCGGAGGTTAAGCAAAGTAGGGAAGGTGTTGGGCAGCAGTACCGAAAATAAACCGATCAGCACAAGGGTGATCACCAGTAGCCCATACACCGGGATATAGCGCAGCAGCACCTGCCAGGGGCTTTTGCCTTGGATTTCGGTGGGGTCGGGCTCGAGGGCATCGGATTTGAGCGATTGCATATCTCACCTGCTTTGCGGGCGGGGTTGTCCCCCCGCGGCATGAAGAACCAGCGCCGGAACGGTCAGGTCGGCATCTTTTAGCTCGGCCACGATCTGTCCCTGGTTGAAGATCAGCGCCCGGTGGCAGAGGTTGGCGATTTCCTCGAAGTCGGTGGAGACCAGCACCACCGCCTTGCCCTGCTCCAGGGCTTGGGCCAGCAGGCCATAAATCTCGGCCTTGGAGCCCACATCTACGCCCAGGGTGGGCTCTTCCAGCACCAGCACCTGGCCCGAGAACTCGAGCCAGCGCCCCATCACCACTTTTTGCTGGTTGCCCCCAGAAAGGGTGTCCACACTGCGCTCGCCATCGGCGGGCCGCACCCCGTAGCGCTTTACCCAGGTGGCGGCTTTAAGGCGCTCCTGAGCGGGCCGGATGAGACTCAGGGGGGTGGCCCCTTGCAGGCTGGGGTTCATGAAGAAGTTTTCTCGCACGCTCAGGGGCATGGCCAGGCTTTCTTCCTGCCGGTTGGCGGGAGTGAAACCAATCCCGGCTTCCATGGCCCGCTGGGGGCTGGAGAGGTCGCAGGGTTTGCCCTGAAGCTGAATGTTTCCGCTCAGGACGGGCTCGAGGCCAAACAAAGCCCGTCCCACCGAGACCTGTCCGGCCCCCTTGAGTCCGGTCAGGCCCAGCATCTCGCCCGGTTGCAAGCGCAGGCTCACCGGCCCAGTGTCCTGGGTGCGCAAGGCGTTTAGCTCGAGGATGGCCCCCGCTCGCGAGGGCTGCGGGGCTTTGGGGTACATCTCGGCCAGCTTGTGGCCCACAATCAGCATCACCAACTCTTCGGGGTTGGTCTGGGCAGCCTTGCGGACACCCACCAGCCTGCCGTCGCGCATCACCGCGATGCGGTCGGATATGCGGAAAATCTCGTCCAGGCGGTGCGAGACATAAATCATGCCCACGCCCTTAGCCCGCAAGCTGCGCAGTACCGCGAACAAACGTTCCACATCGGCGGCGGGCAGCGAGGAGGTAGGTTCATCGAGCACCAGCAGCTCGGCTTCCTGAGCCAGGGCTCGCGCAATTGCTACCAGCGAGCGCTCGGTGCGGCTCAGGCGGGAGACCCTGGTCTGGGGAGAGATACCGCCCCCGACTTTCTCCAGCGCGGCCTCGGCCCTGGTGATGCAGGCTTTGTAGTCAATCAGGCCCAAGCGTCGGGGAAAACTCATGCCCAGCGAGAGGTTCTCGGCTACGGTCATCCACTCGATCAGGCCCAAGTCCTGGTGGATAAAAGCGATGGGCGGGTGGGCATAGGAATCCAGCGGCTGTCCCTTGAGCAAAATCTGCCCGGCACTGACCAGGTGAACCCCAGCCAGCATCTTGATCAAGGTAGACTTACCCGCGCCGTTTTGCCCCAGCAGAGCCAAAATCTCCCCGCCATAGACCTCGAGGCTCACCCCGTCCACAGCCAGCGTGCCAGCAAACTGCTTGCTGACCTGGACAAAACTGAGGAGTGGCGATGCGGTCATGGGTCGAGCCCTCTTTTCTGCGGGGAGTTGTAGACAACAGCATACTTGTGAACTTGGGCGTATGATAGCGCTATCATTAGCAAAATGCAAGCCCCCGCTAGCTAGCCCGCGACCAGCGAAATCTTCATGGCTTTTTTGCGGTCAGCAGCCAGGTTAAAAGCAGCCGCAGCTTCCTTGAAGCTGTACTGGGCGGTGAGCAGGGGTCGCACGTCTATGCGCCCCTTTACCAGGGCATCCACCGCCCAGGCAAACTCCTCGTGAAAGCGAAAAGTGCCCAGCAGCTCGAGTTCTTTGGACAGCAGTTGGTTGACCATGACCGCAGCCGGGCCGGGCGGGAGCATCCCCACCTGCACGATTCTTCCGCCGGGGTGGGTCAGGGCGATGCAGGTCTCTAGAGCTTTGGGATTGCCCGAAGCCTCGATGGCCACGTCGAAAGTACCCTTGTTGGCGGCTAGCGCCTCCAGTCGAGCGGGGTTTTGGGTAATGTTGATGGTCTCGCTGGCCCCCATGGCCTCGGCAACCGCCAGCACCTCGTCGTGCAGGTCGCTCACAACAATCTGGGCCGCTCCTCCCAGCTTGGCGGCGGCCACAATCAGGGCCCCGATAGGGCCACAGCCCGTGACCAGAACCTTGCGCCCCAGCAGGTTGGCGGCCCTGGCTACGGCGTGCAGGCTCACGGCCAGAGGTTCGGCGCAGGCCACCACCGGGTAGGGGATATCGCCGGGCACTTTCACACACTGACTTTCTTGCACCTTGAAGTATTCGGCGAAGGCCCCCTGAACGTGGGGGAACCGCGCTGCGCTGCCAAAAAAGCGCACGTTGCTACAAAGATTGCTGTGTCCAGAACGGCAGTATGGGCATTCACCGCAGGGCCGGGCAGGGTTGATGGCTAGGGAGTCTCCCACCTTGACCTGGCTGACTCCCGCGCCCACTTGGCTGACCACCCCGGCCACCTCGTGCCCCAGAATCATTGGCTCGCGCAGGCGAAAGTCGCCCACCCCGCCCTCGAAATAGTAGTGCAGGTCAGAGCCACAGATACCCCCCGCCCCCAACCTAACCAGCACCTCACCAGCCTCGAGGTCGGGGACAGGTCGCTCCTCGAGGTGTAAATCCTGGATGCCATGAATCGTTAGGGTCTGCATGGTGGCTCTCCTTCCTACCAGACATAGGGCGTGAGCAAGGGCTTTCCGGCAAAGTGGGCGGCCAGGTTGGCCAGCACTAGCTGGCCCATGGCAGTGCGGGTCTCGAGGGTTCCGCTGGCCATGTGGGGTTGCAGCACCACGTTTTCCATCTCGAGCAGGGCCGGGTCAGGGTGGGGTTCGCTGGCGAACACATCCAGTCCGGCTCCGGCCAGGGCTCCACTCTTCAGGGCCGCTACCAGGGCTTCCTCGTCCACGATAGAGCCCCGCGAGACGTTGACCAGATAGCCCTGGGGGCCGATGGCCTGGAGAATCTCCTGGTTGACCAGCTTGCGGGTGGCGGCCCCGCCTGCCGCCGTGACGATGAAATAATCGCTGTGCTGGGCTAGCTCGAGCGGGCTATCGGCCTGGCGGTAGGGCAACTCGGGGGCAGGGTTCAGGTCGTAATAGCTAACCTCCATGTCCAGCGCGGCCAGACGCTGGGCTAGGGCTTTGCCTACTCGCCCCAGCCCCAGTATCCCGGCCTTTTTGCGGCTGACCTTGTGGGTCAGGGGGGGTTCGCCGCTCTTGGGCCACTGCCCCGAGCGTATATAAGCGTCGTACTGCACGATGCGCCTCGAGACCGAGAGCATCAGGGCTAGGGCCAGGTCGGCCACATCCTCGGTGAGCACCTCGGGGGTGGTGCTGAGGGCAATGCCCCGTGCTCTGGCCTGGGCCAGATCTACCGCGTCCACCCCCACGCCAAACACCGCGATGACCTCGAGCCTGGGCAGCGCGGCCATAATCTCGGTTCTGGCCCCCACCGAGCCGGTGGTGGCAATGCCCCGGATACGGGGGCCAACCTGGGCCAGCAAAGCGGGCTTGTCTGGGGCTTCCCACAGGCGGTGAACCGTATAGGTTTGCTCGAGGGACTGCATGGTTTGGGGTAGCATAGGGCCGACCATCAAAATTTCCGGCTGCATAGTGCTCCTTCAGGTGCTGGCCCGCTCGACGATCTTGAAGCCCGTGTCCACCTGTTTTTTGCCCAGTTTCTGTCCGCGCAACCGCCGCAGCAGCATCTCGGCAGCCTTGCGGCCCATCTCGCGGCGAGGAGTCCAGACCGAAGTCAGGGCGGGGTTAGTCTGGCTGGCGATTTCCTGGTCGTTGAAGCCCATCAGCGCGATCTTCTCAGGCACGGCGAGGCCCCGGCGTTGGCACTCGAACAAAGCCCCGGCGGCCTGGTCGTCGTTGGCGAAGAACACCGCGTCTACTTGGGGATACTGCTCGAGCAGGCCCAGCAATAGTTCCTTGCCCAGCGCCAGCGAGGAGGGCTTGTGGCTGCGTTGGATGTAGTGGTGCGGCAGGCCCAGCCGCCTCAGGGTGTCCTGAAACCCGGCGATGCGCCGCATGCTGCGGAAGTCTATTTCGGTCTGGGTTCCAGCGTAGGCGATGTGCTTGTAGCCTTGGCCTGCTAGGTATTCGGCCACTGCCGCCCCCACCTGATGGTGCGAAAACCCCACATTGAGGTCTATGGGCTCCTGGCTCAAGTCCATGATTTCTACAATGGGAATACCAGCACTCCCTAACAGGGTGCGGGTGCGCTGGGAGTGGTCTACCCCGGCGATGATCAGGCCGTCGGGCCACCAGCCCAAAAGCGTGGAGACCAGTTGTTCCTCGGTGTCGGTGCGGTATTCGGTGGTGCCCAGCAAAATCTGATAGCCCTCGACCTGCAAAACCGAACAGAGCCCCTCGAGAAAGCTCACGTAGACTGAGTGATACAGCGTGGGCAGAATCACCGGAATCGAGAGGGCCTTGCCCGAGGCCAGCCCACCGGCTACGCGGTTAGGGATATAGCCTAGCTGCTCGACGGCGGCCATGATGCGCGAACGCAGCTCAGGGGAGACCATCTGGGGCTTGTTGATGGCCCTCGAGACGGTCATGGTGCCCACCCCAAGGTGTTTGGCGACATCGCTCAGGGTTACTCGTCCAGCTTTGCGTGAAAGGTTCATCATCTGCTCTATATCGCCGGGGAAGGCCACTCGTTCCCAGCTAGACGTTTTTGATAGCGCTATCATATACTCGAGCCAGCACAAATGTAAAGGAGCCCTGATGGCTAAATCGCTTTTCGACCTGTCTGGACGGCGCATCTTGATTACCGGCTCTAACGCGGGCATTGGCCTGGCCCTGGCCCAGGGCTTAGCCGAGCACGGGGCCACGGTCATTCTCAACGGGCGCAACCCCCAAAAGCTACGCCAGGCCGCCGACGGGCTTCGGGCTCGGGGTTGGGTGGTAGAGGAGTCACGTTTCGACGTGACCCTCGAGGAAGAAGTGCGCTCGGCCATTGCCCAACTGACCCAGGCTGGCCCCCTGGATGGGCTGGTGAACAATGCCGGGATTCAGCGGCGGGTGAGCCTCGAGCAAGTCCAGCTTTCCCTCTGGAATGAGGTACTGCAAACCAATCTGACTAGCGCTTTTTTGGTAGGGCGCGAGGTCGCCAAGACCATGATGGCCCGTGGGCAGGGCAAAATCGTCAACATCTGCTCGCTGATGAGCGAGGTGGGCCGCACCACCACCGGCCCCTACACCGCCGCCAAGGGTGGCCTGAAGATGCTGACCAAGGCTATGTGCGCCGACTGGGCGCAGCACAATATCCAGGCCAACGCCATTGGGCCGGGCTATTTCATCACCGAGATGACCCAAGTGCTGGCCGATAACCCCGAGTTTGATGGCTGGGTCAAGGGCCGCACCCCGGCCCGGCGCTGGGGCCGCCCCGAAGAACTGGTGGGTGCAGCGGTGTTTCTGCTCTCGAGCGCCTCGGATTTTGTCAATGGGCAACTAATTTACGTAGATGGCGGTATGCTGGCCTCCTTGTAGGTGAACCATGACCCTCACGATTGGCCTGGATTTAGGAACCACCGGCTGCAAGGTGGTAGCCCTAGACGATACCGATACCATCCTCGGGCTTACCTCGAGCACGTATCCCCTGATTTCAGCAGAACCCGGTCAGGCCGAGCAGGATCCACAGCAGGTTTGGGGGGCCGTCCAGGAAGCTCTTTCCCGCCTCGCCAGGCAACTTCCCCAGGCCGAAATCAGGGCGCTTTCTTTCAGCGGGGCTATGCACAGCTTGCTGCCCATCGGATCAGATAATCGGCCCCTTTGGCCTGCCCTGACCTGGGCAGACACCCGTCCAGGAAGCGTATTGAAGGGTTTAGGAATGAACCCGCTTTGGGCCTATAAACGCACCGGCTGCCCTCTGCAAGCGCCCTACCACCCCGCCAAGCTGGTTTGGCTGCGCCAGCACCGGCCTGAAGTGTATGAGCAAGCAAAATACTTCGTCTCCATCAAGGACTACGTGGCCTACCGGCTCACTGGGGAGTGGTTTACCGACCGAGGACTCGCCTCCACGACGGGATTATTCAACTTGCAAGAAATGCGCTGGGATGCAGATATTCTAAGCCTACTGGGCCTCGAGCCCTCTCTTCTCCCGCCCATCCAGGAGGCAACCGAGGTGGCCGGAACGCTCCTCCCCCAAATCGCCCAGCAAACCGGGCTTCCTACCGGCCTGCCCATTCGTGCGGGCAGCAGTGACGGTGGTGCGGCCAACCTGGGTGCGGGAATTGAGCCAGGAGAGGCGATTATCACGGTGGGAACGAGTGGAGCGCTGCGGCAGAGGGTCGAAACTCCCAAGCTCGACTCTGAAGCCCGGACATGGTGCTATGTCCTGGCAGGAAGCCAGTATTTCGCGGGTGGAGCGATTAATAACGCGGGATTGCTGCTGGAGTGGCTGCGCGAACACTTCTACTCGGAATACTCACGCCAGGAGGGTTTCGGGCGGCTTTTCTCTGATGCCGAGAAAATAGCTCCAGGAGCCGAAGGGTTGACCCTGCTTCCGTATTTATCGGGCGAACGGAGCCCGCTCTGGCGCAGCGATGTGACCGCCACGATTCACGGTCTGGGGCTGCGCCATACTCGAGCCCATATCGCACGGGCGGGCCTCGAGGGCATCGCTTTTTGCCTGGCCGAACTCTGGGATATCCTGTGCCCAGAGCTGCGCCGGGTCAAGCTGACCGGTGGCCTCGCCACTTCCGCGCTGTGGGCACAAGTCCTGGCCGATGTACTGGGAGCCGAAGTGGCCCCCACCGACGCCGTGGAGGCCTCGGCGGTTGGGGCGGCTATACTGGCGAGGGGAAGCCTCAAACCTTATGCTGCATCCGGTTCAATAGTGGTGCCTAACCCGGAAAACACGGCAGTGTACGGGGAGGCCCGGCGGCAGTTTAAACGGTTGTTTCAGCAGATTTGGGCAGTATCGCCGTAGGCGACGAGCCCGGAAGGAGCTTAGGATGCAATCGGACATTGGGGTTATCGGGCTGGCGGTGATGGGGGAAAACCTCATCCTGAACATGGCTTCCAAGGGCTTTACGGTCTCCGCGTTCAACCGCACCACCGAAAAAGTCAAGGAGTTTGTAGAGGGTCACGCTGCGGGCAAAAGCATTGTTGGAGCCTATTCGCTGCAAGAGTTTGTCTCGCAACTAAAGCGCCCCCGCAAGGCCATGCTGATGATCAAGGCTGGGAGCGCAGTGGACGCGATGATTGCGCAACTCGTGCCGCTTTTAGAACCGGGCGACATCATCATTGATGGTGGCAACAGCCACTACGCCGACAGCACCCGCCGCACCCGTGAACTGGCCCAGAAAGGCATCCTCTTTGTCGGAGCCGGGGTTTCCGGTGGGGAAGAGGGTGCGCTGCACGGTCCCTCGATCATGCCCGGTGGCAATCCGGCAGCCTGGGAACACGTTAAACCGATTTTCCAGGGCATTGCCGCCAAAGTAGCGGATGGTACACCCTGCTGCGACTGGGTGGGGCCGGAGGGTGCGGGCCACTTCGTCAAAATGGTGCATAACGGCATCGAGTACGGCGATATGCAGATGATTTCTGAAGCCTACAGCCTGCTGCGCCACATCGCTGGGCTCTCCAACGCGCAGTGCGCCGATGTTTTTACCCAGTGGAACCAGGGCGAACTCGACAGCTTCCTGATCGAAATCACCGCCGACATCCTGCGCAAAAAAGACGAGCAGACCGGCCAGGACATGATTGACGTGATCCTCGATGCCGCCGGGCAGAAGGGCACTGGCAAGTGGACCTCGGTCACGGCGTTGGATGTGGGAGCCCCCACCAGCACCATCGCCGAGGCCGTCTTTGCCCGCTGTATCAGTGCCCTCAAGGACGAACGCATAGCCGCTTCCAAGCTATTCGGGGGGCCGCAGATTCCTTTTACTATGGAGCCACGGGCTTTTACCGAGTTGGTGCGTCAGGCCCTGTATGCCAGCAAAATTTGCTCCTATGCTCAGGGCTACCAACTCATGCGGATGGCGGCCCTCGAGTTTGGCTGGGAACTCAACTATGGTGGCATCGCCCTGATGTGGCGTGAGGGCTGCATTATCCGAGCACGCTTCCTCGAGAACATCAAAGGGGCCTACGATCACACCCCCAACCTGCAAAACCTTCTGCTGGACGAATACTTTGCCAAGACCATCAGCTCTCACCAGAACGCCTGGCGGCAGGTGGTGGCCCAGGCCGTGCTGCAAGGGGTCTGGGTTCCGGCTTTTAGCAGTGCGCTGGCCTACTTCGACGGATACCGCACCGCCACGCTCTCGACTAACTTGGTGCAGGCCCAGCGCGACTACTTCGGGGCACACACCTACGAGCGCACCGACCAGCCCAGGGGGCAGTTTTTCCACACCAACTGGACGGGGCGCGGGGGCACCACGAGCAGCAGCAGTTACAACGTGTAGGGCTTTTCGCTCGAGTTTTCAGGGCTGGGTAGACCCATCCTCTTTCATAAGAGCAAGAATGGTTTCTCCTAGGGACATCATATGCTTGTAAAGATTACAATTGGTTTATTCAATGCCACTGCCAGGAACTTCTATAACCGGCTCCGCAAAAATTAAGCTGACCAGTTGAGTGCGGGCATAAAAAGCCCGTGTCCTTGGCGCATTCCCGCCAGGCCCCTTTGTGCGAGGCTGAACATAACGCCCTAACTTCCCGCTTAACGAAAGAAATCCACTCGTCTTGATTTGCTCACGGATAAGTTCATAATCCTGCTTTATGGCTCTGTAGAGTTCACCGTCCCCAAGGTCAAATGTGGCAACCTTATGCACCAATGACACAGATTCACTCTGATCTACCCACGTCCTAGCCACAACAATTTGTTTTTTGAGCTTCATGTATAAATGGCTTTCCTCGAAAGGTTTTTGGATCACCTCAACTGGATCAAGCATTGTTATTGCCATCGTCTCTTTAGGAACTAGAGCACCGGCATGAGTCAACTTGAAGGGGACTACCTTTAGCTCCCAAGAGCCAAAGTTGGGCGCTCTGGAAGAGTTGAGCGGCAAACCTAAGTACCGTTCTATTACATGACCCGCCCACCCCTTATTTCTGCTTCCTGACGGTGTGAACACCGTGAGAGTATATTGGGCTGCCAAGGGGCGGAGGTCTTTACCGACAAGAGCGTTTAGCCGCTCTAAAGCTTGCTCACGTTCCATTTCAATCGAGATTTTTGTAAGCAATCATCTCAAGAGCGGGGGTTCTATCTCCCGTGCAAGAGATGCGACGGGGGGCCTGTACGGTCTTGAGAGTAAAACCGTGCTTCTTGTAGAGTTCGAGGATTCGCGGCGTTGCCTGATTTGATGCCACTACCGGGCCAGGATGTGACGAAAGCCACTCTACTAACCTTACTTGGTCATTCCAAGAGAAGCCCCCCGCACTATAGGTAGTGAACTCGACATCATATGGTGGGTCTGCATAAATGAAGTCTGACTGTTCAACATCTAGGCGGCTAAAATCTCCAAGAGAAAAGTCCCAGGCGGAAAGCAACCGCGCGTAGTCCCAAAGATCACGGACGTAACCGATATTGGCGTACTTACCAAAAGGCACGTTGAATTCACCCTTGCTGTTGAAGCGACAGAGCCCATTGAAACATGTTCGGTTAAGGTAGTAGAACAGTTCTGCTGCTTCCTTAGTTTCTTCTTGACGAAGCTGAATAAGTTTGTTGAAACGTTCCCGGTGAGAATAAAAGGTTTCGGAGTTATTCTCTAGCGGAATCTCAACCATCATTCCCCGCCTAAGCCACCGGTACAGATTGATAAGGTGCGGGTTCACGTCATTTAGTAAGGCACGTTCTGGCCGCAATCCAAGCGTTACCGCAAGCCCCCCCGCGAAGGGTTCAACTAGCCTCCGGTGGTCGTGTGCCTGCCACAACGGGCGAAGGTCAGGTACAAGCCACCGCTTGCCACCGGCCCACTTTAGAGGAGGCGAAAGCTCGGGCCTCCGGGGTTCGTCGGTGAACAAATATTGAACCATCGCGGACATCTTACCCAAAATACTCGCCATTGGAAGTATGGCTAGCTAGCATTATCAACATGCGTTTGATTGCACGATTTGCTAACGGTGAAAGCCTTGCTTTCAATATAGGTCGGTTCGGCTTTGGGAATAGCTAGCCTTAAGAGGGACTTATAAATCAACTGATTGACCAATCAGTCAAAATAATACGCCTTAGATTTGCTATCACCCGCTGGCGGGCCAAGGCTCGGTTATACGCTTTCGCTTTCTGGGCGCGGGTCAAAGGCTTCCTCTTGTACCGTTTATGGGGTGTACGGCTGTTGGGATGCAGCTTCTGTACACCTTGATCGCCGCTGTCGCCCAGCAAACTAAAATCGTGCTCTCGGCCCCGGCCTATAAATCCAGGGAGGGGGTTCGTCCGGCTTTCTTCTTGCCATGCTCCCCTGCGACCAGAACCTCACGCAGCTGTTGGGCTTCACCTCCAAGGTTCGCTTGTATGCCCCCCTCGGTAACGCCAAAACCTGCTCGGTGTACGCTCTCACCCCTCCAGTCTGACAGACCCCCTACTTTCGCCCGAGGTCTAGTGAAAGCTGCGCTGATTGAGCGCGGAATCGCCTTTCCGCACACCCATAATTTGATACCACTCGCGGAGTTATTGGAGCCCACGCTGGCAGAGAAGCCCTGGAGTTCTTACGAGCTACGCTTGCTAAGCCAAGCCGCCGTCAGTTACCGCTACCCAGGCGAATCGGCGGGGCTAGAAGATGCGGCAGAAGCATTCGAGGTTTGCAGTCGTCTGCGAACTAAGGTGCTTGCTTTATTCAGTCCCGATTGACTGGCCCTCGAGCCCCCCAATCGCCTCCCGCAGCACATCAGGAACCCGCAGCGGCTTATGGGTCTGCGGGTTCACCGTTACATAGATGATTTCCCCGTCTATCAGGTGGTTTTCCCCGCAGAACATCTCGAGCACGAACTGAAGGCTGCTATTCCCAATCCGCCCCACCCGCACCCCGATATCCAGCTCGTCGTCGTAGCGGGCCGGGGCGCGGTACTCGAGGATCGCCTTCACCACCAGCCAGTCCGCCCCCAAGCGCTGCACCGAACTCGGGTAGGGGCAGCCAATCGCCCGCCAGTACTCGGTGATGGCGACATCGGCGTAGGTCAGGTAGTGCCCGTTGAACACGATACCTTGCAGGTCGGCCTCGGCCCAGCGGACGCGCAGGCGGTGGAAGAACTTGAAATCGGACTTGGGCATACCCACATTCTGACCTGAAAAGCCCCTCTCCTTTTGGGAGAGGGGACGCAGACTCTGCGAGTCACTTGGGGTGAGGGGCTTTACGAATTGCTCGAGGCCGTCCCCACGTCCCAGTGCTCGGGCGAGCGCCAGAGGTTGGAAATGAGCAGCTCGCGCATCGCCAAAAACTCCTTGGGCATCCGGTCGTAGAGCTTGATAAAAAGCGCTTCGTGACTCAAGATTTCGGCCAGCCAGAGGTCGCGGTCAATTGCCATTAGCTCCTGGAACTGCTCCTTGGAAAAGTCCAAACCCCGCCAGTCCAGGTCTTCGTAGTGCGGCACGTAACCCAGTGGCGACTCGGTGGCATAGCCGCGCCCGTTGGCTCGGTCTACAATCCACTTCAGGACACGCATATTCTCGCCAAAACCGGGCCAGGCAAAGTTACCGTTTTTGTCTTTGCGAAACCAGTTCACACTGAAAATGCGCGGCGGGTCTACCACGCGCCGCCCGGTATCGAGCCAGTGATTGAAGTAGCTCGCCATGTGATAGCCGATAAAGGGCAGCATGGCAAAGGGGTCGCGGCGCACCTCCCCCACCGCACCAAAAGCCGCTGCGGTAGTCTCCGAGCCCATGGTGGCCCCCATGTATACCCCGAAGGTCCAGTTGAAGCTCTGGTACACAAGAGGAACCACAGTAGCCCGCCGTCCACCAAAAATCATGGCTTTAATCGGTACGCCGCTCTGGTTCTCCCATTCTGGGTCAATGGCCGGGTTCTGGTAAGCAGGCGCGGTGAAGCGCGAGTTGGGATGGGCCGCCTTGCGCCCAGAATCGGGAGACCATTCTTTGCCCTGCCAATCAATGGCCTGGGCAGGCGGCTCACCGTCCATACCTTCCCACCACACGTCACCATCGGGCTTGAGAGCTACGTTGGTGAAGATGGTGTTCTTGATCATCGAGGCCATCGCGTTGGGGTTGGTCTTGTTGGAGGTTCCAGGGGCTACGCCGAAATACCCAGCCTCGGGGTTGATGGCGTACAAACGTCCGTCGGGGCCGGGCTTAATCCAGGCAATATCGTCACCCACGGTGGTGACTTTCCAGCCATCCTCCGAAAAAGCCTTGGGCGGAATCAGCATGGCGAAGTTGGTCTTGCCACAAGCACTGGGGAACGCCGCAGCCACGTAGGTTTTCTGGCCCTTGGGGTCTTCTACCCCGAGAATCAGCATGTGCTCAGCCAACCAGCCCTCGTCACGTCCGATAACCGAGGCAATACGCAGGGCCAGGCACTTTTTGCCCAGCAAGGCGTTGCCGCCGTAGCCCGAGCCATACGACCAAATCGAGCGCTCTTCGGGGAAATGAACGATGTATTTGAGGTGAGGATTGCAGGGCCAGGGAATATCTTTCTGGCCGGGCTGTAAGGGCATCCCCACAGTGTGCATACAGGGCACGAACTCTGCCCCCTCGCCCAGCAGGTCAAACACCGCTTTGCCCATGCGGGTCATGATTTTCATGTTGGTGACGACGTAAGCCGAGTCGGTGATTTCGATGCCAATATAGCTGATGGGAGAGCCCAGCGGCCCCATGCTGAAAGGCACCACGTACATCGTGCGGCCCCGCATACAGCCATCGAAAAGCCCATCCAGGGTGGCGTGCATCTCCTTGGGATTGACCCAGTTGTTGGTGGGACCAGCGTCCTCTTTGTTGATGCTGCAAATGAAGGTGCGGTCTTCCACTCGAGCCACATCGCTGGGGTCGGAGCGGGCCAGAAAGCTGTTGGGGCGCAGCTCGGGGTTGAGCCGGATGAAGGTTCCACCTTCCACCAGTTGTTCACACAGGCTCTGATATTCCTGGTCAGAGCCGTCACACCAGTGAACCACATCGGGCTTGCACAGTGCTACCATTTCGCTGACCCAAGCCTTGACCCGTTCATTGCGGACGTAGGGGGGAAACTCGAGCTTTTCTGCACTTACTGGTGCCATACGATATTTTACATCCATACGCTTCGGCCTCCTAATCTGCCCTTGCAGACGGCGGTTCGTCCGCTTGAGACCATTGTGCGCCTCGAGGCCGGGGACATACTGCCCGGTGGCTATAGGAAGAAAGCCAAAGACCACCCCCGGTGCTGGAAGCTGCTCGAGGCTCGCCAATCTATAAGATGACCATTAAAACCTGGCAACTTCGGGGGGTCGTCTTTCACCCTTGACACGGAAACCTCAACCCTCAAAAGTAGTTTCATGAAGATGCGCCTGCGCGAAAACGGCCCATTTGCTATAGACCTGCCCGCTGGGGTCAGGTTCCGGCTGAACGGCGAGGAAAGGGTGCTCGAGCGCCCCAAGCTGGCCCTGTGCCGCTGTGGGCACTCGGGACAGAAACCTTTCTGCGACGGGACTCACAAAAAGATTGGCTTCGAGGCGGAAAGCGCCGAGATCGAGCTCATGTCGGTCACAAAAATGCCATGAGCCCGCCAAGCCAGATTTGGCCATAACCAGCCGTCTTCAGATAACGCCAAGCCGTTCATAACTGCCTGGGGCTGCTGCTTTCCTGGGCTACTTTGGAAAGATGGACATGCAGGATTCTTTCGTGGTCTCACCTACCCTCGAGGCCATGCTGACCAAAGCCAACTTGCCCACCGTGCTCCAGATGTTCAGCGACGACCAGAAAAGCTGCACCCTGGAAATACATAAGGCTGGACAAAAGGGGCGTATTCATCTCAAGGGGGGCAAGCTGATTCACGCCGAGTTCGGGGGAATCACCGGGGATGCCGCCTTCTTGCTGCTGGCCCAGTGGCTCGAGGCCGACATCCTGATGGTTTTGCCGCTCAGGAGCGAGATGCATTCGACCCAGATGACCCTGCAAAACCTGCTGATGGAAGCCATGCGGCTCAAAGACGAGGACAAAACTGGGCCACAGCAACCCTCTTCCCAACGCGAACTCAGCGCCAAGGAACTCATCGAAGCCCTGCTCAAGCGCCCCCAAAGCCACGCCCTGATGATTCTCAACTACAGCAGCGGCAAGATGCTGGCCTGTTCAGAAAAAGCCTACCGCTTCAGCACGACACACGTGCAGCTCTACATCGAAATGGTCAACCAAGCCCGTAGGCTAGGGGTGGTCTCGAACAACACCCTGTTGCGCGAGTTGAGTCTGGTAATGGGTGAACAGCAACACCTGCTCTACATCTTCCCAGGGAAAGCCCTCTGTATCATCCACGTTGGCCTGTGCTCGAGCAACCATACCGGGCTGCTGGGAAGCCTCGAGGAAATCGGGCACAGGCTGGGCGCGTAGTCGTTGGCCTGAATTATCTGGCCAAATCTTAGCCAGTCATCGTAAACGCTCCGTGGGGGATACGAGCAGGATAACACCCCGTTGAAAGTGACCTGCCACACTGGAAGGGACTTTTCTACTTGGCCCGATCCCATACTTGGCTTTATGGAGCGCACAATGCCCCCTCAACTCGACCAAGCAGACCGCCGTATCACCCACTGGATGGCGAAAAATAGTCTGCCCATCCTGCGGATTAGTCTGGGTGTGGTATTTTTCTGGTTCGGCTTTCTCAAGTTCTTCCCCGGCCTTTCCCCAGCGCAAGAACTGGCAACCCGCACCATCGAGGTGCTGAGTTTTGGCCTGGTCAAACCTGCCCTGAGCTTGCCGGTGCTGGCGAGTTGGGAAAGCCTGATTGGGCTGGGATTAATCTTTGGCGCTCGAGAGGGCTGGGTAATGCGGGCTACGCTGTTTCTGTTGTTTCTGCAAATGCTGGGGACTATCACACCGCTATTTTTATTTCCCAGCGAGGTGTTCACCCGCATCCCCTACGCACCGACTTTAGAGGGCCAGTACATTCTCAAAAACATGGTATTAATTGCCGCTGGGCTGGTAATTGGGGCCACAGTGCGCGGGGGATATCTTATCTCTGAGCCCCAAAGCTCGAGATAAAGAAAGCATTGGCTACGTCCTGGACTGGATCGGGACAAATGTCCTTATAGAGTTTGGCGGGGTAGAATGGCAGAATATAGCTCGTTGCCCCTCGAGGGGATTTTTTATATGAATACACGCTCGTTGAGTGTACCTAATGGCTTCACTTGGTTTGCTTGGGGGGTTCTGGTCTTTACCCTGGCGGTTATTTTATGGGGCGACGTGGTGCAAGCCACTGGCTCTGGCAACGGCTGCGGGGCACACTGGCCCACCTGCCAGGGGGCGCTCATTCCCAAAGGCTCAGGGTTGGCCCAGTTTATCGAGTTTTTTCACCGGATCACCAGTGGTTTATCGGTGCTGTTGGTACTGGGGCTGCTGGTGTGGTCACGTCGGGCCTTTCCTAGGGGCCATCTGGTACGTCTGGGTGCGGCTCTAGCGCTATTTTTTATCTTTACCGAAAGCCTGGTGGGGGCTGGTTTGGTGTTGTTCCGGCTGGTCGCCCACGATGCCAGCGCTGCCAGAGCCATAGTGGGGCCGATTCACTTCCTCAACACCCTACTCCTGGTCGCTACGATTACCTTAACTGCCTGGTGGTCTATGCGTCCACAAAAGCCTATACTGCGCGGTCAGGGGGGCCTAGGCTGGGCCTTAGGCCTGGGAATCGCAGGGATAGTGGTGGTGTGCATATCGGGAGCAATTACCGCCCTAGGAGACACGCTTTTCCCAGTACATAACACCGCCCAGGCCATCGGGCAGGCCCTCACCCCCGGTCAGCACTTCCTGGTGCGACTGCGCATTTATCACCCTTTTATCGCCATAACCGTAAGCCTTTATACCGTGCTGGCGGCGGGTTTTATCGCCAACCTGCGCCCCAGCCCCGATACTCGGCGCTTGGCCCGGCTCACCGCGGTGGTATTCGTAGCCCAGCTCTTGATGGGTTTTATCAACATTAAAGCCGCCGTTCCGCTATGGACTCAGCTCCCACACCTTTTGCTTTCCGATTTGGTATGGATTACCTGGGTGCTGCTGACGGCTTCGGCCCTGGTGGCCCCCAAACGCCTGGGAGTGAGTGCAGCGGCGGCCGGGGAGGCTGGATGACCTCCGCCTGGCGTGTTATGCTCTCGAGCCCGCTTATGATAGTGCCAAGAATTATCTCTCTGCCCGGAGGCCCATCCCAATGATTTCGACCCTCACAGCTCAAGAACGCGCGACCTGGCAGGATTATTTTTGGATGACCAAGCCCAGGGTAATCAGTCTGTTGCTGTTTACTACGCTGACTAGCTTATTTATCGCCGCCGGGGGCTGGCCGGGGCTGGGGTTGGTGGTGGTGACGTTTATCGGCGGCTACATGGCGGCCGCTTCGGCCAATGTATTCAACATGGTCATAGACCGCGATATTGACACCCGCATGAAACGCACCGCCAAGCGCCCCACTGCTACCGCGAAAATCAGCGTTCTGGATGCACTCTTGTTTGCCGGAGCATTGATGGTTGGCTCATTCTTGCTGCTGTGGTTGGGGGCAAACCTCCTCACGGCCCTGCTGGCCATGGCCGGACTGGGCTGGTACGTGCTGGTTTACACGCTCTACATGAAGCGGCGCTACTGGAGCAACATTGTAATTGGGGGCGCTGCGGGGGCTTTTCCGCCGTTGGTGGGCTGGGCTGCCGTGACCGGCGACTTGAGCCTGTTCGCCTGGTATTTGTTTTTGATTATCTTCTTCTGGACTCCGGTGCATTTTTGGGCCCTCGCCATCATGATCAAGGAGGACTACGCCGCAGTGGGCATACCCATGCTGCCGGTAGTGCGCGGCAACCAGGAAACCGCTTATCAGATTGAGCTCTATGCCATTTTGACTGCGGTTATCTCACTGGTGCCAGTACTGATGGGGGAGTTGCGGGTGTTTTATCTGGTCTGTGCCTTGCTGCTCAATGCCCTGATGCTACTGCGCGGCATCCAGCTTTGCCGCAGCCAGGAGCGCCCCGTGGCCGTCTCACTGTATAAATACTCGATGCTGTATCTGGCCCTTCTGTTCATCGCCATGGCCGTAGATCGGGCTACTTGGATGTAGCGAACCTGGAGAATATTCAGAAAAGAAAAAGTATGGCCCCATATAGCACAGTGCAGAAAAAAAGGTCATAATAGCTCGGGAAATCAGGAGGGGTTTGAGAGATGCTGCAACGAAGTGTGGGACTAATTATCACCCTAATCTTGGGGATGGCTCTGGCTGCCACGGGAGGACAAGCGGGAGGCCACAGCCTGGATATCCTCGACTCCAAGGCCTCGGCCTACAACCAGGAAGTGGGACATCTGCTGCGCTGGGTGCTGGGTTTTGCGGCTGTGGTTTTTGTGGTGGTCACGGGGGCTATGACCTACATCACCCTCAAGTTTCGCCGCACCGGCAAGGAAACCGGTGAACCCGCCCAGTTTCACGGCAATGACCGCCTCGAGGTGATGTGGACTATTATTCCTACCATCATCGTCTTTATCATTTTTGGCCTCACTGCCAACAGTATGTTCAAGCTGGACAAACCCAGCCCCGGAGCCATGACCGTGGATGTCAAAGGCTGGCGCTATTTCTGGGACTACAACTACCCCGAGTACGGCATCCGCAACTCCGGCGAACTCATCGTCCCGGTGGGCAAACCCCTCATCCTCAACGTAACCTCAGGGGACGTAATTCACTCCTACCGCATCACCAGCATGGTAGGCACTCAGGATGCCATACCGGGCCTGATTAACCATATCCGCGTCACCCCCGAAAAAGTGGGCGATTACTACGGGCAGTGCGCCGAGCTGTGTGGCCCCAGCCATGCCAACATGCGCTTCCGGGTAAAAGTGGTGCCCCAAGAGGTGTTCGACAAGTTTATTGCTGAGGCCAAAGCCTATCAGGCCCCAATCCCTACCGACCCCACCCTAGTCAAAGGCGAAATCTTGTTCAAGGCCAACTGTGCAGCTTGCCACGCCATCAAAGGGGTCTCGCAGGGGGCTCCCAACTACCCCGACCTAACCTTCTTCGGTAGCCGCACCACGGTGGGCTCGGGGATGTGGGAAAACAAATCACCCTACCTCGAGAACTGGATCAAAAACTCCCCTGGCGTAAAGCCCGGCTCTCTAATGCCCGCTTTTCCTCAGCTTTCCGATAGCGACGTGAAAACCATCGCGGCCTATTTGCTCAGCCACAAGCTCGAGGGTCTAGACTTTAACTTCCCCAACAGTCAAAAATACTAGCCCGTGAAGGGCCGCTAGGCCCGTACTCAAGGAGGTTCTGAAGACATGGCTGTTACCGCACCCAATCAACCCACCCGCCCAGGTCTCGGAGCCCAAATCTGGGACTTGATGACCACCAGCGACCACAAGAAAGTCGGCATGATTTACCTCGTCACTTCCTTCGTGATGTTCGGGGTGGCCGGTATATTAGCGGTTCTCATTCGCGTGCAGTTGCACGGCCCCGAACAGAAGTTTCTGGTGGGCGAAACCTACAACCAAGTGCTCACCCTGCACGGGGCTACCATGCTCTTCTACTTCATCATCCCGGCGGGCCTCAACGGCTTTGGCAACTTTTTGGTTCCGCTAATGCTGGGCGAGCGCGACGTGGCACTGCCCAGGGTCAACTCCTTCGCGGCCTGGCTATTTGTGTTTTCGGCGGTGGTGATCTACACCTCGCTGTTTTTTGGTGGCGCTCCCGATGTAGGCTGGACTTTCTATTACCCGCTTTCTAAGGTACAAGGCCCCGGTACCGACTTCTTCATGGTGGGGGTGTTGCTGCTGGGCCTTTCCTCGCTGCTGGGTTCAGCCAACTTTGCCGCTACGGTCTACAATCTTCGGGCCAGAGGCATGGGCCTGTGGAAAATGCCCATCTTCGTTTGGAGCGTGTTCGCCACCTCCATGCTCTCGTTGTTTGCCCTGGCCGGTATCACTGCCGCCAGCCTCACCGTGTTGCTGAGCCGCAAGCTCGACCTGACCCTGTTTAATGCCGGTATCGGCGGCGACCCGGTGCTGTACCAGCAATTTTTCTGGTTCTACTCGCACCCGGCGGTGTATATCATGCTGCTGCCCTACTTGGGCATCGCTGCCGAGGTGGCCTCGACTTTCGCCCGCAAGCCGGTGTTCGGCTACCGCTTTATGGTTTTTGCCCTGGTAGGCATCGCGGTAGTGGGCTTTCTGGTCTGGGCACACCACATGTTTACGGTGGGCGAGAGCCTGCTGTTCCAGCTAGTCTTCGTGTTCTTCACGGTGCTGGTAGCCATCCCCACCGGGGTCAAGATATTCAACCTGCTGGGTACGCTATGGGGCGGTCAACTCGAGTTCAAAACTCCGCTGCTGTTCGTGATGGGCTTCATGTTCAACTTCTTGCTGGGAGGCATCACCGGGGTCATGCTGGCGGTGGTTCCCTTCGATTATCAGGTGCAAGATTCCTATTTCGTGGTGGCCCACTTCCACAACGTGCTGATGGCAGGTTCGGGATTTCTAGCCTTCGCCGGGCTCTATTATTGGTGGCCCAAAATTACCGGGCGAATGTACCCCGAGTTTTGGGGCAAAATCCACTTCTGGCTGTTTCTGGTGGGTTATCTGGTGACGTTCATGCCGCAGTATGTGCTGGGCTTTTTGGGAATGCCGCGCCGGTATTACACCTACCCCGACGGGCTGTACTTGTGGAACCAGCTCAACTTCACCTCGACCATCGGAGCTTTTATATTGGCGCTGGGTGGGATTGCCTGGGTAATCGCGGTTCTCGAGAGCTTCCGGCAAAACGTGAAGGCTCCTGACAACCCTTGGGGCGGCTACACCCTCGAGTGGGCCACCACCTCTCCTCCACCCTCCTACAATTTCGCCGTCAACTTCCCCAGGGTGTTTAAGTCCGAGCGTCCACTCTATGACTGGGAAAAGGAAGGATTAAAACCAACCCCGGTCAGTGTCGCCGATATACACCTTCCGGCCCCTACGGTCTGGCCTTTCATGACTGCTGTGGGCCTCTTGATTAGCGGAGTCGGGCTAGCCCTACCCTGGACTGTCGGCAACTCGCTCAACGGCTGGCTGGTAGTGGGCATCCTGACCTTCATCTACAGCCTTTTCCGCTGGGCTTTGCGCCCCGAGTACGACCAGCCCGTCGAGCACCACACCGTCACCGGCAAGTCCAACGCCTGGGTGGGAATGGCCTGGTTTATCGTCTCGGAAATTGCCCTGTTCGGCATCCTGATTGCGGGCTACTTGTATCTGCGTTTGGCCGGACATGCCACGCCGCCGGTGGAGCGCCCAGCCCTGTGGCTGGCCCTCTTGAATACTTTTTTCCTGGTCAGCAGTTCTTTCACCGTCCACTACGCCCACCACGACCTGCGCACCAACAAGTTCTCTCCCTTCCGCTTGGGTCTGCTGATCAGCATCATCCTGGGCGGGATATTTTTCTTATTCCAGATTTACGAGTTTGCCAACTTCTTGCAGCACGTCAACTATCAGCAACAGCTCTGGGCCAATGCCTTCTTGATGATTGTGGGCTTGCACGGGGCACACGTGGTTATCGGGGGCACTGGCCTCTCGCTGGCCTACGCTCAGGGCCTGGCAGGCAAAATCAACAACCACGAGCAAGGAACCCTCGAGGGAGCCAGCATGTACTGGCACCTGGTGGACGCGGTCTGGCTGTTCATCGTGTGTATTTTCTACATCTGGTAAGCCTGGAAGCAGTCGCACATTGCCGAAGGGTTGCTGTACGAGGACAACCCGACTTGTCTAAAAGGATCTTCAGAGTTCGGGCTTTTGGCCTTAATACCAACCTTTAGATAGATAGCATTCCTGTAGCCCGTGGGATTGCCTATCGCGGTTTCCGCTATTTTTGCCGCTACTCCTGGCGACCAAAAATGGGCTGAGTACGGTCTTTCTAGCGGAGTAGACGGCCGTTTTCTTTCTGAAAACCGCTCTAAAATCCCCCCATCCAGCCCCGACCCTGCTTCGGAGAATAATCTTTGAAATATTTTCTATATGAAGCCGGTATAAGCTATTTCTCGTGCCCCGCAAAATCATTCACGACTGCGACCCCGGCCACGACGACGCAATAGCCATGATGCTGGCCCTAGCCAGCCCAGAACTCGAGGTCTTGGGCATCACTACTGTCTACGGCAATGTGGGCCTCGAGCACACCGCCCATAACGCCCTGGTGGTGCTGGAAATCTTGGGTTGCAAAGTGCCAGTTTATGCCGGTGCAGACCGGCCTCTGGTGCGCGAGCGTATCAGTGCCGAGTTGGTTCACGGCAACTCGGGCCTCGAGGGGCCAGACCTGCCTACCCCGACAGCAAAACTCCAGAAACAGCACGCCGTTCATTTCATCATCGAGCAGGTACTCAGCCATCCCGGCCAGGTCACGCTGGTTCCGACGGGAACCCTGACCAATATTGCCCTGGCAATGCGCCTCGAGCCCAAAATTATCCCGGCCATACAGCAAATCGTGCTGATGGGCGGCTCCATAGATATCGGCAACTGGAGCCCCAGTGCCGAGTTCAATATCCTGTGCGATCCCCACGCGGCTAAAATTGTCTTCGATTCCGGCGTACCCCTGATGATGTGTGGCCTCAACCTGACCCACCAAACCCTGGCCTTGCCCGAGCGGGTGGCGCGTTTTCGGGGATTGGGTACACCGGTGGGGGAGTTCACTGCGCAACTGCTGGAGTTTTTCCGGCAGCACCACAAACAGCGCTTCGGCTGGGAGGGCCCACCCATCCACGATGCCTGCGCGATAGCTTTCCTGGTGCGGCCCGAACTGTTCAAAACCCGCCTATACAACGTGGAAATCGAGGCTAACGAGGGGCTGGCGTATGGGCGCACGGTCTGCGACTACTGGCGGGTGACGGGCAAAGCCCCCAACACCGAGGTGGGCCTCGAGGTTGATTTAGAAGGCTTTTACGACTTGTTGGTCGAGCGGATTGGGCAATATCGCTAATCGCACACAGAGCAAAGGGTTGAACGCTAAACGCCGAAAGCCAAAAACTCAAGGCTAAAAGCAAAAGACGAAGAGCTGAAAAGCCACACCAGGACAGCATAATTGTTTTATCAAGAAACATCGTCTGGGACGTGGTCTGTGTTTTTGGTTTTTTGAGTTTTTAGCAGTCAGCGTTTGACGTTTTGCGTCTTGCTCTCTGCTCTCAGCATTTATCGTCGCGCAGTACAATACCGCCCATGAGCATCATCGTGGTGGGTAGCCTCAATATGGACTTGGTGGTGCGTGTGCCGCGCCACCCAGTACCAGGCGAAACCTTGCTGGGTTCAGATTATGACAGCCATCATGGGGGCAAAGGAGCCAACCAGGCTGTTGCTGCCGCACGCATGGGGGGGAAGGTACGGATGGTGGTGCGCATCGGTCAGGATAGCTTTGGCGAACGGCTGCGGCAGGGTTTGAGGCGCGAGGGTATCAATGTCAATGCTACGCTGCCCACCCAGGCCCCAACAGGGGTGGCTTTCATCGCCGTTAACCAGGAGGGCCAGAACACCATCATCGTCTCGCCTGGAGCCAACCGCCGTCTGCGCGGGGACAATCTTTCCCTGGCCGAGTTCGAGGGGGCCAAGGTGGTGCTGATGCAGCTCGAGATTCCCATGGACGCGGTGATAAAAGCCGCCGAGCTGGGACGAGAGGCCGGAGCCCTGGTAATTTTGAACGCAGCCCCGGCTACACCCCTTTCGCCCAAAAAACTTTCCCTCCTAGATGTGCTGGTGGTCAACGAAAGCGAGGCCGAAGCCCTCTCCGGCCACAAGCCCGATTCGGTAGAGACCGCCCTGGAGGCTGCTAAAATCCTTCAACAACACACTTCTACCGTTATCGTGACCCTGGGCTACCAGGGCGCGGTGTGGGTCGGCCCCAGCGGCAGCGGACATCAGCCCGGCTTCGAGGTAGACACGGTAGATGCCACCGCTGCCGGGGATGCTTTTATCGGGGCTTTGGCGGTGGCTCTCCATGAAGAGCAGACCCTGGCTCAGGCAGTGCGGCTGGGCTGTGCTGCCGGGGCCTTGGCAACCACCAAAGCCGGGGCCCAGCCTTCCTTGCCCCAGCGCGAGGAAACCGAGGCTTTGCTACAAGCCAGGGGCTAGCGGTAAATCCAAAAATAGGCCAGTAGTAGCGTGAGCAAGGTGATGGGCAGGCCAAAGCGCAAGTGCTCGAGGAAGCCCAGCTTGTGGTTTTCACGCCGGGCGGCTTCGGCCACAATCAGGTTGGCAACCGAACCCAGCAAGGTCAGGTTTCCCGCCAGGGTGGAAGCCGCCGCCAGCAACAGCCAGCCTCTAGTGTCGCCCAGAGGAACCAATTTATGCAGCAACAACACCGCAGGCACGTTAGAAATCAGGTTGGAGAGCCCCGCCGTGACCCACATCAGGCTGGGAGGCTGCTGCACCAAGGGCTTTACCCAAGCCAGCAAACCCAGCACCTCTACCGCGTGGGTGACGATAAAAAGACCGGAGAACATCACCAGCAGCTCCCAATCCACCCGGCCAAAAAACTGCTCCGAGGGCAGACGGCGACTGAACAACAAGATGCCCGCGGCTACCAGCGCCGCCTGGGCCGGTGGATAACCCAACAAGAAAGCCACCAACAGCCCCACGGTTACATAGCCTCCCTTGATGAGCGAGGCCCGGTTGACCTCGAGGTTAGGCATCGAGCGCCCGAGGTCTACCACCCCTCCCTCGAAAAGAGGCTTTCGGGAACGCACGGCTGGATAAAGCAAACACAACAGCCCTATCTGCAAGCCCAGCCCCACCAACGCCACCGGAGCCAGAGCCAGAGTGAAGTCGAGGTAGGAAATTTGGGAAAAACTCCCCACCAAGATATTTTGGGGGTTGCCGGTGAGGGTCGCCACGCTTCCCAGATTGGTAGCCCCAGCCAGGGCCAGCAAATAAGGCACCGGCGGCAGTTGCAATGACCGCACCATTACCAGCACCAAAGGCGTGAGCAAAATGGCAATGGTGTCGTTGAGAAATAGTGCCGAGAGCAGCCCAGCCCCCAGGCTCAGCCAGACCAACAGCCCCAAGGGAGTGTGGGCCAGCCGCACCAGACCCTTGAGCACCAGATTAAAAAAACCTGCCTCGCTGAGGTTAGCGCTCAGCACCATCACCCCGAACAAAAACACCAAAGTATTGGGGTCGAGGGCCTTCCAGGCCGAGTTCAGGTCGAGCACCCTCAGCACGATTAGCAAGGCCGCCCCAACGATAGCGATGGCAGCGCGGTTGAGACGGTAGCCAGGGATATAACCCAGGCCCAGGCCGAAGTAGGTCAGGAACAGCACAGCGTAGGCGAGGTAGTTGAGATAAGTTGTCACTGAGTTTGGAGTTTAGCTCGAGTAGCAGAGGTGTAGCTGAGGAGTGCTCGAGCCCAAAAACTTCTATCACCGCACACGAATATCCCCAGCAAGTATCCCTGACCTGAATCTTTCAGGGCTAGGAGGACAACATTGCAGCCTCCAGATTACAACCAGGGCCATGGAAAAACGCGATAGCATAGGGGTCAATGGACTTTGGGCTGGTGCTCGCAGCATATCTGATTGGTTCTTTTAGCTTTGGTCGGATTGCAGGCTGGGTCAGGGGCTTCAACCTGGCCGAGCGTGACACCCCCGGAGCCTCGGGCACCTTTCGTCAGTTGGGGCCCGCCTGGGGTGTGGCAGTGGCCCTGCTGGACATTGCTAAAGGTGTGCTGGTGGGCTTCTTAAGCCATTACGCAGACTCGAGTTGGGTGCTGCCCGCGATGGGCATGGCGGTGGTAGCGGGTCACAACTGGCCGCTGTATTTTGGCTTTGGTGGGGGCGGGGGAATTGCTCCAACCATCGGGTTTTTTGCCTATTTATACCCCCTCGAGGTGGGAGCTGGCATAGTTGCCGCGCTGGGGGTAGCCGGGCTGTACTGGCAACTGTATTGGCGTACCCACCCCCACCTTTGGTATCCCATCCCGGTCGGGGCGGTAGCGGGCTATATCTACGTGCTGGTCGCGCTGTCTCGAGTGGGGGGTTTCTGGGCTTTTTTGCTGGTGAGTGTGGTGGTGGCGCTACGTGGGCTGCGCATGGCTAGTAAAGGGCGCTAGGCCCTTTACAATCAGAGGGTTGATACCAAGTTCGCTTAGATACTCACCGTTTGGTCAGTATCTAACCCGACTGGAAATTATCCGCGTAGCGGAGGGCCATACCGCCCCTTGGAAGGAGCCTACTAGACTTCACAAAGATGTACTTCTAAAAAGCTTTGAATACTATCTTGGTAAAGCCGGTATGAGGTGTTGTGGTGCGAATTGTATTGGCAGAAAACCTCGAGTACACCCTGGGGGCACGGGATTTGTTGGACGGAGTGAGCCTCGAGCTGCACCACGGGGATCGCCTGGCCTTGGTGGGGGCCAATGGCTCGGGCAAAACCACCCTGTTGCGCCTGCTTACTGGCGAACTCCAACCGTCTCGAGGACGCATCGTAAAGCCCCAGGGGGTGGCCTGGGGAACCAGTAGCGGAGGGATTTACCTCGAGCTGCTGGCACAAGACCCCCACTATGGGCCTGAGGAAAGCGTGGAGAGCGTCCTGAAGTCGGGATTTGCCCGGATTCAGGCCATGGCAACCCAGCTTTCGGCTCTGGAAACCCGCCTCGACGACCCGCAGACCTACCACCAGTGGGAGGAACTGCACCAGCGCTTCGAGGCGGTAGGGGGCTACCAGCAACGGTCGCGCTATGAGGCGGTGCTCAAGGGACTGCGTTTCGAGGGCCGTCAGGGGGAGCCTGCCGCGGTGCTTTCGGGGGGCGAGTTGCGCCGCCTGGCCCTGGGGGCGCTGCTCTTGTCGGGCAGGCTTTATGAGGATCTCAACTCCTACCTGGAGAATGAGTAGATAC
>JADEYI010000874.1_pt1 | contig 30754 bp, 28 predicted proteins | sample 8542331 | NCBI WGS metagenome assembly JADEYI01 (sample SAMN16510988, study PRJNA670497) | mine drainage metagenome | isolation source: biofilm near Copperflume 1 | place: Germany: Marsberg coppermine Kilianstollen | collected 2018-02 | reverse complement strand
CGCCGAAAGAGAAGATGCCGCCGTCGGACGCCACCAGCCAGTAGCCCCGGCCGTCGGGGGTGGCGGCCATGCCGACCACCGACTTGTTGAGTCGGAGGCTCCCCGTGGATCCGAAGAAGGCGGCGTCGCCGAAGGAGAAGATGCCGCCGTCGGACGCCACCAGCCAGTAGCCGCGGCCGTCGGGGGTGACGGCCATGCCGACCACAGGGCGGGCGAGAGCGAGCCCGTCGGCGGAGCCCTGGAACGACGCATCACCGAATGAGTAGATGCCGCCGTTGTTGCCTCCCACCCAGTACCCGCGGCCATCAGGGCTCGAGACCATGGTGACGGCCGGACCGGTGAGCGTCGTGGTGGTGGAGAACCAGTCCGACTTCAATCCGAGGGCGCCGGAAAAACCGTCGCCGGTCAGCGAGACATTCTGATTGGAGCCGAACAGGGTCATCCCCGTGACCCGGCCACCCCAGTCGCCGTAGCCGTTGCGACCGGTGATGCTGATCGATTGCAGGGTTCCCAGCTGGGGCCAGGCCGCGTCGATGGCGGACACGGGGACCGAGGCGGTCCAGGTGTGGTTGGGGTTGCATGCCCCGGCCACGCAGACCGAGTCGCCGGTGTCCGGTACTCCGGGGAATGCCCCCGGGGCCGTGTAGCCGCCCGTCGAGGCCGAGTACTGCGTCGCCGCCACGGCCCCACCGGGGAACTCCATGACCTGGCCGGCCGTGCTGTTCACGGCCGCGTCGGTCAGTGGGTCCTCGTTCAAGGTGCCCTGGTAGGTCTGACAGGAGAGGTCACAGGTATCGGCGTATCCCCCGTAGGACAGGATCCCGGCCATCACATACGATCGGGCGGCGACCGCCTGGGCCTCGAGCTCCTGGAAGCCCCATGCCTGGCTCTGCGGACCGGCGCCGCCCACGGTTCCCCACGAGGACGGCGACTCGTTAGGGACCACGCCCGAGACGTACTGCTCGAGGGGGACGAGGTTGACGGTGCGGGCGGCGCCGGCAGAGTTGTACATCGCCTCGATCGAACCCCTCATGGTGAGGTTCCCGTTGCCCTGGCACAGCTGCAGCGCTTCTGACGATGTGTTCGGATCACCGAGAGCAGGATTGATGCTGGGCGATGCCGTCGAACTGGGCCCGGTGACGGCCACCCCTCCCCACGGGCCGGCACAGGACATCCCGATCTGGACCGTCCACTGCCCGCCCACCGGGGCCATCAGAGCGGCCTGATTCGCCGGCACAATCAATCCCGCCACGGTGAAAGGCGATCCCGAGGTCACGATCACGGTGTTCCCGTTGTTCTCCGTCATGGTGACGGACACCTGGTGCGCCTCCTGCCCGGCGGAAAGCGGTGCCAGGGTGGTCCCGCCGTAGTAGAGGCCCACGATCGACGAGTAGCTGGTACCGGCCAGGGCGTAGCCGAGAGCGCCCCACTGCCCCATGCCGTGCCCGTGGCCATAGCCGTGGCCGACGAACGACACCGTGGCGGTTGGGTAGGCCGATGCCGTCGAGGACGATCCGACCACACCCAACCCCGTCCCGGCGAGCAGCGTTGTCCCCATCGCCCACACCCTCAACCGAGCTCCAGCACGCGACCGGCCGGCGATGGATTTCCTCAGTCTCACGTGCACCTCGGGGCTGAGCGTACTGTCCCCCATGTGCCTGCCGGCGGACTGACCTGACCAGCTGGACAGGCGGGCTCGGCTTCGGTGAGCGTTCAGTCGGCTCCGCCGTTGGCGGCGGTGAGGAACACCAGGGGCATCGAACCATAGAAGGCGGCATTGCCGAAGGTGAACATCCCTCCGTCGGCCGCCGCGAACCAATAGCCGTCGCCTCGGGGGGTGGCGGCCATGCCCACGATGGGCAGATTGAGCGGCCTGCCCCCCTCCGACCCGTAGAAGGCGGCATCACCGAAGCTGAAGATGCCGCCGTCGGCGGCCACCAGCCAGTACCCGGAGCCGCTGCGCGTTGCCGCCATCCCCACCACCGGCTGGTTCAGGGTGAGGCTCCCCGTCGAACCGCGGAAGGTGGCGTTGCCGAAGGTGAAGATGCCGCCGTCCGACGCCACCAGCCAGTAGCCCTGCCCCCGTGGCGTGGCCGCCATGCCCAGCACCGGCCGGTTCAGACGGATGCTGCCGGTGGATCCGTGAAAGCCGGCGTCACCGAAGGAGAAGATGCCGCCGTCGGTGGCCACCAGCCAGTACCCGTGGCCGTCCGGGGTCGGAGCCATGCCGACCACCGGCTGATTGAGTCGGAGGCTCCCCGTGGACCCGTAGAAGGCGGCGTCACCGAAGGAGAAGATGCCGCCGTCCGACGCCACCAGCCAGTAGCCGCGGCCGTCGGGGGTGGCGGCCATGCCCACGATGGGTCGGTTGAGAGCGAAGTTGCCGGTCGATCCGTAGAAGGCGGCATCGCCGAAGGAGAAGATGCCGCCGTCGGTGGCCACGTTCCAGTAGCCGCCACCGTCGGGGGTGGCGGCCATGCCCACGATGGGTCGGTTGAGATGGCCGGGGGCCGCCTGGGCCACCCATCCGGTCAACTGCGGGTTCTGGTGGAACATCGGCCACGAGCGCTTGCCCAACGAGTGGCCCGTCGAGTTGGCCAACCGATAGTGCTGGATGGTGCCGGCATTGGCTGAGTTGTAGCCGGCGATGGTGATGCCGATGGAGCCGTTGGGGTCGACGGTGACCAGCGGGGAGTTCTGCAGCGCTACGGTGCCGGCCCCCAGGGTGGCGACCACCTGCGCGCTGCGGCCGTCATAGATCACCAGACCGTTGGTGGTCGGGACCAGCACATCGTTGTAGCCGCCCCCGGTGAGGTCGGCGGTCACGACACCCCCGATGATGCGGCCCGAGGTGGCCTGGGGCCATCCGGGCAAAGGGGCGCCGTTGGCGCCGTTGAGCGCGTAGATCAGCCCCCCCGAACCGGTGTCGACACCCTCGATCACCTGCACGGAACCGTCGCCCACGAGGTCTCCGATAGCGGGGCTCCCCATGGTGTTGCCACCGAGGTTCGATCGCCACACGATGTTGCAGTGCGAGTCGGAGCCGAACAGGGCATTGGAGTCGGATGCACCCGGGTAGAACGAACCGGTGCCGAAGGCGATGCCGACTTGGCCTCCGGCGAGGAAGTTGCCGACCGCCGGGGATGAGTCGACCGTCTGGTTGGTGTCGTGGTTGCAGATCAGATTGCCGCCGGGGCCGAGTACCCGGAGGTGGCCGCCCGCACTGTAGGTCACGCCGTAGGCCACGCCCGGAGACGAGTCACCGCCCTGGACCACCTCCGTCTGTCCGTTGCCGTAGAGGTCGGCCAGGGCTGGAGTGGTGAAGCCGCTGTCTGCGGTGAAGAACGGCCATCCCGGGAGTGTGGCGCCATTCGAGGCGTCCAGTGCGTAGGCATCCTGGCCGAGCGAGGGAGCGACCACCGAGTTCACCCCGTTGAGCCCTCCCACCGCCAGGGAAGCCTGAACACCGTGGACGCCGTTTGGATCCTGGGCGTTCCGTCCCCACAATTGCCCACCGGCATGGTTGAAGGCGAAGTAGCCCCCCACGTTCGGTTGCGAGGCGTTGCCCGCCCCCACATAGACGTTCTCGGTTCCGCCCCCGTCAGGCGTCGCCGACGGAGTGGAGTCGATGGGGACACCGGGAAGGTGCGCGGGCCAGCCCGGAGTGCCGGACCCGTCGGCCACGTGGAAGGCCCACAGGTTGCCCGCCCGGTCGCCGACCACCACTGACGGTCCAGATCCGTCCAGCGTGGCCACCGACGGGGAGCTCTGCGCCACGGGCGATCCAGCATCGGGCAGCGTCAGCTGCCAGGCCAACGAGGCTGCCAGCGCGGCGGCGTGCGCCGTGGGAGGCGGGGCTGCGGTGGCAACAGGGCTACCCAGGGTCAGCACGGCGCCCAGGCCGACGACGAGTGCTCCTCCACAGATCCCCGCACGGCGATGTCGCTGGCCACGACCCGCTCGGTTACCCGACCCGGTCACGAACTGCCCTTCGCGCATCCATCACTCCCAATCGCTCGATCCTGACCTGCATGTTCGGCAACCCACATCAACCCGCGGCGGGATCCCTCCCGTTGTCTGTCATGCCCTTCCCGGTGATCGACGATGGCGGGGTGACTGCCCAGTCCTGTCGGTATCGGCAGATTGCGTGCATATCTGAACCGACGGTCACCCCCACCGCTGGTGCCCGCCCCTCGCCCTACCTGGCGCCGGTGGTCGCCGATGGGCGGGTTCGGCCCCCGACAGCTGGCTGCCCGTCGAGGTTGGATGCGCTGTTTCGGGGCTGGGTGTCGGTACCCTGAGCCATGGCCTTGGATACGGCGCACGCACCCAGGGAGGTCGTAACGGCCGCTCCGACACCCACCCGGGCGGAGCGACGGCGGATGTCCCGGCGGCGACCCCCGTGGGCGGCCATGCCGTGGATCATCTTCGGCGCCACCCTCGTGCTTCGCCTGGTGACCGCGGCCAACGGCCCGACGGACTGGGATTCGGCCCAGTACGGGGCGGCCGTGGACCATTTCGATGTCAGCCACGGCCAACCCCAGCCCCCCGGGTACTGGCTGTACGTGCAGTCGGGCCGTCTGCTCCACCACCTGTTCGGGCTGGGCATCATTCACAGCCTGGTGCTGGTGGCGGCGGTGGCCTCCGCGGCGGGAGCGGGCCTGACGGCGGTGGCCGGGCGCGACCTCGGAGGATGGTGGACCGGCGTGGCCGCTGGAGCGGTGGTGGCCACCTGTCCGTTCGCCTGGTTCAGCGGCTCGATCGTGGCCACCTATTCCTTCGACCTGGTCGCCGGACCGCTGCTCATCATCCTGGCCTGGCGGGCTCGGCCCGGGAACTGGCACGGGGTCGGCGCCGTGGTGGCTCTGGGATTGCTGGCGGGCTTCCGCCAGTCCATTCTCCAGACGTTCCTGATCCTGGCCCTGGTGGCCGTGGCCGGATCGACCCGGAGATGGTGGAGGTTGGCGCTCACCGTGTTGGCCGGCCTGGCGGCCGTCGCCGTCTGGCTCATTCCCATGGCCATCACTCAGCCGGGGGGCCTCAGCGCCTGGGCCCATGCCACCAGGATCGAGGCGACGGGTGCCGCCCGCGCCACGTCGGTGCTGGATCATGCGGCGGCGGGGGCCACCAACATCGGCACCTTCGCGGCCTACACCGCGTTGGCCCTCGGCGCCCTGGCCATCGTGTCCGTCCTCGGCGCCCTGGCCCTCCTCGTCCGGCGCCTCCGGTCGACCACCGAGCGCGCCCCCGCCCGGTCATCCCCGGCAGGCGCAGGCGGGCCGGGGTGGGAACGGCCCTGGTACCAGAGCCGGTGGGCCGTCCTCAGCGCCGCCATCGTCCCCCCGGTGGCGGTGGTGGCGTTGGTGGCCTTCGCCAAAGGGGGCTATCTCCTGGCCTACCTGCCGGCCGCAACCATCGCCGTTCTCCTGCCGTTGGGAGCACTCGTCCACCGGGCCCCGGGGGCCGGGGCCTCGCCTGGCTGGCTGGCCCTGGCCTCAGTCGCGGTCGCCCTCGTCGTCGGGCTCGGGACCCAGCGGTTCCTGAGCGGCGACGGCGTGCTCCCCCAGCGGTGGCTTCGACCCAACGGGTCGCTGTGGCTCGAACAGCCGCGCTACCAGGCGCCCTATGCCGATACCCTCGCGGCCATCCGCGCCGCTGATGCCATCGACACCGCGGTGCGCGGCCTCGAACCATCGATCCGTCCGGGCCGGGACGTGATCGTGTTCGACATCCCCGATGGTGGCGGCAACATCTACCGGAATGCCGGGTGGGCGCTCCGGCACGACCGCATGGCCCTGATCGGCCCGGGGTACGTGCTCTACAACCAGCTCCACGGCGCCCTCTACTACGCGTCGGGGCGCACGGTCGCAGTCGGTCCCTCGGGATCGGCGTTTCTGGTGGCCTCCCCGGCCTTGCCGGGGTTGGCATCGATCGCCGCTCAAGGCTACGCCCTGCCGGTCACTACACCACGTCCGATCGGAGGCTACCGGGTGTGGCAGATCCTGCCCGGGGTGAGCATCCTCGGGGTGCGGATCGTGGCGCAGGCCGGGCCCCGCCCCCTGGGAACGGGGATCTGAGCTACCCGACCCGGCTGGCGGACGCGGCCACCATCTGGACGAACGTGGCGTAGCGCTCGACCACCCGGGGCCAGCGGAACCACCGGTCGACGTAGGCCCGACCGCGTGCTCCCAGCTGGTGGCGCGCCGCCTCGTCGCCGGCCAGGAGATCCACGACAGCTTCGAACTCGCCGAACCCCGCGAAACTGAGGCCTGCCTCCGAGCGCCGGCAGTGCTCCACCGTGGCGGCGCAGGCGGCATTGACCACCACCGGCGTGCGGGCACTCCACGATTCGGCCACCACGAGCGAGAAGGCCTCCCGCGCTGACGGTGACACCAGGGCTACGGCGTGCTCGAGCAGCGACCACTTCTCGCGCTCCGGCACCGGCCCCACCACATCGATCTCGGGGTGGTCGGGCGGAGCCTCGACCACGGGACCGGCGAACACCAGACGCAGGGGCCCTGGGCGGCGCTGCTTGTAGGTGGCGAACAGGGATGCCAGCAAGCGGGACCCCTTGTGCCCGTCGACCCGGCCCAGGCAGACGAGGTAGGGGGCGTGCCGGCCGGTCGAAGGATCCGGGGGCATCCCATCGGGGTCGTCGACGCCCAGGCCCAGCTGCAGCTGGCGATGGGAGGCCACCGGGAACATCCCCTGCACCAGGTCCCGCTCGGCTGCCGTCTGGAAGACCAACCCGTCGGCCGCGGCGAACACCCGCGGGAACACGGGCAAGTGGAGGGCCGGCTCGTCATGGGCCGCCGGGTGCAGGATCGTCGGTGCGGACACCCGCTCGATCGCCCGCACGGTCGGGTAGTAGAGGTACGGGTAGAAGATCACTGCCTCGGCGTCCGAGTTGGCGGCGGCCTCCGCCAGCTCGGGCACCACCGGCCCCTGCAGGTCGACCCAACGCTCGGCGTCGGCCATCGAGGCGCGCGCCGGGTCGGCCAGGAGCGAGGCGGAGAAGGGATGGAAGGACGGGTCCCTCCCCGACGAAGAGGCGAAGCGCTGCACCCCGACACCGTTGACGGCCTCTCTGCCCGGGGGGAGGACGTCGTCCCACGTCACGAAGTCCTCGGCGCAACTGGTGAGGACCTGCACCTTCCAGCCCTTCTGGGCCACCAGGTGCTCGGCCAGCAAGCGGGCGGCCGTCTCGGCCCCGCCGATGATGGTCGTCCCGTAGCGGGGAAGGACGAATGCGACCCTCACGCGTTGGGCCTCACGGGGTGTGACGGCCGCCGGTCGCCGCAGGCCTCATGCCCGGTTCACGCCGCGCAGGCAGCCTCGAGCGCGGACAGGAACCCGTCCTGCACCCGGGGCAGGGCGAAGGTCCCGACCCGCTCTGACGCCGCCTGCGCCAGCGTTGTCCGCAGCCGGTCGTCCCGGACGACCCGGTCGATCGCCGCCGCCACCCGAGCCGGCTCCTTGTTGGGCAGGATCAGGCCGGCACCCTGCACCGTCTCCGGCACTGCGGTGTTGGTGTAGGCCACGATGGGGAGCCGGTGGTACATCGACTCCAGCAGGGGAACACAGAACCCCTCGTGGTTGGAGAGGCACACGAAGACGTCCGAAGCGGCGTAGTAGGCGATCAGCTCCTCGTGGGTGACCGAGCCGGCGATCTCCACCGCGTCCACCAGGTCCAGCTCCTGGGCGAAGCGTTCCACGGCCAGTCGGTACTCGTCGCTGATGGCCCCGCCCACCAGGTGCAACCGGGCTTTGGGGTCGTAGAGCCGGCGGTAGGCGGCCAAGGCCTTGACCAGATCGTGTTGGCCCTTGTGGGGCGACACCTTCCCCACGAACAGCAGGTCGGCGCCCCCGTCAGCCTTCTGGCCGGCCAGGCGGGCGGCCAGGGCGGGGTCGGGTGAGCCGGCAAAGCCATCCAGATCGATGAGCAGGGGCACGGTGGTCGTCGATCGGTAGCCGGCCGCCTGGAGCTCCCGTTCGTTGAACTCGGAGTCGGCAATGGCGAACTCGGTCACCGACGCCAGGTCGCGGAGCTGGGCCCGGCCCAGACGGACCTCCTCGCCCACGGCGGGCACCCACGCCTCGAGCAGGTCGGCCGGGGTGATGTTGTGGTAGTTGACGAACTTGCGCTCGCTGCGGCCTCGGAAGATATCGGCCACCCCGCTACCGATGGACAATTGATACAGCAGGACCCGGCCCGCCGATGGGCGGTCCCCGAGGCGGTCCACCGGGAGCCCGTCATCGAGGCGGTCCGACGAGGCGTTGCCGTAGTAGATGTCCGACTGGTAGCCCCTCGACCTCAGGAGATCCCGAAGTTGCATCACGTGCCCGCCGATGGCATCCCTACTGGCCAGCGAAGGGATGACGTGGTCGATGCGGACGACCGTCAAGATGCGTTTTCTTCCCAGCCGGCCAGCGGGGCAAACACGGAGCCGACGGCCGGCACCTCACCGGTGTGACCGGTGGATCGCAGGCGGAAGCTGACGTCGAGAGGGAGGCGGATCCGACCGGTGGAACGACCGGGATTGGCCACCTCGAACTGGGTGGCCTGGTCCTTCCAGTCGAAGATGGCGGTCTCGGTTTCACTGCGGACCCCGACGCTGACCGAGTAGGTGCCGTCGAGGAGGGGTACCTCGGGGAAGAAGAACCTCACGACCCCCCCGCCCACCGGTACCTCCATCTGGCAGACCGGATCATCGGGATCGGACGCGAAGACCAATTCGTTCTTGTCGTCGTGGATGGCGATGGTGGCCATGGCGTTGGGAACGGCGGCCAGGCTGTCCAGGTCGGCGGTCACCGTCAACGACTCGCCCGGGTACAGATGGCTCCTGGCCCCACTTCCGCCGTGCTCGGCCTGCACCGTGCCGATGGCGAAGACGTTGCCCTCGATGCCGCCTGTTTCCGACCCTTCGAGCGTGCCGACGCCGAGAAGGTCGGCCAGATACACCCGGATCCCCTCCCCGGGATCGTCGACCGTGATCACCCGGCCGTGGTTCATCACCATGACCCGGTCGCAGTTCTGGCGGATGGTGTCGGTTCCGTGGCTCACCACCACGATGGTGCGACCCTCGCGCTGGAACCGCTTCACGTGGTCCATGCACTTCCGTTGGAAGGCGGCGTCACCCACGGCCAGCACTTCGTCGACCAACAGCACGTCGGGCTCCACGTTCACCGCCACCGCGAACCCGAGCCGCACGTACATGCCCGAGGAGTAGAACTTGACCTGGTTGTCGATGAAGTCTTCGAGCTCGGCGAAGGCCACGATCTCGTCGAAGCGCTTGGCGATGTCGGCACGCGACAGCCCGAGGAGCGAGCCGTTGAGGAAGATGTTGTCGCGTCCTGACAGCTCGGGTTGGAACCCGGCCCCCAACTCGAGCATGGCGGCCAGGGTGCCCCGTACCCGGATCTCTCCGGTGGTGGGCTTGAGAATGCCCGCCACGCACTTGAGCAGGGTCGACTTGCCACAACCATTGCGCCCCAGGATGCCGAACGTCTCCCCCTGGTTGATGTCGACGTTGACGTCACGAAGGGCCCAGAACGGGGTGAAGGGCATCTTGCCGCCGTGGATGACCCGTTCCTTGAGCGAGGTGTGCTTCTCGTTGTAGAGGCGGAACTGCTTGGAGATGTCGGTGACCCCGATTGCGACGGCCACGTCAGAGCTCCTCGGCGAAGTTGCCCTCGAGCCGGCCGAACACGATCAGAGCCAGGAGGAAGAGCCCGACGCTCACCCCCAGCACGATCCCGTTGACGGCCGCGTAAGTGCCGACGCCCCAGTTGGGCAGCAGCTGGTTGACCTGGTGAGTCGAGGAGCTGGTGTACTGGGTGACCCCGTAGATGGCTCGCTGGAAGGTCAGCACGATGGGCGTCACCGGGTTCCCCCACAGGTACAGGTACTTGAGCCACTCAAGGCCGGGTTTGTTGGCCAGGTGGGTTGAGATCAGCCCGTACGAGTAGACGATGGGCGTACCCCAGAACCAGGCCATGAGCAGGACCTCGGTGAGGTGCTGGGTGTCACGCAGGTAGACGTTGATGGCCGAGAGGAAGACCGAGATCGCTCCGGTGAAGACGATGAGGGCGAGGAGGGCCAGCGGCAGGATGGCCACGAACGTCCAGTCAGGGGAGATCCCGAACAGGAGCAGAGCGAGGATGAGGACCACCACCTGGATGGCGAACATGACCATGGCCACCCCCACCACCGACAGGGCCAGCAGCTCGCGGGGGAAGGCGACCTTCTTGACGATGCCGGCCTTGCCCACCACCACGCCGGTAGCCCCCATGGCCGCACCGTTGAACAGGTTCCAGGCCAGTAGCCCGGCGAACAGCCAGATGGCGAAGTTGGGTTGCCCGTTACGCCCGTTGATGATCTTGAACACGAAGAAGTAGATGGCCAGCACCAGGGCCGGGTTGAGCATCGACCACAGATAGCCGAGGACCGAGTTCTTGTACTTGACCTTGAGCTCGGTACGGGTGAGCAGGACGAGCAGGTCCCGGTTGACCCAGAGGTCCTTGAGCCGCTGGCCGAGTTGGACCTTGCCGTTGACCACGGTGACCCGGTCGTTGCTCTGCCCGGGCACGAAGCGGGTACTTCCTCCGATGCTTGAGGTGCGCTCTGGCTCCGCTGACGCGGGCTCCACGCTGAGACTCACGAGCTGGAGGCCCCCGCTCCGGCCTTCGGGACCTCCATGGCGTCCTTCTGGATGACTTCGTCGATGAAGCCGTACTCGCGGGCCTCTTCGGCCGTGAACCAGCGGTCCCGGTCGGAGTCGGCCTCGATGCGGTCGATGGGTTGGCCGGTGTGGAAGGCGATCCGCTCGGCCATCATCCGCTTGAGGTAGATGATCTGTTCGGCCTGGATGGCGATGTCCGATGCCTGCCCCTGCATCTGGCCCGAGGGTTGATGCATGAGGATACGACTGTGGGGAAGGGCGAACCGCTTCCCGGGGGTTCCCGCGCACAGCAGGAACTGACCCATGGAGGCGGCTAGGCCGACGCAGATGGTGCGCACATCGCACCGGACGTACTGCATGGTGTCGTAGATGGCCAGGCCGTCGGTCACCGAACCACCCGGCGAGTTGATATAGACGGCGATGTCACGCTCCTGGTTTTCGGCCTCGAGCAGGATCAGCTGGGAGCAGACGAGATTGGCCGTGTCCTGATCGATCGCCGAACCGATGAAGACAATGCGCTCCTTCAACAGCCGTTGGAAGATGTCCGACCCGGGCCCGACTTCTGGGCTGCTCCTCATCTGGAGCGAACCGGGGGCCGGGTCGGTAGCGCGGGCATGCGGGAACACGTGACGGGTGTCGTCCATGGCGCAAAGCCTAGTGGCTCGGTCTTCGGGGCGGGCGCACGTCAGACAGCCACAACCCCCGGGTCACCGACGGACAGCAGCCGCATCCCGGACACCGAGGATGGCTTCCACCAGGTGATTCCCGGCGTCAGCGATGTGGAGGTCTCGGAGCCGGCTCCTGCCCGCGGCCACCAGCCGTTGCCGTCGCCCCGGGTCCGCCATCAGCCCGGTGATGACCGCGGCCACGTGGCGAGGGTGCTTGTGGGCGAGCAGGATCCCGGCGTCACCGAGCACTTCTCTCACGGCACCCGCATCGAAGGCCACGATCGGGAGTCCGTGTCCCATGGCCTCGACCAGGGGCACGCCGAAGCCTTCGTGGTCGGACAGCATGACCAGGACATCGGCGGTGCGGTAGTGCGCAGCCAGCTCGTCCTGACTCACGCCGGACACGAAGTCGACGGCGTCGGCGAGTCCGAGGATGGCCGCGTACCGCCGCAGGGCGGCGGCGTAGGCGGGCTCGGTCGGCGACCCGATCAGGGTCAGGGTTGCCCCGGGATCGGTGCTGGCACGGGCGACGAACAGGGCGGCGATCGTGTCATGGTGCGCCTTGTTCGGTGCCCAGCGACCTACCGACAGCCAGGCGGTCCCCCGGCCGGGGTGTCGGGAGCGAAGGCGATCGAGCGCCCCCTGGCTCGGCTCCGTCGGGGGCGCAATTCCGGCCACGGGAACGACGGTGACGGCGGAGAAGCCCGCCACACGCAACTCGGCCGCGATGAACTCGGAGTCGGCGATGCCCAACGCGGCCCGCGGGGCCAGCTCCTCCAGCCGCCGTGCGGCTCCGATCTGAAGGCGGGCGATGGCGTTGTTCCACGGTGCGAAGAACTCCGGGGGGGTGAAGCTGTGGTAGTTCACCACCAGCGGTTGGGGTCGCGCTGCCAACCACCCGGCCATCACCGAGTCGGTGGCGAACTGGTAGACCAACACGTCGCCGGCTTCGGCGTCGGATTCGTAGTCGAGGTAGGGACGGGTCTCAGCCGCGGTCGTCGGATCCGGGAGCTCGGTATAGATCTGAGAGGGCAACCCCGAGGTGGCCAACCGGTCACGCAACGCCAGTGTGTGCTCGCCGACCGCATCGCGGCGGTGGAGCATGGGAACGAACAGGTGGACCCCCTTCATCGCTCCACCCTGGCCACCACCGCGTGGACGGATCCGGACACCGGGCGCTTCCAGTCGACGTCGACAGCACCCGAACGGCGCAGCAGCAGCGACCACGTCTCGGGGTGCAGGGGCCGGCCCGGGGCCAGATCCCGCGCCGGATGAGAGAGGGCGCCGTCCCACGCCGACTGGTCGGTGGTGAGGACCACGAGGACACCCCCGACCCTGGTCGCCCGGAGCGCCTGTGCAAGCAGCTCCGCGTTTCCGACCAGGTCGACGCGGTCCACGCAGCCGGCGAGGACCACGGCGTGGGCAGAGCCGGTGGGGCAGGCTGTCAGGTGACCGATGACCTCGCCGATCACAAACTCGGGGGCGGCGGAGCTTCCGTCAGCGCCCGAGGAGGCGAACGAGGACCAGGCAGCCTCGCCCCTCGGCTCGACTCCCCGCACCCGGTGCCCGGCCCGGTGCAGCGCCTGGACGAGAGCTCCGTCACCCGACTCGCCCACCACGACCGTCGCCTCCCGGTGCGTCGGGCCCAGCCAGGATGCGATGACCTCGGCCCACTCCCCCACATCAGGCGGCACCACCGGCAGCTCGGCCGCCTCGAGCCGTGTCGGGTCGCGTGCGGCCTCGAGGAGCTCCACTCGGGCGGCCAGATAGCGAAGGGCATCCCATGTGGCCTCGTTGACGCCGGCCACGGCGGCTCCCGCCACGGCCCGGGCGTCGGCGGCCAGGAGGTCGGCGAGCACCCCGGTCACGTCGCCCACGAACCGCCGGCCGATGAGGGCCGACCGTCCCCGTTCCCAGAGATCGTCGGGAAGTCCCTTCCAGGGGGCGGCACCCGTCAGGGAGCTGACGTCAGGCTCAACGATTCGGCGCATCGCATCGTCAAAGCCCCACTGCAGGCTGCCCTGGGGACGCAGTCGGTCGAACGCGGCCAACAGCTCGGCCTCGTCGGGTGCGACGGCCTCGTCGTCACCGCCCCCCGGGTCGTGCCCTCCCCCACCTCCCCCGCCGGCGCCAACCGGCGGATCTGGTGCGGCCGGCTCGTCGCCGGGGACCTCGGGGTCGGACATCAGGCCCTCATCCTTTCCGAAGGTACTCGGGGCCGCCCACTGCCAGCTGGAGCCGGCGCGACCGGATCGGGGCCCGGTGACCGCGGTCGACCACGCCCTCGAGGAACCGGGTGTACCGGTCGACGATCGAGGACCACCGGTAGTAGCAGGCGGTGTACTGCCGGCCGGCCTCGCCCAGCGAGGAACGGAGGCCACCGTCAGCGACCAGCCGGTCCACCGTGACCTCGAAGGAACGATAGGACTCGAACCACAACCCACCACCCGAACGCCGGCAGTGCTCCATGGTGGCGGCGCACGAGGCGTTGACCAAGGCGGGAATCCCGAGACTCCAGGCCTCCAGCAGCACCAGGGAGAACGACTCGTAGGCGGACGGGTTGACCATGACCCGGGCGCCGGCCAGGATGTCCCACTTGTCGGCCTCCGAGACGGTGCCGGTCACCACCACGTCGGGATGGTCGGGTGCCTTGTCGGAGACGGGGCCGACGAAGGCCAGGGCCAGGTCCCCGGGGTGGCCGGCCTTGTAGCGCTCGAAGTACTCGGCCAACATCACGCATCCCTTGTGCTCGTCGACCCGCCCCAGGTAACAGAGGTAGGGGCGGTCCCCGATGCCGAGGACGTCCCCTCCAGGACGCCCCGCCCCGACGGGCTCGTTGACACCCAGTCCCAGCACGATCTGCGGTCGCGCCCCGATGGCGAACGCGTACTCCATCAGCTCGCGTTCTGCCTGGGTGTGGTACACGAACCCGTCGATGTCGCGGAAACTCTGGCGGAAGGCCGACAAGTAGAGGGCCGGCTCATCGTGAGCGGCGGGGTGGAGAACCGTTGGCACCCTGGACACGGCGATGCCGTCGACCGTGGTGGCGAACAGGTAGGGGTAGCAGGCGACGATGTCGGCATCGGTGGCGGCCACGGCCTCAACCAGATCCGGACACATCGGGCCGTTCAGTGCCACCCAGCGACGCGACTCCGCCAGGGTGGCGGTGGTCGGTGACACCCGCAGCTTGGCATCCAGCTCGAAGTAGCCCAGCAGTCGACGGCTGGCCGTGGGAAAGCGGCAAACCGTGACCCCGTTGATCACCGACCGTCCAGGAGGCTCGGTGTTCTCCCAGGTGAGGTGATCGAGCGCACAACTGGTCATCACCTCGACGTCCCAGTCCGGTCGCTGGCACAGACGCTCCGCCAGCATTCGGGCGGCCGTCTCCGCGCCTCCGATGACCTCGGTGCCGTACCGGGGCGTGATGAAGGCGAGCTTCACGATCGAACCGCCTGCCGGTCGGCCAGCGCGGCCAGCACCTCGACGAACCGGGCGCCGGTGGCAGCGGGCAGGAACTCCTCCAGTCGTCGGCGGCCCGCCCTCACCAGGCGGCCGGCCAGGTCGTCGTCGCCCCGTACCCGGTGGACGGCGGCGGCCACCACGCTCGGTCGTTTGGAGTCGATGAGGATCCCCGCCTGGCCCAGTGTCTCGGGCACGGCCCCGGCGGCAAAGGCCACGATCGGGACGTCGGACTGCATGGCCTCGAGCAGCGGGATGCAGAAGCCCTCGTGCTCCGAGAGACAGACGAACACGTCGGCGGAGGCATACCAGGCCGCCAGCTCCGCATCGGTCAGGTCCTCTCCGTGCACCACGGCATCGGCCAACCCCAGCTCCTCGGCCAGCGCGAACACGGCGTCGACATAGGACGCGGTGAACGAGGGACCCACCAGGTGGAGGCGGGCACCCGGGTCATACCAGCGGCGGTAGAACCAGAGGGCCTCGACCAGATGGTGTTGGGTCTTGTTGGGTGAGATCCGCCCGACGAACAACAAGACGGTGGCCGGTGGGAGCTCCGTTGCCAGCCGGCGCAGTTCCGTGTCATCGACCCTCGGCTTGCCGTCGGTGATGTCGACGAGGATCGGCACCACGGCCGTTTCCCGACACCCCATCCTCCGGAGCTCGGCGGCGTTGAACGCCGAGTCGGCGATACCCAGGGTGGCGACAGGGGCGAGCTCGGCGGCCTGAATCCGGGCGAGTGCGACCTTCTCGCTGGTGTGGTCCTCCCACCCGTCGTAGAAGGACGACGGGGTGATGTTGTGGTAGTCGAGGACCAGCGTCTCGGGCCTCCCCAACAGAAACTCGGCCACCGGCGATGCCGTGCTCAATTGGTAGAGCAGGATGTCTCCGGGCTCGGCCCGTTCGGGGTAGCGCTCGAAGTAGATGGCGTGATGCCAGAGGTCGTCGTGGGCTGACTCCACGTAGAGGTCCGACTCCCATCCGGCGCTCCGCAAGACCTCCTGCAGCGCCAGGGTGTGCTGGCCGGTGGCGTCCCGGGGTAGCAGGGCGGGAACGAACTGGTGAACGGCGGTCACCGCTCTCGAACAGCGACCAGCAGGTACTCGCCGGGGCCGAGCAGCAGGGCGTTGACCGCATCGATGGCCCCATTGATGGCCGATGCATCCGGATTGGATGACAGCACCCGGTCGAGTCGGCGGTCCTCACCCCCGAACGTCAGCCCGGTGCGACGGAACCCGTGGTCGGCGAGAAGGTGGCTCCAGGTCTCGGCGTGGAGCGGTCGTCCCGGGGCGAGGTCGCTCATCAGATGCGACGTCTCGGCCATCCATGACTCCGGCGTGGCCGAATGGAGGACCAGTACGCCGTCCACGGCCAGTCGAGCGGTGGCCAGTGCCACCAGCCGGTGGCGCTGGTTGGGATGGAGCCACTGGATCGATCCCGTCAGCACCATGCCCGACAGCGCCTCGTCGGCCACGACCTCCAGGTGATCGAGGACCGACTCGGCGCGGACATCGAGGCCGCGTTCGACCGCGGGCTCGATGACCGACTCGATCGGGTCCACCCCGTAGGCGTCGACGCCGGCGGCGAGCAACGCGTCGAGCAAGGAGCCGTTGCCGCACTCGGCCTGGAGCACCCGGCCCGAGACCCCGGACACGGCGGTCACCGCCTCGGCCGACCACCAGCTTGAACCGGGGTCGTTGGCAGGTACCGCGCTGGCGGGGAGCTCCGGCGTTCGTTGGGTCTCCACGGCCGCCTCGAGGTCCTCGACATGGTCGACGACCACATGGAACATCCGCGACACCGACCAGGCAAACTTGACGATCTGGTGCACGATGAACCCGATGTACCAGCCCATCGACTTGCGGATCAGGCGCTTGATCTGACTGCCGACCGCCTTTCGCGACTCGACGGGGACGGCCACATCCACGTAGGCGGACCCGTCGACAAGGGCCAGCGTCTCCCGGAGCCGGGCCTTCCCGTGGAGCCCGACGGGCGAGAACTCCAAGAACAATTCGTCGAGCTCCTGCTCGAGTCCGGCCGGCAGGTCACCCGAGGCCCGCCTGCGCCTCACTTCGGCATCGATCTCGGCCATGACCTCGGTCAGGTACAAGGCCTGGTCGGCCGCATCGAAGCGTTCCGCGGCGGCAGGATCCGGCTCGATGGGGGCCACCGAGGGCGTGGAAGGCTGCGCTGGCGGCACAGGGTGACTATAGCCAGGGCCTTACCTTCGGCCCGCCACCCTGACCCTCCCCGGGAGAACGTCCCTGGGGCCATGACGGCAGAACCGAAGCCCGGGCCCGCTCACCGCGCTCGGTAGGCTGACCGAGCCGCGGGCGTGGCGGAACTGGCAGACGCGCCGGGTTTAGGTCCCGGTCCCTTCGGGGATGGAGGTTCGAATCCTCTCGCCCGCACGCTGTGGCTGTCTCCTGATGTCTTGACGCATCGCTCAACCCAGATGTCTCCGATGAGGGGGACGACCTCGTCATCGGGTGAACGTGAGGTGGGTGACGCCGCGGTGCGTCGAGACTGCCTCGACGTCGTACTGCTGCTCCAACCCCTCCAGGCCGTCCCACAGCCGAACACCGCGGCCGAGCAGGATCGGCACCTGCACGACGTGCAGGTGGTCGACGAGACCGGCGGCGATGAACGCGCGCATCATGGTCGGGCCCCCGCCGATGCGGACGTCCTGACCGGCGGCTGCGTCCCGCGCCACCTCGAGTGCATCCGCTGGCGCGGCGTCGAGGAAGTGGAACGTCGTACCACCCTCCATCTCCAGCATCGGGCGCGGACGGTGGGTCAGGACGTACGTCGGCGTGTGGAACGGCGGGTTGTCGCCCCACCACCCGCGCCACTCCGGGTCGTCCTGCCAGCCCGGAGGACCGAACTTGCCCGAGCCCATGATCTCCGCACCGATCCCGGGTCCGTGCCGGGCGGCCATCGCGTGATCGACCCCCTCGGTGCCGCCCGACTCGCCGAGGAGCTCACGGCGGCCGAACCGGGTGGCGAACATCCACTCGTGGAGCCGATGCCCGGCGTGGCCGAACGGCGTGTCGAGGGCCTGCCCCTCACCGGTGGCGAACCCGTCGAGCGAGATCGAGAAGTTGTGGATGCGGACGCGCGACATGGCGGCTCCTTCGGCTGGTGGTGGTCGGTCAGACTGGTTGACCTGTCCCGCGGCGAAATTTCATCGGCCGTGGAATTCAGGCGACCCGAGATAATGAGCGAGCTTCTGCATCGTCTGCAGACCGAGCTCGACAGCGCCGAAGCCGATTGTTGCATCTCGCTGGTCGACGGTCGGATGAAGCTGTCGCAGCGTCAGCACCGTCTTTCCATCGGCTTGTTCATCGAGGACAATTGTCACTCGGAAGCGTGCCGGGTCATCGTCGGCGTCGGACCCATGATCCAGCACCAACCTCTCGACTGGAGCGACTTCGAGGTAGTCGAAGCGATTCGTGAACACGGTCCCGTCTTCAGAGACCATGTCGAAGCACGCTCGACCTCCCGGGCGCACGTCCATCTCTCGGACAGTGCAGGAGAACCCATCGGGACCAAACCATTGGCAGAAGGCATCCGCATCGGTCCACGCCGCGAACACGGCTTCGCGTGTGGCGTCAAGAACTCGAACGAGGACGATCTCACGATCGAGAGCCCACGTCGTCGGATCGGGGATGGACGGGGTACCGCTCATGGCTTCTCCAATGTCGGTGGAGATGCGGTTCGGTCAGAGGTGCGGCGGAGGTGCGCATCGAGCCGGTCGAGACGGAGCTCCCACGCAGCTCGTGTGTGCTCGGCCCATGCGGCGATCTCGACCAGAGGCTCCGGCCGCAGCTGGCAGGGCCGCCGTTGTCCATCTCGGCCGCGACTGATCAGACCCGCCCGCTCGAGGACCTTCAGATGCCGGGAGATGGCCGGGAGACTGATCGGGAACGGCTCGGCCAACTCGAGCACGGTTGCCTCACCGTCGGCCAACCGACGCACGATCGAGCGCCGCGTAGGGTCCGACAAGGCGGCGAAGACGACGTCGAACCGATCGGGGGCCGTCACGGTCATCGTTGCCGTCGCTCCTGTGGATACTTCACAGAATAGTTATTTAACAGAGTGACTACATATAGTCAAGGACGCCGGAGCGTCGACGCGGCATATGGCTCCAAAGTGCCTAGCCGGGGCGCATGTCCCGTGATCTGGGTGACCGTCTGAGGGGGCGCAAGCAGAAGGAGGCCGTGCCGAGCCGGCTATGACGATGCGGTCATCTGGGAGAACTCAGGATTCTTCCAATCGGTAGTCGTCACCAATGGCTCCAAGTCGTAGTGAGTCCACTTCCGGCTGCGACAGACGTCTATGGCGTGCGACCGATGAACGCGAGTAGCTGGGTCTGGACGTCGGCGTCATCGGGGACGTGGACACGCGGCCCGTACTGGCCGCTCTGGCGCAGCACCTCGTCCATCGACAGCATGCCTTCGAGCATCGCGGCGCACTTGTGGGGGTCGAGCGTCTCGTCCTGGCCGGTGGCGCGGGCGAGATCCCAGCGGTGCAGGAATACGTCACCGGTGTAGATCATGTCGATCGCTTGCCCGAGCGGCATGCGACCGATGTGAGGGAGATCGTGCTCACGCTTGACCGTGGCCGTGTCGTCGAGGAGTGCCTGCACGGAGTCGGTCTGGGTACGCCACGCGCCGACGGGGTCATCGTCGACCGACGGACCCGCCGGGAGCGTGATCCCGGTGCCTCCTTGGAGGAAGGCGGGGAACCACTCGACGAGGTGGCGGACGACGTCGCGGGCGACCCAGCCCTCCACCGGCGCGGGCTGGTCCCACGCCTCGGGCGCGACGCCCTCGACGGTAGCGGTGAACGCGCCGGCGATGCGCCGGTGTTCGTCGGCTGGGTTGCTCATCGGAGCTCGGTGATGAGGGCGTCGAGCTTGGTGTAGCCCTGTTCGACGCCGGTCTCCATACCGCTGGCCAGCCACTGGTCGCGACTCTCGAAGCTGTCCACCAGTGACTGCGCGTGCAGCCGGGCGCAACCGTCGCCGAGGTCCTCGAACCACAGCGTCTCCAGGGCGACGTCGTCGGGTTGACCGTCGAACGTGAAGGTTTGCACGATGCGGTCGTCACCGACCTCGTGGAAGCACCCGTGGAAGCCGTACTCCTCGCCATCGCGCCCGGCGACGTAGCGCCAGCGGCCGCCCGTGGTGGCGTCCCAGTCGAGGATCTTGGTCTCCATCCCTTCGGGACCCACCCAGCGGGCGAACAACGCGGGATCGGTGTGGGCCCGCATCAACTGCGTCGGGGTGGCGTCGAAATCACGGGTAATGCGAATGATGGGCACAGTCGGGTCGGCCTCGATCGAGACCTGGTAGCGGTTGCTGGTGACGTTCATGACGCTGCTCCTTGCTCTCGGTTTCCGGGGTGGGTGGGTTGTTCGTCGCCGCGCATCTCGGCCAGCACGGCGTCGAGGCGCTCGTAGCGCTCCTGGGCCTGTTGGCGGTACCGCTCGATCCACTTCGTCATCAGGTCGAAGACCTCCGCTTCGAGATGACACGGCCGCCGCTGGGCGTCCTTGCTCTTGCTCACCAAGCCGGCGTCGCTCAGCACCCTGATGTGCTTGGACACCGCCTGGACCGAGACGTCGTAGGGATCGGCCAGCTCCCCGACGGTGGCGTCGCCCACCGCGAGTCGGGCCACCATGTCGCGCCTCGTCGGATCGGCGAGAGCGGCGAAGACTCGGGACAGCTGGTCGTCTGCCACGAACGCCTCCTTCTCAACTAACTGGTTGAATACAACCTAGGCCACCGTTCTCCCGTTGTCAACCACTTGGTTGAAGAGCGAACTTCACCCCGACTCCCGGCATGGCGGCGACTCGTCCGGAGGCGCCGACCCCAGGGCCTCCCCACATCCCCGAAGGGCCTGGCGCTGCGGCCATCGCGAGCATCAACGAGGACCGGACATTCGACCCGCTCAGATCCGAAGAGACTGACCGGCTCCGTTCGTGAACGCTCCACCGGAACGCTGCGCCCGCACGCTGGAGTTTCGGGCACTGGCGCGCGTCGTGCCTGGCAACCGGGAGTCGGGAGGGTGTTAGCTGGTGGCGATGCCGCTTGAAGGTGAGTACGAACCCAGTCCCGCCGAATGGGTCCGCAACCAGGTCGAGGAGTACGAAGGATCGGGGGGAACCCGGGGGACGACCCTGCGGGGGATGCCGGTGGTCATCCTGACCAGCCACGGCGCCAAATCCGGCAACGTCCGCAAGACCCCGTTGATGCGCGTGGAGCACGAGGGACAGTACGCGGTGGTGGCGTCCATGGGCGGGGCACCGAGGCACCCCGTCTGGTATTTCAACTTGGTCGCCGACCCCCATGTCGAGCTCCAGGACGGGCCCGTGAAGTTCGACCGGGTGGCCCGCATGCTGACGGGCGACGAGAAGACGGTGTGGTGGGACCGGGCCGTGGCCGCCTACCCCGACTATGCCGACTATCAGAAGAGGACGGATCGAGAGATCCCTGTGTTCCTCCTCGAAGCGACGGCCGACCGGGTCAGCCGGGCTTCCGGATGACCAGGGCCAGCAGATAGCAGGCCTCGGCGTCGAAATAGACGCCGTAGTTGGCGGCCAACGCCGCCACATCGAGCTCGCCCCGGGCGACACCCGGTCCTCCCCAGTTCAACCCCCGCTCGGTGACCACCTCGAATCCGGCGGCCGTCACCTTGTCCCGCAGCTGGTCGACGGTGTACTCGATCTTGTGATCGGGATCGATGAACGAGCTCTGCTGCAGCCGGCACACCCGGGCGTTGGGCGTGTCAATGGCCATGTGGCCACCGGGCACGAGAATCCGGAACGATTCCTTCAGGACGAGATCGGCGTCGGCCTCGGTCACGTGTTCGATGGACTGACCGCTGTAGATCAGGTCCACCGAGGCGTCCATGGCGAACGAGAGGTCAGCCATGGACCGGTATTCGTAGCGGACCTTGCCCTGGTCGTAGTCGCCCGGCCCGAAGCGATCGGAGCGATAGAGCGGGTGGCGATCGTCCGGGGGTAGGTCCACGACCACCAGCTCTTCGAAGTCATAGGGGTACCCCAGCAACACCAGCGCACCTCGCGCGTCGGAGGAGTGGCCTCCCCCGAGGTCGACGATGTGACGCGCCGGAGGCAGACCTACGATGAACTCGCAGCGACTGGCGTGCAGCGAATTGAGCAGGCTGGCTGGTCCCACGGGCACCCGAAACCGGAACTCGTCGGAACAGTGGATCCCGTCGACCACGTCGCTGCGGGACATCGCCCCTGAGGCGACGGCGGCGGCTTTCTCGCTCCATGACGGTTCGTCCGGATCACGGCGGAGAAGGACGTTGTAGGCCATCCGGACCGCATCCCGGGGTGGAAACTGCTCGAACGGGACGGCCGCCAGACGGGTGACCTCGCGCCGGAGCTTCCGCTCGATGCGCCGGAGTTGCGGGGAGACTCTGTCGACAGCGCTGCCGACGGGGGTGCCGGCAATGGGGCCCTGGCGCCGGCCGTCCGCCGCTGGATCCTGTCCGCTCACGCCATCCCCGTTCACCATGGGCCCATCGTCGCGAAGCTACCATCGCCCTTCGCCGCCTCGACTGATCGACTGATCGACCGGACCGCCCGGGCCATGGCACTTCGGGCCGGCCTTGGACCACCGATGCGGCGGCCCGCCTTCGCCGTCGGACGACCTGGGATACGCTGACGCTCGTGTCAGGGATCGGGGGCCGTCCGCGAATCGGGATCGTGGGCGCAGGCAACATCGCCTCGCTGAACGTGCACGGCTATCTGTCCGACCCGCGGTGCGACGTGGTGGCGGTCTGCGACCCGGTCGAGGGCCGGGCGGCAGCGGCGGCGGCGGAGTGGGGGGCGCCGAAGGCATTCACCGACCTGGGCGCCATGCTGGCCGATCCGGACATCGATGCCGTCGAGATCCTCACTCCGACCCACCTCCACCATGAACACGCCCTCGCTGCGGTGGCGGCCGGGAAGCACGTCTCGTGCCAGAAGCCGCTGGCCAACTCCGTGGCTGACGCCCGGGCCATGGCGACGGCGGCCGAGGCCGCCGGGGTGATCCTCAGGGTCAGCGAGTGCTACCGGCACTATCCGCCACTCGAACGGGCGAGGCAGTTGATCGCCGAGGGAGCAATCGGTAGGCCCACCCACATCCGACTCCGGACCGTGGTGGGCCAGACCCACTCGGACTTCCAGGCCGGGCTCGAGGCTGATGGGTACGTGTGGCGGATGAACGCCCACAGCCCCGGGGGTCACCTCTTCGACGACATGATCCACAAGTACGCTGTGGCCCTGTGGCTGGTCGACCGGGACATCGTGTCGGTCCAGGCGGTCGTCCGGCGCCGGGACCACTTCTTCGAACCGTGTGCTGCCCTCTTCGAGTACGACGACCCCAGGCTCCTCGGGACGATGGAGGTGTCCTACGCGCCGTCCATGTGGTTGCGGAGCTCGTTCTACGGAGCCGACGAGTTCTTCGAGATCCAGGGGGACGAGGGGTTCCTGTGGGTCACCCGTTGCACGGGCGAGATGCTCGACCTGTCCCCGATCGTGCTCTACCAGGGCGGCAAGGACAACCAGACCACCACCACCTTCAGCGACGTCCCCTCCGCTTGGGATCTGGGCTTCGACCGGTCCGCCTTCCACTTCATCGATGCCCTGGTCGACGGCGTTCCCGCCGAGATGAGCGCCGAGGATGCCACCAAGGCGCTGCAGCTGTGCTTCGCGGTGTACCAGGCCGGCAACACCTCTGCGGCAGTCGATCCCCGGACCATCGAGGACAAGGTCGTTCCCGACGGTTGGCCACGATGACCCGACGCCACCCCCTCCGGCCATGACCGTCACCGGGCTCGGCAATCTGGCGGTGAAGGTCGGCGACCTCGACGCCGCCGTGCAATTCTACGAGCGGGCCGGCGCCACCGTCGGCGACCGCGGTCCGTGGCACGGTGGCGAGCGGGCCGACGTGTACCTCGGGCCCGTGCTCATCACCCTGTTCACCCGGGCGCTCTACGAGGACACCGTGTCCCTCCCGGACGACTGCTTCCTGCACCTGGCCATGTTCACCGACGATGTCGATGCCGAGTTGGCCGGCCACCGGGTCATCTGGGGACCGGGTGAGGTGGAGGGGTCGTTCGGCCGGCGAAAGATCGCCTTCGTCGAAGCGCCCGGTGACATGCGCCTCGAATTGATGGAGCAGCTCGCCGAGCCCCCGGGCGCCGGCTCTGCCCCGGAGGAGCCGCCGTGGAAGTGACCCGCATCCTCCACCACAGCGTCAACGTCGAGGGCGGCCTCGATGAGAACGTCGCCTTTTACCGGCGCCTGACCCTGCCGGACCTGCCCCGCCCGTCGATACCGGGCATCGGCGGCCACTGGTTCGGTGTCGGGGAGGCCCAGGTCCATCTGGTCGACGCCCCACAGGGCGAGGCGGTCATCCGCCCGACGGGCCCGCACGTCTGCTTCGGCGTGGCAGACCTCGAGACGGCCATAAGCGAACTGGAGCGTGACGACATCCCCTATGTGCGCGCCACCCAGGGTGACGTGGTGCAGATCTGGGTGACCGACCCGGCCGGCAACACCATCGAGCTCCAGCAGGACCCCGACGCCGGTCGCTGAGCCTCAGGCCGGTCGCCGGAGCGGCACACGGGCGTAGCCGGCCACGTTCGACATGTGGACCCGCCGACATCCGTCCTCGTCCACCTCGTACTTCGGCCAACGCAGGGCCAGTTGTTCGATGGCGATCCGGCTCTCCATGCGGGCGAGGGCCGCCCCGAGGCAGCTGTGGATGCCGTACCCGAACCCCAGGGCCAGGCTGGGAGGGCGGTCGATGTCGAAGCTGTCGGGCCGCTCGTAGAAGCGCTCGTCCCGGGTGGCCGACCCCGTCACCAGGATCGTCGGGTGCCCTTCCGGGACGACCACACCGCTGTACTCCGAGGGGCGGACGGAGAACCGCCCCTGGTATTGGGACGGTGGCCAGAAGCGAAGCGTCTCCTCCACCGCACCAGGGATCTTGCCCGGGTCGTTGAGCACCTTCTGCCACTCGGAGGGGTTGCGGGCGAAGAGGACCACCGCGTTCCCCACCAGTTTGGTCACCGTCTCGGCGCCCGCCCCTCCGAGCAGGGCGGCGAACCCGGCGATCTCGTCGTCGTCCAGGCGGGTGGTGCTGCCATCGCCCCGGTCGACCTCGACCTCGATCAACCGGCTGATCATGTCGTCGCCGGGATGCTTGCGCTTGTCGGCGATGAGGTCGAGAAAGTAGGCGACGGTCTCCAGTGCCGCCCCCATCCCTTCGGGAGTGGGGTCCATGTGGCCGGGCTCGCGGTGGAGCATGGCGTCGAGCCAGTGGCGGATGCGCTGACGGTCGGGCTCGGGAACGCCGAGCATCCGCGAGATGATCTCGACCGGAAAGGGCCCCGAAAAGTCGGCGACGGCGTCGAAGCCGCCCTCGTCACACTGGTCGAGCAGCCCGCTGATGACCTGTTCGATCATGGGTTCGAGCGCCGAGACGGCCCGGGGCGTGAACGCCCGGCTCACCAGGGCCCGCAGGCGATCGTGCTCGGGCGGGTCCAGCATGATGATGCTCTGCAGCTGGCGGATCAACTCCGGCGGCTTGCTCAGCGTGGACAGATCGACGCCGTGGCTGGACGAGAAGGTCTGCCACTCCTTGTGGGCCTGGCACACGTCCTCGTAGCGGAACAGCGCCCAGAACCCGTACTGCTCGCTGAAGAAGACCGGCACCTCGTCCCGCATCCGTCGGTACAGGTCGTAGGGGTCGTCGAAGTACTCGTCCGAGAACGGATCGAACGCAGGAAGGGAGCTCACGTGGCTCCGGGGGGCGTGGTCATGTCCCGATGGTAGGGGGGCGGCGTCCGATGGGCCGCCAGTCATCGGACTCGGGAAGGGGGTGGCGGAAGAGGCGTGCGGCGTTGCCCCCCGCCATCATCCGCAGGTCACGATCGGGCAGGTGGCCCATGCTGGCGGCCATGACCGTCTGGGTGTCGGGCCAGGTCGAGTCGGCGTGGGGGTAGTCGCTCTCCACCATGATGTGGTCGACGCCGATGCGCTGACGGAGCCCGAGTACCGACGGGTCGTCGATGGTGCAGAACCAGAAATTCCGCTTCAGCACTTCGCTGGGCAGGAGGTCCGAGGGCCAACCGCTCGGCGACGACCCCGAGGCCGAATGGTGCAGTACATAGTCCACCCGGTCGAGGAGCATCGGGACCCATCCGATTCCCCCTTCGGAGAGCGCCACGGCCAGCCGGGGGAATCGCAAGGCGACACCCGACCACAGCCACTCGGCCGCCGCTACCAAGGCGTTGACCGGAAACACCGTGGGCAGCAACTCGAAGGGGGGATCCGGCGACGGCAGCGGGGCCCATGCCGACGCGCCCGTGTGCAGGCAGACGACGGTCCCGGTCTCCTCACAGGCGGCGAACAAGGGGTCCCAGGCGCCCGAGAAGATCGAGGGGAGGTGGAGCTGAGCGGGGAACTCCGGAAAGCTGACCGCCTTGAAACCCCGGTCGGCGTTCCGGCGAACCTCTTCCGCCGCCACCTCGACATCGGGGAGCCACGGGAGCTGAAGGGGAATGATCCGCTCGGGATGGGTCCCTGCCCACACCTCGGCGTGCCAGTTGTTCCACGCCCGCACGCTGGCCAGCCCGAGCTCCGGGTCGTCCGATCCGGAGAACACCGCCCCGCAGAATCCGGCCACCAGGGACGGGAAGCACAACGAGGCCCATATGCCGTTGATGTCCATGTCGGCGATCCGGGCCTCGATCTCGTAGCAGCCCGGACGCATCTCGTCGAAGCGCGCCGGCTCCATGCTCCATTCCTCCCGGGGCCGCCCGACCACCGCGTTGAGGCCGATGTTCGGGTAGGTCCTGTCCTCGTAGACCCACGTCTGCGTGCCTTCGGGCGTGTCCACCAGCCGCGGCGCCCGGTCAGCCAGGCGGGCCGGCATTCGGCCCTCGAACAGGTCCGGCGGCTCGATCAGATGGTCGTCCACCGAGATGATCGGGACCAGGATGGGCCGCGGCGCCGGGTCCGGCAGGAGGCCCGACGTGCTCGCGGCTCCGTGGTGGTGCTCGGGGCTCGTCGCCGTCACGGTGTCGACTCGCTCCTCTCGGCTTTGGTCGCCCTCCGACAACGAAGCTATCATCTCCGAAAATGACGTTCTCGCCCGACCGAGCCCACGCCGCCACCGCCCCACACGTCACACGGCGCCCATCTCACATCGGCTATCGGCGATGATGGCCCAACGGGAGGAGGCGACCGCGTGCTGGATCTGGTGATTCGATCGGGGACCGTGGTCGACGGCACGGGGGAACCGTCCCGGCGAGCTGATGTCGGCATCCGGGACGGCAGGATCGTGGCCATCGGCACGGTCGACGAGCCTGCCCACCGGGACATCGACGCCGACGGGCTGTTGGTCGCTCCGGGGTTCGTCGACCTCCACACGCACTACGACGCCCAGCTGTCCTGGGACCCCTCGGCCAGCCCGTCGCCCCTGCACGGGGTCACCACGGTGTTCGGAGGCAACTGCGGGTTCTCGCTCGCCCCGACGGGCCCGGACGATTCCGGGTATCTGTCGCGCATGATGGCGAGGGTGGAGGGCATGCCGCTCGCCGCCCTCGAGGAGGGACTGGACTGGTCGTGGCGATCCTTCGGGGACTGGCTCGGCCGCCTCGATGGCCACCTCGGGGTCAACGCCGGGTTCCTCGTCGGCCACTCCACCCTTCGGCGCGCCGCCATGGGCGACGAGGCCGTGGGCACCGCAGCCTCCCGGCAACAGATCGAGGCCATGGTCTCGCTCGCCCATCAGGCCATGGACCAGGGGGCGATGGGCATCTCCACCTCGCAGGTCCACACCCATCATGACGGCGAGGGCAATCCGGTGCCCTCCCGCTCGGCCGGCCGGGACGAGCTCGAGGCGCTGGTGGCAACCATCGGCACCCATGCGGGGACCACTCTCGAGCTCATCGTCCCGGGCTGCCTGAACGGCTTCAGCGACGAGGAGGTGGAGCTGATGGCCTCTCTCTCCCTGCTGGCCAACCGGCCGGTCAACTGGAATGTGCTGGGCGTGTCGGCGCTCAACCCCGGGGCGGTGGACCGCCAGCTGGCGGCCTCCACCGCAGCCGAGGAGCGGGGCGCCACCGTGGTGGCCCTCACCATGCCCCACACCATGCAGATCCGGCTCTCCTTTCTGACCGGCACCGTCCTCGACGGCCTGCCGGGCTGGCGCGAGACACTGACCCTCCCTCTCCCCGATCGCATGCGGGCGCTGGCCGATCCCGAGGTGCGGGCGCGGCTCGACCGCGGCGCCCATTCCGAGGAGGCGGGCATCCTCGGGGCCCTCGCCCACTGGCAGAACCTGCGCTTCGACGAGGTCTTCGATCCTGCCAATGCCGCCTGTGAGGGACGCACGGTCGGCGAGGTGGCAACCGAGCGCCACCAGGACCCGTTCGATGCCATGCTCGACGTGGTGCTGGCCGACGATCTCCGCACCGGTCTCCGGCCCCCCATTCTCGAGACCGAGGCCGACTGGGAGCTCCGGGCCAAGACATGGCAGGACCCTCGTGCCGTGGTCGGGGGTTCCGACGCCGGAGCTCACCTCGACATGACCTGCGGGGCGGTCTACTCGACCGCTTTGCTGGGGGAAGGGGTCCGCAAGCGGGGACTGCTCAGTTGGGAGGAGGCCGTTCGACAACTGAGCGACGTGCCGGCGCGCCTCTACGGGCTGCGCCACCGGGGCCGGCTGGCCGAAGGGTGGTGGGCCGACGTGGTGGTCATCGATCCCGAGCGCGTGGGGCCCCGAGCCGAACGGACCCGCCACGACCTGCCCGCAGGGGCGGCTCGCCTGTACGCCGAGGCCGATGGCATCGAGCACGTGCTCGTGAACGGGACGGAAGTGGCCGCGCACGGGGCGTTCACCGGTGCCGTGCCCGGGACCCTGTTGCGCTCCGGGCGCGACACCGACACGGTCACCGTGCCGGGTGGATCCCGGTGACGACGGAGGCGAAACGGGCCGAACCCGGGGTCGGAACGGTGGCCATGGTGACCGGGGCCTCGTCGGGGATCGGCGCCGCCACCGCTCGCCAGCTGGCGGCCCGGGGCGTGACCGTGGCCTTGGTGGCGCGCCGAGCTGACCGCCTCGAGGAAGTACTGGCCGACTGCCGGACCACGGCCCCCGACTCCCGGTCGTGGCCGGCGGACCTTGCCGACCCTGAGGGCGCCGCCGCGCTGGCCCGGTCCATCTGGGACAGCCACGGGGGAATCGACGTCGTCATCAACAACGCCGGGGCTCCGATGCGACGCCCGGTCCAGCGGCTGACCATGGACGAGGTGGAGCGGACCATGAGGGTCAACTACCTGTCCCCCGTCGCCATCACCCTGGCCGTGCTCCCCGGCATGCTCGAGCGCGGTTCGGGCACCATCGTCAACGTGTCGAGCCTGGGTGGACGATTGGGCATCGCCACCGAGGCGGCCTACTGCGGGTCGAAGTTCGCCCTGGCCGGATGGAGCGAGGCGCTGGTGGCCGACCTGGCCGGTACCGGCGTGTCGGTCCGCCTGGTCCTTCCCGGGGCCATCGACACCGAGATCTGGGACCAGCCCGGCAACGACCCGCCCCTCTACACCGGCCCCCTGGTCCCGGCGGACGAGGTGGCGGCGGGCATCGTGGCCTGCATCGCCAGCCCGTCCTTCGAGCACTATCTGCCCGATATGCGAGCCGTGGTCGAGATGAAGACGGCCGACTTCGACGGCTTCATGGCGGGCATGCTGGCCATGGCCGAGGGGCGGCTCGACGAGGAGGCCGTCGCCCGGAGCACGAATCCCGCACCAGGCTGATCCTCCGACACACCACCATGAGCACGACCGATTGCAGCACTCTGAGCAAGGAGCACTGACACCCATGGCGTCACCACGACCGAAGGCTCTCGTGACCGCAGCCGTGCGCGGCCCAGGACTCGAGCTCCTGGGGGAACTCACCGACCTCACCGTCGACTCCTGGCTCGACCAGCCGACCCTCCGCATCTACAACGCCGAGCAATTGGCCGAGCGGGTGGCCGACCAGGGTGCCTCCATCGTCGTGGTCGAGAGCGACCGGTGTGCCGGTCCCCTCTTCGAGCTCCCTCTGGTGGCGGTGTGCAGCTGTCGTGGGGACCCCACCAATGTCGACGTGCCCGCTGCCACCGAGGCCGGGATCCCCGTCCTCCGGGCCCCGGGCCGGAATGCCGACGGGGTGGCCGAGCTGGCGGTGGCCCTGCTCTTCGGCGCCTCCCGGGGGGTGGTGGCGGCCGACGCCGACGTGCGCCGCGGGGACATCTACAAGGACGGCACCATTCCCTATCAGCGTTTCCGTGCCTGGGAGATCGCCGGGAGGACCGCCGGACTGGTCGGGCTCGGAGCGGTGGGACGGGCCCTGCGGTGGCGTCTCCGCGGCCTCGGGATGGAAGTCATCGCCTACGACCCCTATGCCGACGAGCCCACTGTCCCGCTCGAGGAGCTGTTGGAGCGGTCGGACGTGGTCTCCCTGCACGCACCGGTCACCCCCGAGACCACCGGCATGATCGGGAAGGACCAGTTCGCCGCCATGCGGGACGGCGTCGTCTTCCTCAACACCGCCCGGGCCGCCCTGCACGACACCGACGCCCTGGTGGCCGCCCTGGCATCGGGAAAGGTCGGCGCCGCCGGCCTCGACCATTTCGAAGGGGAGTCGCTCGCCACCGACCACCCGCTGACCGGGTTCGCCTCCGTGGTCCTCGCCCCCCACATCGGGGGGGCCACCTATGACACCGAGACCAACCACACCCGGATCATCGCCGAGGACCTGTGTCGACTGCTGGCCGGCGCCCGACCGCTCCACGTTGTCAATCCCGAGGTGCTGGAAGGGCACTAGGAGACTGTTGAACAAACGGCATTCGTCGAGTTCACAGCCTTGGAGTTGGT
>JADEYI010000873.1_pt1 | contig 30850 bp, 29 predicted proteins | sample 8542331 | NCBI WGS metagenome assembly JADEYI01 (sample SAMN16510988, study PRJNA670497) | mine drainage metagenome | isolation source: biofilm near Copperflume 1 | place: Germany: Marsberg coppermine Kilianstollen | collected 2018-02 | reverse complement strand
GGGATTCTTCGCTGCGCTCAGAATGACAACCTAACTTGTGCAGAGGTTCCCTAGCCGTGAGCGGCACGCGATCGTGCGAAGCGGTCGCGTGGCGGCGAAAGCGGCTTGTCCATGCGGGCGGCTTCGATTAACTTCATCGCAGATAATACCGGCGCGATAATCCGCCCGGCCCGCCGCATCGATGATGCCCGGGGGCGGCGCGGCGCGCAATTCTCACGACGCGAGGTTTGGTTTTGGCATCTAATAGCGTGCGTTCCGACAAAATCTGGATGGACGGCGCGATGGTCCCGTACGATCAGGCCAACGTCCACGTCCTCACTCACAGCCTGCATTACGGGCTCGCGGTCTTCGAGGGGATGCGCTGTTACAAGGGCGAGCACGGCCGCTCGGCGATCTTCCGCGCCAGCGAGCATATCCGGCGGCTGTTCGATTCGGCGCATATCATGGAAATGGCATTGCCGTTCAGCCAGGAGGAGATCGTCAAGGCCTGCGCCGACGTGGTGCGCGTCAACCGGTTCGACGAATGCTACCTGCGGCCGATCGCGTTTTACGGCGACGGCGAGATGGGTGTCGTCGCGCGCCATAACCAGGTGCGCGTGGCGATCGCGGCGTGGCCATGGGGCGCCTATCTCGGCGACGACGGCGTCAACCAGGGCGTGCGGCTCAAGACCTCATCGTACGTGCGATTCCATCACAACTCGATGATGTCGATGGCCAAGACCTCGGCCAATTACGTCAACTCCGCGCTGGCCGGCTACGAGGCGCGGCGCAACGGCTACGACGAGGCACTGCTGCTCGACGTCAACGGCTACGTGGCCGAGGGCAGCGGCGAGAATTTCTTTATCGTGCGCGACGGCGTGGTGCGCACGCCACCGCTGATGTCGTGTCTGGCCGGCATCACGCGCGAGGCCGTCATGCGGATTCTGGCCGACGCCGGCGTGCCGGTGGTCGAGCAGCTCTTTCCGCGTGACATGGTCTATATCGCCGACGAAGCCTTTATGACCGGCACCGCGGCCGAAGTCACGCCGGTGCGCGAGCTCGACGATCGCCAGATCGGCGCGGGCAAGCCCGGTCCGGTGACGCGCCAGGTGATCGAGATCTTCCATGCGGCGCTGCGCGGCCGCGACCCGCGCTATGGCGCCTGGCTGCATCACGTTTAGCCGCGCCGGCGAGGGCTCTTGGACGGGCCGCCGGATGGCCTCTCGGGATGGAAGCGCAGTGCGATGAAGTTCCCAGCGACCGGGTTGGCGGTGATCGCTATGAGCTCGATCCTCAATCTGTTTTTTCCCTGGATCGCGCGGGCCGCGATGCTCAAGGCGGGCGACCTCGCGCCCGAATTCGCGACCGACGCGATCCAGAACGGGGTGACCACGCCGATCAAGCTGAGCGACTATCGCGGGCGCAAGGTCGTGCTCTATTTCTATCCCAAGGACAACACGCCCGGATGCACCAAAGAGGCGTGCGCCTTTCGCGACGGCTTCAGCGAACTCGAGCGCTGGGGCATCGTGGTGCTCGGATGCAGTATCGACAGCGCCGACGCGCATCGCGCCTTCGCGGCGAAATACCGCTTGCCGTTCGCGCTGATTACCGATCCCGGCAACCAGATCGCCAAGGCCTACGGTGCCGACAACGGGATTCCGATCCTCGGCCTCGACCGCCGCATCACCTATGTGATTAGCGAGGACGGGCGGATCGTGAAGGTCTATCCGAGCGTCGATCCGGCGACCCATGCGAATGAGATAATCCGCGACCTCGGGGCGGACAAGCCGCCGCCGCGCCCGACGCCGATCGCCGCGCCGCCATCACCGGCCGCCGGCTCGTCGCAACCGCGCACCGGCGGCAGCTCGGATTCTGACAACGGCCCCGACTAGCCCCGACGATCGCCGATCGCCTCGGCGGGCGCGTAGCCGAGGCTGACCGCGAGCATCACGGCCGCCGCGGCGGCAACCGCTGGGCGGACTTCGCGCCGCGCTATCGCGGCGAGCCTCGCGACGTGCGCGGCGACCGTCGCTTCGAGCGACGCGCGGGCGCATCCGGCGCCGTCGGCGTCGAACAGCGCGTCAATTAATCGATTCGGATCGAAGGTCACCTCGCTCAGGGCCTCGCGCACCGCGGCGCGCCAGAACTCGCGCGGTTCGATCGCGTCGAAGTCGAGCAGGCTCATCGCGCGATCGCGCAGCGTCGCGATCAGCGGGCGGTAGCGATCGTTAAGCGCGAGCCGTTCCTCGACACCCTGGGCGGCGACGAATCCGCCGACCGTATCGTTGAGGCCATAGACGCCGGCCGAATCGCGCGCCGGTTCGAGCCGCACGAAGCGCAGGTCCGAACCGTCGCGTTCGAGGCCGAGCGGGTAGAGCCGGCAGGCGAGCGGGCGTCCGCGATGGATCGTGCAGCGGGCGCCGTCGAGCGCGGCGCATCCGCCATCGGGGTTGAATTTCAGGATCGAGCCGCGCCGAATCGTGAAGCGGGCGCGGGCCGCGCCGGTGGTGATCGCGGCGGCGCGCGCGATCGCGACCAGATCGACCGGCGAGAGCGTGATCACCTGGTCATGGCAACATCGCCCGCATTGGCCACATCGATAGGAAAAGGCGCCCGTCCAATTCATCGCGAACCACTCGCCAAATTTTTCACCCAGATAGCCGCGCCCGCCCGCGCGATTATTTCAGCGGTGGTGCTGACGGGAATACACCAATAACCACGCCCCAAGGGACGTGAAAGGTCGGACTACACTTGGAATCAGGTGAACCAATTAGTTGACAATAACTGCCGATCGATGTTCCAATATTGCTACAATGAACGAGAATATCGAACGAAAAGACCTGCGACAATGGATCATTCAAGCCGTTGCGAGCGGTAAGGATAAACATATCACCAGCGAGGCGGTCCAGCGCTTTTCCATTTCGCGTCAAGCGGTTAACCGCGAGATCCGCCTGATGGTCCGGGACGGAATTCTGCTGCCGACCGGAAATACCCGCGCAAGGCAGTACCGTCTGGCGACAATCGCCGAGGTGAGACACGATTTTCCCATGACACCGGACCTTGCGGAGGATACCGTATGGCGACTGAACGTCGCCGCCATCGTGGCCGATCTTCCGCCCAATATTCAGCTTATCTGCCAATACGGTTTCACGGAAATGTTCAATAATGTGCTGGACCACTCCGGATCTTCGATAGCCCGCATTTTTGCCCATCGGACGGCGGCGAGAGTCGAAATTTCAGTCAACGATCTTGGCATCGGAATCTTCAACAAAATCCAGCAAGAACGCCGACTCGACGATCCTCGTCATGCGATCCTGGAACTCTCAAAGGGCAAATTAACAACAGATCCGGAGAGGCACACCGGCGAAGGAGTGTTTTTTACCTCGAGAATGTTCGATCATTTCATGATCCTCTCGGGAAACCTCTCTTTCGTTTGCAGCCCGGAAGCGGGGGATTGGCTGCTAGACCTCGCCGATTGGGGCGTGGAAGTGAAGGAAACTGGCAACGAGGTAATTGGCACAACCGTTCTCATGCGCATCAGTTGCTTCAGTGAGCGGACTACGAAACAGGTCATGGATATGTTCGCCGGTGAAGATCAAGATTTTACCTTCTCCAGAACTCATGTTCCGGTTCGCCTGGCGCGATATGGATCGGAGCAGTTGGTATCGCGATCTCAAGCGAAACGCTTATTGACCCGAGTGAACCAGTTCAAGGAAGTGCTGCTCGACTTCGAAGGGGTGGAGACCATCGGGCAAGCTTTTGCCGATGAAGTTTTTCGTGTCTTCCAGAACGAACATCGGAGCATAAATCTAAAGGTTGTCCGTGCTAACGATGAAGTTAGTGCGATGATCACTCATGTCTTGGCCGTGAACCATCCATATCTCCCTGGCATGGAACCAAGATCCGATCCAGAGAAGCAATAAACCGCGAGTGCGCGGCATACCCCCCGAATGGTTTTCTAGACGTATCACGCCGCCAACATGTCAGAACCAGCGGCGCGGCATGCCCGCTCCGAATTTTACGCTACCGAAATCCGGCGGAGTTGGGTACGATCGATCAGCCGAGGTTTGCCAAGCCGGAGCAGGGGAGCGCGCCCGCCAATGGATTTCAACTACTCGCCCGAACAGGAAGCCTATCGCATGGAGGTGCGCGCGTGGCTCGAAGCCAATCAGCCGCCGCCGCTGACGCCCGCGGAGAAGGAAAAGCTCGACGAAGACCTGCTGTGGGAGCGCAACAAACGCTGGCATAAGAAGCTTTACGCCGGCGGATGGGTGGGTCTCAACTGGCCCAAACAATACGGCGGACGCGGCGCCACCTTTATCGAGCAGGTGATCTTTCAGCAGGAACTCGGACGGCTCGGCCTGCCGATGGGCATCAACGTGCTCGGCATCATCATGACCGGCCCCGCGCTGATGCAATGGGGCACCGACGAGCAAAAGAGCCGCTACTTGAAGCCGATCATCGAGGCCGACGAAATCTGGTGCGAAGGAATGTCCGAGCCCGGCGCCGGCTCCGATCTGGCCGCGATCCAGACCCGCGCTGAGCTGGTCGGCGACGAATTTATCGTCAACGGGCAGAAGGTCTGGACTACGCATGCGCATCGCTCGGACTTCTGCCAGCTCTTCGTCCGCACCGACCCCGACGTGCCCAAGCACAAGGGCATGAGCGCGCTGCTGGTCGATATGCGGAGTCCCGGCGTGAAGGTCCAGCCGCTCCGGCAAATCACCGGCGATTCCGAGTTCAACGAAATCTTTTTCGACGACGTTCACGTGCCCAAGCAAAACCTGCTTGGCCCGCTCAACGCGGGCTGGCAGGTGCTGGTGGCCACGCTGATGCATGAGCGGTTTGGGATCAGCGAGACGATCGGCGGCACCGAGGTGATCCTCGAGCAACTGGTCGAGATGGCCAACGGCGCGCAGATCGACGGGCGCCCGGCGATCGAAGACGACGAGATTCGCCAGCAATTGGCGCAGTTCGCGATCGAGGTGACGGCGAAGAAATACAACGGCTTGCGTTCGCTCTCGCGCCGGCTCAAGGGCCAGCAGCCGGGCGCGGAGTCGTCGATCGGCAAGCTCATTTCGACCGACCTGTCGCAGCGCATGACCAAGTTCGCGACGCGGCTGCTCGGTGGCTACGCGATGATCGAGCGGAAATCGCCGTTCGCGCCCGACGGCGACTGGATGCGCCGCATCCTCAACGTCGAGATGCTGACGATCGCGGGCGGGACCTCGGCGGTGCAGAAAAACATGATCGGCGAGCGCATCCTGCAACTGCCCAAGGGTTAATCGCTGCACGCGGTGCCGCTCGCGACGCGGTCGCGCCGCGTTGGGCCCGCTTGTTGCGCCCCTAATCTTCTGTCACAAGAGACGCGCTGTTGCGCCTGTCAGGTGGGTGCGGTGGCCGGTCCGCGTACCGGCCACCGCTACATCCGTTTGCCCAGGCGTGGCGTATCACGAGGCAGGAGATGGAGGCGCCGAATGCGCTCAGTGCGAATCGGGACGATGTTTCAATCATTTCTGCTAGCGGCCGGCGCATTGGTATTTTGCGCCGCGCCGGCTGCCGCGGCCAACGCGCGCAACGCCGTTAGCGCCGGTGACACGGCCTGGATGCTGACAGCGTCGGCGCTCGTCCTGATGATGACGGTGCCGGGGCTGGCGATATTCTATGGCGGCATGGTGCGGCGCAAAAACGTGCTCGCAACGCTGATGCAGAGTTTCATTCTGGCGGCGGTCGTTTCAATTCAATGGGTGCTGATCGGCTACAGCCTGGCCTTCGCGCCTGCCAACGCGTTGATCGGCGGCCTGCAATGGATCGGGCTGAGTGGCGTCAGCGCGTCCCAGCCCTACCCAGCCTATGCCGCGACGATCCCGCATCAGGCCTACATGATTTTCCAGTGCATGTTCGCGATTATCACGCCGGCGTTGATGACCGGGGCCTTCGCCGAGCGCATCTCGTTTCGCGGGTTTCTTATGTTCAGCTTGCTCTGGACCACGTTGATCTACGATCCGCTGGCGCATTGGGTCTGGGGTCTGGATGGCTGGATTCGTCAGTTGGGCGTGCTCGATTTCGCCGGCGGCACGGTCGTGCATATCTCCTCGGGCGCGTCGGCGCTCGCCGCCGTGCTGGTGATTGGGCGGCGCCGCGGCTATCCGCGCGAACCGATGAAGCCGCATAACCTGACGCTCACCATCGCCGGCGCCGGCCTGCTGTGGTTCGGATGGTTCGGGTTTAACGCCGGCAGCGCGCTGGCCGCCAACGGCCTGGCCGTCTCCGCCTTTATCGCGACCCATCTCGGCGCGTCGGCCGCTGCCGTGTCGTGGATGCTGGTGGAATGGTGGCTAGTCGGCAAGCCGACGGTGCTCGGTGTGTCGAGCGGCGCGGTCGCCGGCCTCGTGGCGATCACTCCGGCGGCCGGCTACGTCGGTCCGCTGCCCGCAATCATGATCGGCGCCGTTGCCGGCGTCCTCTGTTTCGCCGCGGTGCGGATGAAGGCGCGCTTCGGCTATGACGACGCACTCGATGTGGTCGGCGTGCATGGTGTGGGCGGCGTGTGGGGCGCGCTCGCCACCGGGCTGTTCGCGAGCGTCGCGATTAATTCAGGCGGCGCGAACGGCCTGTTTTACGGCAATCCCCGCCAACTCATGATCCAGTTGGCGGCGGTCGCGGCCAGTATCGGGTTCGCCTTCGTGGGCAGTCTCGTTTTGCTGAAACTCACCGACGCGGTCCTGGGATTGCGCGTCGACGAGGAAGCCGAGGCGCTCGGTCTCGATCTGAGCGAGCACGAGGAAGACGCCTACTCGCTTGAGGCTTAAGGCGGGCCGGCGCAACCCTGGCTCCAGGCCGGCCCGCGCCGACGCGGGGGGCGCACCGGGGAGTCGGGGTCAGCGCTGCATCGTCTGGAAGAGCAGCGGCGCCGCTTCCGACATCATCTCGCCAACGATTTCCGACAGCGGCTTGCCCGGCACCGCGAGTTTCGCGGTTAGGGAGGTGAGGATGCGCAGGTAGTGCGTCTTGGTCTCGTCGCTGATCGCGGCGAGCCGATCGCCCTCCATCGCTTCGATGTAGCGGCGATGGACCTCGTGGATCTCCTGGTCAAGCGGATTGGAAAATTTGGGCGCGCGCGCCATAGCATCTCCTTATCGCATTCAGAACAGGTAGCGGCGGGTGTTGACGCTAATCAGCACGCCCATCGCGGTCATCATCGCGATCAGCGAGGAGCCGCCGTAACTGACCAGCGGCAGCGTGATGCCGACCACCGGCAGCATTCCGCTGGCCATCCCGATATTGATCGCGACCTGCCAGAAGATGATGCCGGTGACACCAATCGCGAGCAGCGTGCCGAAGCGATCGCGGGCGTGGCGGGCGATCCATGCGCCGCGCGCGATCAGCGCCGCGTAAAGGCCCAGCAGCACGATCGAGCCGAAGAAGCCGAACTCTTCGGCGAAAACCGAAAAGATAAAATCAGTAGTCTGCTCGGGCAGGAAGTTGAGCCGCGCCTGGGTGCCCTTGAGAAAGCCCTTGCCCCACGTGCCACCGGATCCGATCGCGATCTCGGACTGGATAATGTGATAGCCGGAGCCGAGCGGATCGGACTGCGGATTGAGGAAGCTCACCAGCCGCTCGCGCTGATAGGGCTTCAGATAATGCCATGCGACGGGCGCCGCGAGCATCGCGCCCAGCACCAGCACGAGCATCACGCGCCAGTTGAGTCCGCCGACGAAGATCAGCGTGCCGGTGATCAGAATGAGGATCAGGGCGGTGCCGAGGTCGGGCTGCTTGAGCACCAGCACCACCGGCACGGCCAGCAGGAGACCCGGCAGGATAATTTGCAGCAGGCTCCATCCGCCCTTGGGCGGCTCGTCGCGCAGGTAGCGAACCATCACCAGCACCACCGCGAGCTTGGCGACCTCCGACGGTTCGAGATTGAGCACGCCCAGGTTGATCCAGCGCTTGGAGCCGCCAGTGCTGTGGCCCATCACCGCCACGACGATCAGCATCCCGACCGCGACGATATAAAATGGATAGGCGTAAGTGCCGAGCGTGCGATAGTCGAACAGCGCCGCCACCGTCAGCAAGGCGGCGCCCGCGCCGATCCAGAGCAGTTGGCGCACGACCAGCGGGTCGAGGCCCTGATGCTTGCCGCCCCAGGTCGCGCTGATCACGCTCATCAGGCCGACGCCGCATAGCGCCAGCGCCAGGCTGAGCACGGCCCAGTCGAAATGGTAGATGATGCGCCGGTCAAGTGTCGCCATCGGTTTTAAGAATCGCGCCGGTCAGTCGGCCAGCGGATCAACCGTCTCGCTGCCGGTAGCGGGCGCCGGCACGGCTGGACCACCCTGAACCGGATAGAGCTCGAAGTATTTTTCCAGCACCTGCTTGACCACCGGTCCGGCGGTGCTGCCGCCGTGGCCCGAATGCTCGATGATGCAGGCGATGGCGATACGCGGATGGTCGGCCGGGGCAAACGCCATGAACCATCCGTGGTCGCGATATTTGTCCGGCAGCGCCGTCTCCTTGGTGCGTGCGCCCTGCGCCTCTTTGACCACCTGGGCGGTGCCGGTCTTGCCCGCGACGACGATCCCGTCGATCTTGGCGGCGTGGCCGGTGCCGTCACTGGCGTTAACCACGTCGGCCATCGCGCTGCGCACCTGGCCGAGGATCTGCGGATCGATGCGCGTCTGGCGTTCGATCACCGGCGGAAAGCTCTTGACCACGGTGCCGTCGAGCGCGTCGACCTCGCTGACGAACTGCGGCTTGTAGAGTGTACCGCCGTTGGCGACCGACGAGGCGAGCATCGCCAGTTGCAGCGGGGTCACCGAGACGTAGCCCTGGCCGATCGCCACCGAGAGCGTCTCGGCCGGGTACCAGCGCTCATGAAAGCGCTTCTCCTTCCATTGCGAAGAGGGAATCAGGCCGCTCTTTTCATTGTCGAGATCGATGCCGGTCTTTTGGCCGAGGCCGAGCGCGTGGGCCCATGCCGCGATCCGATCGACGCCAAGATGCTGGCCGACGTCGTAGAAAAACACGTCGCACGACTCGACAATTGCGCGATGCAGCGAGACGTCGCCATGGCCCTGCTTGCGCCAGCAACGGTATTCGCGATTGCCGAACCAGATCCCGCCGGGGCAATCGTAGATGGTTGCGGGGGTCAGCGTACGGTCCATCAGGGCCGCGATGCTGTCGACCACCTTGAACGTCGAACCAGGCGGATAGGTGCCCTGGATCGTGCGATTTTGCAGCGGATGGCTGGGGTCGGTCGTCAGTTCGCGCCAGGCCGACGAGGAGATGCCGCCGGCAAAGATATTCGGATCGAACGACGGATGACTGGCCATCGCGAGGATGTAGCCGGTGTTGGGATCGAGCGCGACCAGTGCGCCGGCGCGTGCGCCAATCGCGTCCTCGGCCACGCGCTGCAAATCGAGATCGATGGTCATCACGACGCTATCGCCGGGGCGCTCGGGAATCTCGCGCAGCATCCGCAGACGCCGGCCGATCGAGTCGACCTCGATTTCCTGGCCGCCGGCATCGCCGCGCAAGGTGCCTTCCCAGCTCCGTTCGAGGCCAAACTTGCCGATATCGTCGCCCATCCGGTAGTCGGGCAGACGGTTCAGATCCTTGACCGTGACTTCGCCGACGTAGCCCAGCAGATGGGCCGCGAGCGAGTCGTATAGATAGTGGCGGCGGGGCGTGACCTGCAGGCTCACCCCGGGCATCTCGAGCTGATGGGTCTCGAGGGCGACCACCTGCGGCCATTCGAGCCGCTCCTGCACGATCACCGGGTCGAACTCGGGGCGTCCCTGATCGTCGGCTTCATCGATCTTCTTCGCCACGTCATCCTGGCCGAGCAGCTTCTCGAGCCGGCTGATGGTCTCGGGCAGATTGGGCGAATCTTCGGGCACGATCACCGCGTCGAACGAGGGCCGGGTATCGACCAGCGGACGATGGCGGCGATCGAAGACCAGCCCGCGCATGGCCGACATCCGCTGAATCCGGATACGGTTGCGATCCGCCAGTTCGGCCAGGTCGTGATGCCGGATGATCTGCAGGTAATAGAGCCGCATCGCGGCCACCGCCAGCACCACTATAATCATCGTGGTGAAAGCGGCGATGCGCGGCGCCAGTTTGGGGACGGGCCGGTTGGGTTCCCGGCGCGCCAACCTGGCCATGATCGATTTGCGCCTTGAGCTCGTCATTAAAATCTACTCGCGCACGCTGCGTGGGCGCAATCCAACGGCTCGTTTAGCCGCCGCCAGCAGGGCGAAAACCCACGGCGCGCATATCGCGCTGACCCCCGCCCGGATCGCCACCGCCGGCACAATCGCGCCCACCCCGGCGAGCGCATCGGTGCTCTCGCTCACCAGGTAGTTTGCCACCCCGGTCAGCATCGCGCCGATGAAAACGAGGATCACGCCGATCGCCGTGCTGGTCGAAATCAGGTACCGCGAAAGCCCGTAAGCCATCAGGAATACCACCGTCAGCATGAAGGCGTTGAGCCCGAGATGCGTGCCGGAAAAAGAGTCGGTCGCGTAGCCCATCCCGAAGACCATCGCGACCGCCAGCGCGCCGTGATGTTTGAGGCCCAGATCGACCACGAGGATCAACACCAGGTCCGGCATCAATGGTCCCAGCGGCAGCCAGCGCGGGATGGTGGTCTCGGCCGCCAGGGCGACCAGCGCCGCGATCGAGAACAGGACGAGCAGGCGCACGAAGCGTCAGCCCTTGCTGTCCGGGGCGAGCTCCGGCGGCTTCTGCGTCAGGATCAGAACCTGTTCGAGGCGGCGAAAGTCGACCGCCGAGCCGAGTCCGACGTTGAGGAACAGGCCCGGACCCTCCTGCGAGACCGCGGTGACCGTGCCGACCAGCAGGCCGCGCGGGAAGATCCCGTCCATCCCGGAGGTCACGATCGCATCGCCGGGCTTCACGTCCTCGGTGCGATCGACGTACTTCATGGTCAAGCCGCCGTCGATCACGCCCGAGACGATGCCGCGTGCGCGGCTGCGCTGGTCAAACGCGTCGAGTCCCGAGTTATGGTCATCGATCAGCAGCACGCGCGACGAATCGGGCGCCACGGCGATCAACTTGCCGACCACGCCCTCGGTCGCGATGACCGCCGACTCGCGCCTGATGCCACTGCGCCATCCCTGCCCGAGCACTAGCGTATGCGACAGGCTCGTGGGGTCGGTGCCGATGACCTGCGCGGCGACCGCGGTCATGGCGAGCGCGTCGCGCAATTCGAGCAGGTCGCCCAGATGATGGTTCTCGATCTCGACCTCGACCAGTTGCGCATGCTGGCTCTGGAGGGCGGCGACCTGCTGCTTGAGCAGCAGATTTTCCTGGCGCACGCCGACCAGATCGAGATAGTCGCGGACAAATCCGTCGGAATCGCCGGCCAGATCGGCCGCCACCACCTGCACCGGCTTGAGTATCCAGAGCAGCGCCAAGCTCGGCTTTTCGGCGCGCGCGCCCGGCCGATTACCGGTGAACATGATATTCAGCGCGAGCAGCAACGCGACCCCGCTGGTCAGCAGGACGCGGTTGCGCCACAGGAATGAGCCTCTCACTTTACGCGCCCGAAGATGACGCGATCTGGGACATCGCGCCCCGGTACGGAAGCAATCCGCTTAGGCGCCACGCCCGGCCGGATCCGCCGCGCGCGCTCAATCGACGGTCACGTCGCGCAACAGCGACAGCTCGTCCAGCACCTTGCCCGCACCCATCACGACCGCCGTCAGCGGATCGTCGGCGAGCGTCACCGGCAGCCCCGTCTCTTCGCGCAGCAGCACGTCGAGGTTGCGCAGCAGGGCGCCGCCGCCGGCCAGCACGATACCCTTTTCGACGATGTCCGAGGCCAGTTCCGGCGGGGTGCGCTCGAGCGCGATACGGACCGATTCCACCACCTGGTGCACCGGCTCCATCAGCGCCTCGCGAATCTCCTCGTCGGTAATTTCAATCACCTTGGGCACACCGGCGACCAGGTCGCGGCCCTTGATTTCCATGGTCTGGATTTCGTTGCCGGGGTAGGCCGACCCGATCGTGATCTTGATCAGCTCGGCGGTGCGCTCGCCGATCAGCAGATTATATTTGCGCTTGATATGCTGGATGATCGCTTCGTCCATCTTGTCGCCGGCGACCCGCACCGAGCGCGAAAAGACCACGCCGGCCAGCGAGATCACCGCGACCTCGGTGGTGCCTCCGCCGATATCGACGATCATGTTGCCGGCCGGTTCGGTAATTGGCAGGCCCGCGCCAATCGCCGCGGCCATCGGCTCTTCGATCAGATAGACCTCATGCGCGCCGGCCGATTCCGCCGACTCGCGCACGGCGCGCTTTTCGACCGCGGTGATCCCGAACGGCACGCAGATCACGATTCGCGGCCGCACCAGCCATTTGCGGTTATGGGTCTTCTCGATGAAGTGCCGCAGCATGTTTTCGGTAATCTCGAAATCGGCGATCACACCGTCCTTGAGCGGCCGAATCGCGACGATCGAGCCCGGCGTGCGGCCGAGCATCTTCTTGGCCTCGGCGCCGATCGCCAGCACGCGCCGTCCGCCGCGCGAATCTTTTTGCACCGCCACGACCGAAGGCTCATTACATACGATGCCCTCGCCCTTGACGTAAATCAGCGTGTTGGCGGTCCCTAGATCGATCGCCAGATCGTGCGAAAACCATCCAAATAATGAATTGAAACCCACCGGAATTTTGCCTCTTGGTGCGCCCGAAATGGGCTTTGAACCGCCACTCCGCCTGCCCCCCGACACCTCCCGCGAGTCTTGCGCGCAGCTACATATGAATGCGGAATCTGTTAGAACTCGTAGGTGTTTTCAAGCTAACGGGAATTAGTCGTGGACGCAAGCAAGGCTCCCCAATTGCGCTGACAAAATCGACTAAACTATGATGGCGGGGTCATGCTCGAAGCGATACGCAAATATGCCTACTCGTGGCCGACACGAATCTTCCTGCTGTTGCTGGCCGGACTGTTCACGGTCTTCTTCGGCGGAATCAGCAGCTACTTTGCGCGGGTCAAGCCGATCGCCACGGTTAACTGCCGCAGCTTCCTGTTCGTGCCGTTGGGCAGTTGCACGCAAATCCTTTCCGACGACATCGATCGCCAGGTGAGCAATCTCACCAACACGATCAATAACGTCTACGGCAAGAATGCCGATAACGTCCTCCATGCGATGAACCTGCGCCAGACCGCGGTCGAACAGCTGATCCAGCAGGCGCTCATCCTGGAGGAGGCGCATCGCCTGGGGCTCAGTATTGGCGACGAGGCGTTGGCCCGGACTATCGAATCGCAAGCCGCCTTTCAGACCAATGGCCATTTCGATGACCAGCGCTACAATGAGATCCTGGCCTCCAACAATCTCGAACCGGCCGGCTACGAAAGCGAGACCCGCGACGCGATGCTCTCCGATGCGCTGCGCCAGATGGTCTCGAGCGTCGTTCAGGTCAGCGCCGACGAAGCTCATCACGCCTTCAATGCGACCGCCGGGCGGATCAATCTGGCCTATGTCGAAGTGCCGTTCACCAACTTCACCGCCGCCGTTAATCCAAGCCCGGCCGTGGTCGCCAAGTTCTACGCCGATAACCGGCCGGCGTTCTCCGTGCCCGAGCAGATCAAGATCACCCTGGTGCGCTACGATCCCGCGGTGCTCGCCGCCGGCGTCGCGCCGAGCGATGAGGATGTCCAGAATTATTACGATCAGAACCTCAAAAACATGTTCACCCATACGCTGCAGGTGCGCGCCCGCCATATCCTGATTCCGGTCGCGCCCGACGCGCCTGCGGCCGACCAGGCGGCGGCCAAAGCCAAGGCCGCGGCGATCCTGGCCAAGCTCAAGGCGGGCGCCGATTTCGCCGCTCTCGCCAAGCAATATTCGAGCGATCCGGGCAGCAAGGATAAGGGCGGCGAACTGGGCTTCTTCGGTCCCGGCGAGCTGGTCAAACCGTTCGAGGACGCCGCCTTCGGCCTCAAGCCCGGCCAATACGCGATTGCCCAGACCCAGTACGGCTTTCACGTGATCGAGGTCGAGGAGGTCAAGCCGGCCGGCGTCGATACGCCCGAGCAGGCGCGGCCGAAAATCGTCGAGGCGCTCAAGCAGAAGCTCGGCGCCGACACCGCCAAGCAGTACCTCGAGCAGGATTTGACCGCCGCGCTGACCGGCCACGGCCTGGCCGAACTGGCCAATAAGCGTGGTCTCAAGGCAATCGCTACGCCGCTTTTCGCGGCGGATGAAAAAATCGCCGGTGCCGAAGATAATCCCCAGCTCGGCAAAGAGGCCTTCGGCATGAGCATCGGCGAAGTTCGCGCGATTACCGACGGCCCGACGCCCTACCTGGTCAAGCTCGACGCGCGGGTCCCCGCGCATATTCCGCCGCTCGCCGAGATTAACGACCTGGTGCGCCGCACGATTATCCGCGTGACCGCCGAGAGCCGGGCCCATGACACCGCCAACGCGATGCTGCGGCAGATCAACTCACCGGCGGATTTCGACCGGGTCGCCGCCGCCAATCATCTGACGGTCTCGCAGACCGGCGATTTCCCGCGCTACGGCAACACGCTGCCCGGACTCGGCGCGTTCCCCGGCGTAATCAACGCCGCGGCGATGGTCGCGACGGTTCCCGGCACGATCGATAAGGTGATGCAAAATGGTGGTAATTCATATCTATTCAAGGTGCTGAGCCGCACGCCGCCGAGCGCCGCCGAATGGCAGGCCGCGTCCGCGTCGTTCACCGAGCGGATGCTCGAGCAGCGGCGCGCCTCGGCCTGGATTAATTTCGTCAACGATCTTAAGAGCCGCGCCGAAATCGTGATTCATGCGGATCAGTTGAGCCCGACCAACAGTTAGTGCACGGCCGACCGAGTAACCCGGCCATAATTTATGCAACCTGCCGACGACGACCCCCAACCGCCGAGTATCGACACCGGTGAATTCCTCCTGCCCGGCGCGGATCTCAGCATCCTGTTAATCCATGGCCTGAGCGGCACGCCCTACGAAATGCGCTACCTCGGCGACGCGCTGGCGGCGGCCGGCCATCGCGTGCTCGGAGTGCGTCTGGCGGGTCATGGCGGCAGTCCCGAGGAGCTTGGCGCGACCGGCCACGACAATTGGTACGAGAGCGTGGTCGAGGGCTTCGAGAGCCTGCGCCAGTATGGCGATCCCAACCTGGTCGTGGGGCTCTCGATGGGCGCGATTCTGGCCGCGCGCCTGGCGATCGATCAGCGCGAGGCGGTCAGTGCGATCGCGATGCTCGCGCCGGCCTTTTTCCTGCCCGCCCGAACACGGTTTGCACTGCGCCTGATGCGCCGGGCGCGATCCTTCGGCGACGTGATCTATTTCCGCAAATCCGGCGGCAGCGATATTCACGATGCGGCCGCCCGCAGCGTTCATCCGGGTAATCGCCTGATGCCGCTCGGGGCGGCGCTCAGCCTGATCGATCTGTCCGACCTGATTCGCCCGCGGCTCGAAGAGGTGGTCCAGCCCACCCTGCTGATCCATAGCCGGCTCGACCATACCTGCCCCTACCAGCGCAACGTCGAGTTCGTGATGGGGCGTCTCGGCAGCACGGACAAGCGCGCGCTGGCGCTGGAGGAGAGTTTCCACGTGATCACGGTCGACAGCGAACGCGACCGGGTGGCGCGCGAGATTCTGGATTTCGCCGCGCCATTCAGCCGCGCCGCCCCGGTCAGCGCCCTCGGCTGACGCGCGCGCGATCGGCCCCGCACCAGGCGCACCGGTCCGGCCGCGGGCTACTTCAGCGCGGCGTAGTATTCGTCGAGCAGGTAGCGCACGTCGGGACGGCCGAGCACCTCGATAAAGCAGATCTGCTCGGCCGCGTTGAGATCGATAATCAGGTTGCCCTCGATCGCCGGCAGCTCGACCACGCTGGCGACCTTGACCTCGGCCGCCGTGGCAAAGCTCGCGCAGTTGTCGTCGCCACAATCGCAAAGCGCTGCGACTCGCAGCGCGCGCAATTGAGCTTCGAGCGGCTCGGCGCCGGTGCCCTTGAGCAGATGCACCAGCTCTTCGAGGAAATCGGGCAGCGCTTCGCTGATTAACGGTGAAGCCATTGACCAACGAGCCTATTTGAAAATCCGCCGCGATCAAGCGCGCCGCAGACCGTGTCCGAAGACCGTGTCCGATCGCGAACGGCGGGCGCGGTGACCGATTAGACGCCGCGGGCGGTCGGCGACCAGATCTGCTTATGCATCTGGAGTTGCATCCGCACGGCCAGCCGATCGGCCAGAATCCACGCCGCGAGATCGGCCGGATCGATCTGGCCAAACACCGGGCTCATTAGCACCGCGTTGACCCGATCGGTCAGGCGATGCTCGCCGATCGCCGCCCGCGCCCATTCGTAGTCGTGCCGGTCCGCGATTACGAACTTGATCTCATCGCGCGCCGTCAGATGGTCGAGATTGCTCCAGCGGTTGCGCCCGGACTCGCCGCTCCCCGGACATTTCAGATCCATGATCTTGATCACGCGCGCGTCCAGCGCGCTCACGTCGCGCTCGCCCGAAGTCTCGACCATCACGGTGAACTCGCGCGCGAGCAGCGCGGCGGCCAATGCATAGACGCCGGCTTGGAGCAGCGGCTCGCCGCCGGTGATCTCGGCGAGCGGGCAGCCGAAGCGCTCGACCTCGGCGACCACCGCGCCGACCTCCATCTGGCGGCCCTCGTAGAACGCATACGCGGTATCGCACCAGGTGCAGCGCAAATTGCATCCGGTGAGCCGAACGAAGACGCAGGGCTGGCCGGCCCAGGTCGATTCGCCTTGGATACTGTGGAAGATCTCGTTGACGCGGACCCGCGCCATCTCAGTCCAGCGCGCGCCGCGCGGCGGCCAGCGCCTCCTCGATGACGAGCTTGATCGGTGTGCCATATTCGAGCGCGGCGACCCGGCAATCGTCATACTCGGGTGCGACGGTCTGCGGCGCGCCGCCGTCCGCTCCGGCCACCTTGACGCGCAACTTGCCAAAGCGCGTGTCGACCTCGAGCACGCGCCGTTCGAGTTTGAGGCGCGCCACCGGATGGAAGCGGAGGCCGATGGTCGAGGTCTCGGCGAAAATCACGCGCGCGATTTCGTCGCGCGCGCGCGCCTCGGCCAGCACCGCCAGCGTCACGCCGGGCCGCCCCTTCTTCATGATGGTCGGCGTGATCGTCACGTCGCGCGCGCCGGCCGCGAACAGCCGATCGCTGACATGGCCGTAGATCTGCGGATTGAGGTCGTCGATATTGGCCGCCACCTCGACCAGTTCGTCGACCGCGAACTCGCCGCTTGCGCGCCCCAGGATAAGCCGCAGCAGGTTGGGCCGATCGGCGAATTGCCTGGCCCCCGCGCCATAGCCGATACGGTCGATCTCATAGTTCATGATCGGCGGTGCGGGGCGCGCCAGCGCCTTCACGATCGCGGCGCCGGTCGGCGTCACCATCTCGGCCGGCCCGTCGCCCAGGCGCAGCGGAAAACCCGCCAGCAGTTCCGCCGTGGCCGGCGCCGGCACGGGGATCACGCCATGGCGCGAACGCGCGAACCCGGTGCCCATCGGCAACCCCGAGACCACCATCGCCGCCACCTCGAGCTGCTCGAGCGCCCACGCCGTGCCGACGATATCGATAATCGAATCGACCGCGCCGACCTCGTGAAAATGGACTTGGTCGGGCGACGTGCGATGGACCTTGGCTTCGGCGGCGGCGAGCGCGGCGAAGATCGCGTGGGCGTCGCGGGTGGTGCGCGCGCTCAAGCCCGCCCGATCGATCATCGCGTCGATCTCGCCCAGATGGCGCTCGGGCTGCGCCTCGCTCACCTTGACGTCGAACTTGACTGCGGCGATTCCGCTCACGTCTTTGCGCCGCACGCCGATCCGGTAGCCGCTCAGGCCGAGGCCCGCGACCGCGCGCTCGAGGCCCGCCAGGTCGGCGCCCGCGTCGATCAGTGCGCCGACCATCATGTCGCCGCTCAAGCCCGAAAAAGCGTCCAGATACGCCGTCTTTATCGCCAGGTTCTTTGCCACGTTCTTTACTTAAGCGCACGCCAGACTTACAATCATAGCTTCTATTCGATGGGCGTCGCGAGCGTATGAGGCAAAGGGAGCTGAAGTTCTTTCGCCGACTCCTTGAAGGTCGCAAACGCGAGATTCTGGAGGAGGCCGATCGCGCGCTCGGCAGCATGAACAGCAAGTCCGGCGGGGCTTTGGCCGATCCGACCGATCGGGCGACGCTCGAAGCCGATCGGGCGTTGATCCTGCGGATGCGCGATCGCGAGCGCAAACTCCTGACCAAGATTAATGAAGCCTTCGCGCGGATCGAAAGCGGCAATTACGGCCGTTGCGACGAATGCGGCGACGAAATCGGCATCGAACGGCTCAAGGCGCGGCCGGTGACCACCCTGTGCATCGGATGCAAATCCGCCCAGGAGGCACGCGAACGGCTCGGCTCGGCGCGTTGAGCGGCCTCGGCCGCCACCGCGGCGCATTGATCTCCCGCTGAAGCAACAACCTGACGGAACCCAACTGACAGCATCATGATGAAGGTCCGCAAGGCCGTGATTGTGGCCGCCGGGATGGGCACGCGGATGCTGCCCGCCTCGAAGGTCATCCCCAAAGAGATTCTGCCGGTGGTCGATAAGCCGGCGATCCAGGTGGTGGTCGAAGAGGCGGTCGCCTCGGGTATCGAGGAGATCGTCCTCGTGCTGAGCCCGGGGCGCACCACCGTGCTCGAGCATTTTCAGGCGGCGCCCGAGCTCGAGCGTCTGCTCGCAGCGCGGCTCAAGCTCGACCTGCTCGAGGTCGTTCGCCATACCAATCGCCTGGCGCGCTTTACCACCGCGCATCAGCATGAGCCGCTGGGCCTTGGCCACGCCGTGCTGCAGGCGCGCGCGGCGGTCGGCGACGAACCCTTCGCGGTGATCCTGCCCGACGATATTTTTGACGGCTCGCGGCCCTGCCTGCGCCAGTTGCTCGACCTTGCCGAGGCCGAGGAGGCGCCAGTCGTCGCGCTGACGCGGGTGCCGCCGAGCGAGACCTCCAAGTACGGCATCGTCGAGGTCAAGGCGGTGCGCGCGCGCGTGCATCAGTTGCTCGGGATGGTCGAAAAGCCGGCGGCCAGTGAGGCACCGAGCGATCTGGCGATAATGGGGCGCTACGTGCTGACGCCCGACATTTTTGCGCTGCTGGCCGAGGTCCGGCCGGGTGTCGGCGGCGAAATTCAGCTCACCGACGCGTTGCTCGCGCTGTCGGCGCGGCGCAAGCTCTATGGCTACGAGTTCGAAGGGGAGCGCTACGATCTGGGCGATCGGGTCGGCTTCATCACGGCGCAGCTGGGCTTCGGCTTGAAACGGGCGGAACTGGCTGATAGGTTGCGCGCCTATCTTAGGACGCTCGATTTGTCGTAAAATCCCGTTCTCGGTGGGGCAGTAGCTCAGTTGGGAGAGCACTACGTTCGCAACGTAGGGGTCGAGGGTTCAAATCCCTTCTGCTCCACCACCAAGTCCTTCATTTTCGGCACTTCTCGGAGAATCGCGAGAAATCCGCGCGTCTACGCGCGATTTACGATCGCCGATGGACCCGGAGAGCGCCTCCGGCGGCGCTAATCGGCGGAATCGGGCGATTCCTATCTGCGGGCAATTATTTCAGGTCCATCGGTAAGACCGGGCGGGGTCCAGGCCGGATGTGCCGTGCTGGGACAGCGTTATATTGCCCTCAAGATTTTTAGCCATTGGTGCGACGATTCGCTTCCAACACGGTGGCGACAGAGCAATGTGTGTTCACGACGGCAGGAGCACCAAGCCCTTGCCCGAGAAGGAGATCTCGCGTGAACACCGATTCCAAAACATAGTAAAGGCCGGTGGCCTCGTACGCCATGCCCTGATACAGGTACGGATACGCGCTCGCCGATCCGGTCGTGGTGGGATTGCCGAAGGGGTCGTAGGTGTACTGGGTCTGCAACAAATTCGACGAGTTCACCAGCCCAATCGCCGAGCCCCGCCCGTCCTGGATCCGCTCATAGGTGGTGGGGGTGCCGTTGCTGCTGGTCGTGAACGCCAGCACCTCGCCGGTCCCCGGCATCGCCAGGTAATTGCTGACCGAATTAGAGTAAGAGAGAACTCAGGTGCGATTTACCCCCGCGATACCTGCTGCGCGCGGCGAGTGGTTTTCACCTTTATCCTGACTTACGTAATCTGCTCTGTTGCAGAATCACAATGACAATAACCGGCAACATGATAACAGCGATAGTGATTAATCCGAATTCGTTAAAAGCTATCGGACCGACCATCAAATAGCTAACTATCATACCTCCGAGCGCGACGATGGCCAGTCTAAGCACAATTCCTGAGGCGCTCGCGACATCCTTTATTTTGCGATGGCTCGCTGGCGTCTCCCCGCTGATTTGTTGAGGCTTCGTGAGCAAAAATACTTCCGTACCGTAAAAATTGGAAAGCGATAAAAGCGTTCAATAGGAGAATCAGCATTACCAGGGCGGGTTGGTATAACCATAGCATAAGCTTGACGGTAACGGCTTGACCAGCACATGCGATAATAATCGAGTAAAGAAGGTTTCTCTGGACAGTCGATTTGGCCGACAAGATCGCCAAAATGGCCGTGCCACCCAATGCGGCCGGCATCGCGATACTTCGCACTAAGGTCATCGGAAATCGGCTTTCCGGCCCCCACCAAGGCCTGCTATGTAACAAATATAATTGTATCAGAAAAATTGCCGATACGATTGTGGCAAAGATTCTGGTTTTTATTGCTTTCATAGAACTCCCGCGTTACCGAGAATCTATTATCATCGTAAATCGAATAATTTCTAGGTTCGTTTTATGCAACACCCGGTTCCGACTCACCGCGTTGTATAGCTTCGCCCGGAGGCGGTTCACTCAAATCTGGGACTGGCTTACCTAAGGATTTCTCACTACAGCCTTCGACTATAGCAGCGATATATCCCACGGCTCCAATCGCGGGAACGCAGGCGAGGAAATCACCGCCCGCGCACCCTGCTGCATATGAGCCGAGCGCGAAGATTGTCGGTAACGAAATGGCGCCAACCATCCCAACACAGGCGCCAAATGGAAGTTTGGGCGTTCCATTTCGGAGTTGTGGTGAAGGTTTGCCGTATTCAGCTCCCTCGTGTATTGGTCGCTCTCGCCAACGAGGATTACACGCCAGCCGCCGGGAATAGGATTCTCGTATTTGGCAGAATCCTGCATGTTGGGGGTAACTGGATCGCATCCAATAAACCAGCTGAGGATGTAGTGGGCGAGGCGGTAGTAGGCGGGCGGAATAGGAGGTGCGCTGCCGCCGCCGAACAGGCCGAAGAGGTCCAGAATCCCAAGTATCACGGCCGCTACCGCCACAGCGACCAAACCGATCCCGGTTGACGCGGCGCTATCGTTACGGCCAGAACCGCGGCAACGACGAGTGTCTAGTGTCATGTCTCGTAAATAAGTTTAGCATGATGGATACTGCGTTGGATGTGGCGGGCGGATTTAGTCCAGACGAAGGGCTGGGCGTGGTCGTTCCAGTCGGCGAGGAAGCGGACGATGGCGTGTTCGAGTTGCGCGACACTTTGGAAGCTTCCGCGCCGGATCGCCTGGCTGGTAATCCGCCCGAACCAGCGCTCGACCAGGTTGAGCCAAGAGGCGCTGGTCGGGGTGAAGTGCAAGTGGAAGCGCCGATGGGCGGCCAGCCATTGTTTGACTGCGGGGTGTTTGTGGGTCGCATAGTGGTCAGCGATCAAGTGGATCTCGAGCCCTGAAGGGACGTTGCGATCGAGATGATTAAGAAACCCGAGGAACTCCTGATGCCGATGGCATGGCTTGCACTGAGTGATGACCGAACCGTCAAGCACGTTGAGCGCCGCGAACAGCGTAGATGGGGCTGGGCTACATTGAGGGAGTGACCCACGACTACTAGCGGCATGGCACCACTCGCTTAAGCCGTACTTCTGGCTTGGCAGTCGTTTGTCCGATCACGTCGCGGGTACGGCCGTTTCCAACCAGCGTGATTCTACCCCCGGGCCTGCCGATCAGCGGCGAGATCCTGACCAGCCATGTCCGCAGCATCGACACTGTGGCTCGGCCTATCCGCTATATGGGCGGGGCCGTGCCGTCCGAGGTCGCGCAACTCGTGCGCGCATAATTAAACGCCTTCATAACCGTATGACGTACCCCTCGTCGTCAGAAGTCGCCCTACCCTTTGGGTTTCGGTATTTATAGCAAATCAGATCCTTTATGTGCTAAAAAAGAGCGGCTCAGGTGACAGGGGCTCCGGGCGCGCAAACAGCCGGACTCGATGCGCTGCCGGTAATCATCGGTGGCGACTACTCAAAAAGAAAAATCAAACTTACCCGGTCCTGCGTTTGTGGGCCCAGGTATGAAAAGAGAGTGTGGCAATGTCACGAATTCCAGGAATTGAACCGCCCGAAGCTTCGCCCGAAGTCCGGACGGTTTACGACAAATATGAGGCGGCCGGATTCGGCATCTTCAATGTCATGAAGATGTTCGCCAACAAGGCGGAGTTTGTCGCCGCCCTATTCGAGCTGACGAAAGGTCTCTACACCAACGCGAAGCTCGCCCCGCGCTATCGCGAACTCGCCTATCTGCGCACCTCGCAAATTAATGCCTGCCATTATTGAATTCCGACGCACGTGATGCTCGGTCGGAGCGTCGGACTTTCGAATCAAGAAATTGCGGCGATGGCGGATGCGGCCGACAGTCCGCTGTTTGACGAAACTGATCGCCTGGTTCTCCATTACGCTGAAGTGCTGAGTCGCGAAAATCGGGTCGATGACGAGCTCTATGCCAGGTTGGCGGCACGCTTCTCACGGGAGGAACTGGTGGAGCTGTGCTTCGCGGTAGGATTGTCGTCGCTGGTGAATCGTGTTCACGCGACGTTCCGCACGGATCTGGATCTCAGCACCCGTGACAGCGTCGGCGCGGTTGATTTTTGTCCAATCGGTCGGTGAAGGAGTTGCTGCTTGTTTGGCGGATACCTATCTATAAATCAGCCGCCCGTATGCTGTTGTGACTATCTTCGATAAGGCCTTGCGCGGAGGAAGAAGCGAGCAAACGCTCTCTGGTGTGACATGCCAAGCGATCAGATACGGTAGGACGGATGAATTCGGCACTCATTAAGCCGCGCGATCTTCAGTTTATTCTGTTCGAATTGCTGGACGTTGAAAGACTGTGTCAGTCGGACCGCTATATGCATTGTGACAAGGCCATGTTTGAGGCAACTCTCGAGATGGCCCACCGGATTGCCCTGGAGAAGTTTGAACCCCTGGCCAAGATATGTGATGAAGCAGAGCCTCGCATCGAAGAAGGCCGCACTATTCTGCCGGAGGGTGTAGCAGAGGTCATAAATGCGTACATTGATGCTGGCCTGTTAAACGCGAGTTCAGACTTGAGCGAGGGAGGGCTACAGCTGCCGGTTACTGTCTCTCAAGCCTGTACGGCGCTCTTCGTGGCGGCAAACCCGGCGTTGTCTATCTATCCATTTGTCACAAACGGCGTTGCCACCGTCATTAGCAATCATGGGAGCGCGGCGCAGAAAAAGCGGTTTGTTGAGCCGCTGCGGACCGGGCGCTGGTTTGGCGTAATGGCGATATCGGAAACCCAGGCGGGATCTTCTGTGGGTGATCTCAAAACCGCAGCGACCCCGACCGAAGCCGGCCACTATCTCATCACTGGCTCCAAGATGTGGATCACTGGAGCCGCACAAGACTTCACCGCGAACATTGTGCATCTCGTCCTTGCGCGGATTGCAGGAGCGCCAGCCGGAACACGCGGTATCTCACTCTTTATCGTACCGAAGTATCGCCTGTCTGAATCCGGTCATCCGAATGTGTGGAATGACGTGAAGGTGGTGGGCCTCAACCACAAAATGGGATTCAGAGGTATCAGCAATACGGTGCTCAGCTTTGGCGATCAGAACGATTGTCACGGTTACCTGGTTGGAGAACCCAACAACGGCTTGCGGTGCATGTTCGATTTGATCAACGAGGCGCGCATCTGGGTCGGCACTGGAGCGGCGGCGCTGGGCTACTCGGGCTACGTGCGCTCACTCGATTACGCCAAGCAACGTACCCAGGGCCGAACAGCGGCAAATCGCGATCCAAACACCCCACAAGTGCCTATCGTTGAGCACGCGGACATCCGGCGTCTGCTCTTGACGCAAAAAGCGTATGTCGAAGGGGGCTTATGCCTCGCATTGTACTGCGCCTGGTTAGTGGATCAAAGCAAAATCGCAGCATCGATAGGAGATAGAGACCAGGAAGCTGAACTCACCTTACTCCTGGAGATTCTCACCCCGATCATAAAATCCTGGCCATCAGAGTTCTGTTTGGAAGCAAATAAACACGCCATTCAAGTCTTGGGCGGTTATGGCTATACGCGCGATTTCCCATTGGAGCGACTGTATCGTGACAATCGTCTCAACGCGATCCACGAAGGGACGTATGGAATCCAGGCGAATGACCTGTTGAGCCGCAAAGTCGCAATGGCTGGAGGCCGTGGTTTCCAACTTGTGCTGTCTCTAATGGCCGAGACCGCGGAGTTGGCCAAACAGCGACCGGCTCTCGAGTGGCACGGCGATCAGTTGGGTCGGTATCTTACGCGTTTGACTGACGTGACACAAAAAATCACTGCCCTGCTCGGAACATCAGAGACCGAGCGCGCGCTTGCCAACGCGGTCCAGTATTTGGACGCCTTTGGCCATATTGTGGTAGGCTGGATGTGGCTCCGCCAAGCCCTGATTGCAGAGACGGCTCTGAGGAACGACGCTTACGGCGATACGGCTTTTTATAAAGGCAAATTGTCTGCCTGCGAGTTTTTTTATCGACGCGAGTTACCAAAGGTGATCCACTTTCTTGATTTGGTCGAACAATGCGAGGCCACCTGCTTCGACATGCAACCAGATTGCTTTTAGAGCAGCGCCACTGGCCCAGATTCTTCAATGGGTCGTTGCAGAGCTGCCGAGTACACACTGCACCCTCAGGAAAATCGTGTAAGGTGCGGTGCGGCAAGAGCGCATGCCGAGGCATTTTTGCTGGAGAAAGAAGACCGAGTAACAACTCTCGCACTGAACAGAAGTACAATTCATCAATGAAGACGTGTTCCTGGAGTTTGACGACCTACTACGCTGGATCCGGGATGATTGCTGATATCGACCTCTCGTCTGAAAGGTAGCTGAGCGCTCATTAAGGAGCTGATTATCGTGATTCAAGACTATGACGCTATTGTGATTGGTGCGGGTGTATCTGGCCTTTATACGCTCTATAAGCTCCGTGAGCTGGGTCTTTCCGCGAGGGTGTTCGAGGCCGGCACGGACATCGGCGGCACCTGGTACTGGAATCGCTACCCGGGCGCCCGCTTCGACTCGGAGAGCTATTCCTACCAGTACTCCTTCCGCCAGGACCTCATAGATGGATGGAACTGGAGCGAACATTTCGCGGGCCAGCCGGAAATCGAGCGGTATCTGCATTTCGTGGCGGAGAAACTTGACCTGAAACGTGATCTCGAATGCAACGCCCGAGTTAAAAGCGTTGTTTACGACGAGGCTGAGAAAAGGTGGACGATTGAGACCCATAGCGGTCTGCGCGCCCGTGCCCGTTACGTCGTCTGTGCCACTGGGCTGCTTTCGGCGCATCAGTTTCCGTCCTATGAAGGGGTTGCTGACTTCACGGGCCTGTCACTGCACAGCGCACGCTGGCCAAAAGAGCCGGTCGATTTCACCGGCAAGCGAGTGGGCATCATCGGCACCGCCCCAACTGGGGTTCAGATCATTCAGAGCATTGCTCCCGACTGTAAACAGCTGACCGTTTTTCAGCGCACGGCGAATTGGTGTACGCCGCTGCGCAACGGTCCAATCACTGCGGAGGAACAAAAGGAGCTCAAGGCGAAAGCACACGAGATCTTCGCGCTGTGCAAACGCACTTGGGCCGGCTTTATTCACGAACCGGATCCGCGAGCTGCCATGGACGTGCCCAAAGCGGAGCGCTTCGCCCGCTATCAGGAGTTGTATGATCGTGGCGGATTCTCGTTGTGGCTGGGCAATTTCAGCGACTCCTTCATGTCACAGGCAGCCGCGGATGAGGTCGCCGAGTTTCTCGCCAACAAGATCCGCGAACGGGTCACCGATCCGGCGGTGGCCGAAAAGCTGATTCCGAAACACACCTTCGGTACTAAGCGGTGTCCAGGTGAGAAGAATTATTACGAGACCTTCAATCGCGACAATGTCGAATTGGTTGACTTGCGTGAATCGCCGATCAGAAGAATCACCCAGACCGGCATCGAGACCGCCAGCGCGTTCCATGAACTCGATGTGATTATTTATGCCACGGGGTTTCATAGCCTAACGGGCGAGCTGCTGCGTATGGATATTCGCGGCGCAAACGGCCGCTCGCTGCAAGAGCATTGGGCAGACGGGCCGAGGACGAACCTCGGCATTCAGTTTTCGGGCTTCCCGAACCTGTGGGCGGTGATGGGGCCGCATAACCCAGCAGTGTTTTGCAATATCACCCGCTGCGCTGAGAGCAACGTTGAGTGGATCGTCGACTGTATCCGCTACATGCGCGCGAACGGGTTCGAAACCATGAGCACCACCCGCGAAGCCGAAGACGCATGGACGGAGCGTTGCTATGAATCGGCCAAAGGACTGCTCGTCGACAAAATGCGGGATTCATGGTTCTTCGGCAACAATAATCCCGGAAACGAGCGTGGCCACTTCCTGTTATTCGCTGGCGGCGTGCCGCTATATCGTAAGATTTTTGCCGATGTCGCCGCAAAGGGATACGAAGGCTTCGAGTTGCGTTAGGGTGTCAGGTGTCAACGGACGCACGGGAACGGCCATCTTCTGATCGAAGTGGCCGATATCTGGCGAGTACGACGGTAAAGTAGTCCAGCGGTTCGCGCTGTCACCGAGGAATTCGCCCGTTGCTCCGGAGGCAGTTAATGAATGATAACGTCCTTTATAAGCCAATGGCGGTATCAAAGTACTAATAGAGGGCTAGGTCGATACTATCAGGCCAGGGTCAAGCAGTCTGATCTTCATATTGGGCACATGCGAAAGGGGCGAAGCACACGCTCCACCCCCTTCTCGTCAGGTCCGTTTTTCTTAAGCCTTAGAGGGCCTCGCTAGCCGCAACACCCATCTGCGCGCTCGGCGCCTTGGCCGGGCCGTTGAGCGCCTCGCAGGCATACATCAGCCACTTCCCGCTGGACAGCTCGTCCTGGATATAGAGCTTGAACAGTTCCTTGCTCTCCTGGTCGTCTTTGATGCGGTCGACGAACGCGGACACGGGTTTCCAGAAGGCTTCCGGATCAGGCGCGAGCGAAGCAATATAGAGCAGCTTGTCGTTGTCGCTCATCTTGGGGTCGCTCAGTTTTTCCGTGAACTTGCGGCCGAAGTCAGTAAGGCCGGCCTTGCACTCCGCTCCCAAGTCCGCCAGCCGCCGCTCGAAGATGCGCGAGTGATAACCTTCGCGCTCGGCGATCATGCGTATCCCGCTGCGAATGCAGTCGGTGCTGACCTGCTTTTCCCATCCGGAAAAGGCGGCCTGGCCGCCCGTCTCGCCCGCCCGGAAACGATCCAGCAGCGCGACGACCGCCTCGCGCTCGCTGCCGTAAGTCTTGCCCAGCGCTTCGACGCTGCGGCCGCCGTCACCGTTACCGACCCCGCGCTCGATGTCAGCCAGTTCCTTCTCAAACGTCGCCTCGTTGATGATTCCTGCACGGTACGCACGCAACAGCTGCTTGAATTCAAAATCCCGGTTCATCGCTCATCCTCCTGCAAACCCATTAGTTTGCTTTGTTGTGCCCGCCAGGGGCGTTGTTACTCCAGCAGAAAACAGGGCGCAGAGTGCCCCATTTCAAAACCGAATCTCACCGGCTTAGCATCGGTAGCATTTTCTTCACAGGAGAATGCTTCCCTAGATTTTCATTAACAGTTCGATCAACGTCTGACACTCTTTGGGTGAGAGTTTGAGATTGTGCCCGGTAACCTTCTCGTCCGCTCGCTTGTGCACCTTTCGTCCTTTCTCTGTCAGTGAGACGTAGACCACGCGTTGATCATCGATTTGGCGCTCCTTGCGAACCAAGCCTTTCTCCACCATCTTGTTGAGAATGCGAGAGACATTCGGGCTGTCATCGATCAGCGTCTCGCGCAATTCATTGACCGACATCGTGTCGGCCTCCGCAGCATCCAGATAGTGAATGACGCTCAATTGTTCCCGGCTGATGCCAAACTCTTTGAGAGCGTGCTCAACGAAGTTCGCGATTTCCTGGGCCGTGCATCCGACGAGCACAGCGGCTTTGTCGCGAATAGGAAAGTCAGACGTATAGACTTTATGTTTGTTCGCCACTGTATATGGGCACCAGTGATGTGCGCGTCTCTTTTATTTCCTGGGATTCATCTTCCCTGGAATCTATAGCTCCGGTGATATTTTCTGTCAAGTCCACGGGCGCCAATCGTCCCGAAGCCTGTTGCAGTTTCTTCAGGGTTCCTTCCCGCCTATGCGCCTTTGCGGCGCCGAGGACTTCCGTGATCTTGCGGCTCGCCTCGGTCACATCGCCTTGCACTCGAAGCCGCGGTCGCGCATGCGGCGCTCGAAGATTCGCGCGTGATAGCCTCCGCGTTCCGCGATAATTTTGATTCCGCTGCGGATGCAGTCCCGTATTGCACAGCTCGACCAGGCCGCAAACAACGGCAGGAGTTTTGTCGTCGTGTATCGTCGAGCTTGTGACAGCACCTCCATTAGATGGTATTAGGCCGAGAGAGAGGTCGCGCGGAAGCCGATCGCATGATGCCATGCGACGGCTGGCCCGGCCAACGCGTCTACGCGCAGGAGGATCGGCGATGGAAACCCGTCCGCAGGTCACTAAAGCCGAGGAACTCGCCAAGGTCTATCGGGAGGTCGCCAAGCGCTCGGCCAAGATCCTGAACAATTTAGCGAAAAAGCGCCCACGGCTGCACGCGGTCAGCGACGACCTCGGCATCGCCAAGGCGTACATGGACCTTTACGTTCGCATGCTCGCCGACCCGGTGGCGCTCGCCACGAACTCGATGAACATGTGGCTCGACTACGCGCAGCTGTGGCGGTCGAACTGGATGAAGATGTTCGGGCAGGGGATGGCGCCGATTGCTGTGCCTCCTGAGGGCGATGCGCGTTTCAAGGATGACGGATGGTCAAACAATTTCCTGTTCGACTTCATCAAGCAGTCCTACCTGATCGCCTCGCGCCACATCCAGCATGCTGTGGCTAGCGTCGACGGCCTGTCCGATGAATCGCAGAAGAAGATAGTGTTCTTCACGCGACAGTACGTGGACGCGCTCGCGCCCTCGAACTTCGTCATGACCAATCCGCAGGTGCTGCGCGAAACGCTGGCGACGGGTGGCCTGAACCTCGTCAAGGGACTCAACAATCTACTTGCCGACATCGAAAGGGGAGAAGGACGGCTGCGCATCAGCATGACCGACGAGACCGCGTTCCAGCTCGGCAAAAATATTGCCACCACGCCGGGCAAGGTGGTGTTTCAGACCGCTCTCATGCAACTCATCCAGTTCCAGCCGACGACGCCTGAGGTCTCCCGGCGTCCGCTGCTGATCATCCCGCCCTGGATCAACAAGTACTACATCCTCGACCTGCGCGAGAAGAACAGCTTCATTAAGTGGGTGGTGGACCAAGGCCACACCGTATTTGTGGTCTCCTGGGTAAACCCCGATCGCAGTCTCGCCGCGAAAGGCTTCGACGACTACATGCTGGAGGGAGCGGTCGCCGCGCTCGATGCCGTCGAAAGAGCCACGGGCGAGTCGAAGGTCAATGTGATCGGCTACTGCCTGGGTGGCACACTACTCGGCTGCACGCTCGCGTATCTCGCGGCCAAGGGACGAGAGCAGGTCGCTTGTGCCACCTTCTTTGTCAGCCTGCTGGATTTCTCGGAACCGGGCGAGCTAGGTGTGTTCATTGACGAGAAGCAGGTCGCCAACCTCGAGAAGAAAATGAATGAACGCGGCTACCTCGAAGGCTCGGAAATGGCCTCCACTTTCAACCTGCTGCGCAGTAACGACCTGATGTGGTCGTTTGTCATCAACAACTATCTTCTGGGAAAGGCGCCGTTCCCGTTCGACATGCTCTACTGGAACTCGGACTCGACCCGCATGCCGGCGAAGATGCACAGTTTCTACCTGCGCAATATGTACTTGAAAAATCAGCTTGGGATGCCTGGCGGAATCGATCTGGACGGTGTGCCTATCGATCTGTCCAAAGTAAAGGTGCCGGCCTGCTTCATCTCTACGGTGGAGGACCATATCGCACCTTGGAAGACGACCTACAAGGGCGCAAAGTATCTCAGCGGGGCGGTGCGCTTCGTGCTTGGGGGCTCCGGCCACGTCGCTGGCATTATCAACCCGCCTGCGGCGAAGAGATATGGCTATTGGAGTAATGAAAAGATGCCGGCGACTCCCGAGCAGTGGTTTGAGGGCGCAGTGCAGCACGTCGGTTCGTGGTGGGAAGACTGGCAGGCGTGGATGGACCGGCAGAACCCCGGAGAAAAGGTGTCAGCACGAGTACCCGGAGAACGCGAACTGAGGGTAGTCGAGGATGCTCCCGGCAGCTACGCGATGCTTCACCTCGGGACAACGCCTCAGAAATAGGAAATTTTCCGATCTGTAAGCAGGCAAGGAGCAATTTTTTGCTACGTTCGGAAACAGAATTAGCTTGTGAGTTTATCACATTAAACGATCGAGCGTTCGCACTACGTTCAATCATGTAGCGGCGCGATATTTTGGGGAGAAAAATGGTAGAGACATCAGGGTGCGTCACGATCTGACCCAAAACCCGAAAAACCCGCCAGTGATAAGTTGAGTGAAGGTGCT
>JADEYI010000872.1_pt1 | contig 30880 bp, 23 predicted proteins | sample 8542331 | NCBI WGS metagenome assembly JADEYI01 (sample SAMN16510988, study PRJNA670497) | mine drainage metagenome | isolation source: biofilm near Copperflume 1 | place: Germany: Marsberg coppermine Kilianstollen | collected 2018-02 | reverse complement strand
CATATTATATCTATAGAGATAGTAGTTTAATGCAAACCTATGCCCATTTTTTTCCCTGCAACGTCTACGAACTTTCTATAATACCACGTCCGGATTTCCGACAATGCTGATTTTCAGGCTAATATAATATTTTCTGATTTCTCCTACTTGCAGAAATGTTAGAATTTTGTGGTGCTTAATCTGAACCCCTCAATGCATTTAGTCCGAACGAAGAATTCGTATCACCCTTATGTTCAAGTTGCTTATTACCTGAACTGCCTTCCGGAAGACATTCTTAGCTCCATACCAAGAACAACCCGGTTCGATTGGCAGCACCGCGAGATACACAACGCCTTCGGGTATGACTGGTTCAAGCAGAACGAGGAGCAATTCCAAACCTTAAAATTGGTCGCCCAGAATAAGAGACTTCTTTCCTTTAATAAGGGGTTGTTAAAAGTGGTTGCCATAAAGCGGTTTCTGGAAACCAACGCTTCCGCTATCCGTGCTGGCCGGCTGAATGTAAAACGTGTTGTTTTCGAGGCTATTCAAAAAACAGCTTTTCTCATTGGCGTAAAGCCCGCTTTACGTTATTTGAACCTGAGCTTTCAATATTACTCCCGGCTGAAATCAAAACTTAAGTGTGCAACGTCCTCGTTTAACCTTTGCCGGATTAAACATCCGTCCCAGTTATTAATGAGTGAGGTGTCCGTTATCAAAAAATACTGCCAAGATCCGAGGTACCAGTTCTGGCCAATCTCTTCCCTTTATCATCAGATGACAAAAGACCGTGCCGCTCACATGGATCTCAGTACGCTATATAAATATGTGGCTTTGCTAAACCTAAGAAGAAATCCAGTACCTAGCCGAAGGAAAAATCATACGGTCGGGATTCGGGCTGAAGCACCTTTTAAAATATTACATGCGGACTTGACCGAATTCAAAACGGAAGATCGGCAAAAGAGTTATATCTATCTGATCCAGGATAATTATTCGAGGGCCATTTTAGGGCATATCGTATCGCAGACAAGAAAAGCCATCCATACTTTGCAAAATTTAATCCAAGTTAGGGAGGAACACCTGTTGCCAGCGAAAATTGATGATTGTGTTTTAATGACCGATGATGGATCTGAAAATTATGGCGAAGCGATAAAATGGGTATCGGAAAGTGAATCTCCGAGGATAAAACATCTCGTTGCCCAATTGGATATCGAGTTCAGCAACTCAATGATCGAGGCTGCTCATAAGCAATTGAAATACCGGTTCCTTTACAATCAGAAAATCAGTGATTATAAAGAGCTATTGGTTTTTATTGCCTTGGCCATAAAGGATTTTAACAACCGGCCTCATCATGTTCTTGGGGGTCTGTCCCCGATGGAAGTGCTCAGCGGAAAACGGATAGATAAATCACAGGAATCAAAATTAGCCTTGAAAGCAAAGCAATTTAGGATTTCCCAGAATCAGAAAACGAAATGCTGCTCGGTAGGGTAGTGGCATTATTTTTTTTGCCCCATATCCTACCTTAAATTCTAAATCAATCCTTGCAGAAGAAATCGAAAAAGCTAAATTTACTTCCTGTCGGAATTCCGAACATATGGTTATCAAAAGTTCGTAGGCGTTGCTGTGCTCGGTAGGGTAGTGGCATTATTTTTTTTGCCCCATATCCTACCTTAAATGCTAAATCAATCCTTGCAGAAGAAATGGAAAAAACTAAATTTACTTCCTGTCGGTATTCCGAACACATGGTTATCAAAAGGTCGTAGGCGTTGCTGGTCAATTCATTATTCCTAAACTATCAATGAAATTAAACAGATAAAAGACAAAAATGAATGAACCTACTACTGCAAGAATAGCTTGAAAATATTTCCATTTCGCTTCACGACCAATTTCTATACTCTCCTGCACTTTCGTTCCTGCAACAAAATCTCCAATCCTTCTTTTAGGAGAAAGAAATAAAAATAAGGCTTCTAACGGCCATAGCAGCACGAACAGATTTCTAAGTGCACATTGAATTGGACTAGCAGGGTTTCCTGTTCTTGCGGATACTACCCTTAATCCAGTAAAATGCTTGCCGATGCTTTTTCCAAAGTAAATGTCCTTATTCAAAAAAATTGAAAAAAGTACGATGGCTGTATTAACCTCAATCCTATTAATTTCTTGAGGTGTGGAAGCCAACTTCTCACTAATGGAAAAAATTATTAAAGAAACCACTACCAAAGTAATTTGATCAATTATGGCTGATAAAATTCTATTTGGTAAGGCCTTTATTATACTATTTATTAACATATATCACGCCCAGTTGTAATGAAAATTCTAAACCTCCAAAAAGCGCAACACTAACGCCCGAGTCAAATCCAAATCGCACGTCAGTGATATTTCCCTTAGAATCAAAATTCGCCTGGGCTCCGAACATTTCCCAGCCAACGGAATAAGACTCTGTGAAAGTATCTCCAACTCTATTTGTCTGCATAGTTGCTCCTAATCCAGCTGAAATGGAAAAGCGATCAATAGTTGCATTGTTTTGTGGCGGACTACCCCCATATTGAGTACTTGCTGAACGCCTCCAATCGCGAGCGTCTTTCTTATAATCAATACCTCCTATGTTCTTTACCTCGACTGCAAAGTTTCTCCATCCTAATGTTGCTGCTGCTTCACCTCCAGCAAAAAAATCAAAATTACTCCATGAAAATCCTGACCCGTTTCCGCTGGAGTTAGAGGCCAAATCGTTCCACCAATAATCCGCCCCGTAACCATTCTTATAAACCCCAAAGCCCAATGGCACTCCTGTAGAAGAGAAGTTTGCAACAGCATCTTTCCAGTACGTTTGATTGTAGTACAGAGAGAAACGCCAAGATATTGAACCATTGGAATTTTCATTCTCGTGATAAACCAGCCAATAGTTTGCTTCACTGTCCTTGTACTTGGAGGCGTAATCATCCACGCTCATCTGCCCCATATTGACTTGCATGGCGTCATATTCCATCGGCGCGTACATAGCGGTGATGCTCCCAGGGACATAGTCTCCGAAAAGGCCTGGATCAAGGCTGGTGTTTACTGGCGAAGGCGAATACCGCGGCCCCTCGTGGTCAGCATCCATATGCCAATTGATGTATGGATTCCTGTACCCTGGGGGGTCGGCACCGTTGGGGTCGTTTATCGAGACGGGGTTGTTGAAGGCGTAGTTGTAAACAGAGTGCGAGCCGTACTTGTCAGCCATTGGGTCAATCTGGTTCATCCGCCCGAGGGCTGGGTCGTAGTTCCTGTACTGCAGGTCATAAAGTGCGGATGTAGTGTTGAGCTCAGTTCCTCCATTTGCCAAAAAGTTGTTAATGGTGTTATCCCTTGTCCAGGAGTTTGCTGTCTGGAGACCGAAAGGGTAGTACTCGTTGCTCTGCAAAATGTTGCTCGGTGTATAGGTCATCTTCACATCGTCAAAGTAAACATCGGTCTGCACGGTCTGTTCATTGCTCACGTAAAGATAAGCATAGCCCGCTTCTTTTACTGTATAGCTTTGCGTCATGTAATAAAGTGATGTTCCTTTCAATTGGGCGTAGGCCACATCAAGGAACTTGTAGTTCTTATCGAACAGCACGATGTTCACAAAGGCCTTGGGGTCATCATTGTCGGTGCTGCCATCGCCATACCCTCCAGCAGCTAGGTTGCCCCAAGTGGTGAGACCAGCCGAGGGTGTGCCCACCTCGCCTGCAACCGGAGCCGGTAGATTGAAGATGCCCAGCAACATGGTGGCAAAGCCCGACACAGAGCTGTTACCTGGGTTCGGAGGGTTATAACTTCCGTAGGCTTCGATCTGGAGCTTGTCCCCTGCCATCACCTTGTAACTTTTCGCCACTCCGATCACGCCTGCATAGCCGCCATTCAGGTATTGGGAGTTAGCACCCCCAGCGGTGTGGTTGTGCACTGCCGAGATATGCCCATAATTCTGGAACTGTGTGGGCTGGTCGTTGGCATCGCCTTCAAAGTTGGCCAGCGAAGGAACTGGTGTGGGTGCTGCACTGGTAAACAATACCCTTGTGTTGCCCAGGTGGTCGGTGATGGCATATTGGTATTCAAAATTACCGCCCGCGTTTTTCACCACGCGCCCTTCGGGCGAGGAGAAGAAATTCAACGCGCTGGTGCCACCATTGGTATTGTACACAAAGCCCCCGGCATAGTTAGTGGTGGTGGGCACCCCGCCAACGGTGGAAACCATCGTCAACTTATTGCCCATCGCATCGTAAGTGTAGGCCACGATGTTGCCATTCGTGAAATTGATTTGTTGGGCTTTGCCGAGTACGTTATAAGCAATTGAACCGATGCCTTTGTTCTGGTCTGTCGCTAAGTTGCCATTGGTGTTGTAGGTGTATTCAGTGGTCTGGTTGGCTCCATCATTAAAGCCGGAGGGGTCGCCACTGGCATCGGCCACCTTGCTCAACTGGTTTCCTGAAGCGTAGGTGTAGGCGAGGTTGTCGATGGTCTGTGGCGTGCTTGTAATAGAGGCGCCACTAAGCCCGCGCAGGTTCTGGTTCCTCACCAGACTTAGAATGTTGCCGTTGTGGTCATATGCCATCGTTTCGTTGAGGGTGTTCTGCTCTGCGGTCCACCCTGTTCCGTTGTTGGCCTGAAAGGTGGCCGCAGTGAGTTTGTCACTTTTGTCATAAGCATAATTGTAACTACGCTGGTCTGCCACGCCCGTTGCCAGGCCGGCGCTTTTCCATTTGATCGCCCCGATATTACCGTTATAGTATTGGCTGTTGCCGGTTCCGGCAGCGGTATTGTACGCCAGTTCCATGCCGAAGTAATCGTTGGTGTCCCCATTGGTGAGCCCGCCATCGTTGGCCAGCTGTGCATTGTTGATAGAGCTTAGCCACCCGCGTATGTTGTACCGGTAGTCCACGGTTTGCATGAAGGTGCCCCAGGTGTTGTAGGTGTCAGCATCTTGTTGCGAATAACCAATGCGTGCATCTAAGGTATTGCCGCTGGGCACAAAAAAATTCGGTTTAAGCAAAATAGTGCCTGATGCGATGTAGGTTGATTGTGCACTATTGTAACTTGATGACTCAACATTGGTGCCGTACGTTACACCTGGCTGCCCTACAGCGGGGTCGGGGCTTACGGGATTGCCCGGAGCAGGGCTGGTCTGGTGAAGTCCTTTAGCTACAACTTGCCCCAATTCATTATACCGATACTGAGCTACCACCTGGTCAGTGGGCGCGCCATTTACGTTGTGGGAAACCTGAGTAAGCCTTCCGGCAAAATCATAATTGTTTTTTTGCACCACTGTGTATTGGTTGGTGCCGCCCGCATTGTGGTAGGTCTTCGTTTGCAAAACCTTACCTTCAAAGTCGTAAACAATGGTGGTGAGGTTGTCGATAGCCAATGACAAATGGTTGTTACCCCGAGTCTGAATGGCGCGGCCAAAGCGATCGTAGAACTGGTAGGTGTAAAGCCAGTTGGAGGTGCCCATTACTAGCCGCTTGCTGCCAGTGGCAAGACCAAAGCTGTTGCCCTGTGCTCCTTCGCCAGAAATGCCTTGCGGGGTGTAACTATAATCATCGGTGCCGTTGTAGTCAAAATCGTAGTTGTCGTAGTAGCTCGCGTTGAGTATCTGCAAGGCAGAACCATCCGCATTGGTGGCAGGAAAACTTTGGTTGGTATAACCATGTAAAATTGTGCCGCGGTCTTCATACCATGGGGTGTTGGTGTCAGGGTACAAGGCGTTCACAATACCCTGCACTCCATTGAGGGTTGTTTGGGTTGTGTTGGTGTAAACGCCCGTCATAACCGCTCTTCCCTTGATGTCGTATTTCACAAAAGCCCATTGGTTGGTGGCTCGTAAGTTGCCGTCCTGGGTGAGCACCAATCTTCCGAGCGGGTCATAAACGTAATAGGCAATGGCCGAACCAGGCACTTGTTTTTGCACAAGGCGGTTGCGCATATCGTAGGTATAAACAAAACACCATTGGTCACGTAGCGTAGTCGTCCAGGCCGTGCCACCATTGAGCAAGGCCGAGACTTTAGGCGGTACTTGCATGGCCAGGTTGCCACGCGTGTCATAGACATAGTATGTCTCCAACCAAGTGGTGGTGTCGGGCATGGAGTTGGTCTTCACCCTTTTCAAAATAGTGCGGCCAACTTTGTCGGTATATTTCATCACCGGATTACCGTTCTCATCGGTGAGGCGGTTCATGCCAAGTACATTGGCAGCGTAATATCCTGTAGGGCCTGCGGTCGTCCAGGCGCGAACCTTGAAAGTGCTGTTGTTGGTATGGAAAAAAGGCTTTACTGTGTGCGCACCGAGCGAACCACCCGTGCCGATCTGCCAATCCGTGCCTGGTGCACCTTGCTCGATCACTCGCGAAAGAGGACTGTTGTCATACACTGTTTTGGCATAGGGCGCGATACTGGTTGGCGTTTTGGTATCCGTGTGCTGATAAAACGAATATTGGTCGCTTCCTGTATAACCGCCGTTGTTGAGGGCGGTAAGTCTTCGTGAGCCATCCTTTGTGTTCGCCACGTAAGGCAGGTAAGATGTGGGCACGAGTGAATCGTAGGCGTATGGTTGAACAATGTCTTTTTGGAGTGGGCTTTGCCCGATAGCCACCGTTTGTAAAGGCCGCGACAGCACATCAAGATATTGAACGGACTGTTTGAAGCCTGTATTTGGCAGTGTATATAAATTGGTATTTTCATTAACACCGGGTTGACGGATCACTGTGGTTACCAATGCGTTCACTGAATTATCAGGCTGGAGCCCTACGCCATAAACGTTGAAGCCGGATGAAGTGGAGGAGGGTGAGGTGGAAGAAGATTTAACCCGCACCGTATAGGCAGCAGGAGCGGTTGCCACATAGCTCGGTCCATTTGCCCCAGGTATGTCGGTGCCTGCCTTCACCCATTGGTAAGAATAGTAGACGGGGCCGTTGTTAGTACTGGCATTGAGGGTCACCGAATTACCAATGGCTAGATAAGCTGGGTTCGACGGGCTGGAGATCACCGGCACTTGCGAGATGATCACTGGCAGTACTGGTGAATAGCTTACGCAGGATCCGTTGGAAACCTGAACCCTGAAATTCGTAGTAGTGGAGGAAGCTCCAAAGTTATAGGTCGAGGAATTGTTTGTCCCCGGAGCACTTGTCCAGTTGATACCATCGGTTGACTGTTGCCACAACAAAGTTGCTATTGATGTGAATCCCGAAACTGTAAAATTCGAACTGACAGCAGAAAAGGACTCCACCAAAGCGGGGTTAATTGTACCTGGTGAATTTGGATAAACAGTTGCCTGCACTGTGGTAGAATTGGCAGCGCCGCAGCTTCCATTTTGGACTTGGGCATAAAACTGGTAGCTGCGGTTGGTGGAACCGTTGGAGCTAAGTGCCAGAGAATTGGAGGTGGAACTGGGCGTACCAAATGAAGTCCAGGTGCTCCATCCGCCACCATCATTGTACTGGTAATACCAGATAATTGGAGAGCCTGTATATCCGGAGAGATTTAAATTTATTGTTCCGCTGCCACAAAAGGATATGCCATTGGTGGACGAAAGACTGCCGCCTGTTGATTGGGCATACACCATGGTGTAAACCGTGTTCGTGCTTACTTCAGCGCAGTTTCCATTTTGAACGAACGCCTGGAATGCGTAATTCCGGTTAATGCCCGCAGAAGTAGACAGTGAGGGAGCGCTGGTTGTGTAACTCCATCCGCTCCAGGCACCTCCATTGTCCTGCGTGCTTACCATGTAGCGGGTAATGGTTCCATAATTACCGCTCACCGTCAACGAGACACTCCCCGAACTGCACATTGAAGATTGGTTGACACCCAAAGTCCCTGCGGCAGTGGTCCGATATACGGTTGCCCCAAGGGTTGTTGAATTGGCGGCAACACACACCCCGCTCTGTACCTGCGCATAAAACTGATAGCTACGATTGGCAGAACCATTGTTGCCCAACGAAATTGAATTGGTGGAAGAATTGGCCGTGCTGAACTGGTTCCATCCGCTCCAGCCTCCACCGTCATTGTATTGGTAGTACCAGCCGATGACGTTCCCTGTATACCCAGATAAATTCAGACTTATGGTATTACTGTTACAAAAGGTAGTCCCATTGGATGAAGAGAGATTGCCGCCCTGTGAGGTAGGATTGACGGAGACAGTGATGATATTGGAGGTCATGGTTTGCCCCGAATTGCACTGCCATAACGCCACGCGCTGGAAATCGGTAGTTTGGTACAACGCCCCGGGACTATAATTATAAGAAGTTGCACCGCCAATATTAACCCAACCACCTGAATTGACGCGGCTCTGCCATTGGTAAGAACTCCCACCGCTGGAACTTGCGGGAGTCACCTCTTGGATGGTAGCTGGCGAGTATCCATAACAGATAGTGGAAGTTCCCGAAATACTTCCAGGAGAGGTGATCCCTGTGAAAACTGTCACCGTATTTACAGAAGACACCAGGGAAGGACAGCTGGCAGAAACGAGCCTGAAATCTTTATTTTGAGTTATCGAAGTGCTTACTAGTGCAAGCTGCCCCGTGGTGGTAAACGTACTCCAATTATTTTGTCCTGAAGGACTTGATTGCCAATAAAAGCTGTCTCCTGTTCCATAACTCTGAAGCGTGAATGTAGAAGATGGACATACACTTCCACCTCCTGCAATGTAGCCGGCGCTGGGCATCGATACATTGGTGGTATACGCTTGCGCAAAAATCCAAGGAGGTGTGCCCCCATTCTCGTTTTGATTATATATATTAATCGTGACCGAACCACTTGCAGTAAAACTGACAACGATCGATTGGGAAGTCCAAATCGTTCCGCTCCTACTCACGATGGTTCCGTTGGTAACAGCCCAGCTGGCATGTTGGGGCACATCCCCTATACTGTAGGTATAGTTCACCCCTGGGCAAACTACTGTTGGCCCGCTGATTTGTGCTGAAACATCAGTGACAAAGATGGCCATTAAAATGCCGAGCGTTGATTTCAATAAAGTTGATTTCATAAGTGGAAAATCTTGTATTGAAGTTTCATAATAATATTTCTTTCTGAACTAAATATTTAATGCCTTGTCATTGCCCGTTCGGTCGAATCCTGCAAACAAAACCACCTAATGAGGCAATTGTGACTAGACTTTGTGTATTTCCAGTAGTAGAGTTAGTGCAGGTGGTGGTCACCTTGCAATACACCGTTGTAGGGTCTATGTTGTTCACTGCCGAAAAGTCAACAGAGGTAATGGTTGAAGGGTCGACTGTTAGTGGGTTTGCGGTAGGATTGCTTCCTACTTTATAGTACCAAGCGTATGTAGTCTTTGACAGGTCATAACATCCACCTAAATTGATTGTAAGTGTCCAATGGGGTAGATCATCGCAGTACTGCGCCCCGATTGGAACCGGCCCGGCGGACAATGAAATGGATGCGTTGAGCACAGGAACCGGGTTCACCACTAGGTCTGTGGAACTGCTGCCAAACGATCCAGATGCCACCAAAGTCACCCTGTAGGTTTTGTTGTTATTGAATGTGTACGCCATCGTTGTTGATGTTGAAGTTTGGACAATATCATCCACGTACCAGGCATAAGTCACCCCTCCCTCGCAGGTAGGGTTTGCCGTGTAGGTAGTGGCCACGCCCATGTCAGGTGTTGAGGTCCCAACGAAACTGCTCACGGGCAGTATTCCATTTGATGAAAGGTAATGGTAGTCTTTAATCTGTACGATGTCCTTGTCCATGTTGCGGATGTAGCGCGGCCTTCCCAGCACATCGTATTCCTGAAAGCCACTCACTCCCCGGCTGTCCAAGTCGGCTGTCTTCCCATTGAGCGGGTCATATACATGGGTGGTGACGGAGGCTGAGGCAGGATAGAAAACAACATTGTCAAGGCTGATGCTTCCAGTGGCCGTAGCCTTGAAACTGAAATTGGTGCCCACCCCCACTGTGCTCATGTCAACAGTCGCCTCTATGTATTGCCATGAGCCTGGCGAAGAGCCGCTGTTCGGATAGGCCACAGTAGCGACCGTGCCACCATTTATACCAAGTGTCAGCGTGGTGGCTGCGCTGGCTTTTGCCCAGCACGAGAAACGATAATTTTTCCCAAGACCACGTACAACGATGTTCTGATAAACATAGCCCCCGCTAGTAAGAGCAGTACAATTCTTTCCTGACCAGCAATCTGTATTAATTATGCTTGCACTACTCTGAAGAGCAGCATCTGAAACCGGTTCAAAATCTGAAAATGCAACCTGGTCGTAGCGGGCATTTGAAATATTCAGCGCAGCCGCAGAGCCATAGTAGCCCATTATCGATGAGCGAACAGCCCGGCTTTGATCCCGAATGACAAGCGGATGGCCGTACGGATCATATGCGTCAAAAAAGGCGCTGGTATAGTAATTGGGTGACTTGACAAAGGATGCCCCACTCACCGTTGAAGGCGTGAACCCGGTAGGGTCACCTAGCACCAGCAACTGGCTAGGGCGGATGGCTGCTGTACCGAAGTTGTTGTTGAACAAGGTTAGCGTTGCGCCTGTCACTGCCGAGCCACTGTAAGAGACTGACTCGATCAGTGTTCCGTGTTGATTATTGCTTACCAATGCGTTGATCATTTGCGAGGGTTGGTCAGTACCCGTGGTGGCATAGTCTTTTGCATACTTATAGGTTTTCACCAGCGAAGAGTTGTCGCTGTTGGTCATGCCTGTTTGAGCCAACATCTGGTTGCTGTTATAGGTATAAGTGGAAGCTGTCTCCACAAATTGGGTGGTGTCGGTCTGATCATAAACGCGGGAGGTCTCTGTGGCCGTCATCTTGTTGACATTGGATAACAATGTGTACTTTCCATACTCGTAGATATCCCCAAGGATATCATAACTGATCCCAGAAACCTGGGCTATCGGGAGGGTAGTGCGTTGGTAGGTGTATAATTTCCGTTGCACCACTTTTCCCGCACGGGAATAGTCACTGATGCGCACAGGTAGCCCGCGCTCAAAATCGTAATTCGTGTTGGGTGTATAGGGATAGGTGTAGTATCCTGATCGAACACTTCCCAAACTTTCGCAAGGGCTCTGGGTCGGCCGAGCCAACCGAGTAAGGGTCGCGTTGAAATCGGTGTTGGCTGAAATGACAGGGTACATCCCTGTGTTTTGAAATTCATATACCGTCTTGCCTTTTCCCGTGGTTGATGCTTCCACCCGGGAATAAAGGATGGATTCATTCGGTGCAAGGTTGTAGGGAATGCGCGTTGCAACATTCAATGAGTTGAAAGCAACAAACATGGGTCGGTATGTCCATTGCCCACTTGAAAGATTAGCTGAAGTCCGGTACTTATAGGTGGTCGTCATATCCGATGATGGGTCGTTTGCACTGGTTCGGATACTTTTCACCCTTGCACCACCACCAAGGATACTTGAATTCGTTGTTGGATCATAATAATCAGCAGCCTCATAAGCATAGGTGATTGTGCCACCGCTCGGAAGTATTACTGATTTTAAAGATCCAAAATAGACCTTGCTTGCGTTAACTACGCGTCCGCCGTTGGCAGTGCCCATCAGCGAATAACCAGAAGCGGGAGCAATGCGGTATCGCTCGCCATCTAGGCCAGCATCACCACTTTTAACGTAAATATCAGGAATCGCAGAAATAGCGGTGGAATCATAATACCCAAAAAGATCCTGCCTGACACCAGAGTTAAACGGGAGCGAGGTTGAGTCCACTAAAAAATTTACTCCATAATAATTGAAGGAATATCCTGGCAAAGCACTGCAGTTTAAGGTTTCTGTAAGACCGCTAAGGAATGCCCTCTTTACGGATCTCAATTGCTGAACCTTCTTTGATGCCTTCACATAATGGTATTGCAAATTAAAATTCTTGGCCATAGACTGGTATGTATTGTCGGTTATACTAACCGAACTCAGGAGATTGCCTGTCCAGATGAAAGTAGCCTTTTCATTTCCCCCTGATATGGTTTGTAATAATTGAGAGACCGTACTAAAATTATCGGTGTAGAGCGTGTCCACTTTGGAGGTGGTAGCGTTTACCGCTTGCTTGGGATCTCCATTGACGGCAGTGAAGGCATCACCATAGGTAAAAGTAATAGAGGCTCCGTTTGGTGACGTAATATTGGTAAGGTACCAAGAGCTGTAGTAGATTATTGGTTGCTGGTAAAGACTATAGAGGCGGGTAAAAAGATTTGGCGTATTTCCAGTCGTGGTGCGGGTGGTCATGTCACCGCCAATGAAAGTATACTTGAAGCCTTTATTATTAGTAATCACGATCTGGCTGATGAGGCTGTCAATATTCCTGCGGCTAACCTGGACATTGATATCCTGGTAGGGAATCGTTCGCACGACTTTATTTTGATCAAAAATAAATTGGCCACTTAAGCCAGGTGCCTGAAATGAAAAAACATCTGGTTGTGTATCGGAGTAAGTAAAATTGCTCATCGCATTCCAGTCGGCCACTTCCCCGGCCGAGCAGATCGAATAATTGGTTGCGGCAGGTACAAATGAATTTACATTACGGGCAATGCTTCCGTGTAACCAACCTTTGTATAGGCTGCTAGGCACCGCCCCGATAAAATCATCGGGCAAGCTTTTTATTTCCCGGTAAACACCCCCGCCAGCCACCAGCGACCAGCCCATCCCTGCTGAACTTTCGAGGTCGTTTACCTTAGGGCCTCCATAGTAGCTCAACGATATGCTGGCGGAAAGATCACCGGAGTTGACGGTCCAGATCGGTAGGTTCACGCTAGGCTTTCCCGTAAGGGGATCGGCCGTGATGCTTTGTGCTGTTGCCTCCTTTAGCGAGCAATAAGAGAAAAGAACAAAAAGAATCCATAGTTGGTAACGCATAGGTGAAACTTTAATGGTTGACAATATTTAAGGTTTTTATTATTTGGGAATTACTCCTTCATTTTTATTTCCAAATTTTTCAGACGTTGATCTTGGACATTTAATTTTTTGTCTTGCTCAATTACATACAGCGTCAGCTCCTCAATCTTTTTTAAAAGCAACAAATTCATCTCACCTAATTGCACACCGTTCTTCTCCATCTCTTTGGCAGTAGGTACTTCAGGCAGGTGTTTGTTTTGATCGATGTAGTTTTTGATGGAATCGAGCGAGGCGAGTGGGTAGTCTTTTTTGAAAACATAGTCGGGGCCAGGAACGGTGACCGATACTTTTACTTCTTGGGCATGTACCTGGCCGCTAACAGCAAGCATAGCATCCGGGGCGGAAGTGCCAATACCAACGTATCCATTACTTAGAATTGACATCGCTTCGGTTAGGGAACCTGAATTGTAAGTTCTAAATCGGAAATTTGTTGAGCCTGAGTTATCGGGTCTTCTCGCTTGAATGTAACTCCAATTGGTTCCAGCATATGGAGCGAAGTAAATATGACCTGGCAAAAAACCGCTCTGTGTGGTCCCATTAAATGGGTCGTTTACTAGATATACGTCGCCAGGGCCAGCGACATCGAACTGTCCCCGGGGAGTGGTCGTACCTACTCCTACGTTGCCATTAACATATAAATTTGTTGTTCTGCCTGCGCCAATTTGAATGTAGGGCTGGGTTGAAGCATTCCAAACCTGAAATAATGAACTGTTATCCTGATGGTAGATATTCCAATTATTTGTAGACGTAAAGCCGCTTTGTGGTCTTAAATTAAACCAGGGATCGGTATACATCCCTGTCGTGTTGGGGGCATAAAACTGCCCCGTATAAGTTTGCCCAAACAGAAAACTTACAAAACAAAAATTTGCAAAGGCAAATATTATCCCTTTCATTTCTTAGAATTAATAGTTTGTCTTAATTGTTCAATTTGCTTTTGTTGATCAATCACATAAAGAGTCAACTCCTCAATCTTTTTTAAAAGCAGCATATTCATCTCACCTAACTGCACACCGTTCTTTTCCATTTCTTTGGCAGAAGGTACTTCAGGCAGGTGTTTGTTTTGATCGATATAGTTTTTGATGGAATCCAGGGAAGTGAGCTGGTAGTCTTTATTAAAAACATAGTCTGGAGCTACCGCTCCATTCAAATCTACTTTTACTTCTTGCGCATGGATTTGGCCTTTGACAGAGAGCTTGGCATCGGGGGAAGCGGTGCCTATACCAACATTACCTCCATTGAGCGTTAATGTTGAAAGAGATCCTTCTCCATTGACAGGATCTCCAGGTTGCCATAGGTAAAAATCAATTGCATTCCCTAAAATACCACCTGAGTTATGACGCGACTTAATAGCATGTGTGTAGCCACCGGAACCGCCTCCATAAGAAAATTGTATTTGAGTATTACCCCAATAATTGTCCGTGTTGCCAGCCCAAGTTTTCAATGCTACATTTTGACCTGATCCGCCTCCAGACTGATTTACTTCCAGCTTTGCAGTAGGCGAAGTTGTATTAATTCCCACATTTCCTCCGCCCAGAACCAACTCGGAGCCATAAACCTGTAGCGGTAAAAACGTACCAGTCGTACGGTTATAAGCTTGAATTCCTACACCTTGCTGAAATTGCACTCCGGTTGGGTCTATTTCCAAACCTGCAGCTCCATTATTGGAAATCACGGCTTTGTATGAAGGCGATGTTGTGCCAATACCCATCTTTCCTTCCTCCACAACAAAATCCCGCCCACGGAATAAATACTGACCAGCGTCAGAAGGCTCTCCCCAGTAAACAAGCTTCCCGTTTTCATAATTATAAACAACCGATATCGCAGAGTTATAACTCAAATGAGGAACTCTTATGTATCCATTAGTCGATTGCAACTTTAACTGAGCAGATGATATATTAGTAAAATCTCCAGAACCTCCTGTATAACCTCCACTGGAAAATATTGGAAAAGTGTTCGTTTGACCCACCGATAGAAAAGCAACAAAAATCAAAGTACTCGTTAATACATTTTTCATGAAATTACTGTTTGGTGTTTTGATTTCCTTTAAGTTCACTTACCTCCCTCTTAAGTTCAATCACATAAAGCGTCAGTTCCTCAATCTTTTTTAGCAGCAGCATGTTCATCTCACCTAATTGCACTCCATTCTTTTCCATGGCTGCGGCAGAAGGCACTTCCGGCAGGTGTTTGTTTTGATCGATGTAGTTTTTGATGGAATCAAGTGAAGTGAGCTGGTAGTCTTTTTCAAAGACATAATCTGGACCTTGAATATTGGTATCAACTAATACCTCTTTAGCGTGAACAGTTCCGTTGACGGTTAGTGGCTTGTCTGGAGATGTGGTGCCGATGCCTACGTTACCGTTCACTATTGTCATCCTTGCATAGTTCTCAAGATTTGCATTGCTGATGGTATAACTTGAGCCACCTGTGCTTTGTCCAGAGTAAAACTTAATTGCCCCTACGTTTCCTCCTGAATAATCCATTTTTATTGCAGCGAAATAATTGGATCCTCCATCAGTGATGACTTTATAGCTTCCATTGGCTTGATCAGCAATTCCACCACCCAGAAACAAGTTTGTATAGTTGTTATTTGGATTTCTGTTAGAGGAGAGTGACCCGAAAGAGGTTAAAGAAATGTTGCCATTAACCGCAAGTTGGGCATCTGGTGAAGAGGTTCCTATGCCAACATTGCCATTGACATCAAGAGTCATCAAGTCTGTTTGTCCGGATGTCGAATTATGAGGGAAGTATGAAAATTTCATTGCATCCCTGCCGGTCAAAGCATTAAACCCCAAACTTAAAAAGCCGTCATTTGTGCCACTGAAACCGAAACGTATTGATCCACCATTAATATCACCTGATTTAAAAACATTCAGTCCGCTCAATGGTGTATTTGTACCAATTCCTACGTTGCCATTATTATCAATTCGAAATCCGGAAGGATCGCCTCCTCGATGAGGAGCAATAACAAATCCATTAGTCACGGTGTTAACCCCACCATCTGTACCAAAAATAATTCCCGCGTCTCCTGATTGTGTGATTCCATTGTAGCCAGCCCCAACCATAGAAGGAGAAAAAATACTTAACCAATCACCATTACTATGATGAAGCTGTATTCCATCCAAATTGTTGGACGTTGATAGCGTCAATTTATAATTTGGAGAAGACGTTCCTATCCCTACATTTCCTCCGCTATAATATATATTTCCGCCGTTTGGCTGCCATTGAGCCCTGACGTAAGAGCTCGAAAGAACTAAGAAGAGAATGGTAATAAATTTCATAATTTATTTCTTTAATTGATTAATTTCGGTTTGTATACTTTTCATTTGAGCTTTCGAATTTTCATTGTCTTTCTTCAACTCAATCACATACAACGTCAGTTCCTCAATCTTTTTTAGCAGCAGCATATTCATCTCACCTAGTTGCATACCATTCTTTTCCATTTCTTTTGCAGAAGGAACTTCCGGCAAGTGTTTGTTTTGATCGATATAGTTTTTAATAGAATCGAGGGAAGTGAGTTGGTAGTCTTTATTAAAAACATAGTCTGGAGCTACAGCTCCATTCAAATCGACTTTCACTTCCTGCGCATGAATCTGGCCTTTGACCGCAAGTTTGGCATCAGGTGATGGAGTGCCGATGCCTACGTTGCCTTTTACTATTAGATCATTCTTTCCAGGATTTGCATAACTGTAGCTGTCAGATACCAAAACACCACCCGCCATTAGGCCTGATGCAGATTCGCTGTGAGAGGAATTGATTAGAAGTAAATATCTGTTCAACTCGGAACTACCAGTACCGGTATATAAAACTGGGCTTGTTCCAGCTTCCAAGACTAAATTTCCCCTCACATCTAGCCTTTGATCTGGGGAGGAGGTGCCTATACCAAGGTTTCCACCTCCATAGGCCACTAGCACATTTGTCGGTAAATCATAACCCAGGAAAAGTTGACCAGTACCAATTGCATCAATGACAGCGCCTCCAGTACCTTGCCAAAGACTTAAATAATTTGACGTGTTGCCATTTAAGTATGTCCGGAATGCTGTTCTTCCGTTCGAACTATTAATGTGAAGTTGGGCGACTGGTGAAGTGGTACCAATTCCAACGTACCCGCTGTTAAGCAAAGTCATGATAGAGTTACCTGTCGAGCCTCCTAAATTCCAAAAATGAGTTGTTGATGCATTTCCTCTGTAGTTAAAATACAAAGATGTTGCTTCTGACCAAACTTCATTGCCTTCTCCGGCATGAAAATGATTGCCAATTTCAGTGTCTCCAGATGGTAATGGCGGTGTGTTCTGTGCCAAGACGTTGCCCGCAGCTCCAGTTGTGAAAGCAGTAGTTATTAAAACTGAGATGAGTTTCATTTCATTTTACTTTTAAGCATGATTAACTCCCGTCCTTGTAAATCAATTTTTTCGTTCTGGCCGTCAATTTTTCTATTCTGTTCGATCACATACAATGTCAACTCCTCAATTTTCTTCAGCAACAACATATTCATCTCACCGAGTTGCACTCCATTCTTTTCCATGGCTGCGGCAGAAGGCACTTCAGGCAGGTGTTTGTTTTGATCGATATAGTTTTTAATAGAATCGAGGGAAGTGAGCTGGTAGTCTTTATTGAATACATAGTCTGGTGCTACGGATCCGTTCAAATCTACTTTCACTTCTTGCGCATGGATTTGGCCTTTGACCGAGAGCTTGGCATCGGTAGAAGTTGTTCCTATACCAACATTACCACCCCACCTGCTGATAATCACATCCCCATAAGCGGCTCCTGAACTTTTAACACTTTCAATAAATCCATATCCATTACTGTCTGCGCTTGTTCCAGCAATTAGTGAAGTAAATCCCCCTGTTGCGGTGGATGGATTCCCAATCAACATTGTTGTCCCTTGGCCAGCGTTGTAAATATTTAACTTTGCCGAGGGGTTTGCCGTCCCGATGCCTGCATTGCCATTAACATCAAACGTCAATAGATCAACCAACCCAGTGGTGTAATTGTGTGGGGCGTAGGATAATTTAAGAGCATCTCTCCCAGTCAGTGCATTAAACCCTAGACTTAAGAGCCCATCATTTGAACCACTGAACCCAAAACGGATTGAGCCATTATTTGAGTTATTCAAGGAATAAACATGCAAACCGTTTAAAGGAGCTGAAGTCCCAATCCCAACATTTCCACCATTGAAATATGAGTTTCCATTGCTGTTTAAGGATACTCTTGTATTGGCTGAGGCATCATTCAATCCAAAAACAGCATCCGAACTTCCTCCAATGTAACCACTATACTTTCCCCCACCCGAAAAATAGAGATAGGTAGCATTGGTTTTTAATGTACCATACGTGCCACTAGTATATCCAGGCAAATCGCCTGTTAAACCAATCCATCCGTTAGAAAGGTTGTTGTTAATAATATTCCCACCTGATTGAAATGTTCCGGCAATCTGCATATTACCTAAAGTGTTTAGGGCTGCAATTGGAGCAACTCCCGAGGTCCCCCACGTCCAACCTCGTCCATTATTATTATACACGTCCATGTTCATTTTTATGCTGTAATCTGTAACAGGTCCATATTGATATTCAGCACCAGCGCCCATGTGTATTTTATAGGAATCGCTCTGCCAAAATCTTACACCATTTCCGTTTCCAACCGTGACATCATAATATTGTTGCTGGGCAGAACATAGATATGTTGCCATTGTAATCCCAAGAGTGACTAGTATTTTCATAAATTTTTCATCCATAATTTTGAATTGCATTCAGAACTATTGAAATTGAAATCATCATTTCCTTCTTACTGAGTTGTGTTGATTTTCTTTGCCTTCGTTTCCCGTAAAGGCATTCGCCAAATTTGCGAAAAGCTTATTTTTTCGTGGATAGTCTGTGGAATAACAGATCTCTCCACGTTTTAGATTAAGAATTGAATGTAATGACAATGGAAGTGCAGGTTATGGTTTCCCTGGCAAACCTCCACTATTATATTGTACCTCCCCCTGCCAGCTTGCTTCAAAAGTCATGATATAAGAAATTTTTTATCCCTGCATTATGGGGTGATTATTACGCTAGTTATTTTTTATTTAAAACTGCGGATTTTAATTTTGGGATTTTATTATACCGCTCCAAAAACAAATCCGATATCGTATAAATACGATATCGGATTTGATGTAAGGTTTGGATGAAAATGTGAACTTTTAAATAATGCCGTTCCGGAGGACAAAATGGATCAATTCGGCGGTGTTGTTCACGTTGGCCTTACTGATCATGGCCGCTCTATAGGTCTCAACCGTGCGAGAGCTCAGGTCAAGGAGCTCTCCAATTTGGCTGTTCGTTTTGCCTTTCGAAAGGTGAACAATGATCTCCATTTCCCGCGGGGTGAACCCAGGTTTCAAGGTGCTTTGCCGGCTTATTATCTTGATCAGCTGCTGATCAAATTTGGCATCCAGCCAATAATGTCCTTCCAATATCGAATCGATCGCCTTTTCGATCTCAGTTTCATCAGCTCCTTTTGTCAGATAGCCTCGCGCACCGACCTTAAAGAAATAAGCAATGGCAGGCGTTTCGTCGATGAGGGAAAGCACAAGGATCTTTGATCCAGGACATACCCGCATGATCTTTTTGGCCGCATCGTAACCGTTCATTTCCGGCATGCTAATATCGAGGAGGATAATGTCCACTGGTTTATCCTTAACGATTTCTACGGCTTCTTTTCCATTATCAGCCAACAAGAATGTGGCTTCCCTATATTTCGTTGTCTTAAAAAACCGTTCGAGCCCTTTTCTTACCACCGGGTGGTCGTCAACAATTAGTATCGTCATGATAGATGAAAAAAGAAAAATTAGTTAGGGGTAAAAGTAGCAATTGTTTCCATTGTGGATAACTAAAATATTACATCTCGTCAGGAGCAATATTGCTCATTGCATTCAACTTAGTATTACTTTTTAAGGGTGATGAAATTCCTTGTTATTAAATTAGTGTTTTGGAAATAACGTCTGGCTTGACCACCCATTTTGAACGACATTGATCCTTTGAAAACTATTGCATACACTATTCTCCTTATTGCCTTTGCCGGATTGGGGGCAAACGCACAGGACTCCTTGGCCAGAGTCGTCCAAAAAAAGGATAGCGCTATAAAGTTCAGCGACCACAAAGTGGATTCTGTCCATAAACAATTTGTCCACCAGACCGACAACCTGCAAAAGGCTTATGCTGCCCCAATGAAGGAGTTGCATACGGCAATAGGAAGACTGAACCACAAGAAGGATAGCCTGAATCGACTTCACCTTCCCACCAATTCGCTCACCCACAAAATCGACAGCCTCGAGAAAGCGCAGGCTAGGAAACTCAATGAGCTCAATGGAAAGATCCAAAAAGTGAAACAAGAAACACTGTCGGGGATTTCTTCGCTCCATCTTCCGCCGCAAGCCCAAACTGAAATCAATGCGTTGACAAAAAACATCAAGAACTTCTCTGTGCCCAGCAATTTTTTTCAATTGCCAGGCATGAGCCTTAAGATACCGGGCATTGCAAATACCTCCATGTTGTCCCTACCTACAAACCTTAGCATCCCCAATGCAAATATCCCCTCTCTGCAAAGGCTTAGTTTTAACCAGTTGCCTGCGCTTTCAAAGCTTCAAGGTTCATTGGGAGTTGTAAAACAACTGCAATCGACCTCGAACCTGGAATCCATTGAAAAAACCATCACCTCTCAACTTGCACAAACGGCAGAAGCAAAATCACTGTTACAGCAAACCTCTCAGGTAACGATGGTGGAGAAAAAATTATCCAGTCTCAAAAATTCAAAGAACCCTGATTCCCTTGCCCGTCAAGAACTTAAACCCGCGCTAAACCACTTTATTGGAAAGGATAAAGAACTACAATCCGCCATGAGTCAGATTTCAAAATACAAGCAGAAATATACTTCCTTACAAGGCCTTGATAAGATTCCCAAAAGAGTCCCAAATCCGCTAAAGTCCAAACCTTGGACTGAGCGTCTGGTTCCCGGCCTTAATTATTTTATCCAGAGCAAAACGTATGTCATGGTGGATTTTAATCCTTACATCGGCTGGAAGTTCAACCCCAAGCTTACAGCCTCAATCGGCTGGAATGAAAGGATCGGGATTTCAAAAGGTTCTATCCATACAAACATGTATGATCGGGTTTATGGTGTCAGGGGTTCAGTCTCTTATTCGTGGACACATGGTTTCATCTTCCGACTTTCGCCTGAAGCGATGATGGCTTACGTCCCAACGGTCAACTCCACGGACATCAAACAACAGGCTATGGTATATGGATTATTTGGCGGTGTGCGAAGAGACTTTAAGCTCTACAAAAATCTTATTGGTTACTCGGAAGGCGTTTACAATTTCATCCAGAAACCTGGCCGCAATATCTATGGAGATCAGGTGAGTTTCCGGATGGGGATAGAATTGAAATTGAAAAAGAAGGGTAAAAGTAATCTTGCCATGGTAAACCCTTCCACGCTAAGGAGAAGGGCTTTAAAAATGAAAGACACAATCAACATAGTGAGGAAGGAAAAATTTTTCGCGGTGCTAACCGTCAAAGGGGACACGCTGGTTCCGCTCAAATACCAGCGCATCAAAAAGTTTGTTAGCGATGATGGAAAACTTTATTTCATCGTGAAGAAGGATAAGAAGTATGGTGCACTATATTCTTCTGGGAAAGAATTTATTCCCATTTCGCATTTGGAATCTGTTTTGGTTAAGCTGGAAATCATCGACCGTGTAAGGAAACAATTCAATCTTGACCGGATGGTTAAGTGAGGATTCCGAACACGTGGTTATCAAAATGTCGTAGGCGTTGCCGAGCAATTTAGGATCTTCCAAAATCAGAAAAAGAAATATTGCTCGGTACGGGGAGTAGGTAATACTTTTTTTACCAATAGCCGTGGTCAATATGTCCGCACTCATTTTTCATTCGAATTTACGAAGGTTAGGGTGCCTCTGATTGGGATTTTACAGGAACTCAGAACTGCTTTTGATTTTTCACCATTAACTCCCCAGGGTCATTAACAGTATTAATTAACGAATCAACTTCTTCATCAATCATCGACTTAACAAAATCTGCGATTCTTTTTTTTCTCTCAAAATTAACTTTATCAATCAGAGCCATTAAAGCGTCTCGATTCAATTCACGCTGACTTAATGTTTTAGGTTTTATGCTATTATCTGGTGAATAGCTAATGATATCTATTGCATATTGTTTACATAACCTAATAAGCTTTTTGTCTTGAAATGGTACTTTGTACTTACCGCTCTCGTAATGACTGACCATAGTTCTAGTCTTGCCGATTTTCATGGCAAGTGCCTTTTGACTCAGCTTCGATCTTTTCCTAAGTTCTTTGATCAGATCTCCATGGAGAGTGTTGTCATTCATTCAAATTATTTTTTTTGGACTTGAAATATAAAATTAATAATAATCTGCATGTTAAGCAAGTGTATAGCTAGTGTTAAGCTTTTGGCTTAACATGTTAAACTAATAGCTTAACAACCACTTAACAACGGCTATACAAAAACTAAAAAATATTTGAAAACAATTTGTAAATTAAGAAACAATTAATTCATTGCGCTCGAATTCCAAAGACATCTCAATAAAAGAAAGGTCTTTGACTGGGTCTTCCTATCTGCGCCCTGAGCGTTATAGATCCGGTTAAAGGCAAGTCCAAAATGCTTCTGCATTTTAGGCGATCGTGTACTGGTTCTTTTATTGTTAGTCTTATATCTGATAAACTAAATTGTCAATGGAATTCTCAACATACCGCCGAAAGAAATTCTCCGCCAAACTGGCAATTGAACTGCAGGCGTGCTTTCACGATGCACCGATTTCTGAAATCTTCGAGAAAGAACTGACGTTGCTATGCGACGATCCAGATATTTCCTTGCTCAACTTAATCTTCATAGGCAAAGGACGTCGTGTTCTTGCACACGTATACGACCTGCTTTTCCTTCAAGGCTATGACGTCGAGCTAGTTTACGCAGCGATCTGCCAAACACTTTCCGGATTTCAGGACATCAGGAATTTCCGGTTATGGCTTGCACATCCGTTTAGCATGATAGTTTACGCCGAAGCCGAGTTCGCCCGGCAAAATGGCTATGAACCAAAACTAGCTTCTCTTCTAACTCTCACTAAATCGCAAACAATACTATGAAAAAAGCAATCCAAATCTCTGGGTACACTCCAGATAGTAACGTTCAATTAATTAAGGATTCCGAAATCCTCTTCCGCCACCTCTTGTCAAATTTCCGCGACGCCTTTAACCATTTCTGGCCCACGTTCCTCCAATACTACGCTGGATTGTTCACCTCTGTTCATAAACGTATCTACTATGCTAAATCACACGCTTTAATTGACGCCGTCATTGCAGCCCGGGTCGCGGAAATACCCGCAGACCTCATTTTTCAATGCTACAGACGTTTCATTTTGACCGATCTATCCTCTCTGGAAAAGGTACGACTGAATACCCCCGACCCAAAATACTTCTGGAAAATAATCAGAAACTGCAGGCACTTCGGAATCGCCGAGACGGTTGTTCATAAGAATTGCGATCCTCATGCAGATCTTGAAAAAGCTCGATTAGAAACACACTACGAATTATTGCGTCTTGAAGTCAAGACCAAAGCTATCCGATCAACGTCACCCGAATTATCCCACGATGGCTCAGATTCCAGCGCACACATCCAGGTTCAAATGCCATTGGAAAATTCATCAATCAGCCACCAACAAATCGGCGAGACTGATCTTCCTTTGACACTCAAAAGGAGCCCATCTCTCCCTTCGAAAGAATTAACTACGATCGAGCGCAAAAGTAGATTGATCACCACTCAACTTCGGAAGCCAAAGTTATGCGGAGCCAAAAAGAACATTCAATTCAAACCGATGACCTCTCACTAACCAAATTCTTACATTATGGAAACCATCGTTGAAATTCCGGCTCTCGAAAAAGACCTGCAAATAACTTCCGCACTTGGCGAAAAAAATCCTGTCAAAGGCACCAATTCATCCCGCGCCTACAATAAAGGCTGGCAGCGCTACCTGCCCTTATACGATAGGGATGATGTCTCTTTTTCCGAGCGAGTCCGGCTTTCAAAAATTCACTCCTTGATTGACGCCACGCTCGAATCCAACGAAGCCAGGTGGGACCTGAAATGGATCCTGCTTGAATATTGCCTAGTGAGCGTTAACCATACCAGGGGTGGAGAGATTAAAAAATGTCCCTTCATAAAGCAACGGGTTTTTTGTCGGGGCCTCCTTGCGCACTTAAGCCTTTCATTGGCCCTCCTGAAGGCAAGGCATTTAGTTTCTAATGATTGCTATTTAATCCTAACTGACTTGCGAAAATTTCGCGCTTCTATAACCATAACTAAACCAAAATGCCTATGAGCAAACAACCAGAATTATTCTACGGCCCTTGGCACACGATGAAATACACGCCAATCCAGCGGCTCCATGACCATTTCTTCGCACTTTACCTTTCGGTCGGCCTGCTTGCACGCCGGTTCGGAATTAACCTCAAGACCCTGCGCAACGGGATCTCCCGTTTCAACCAGGGCAAAAGCAGACACTATCATTTTATCAAGGACCGTGAGGCAATCAATGTCAATTACGAATCCCTTCCCGCCAGTGTTAGGGCGAAAACAAAACTTCCAGCTGACCCTCGAAAAGCCTACGAAGTTTTGAAGGGGGAGTACGAGATGCAGGAAGACGTCAACACCGAGACCGAAATCCTTCACCTCAAGGCAAATTTTGAGGACGCCTACAATAACCGCTGGCCGCAGTTTCAAAAATATTATGAAAAAAAAATAAAGGACACGGCTCAACAAATCCAGTATTCCAAGTCACACTCTCTAATCGTAGCCGTCCTTGCAGCCTACAAAGAGAAATGGCCGACCCAAATAATTTTTTCACTATACGAAAAGATTGTTCGCGGCGAACTCGATGCCCTACAGGAAATGGCTTTCTCCACGGTGAGCCCTGTGTATTTCTGGCGTGTCATGCGCGCGTGCCGCAAATTTGGCATCGCACAAACGTTGGTGCACGGCACTCGTGGTGTGCCAAGGGAATATAAGGTTAAGATGACCGGTGTTATCAAAGCGTTCATCCGTCTTGAACTGCGCAAGCCGCAGCGCCTCTTGATCGCGGAAATCATCGCCAATGTGTTTAAAAAATACAACGTGGAACTTTCGCCATCTTCCATAAAATCTTTCAAAGCAAAAAATGAGAACCGAAATATCCTCGAGTACGATTCTGACGGAAACATCTGGAGCCGTCAAAACGGGATGCCGAAGATCACACGATTTCTTGCTGAAGGGCCAGGGGAGATTTACCAGGGCGACTACTACAAGCTCCAGTTCGTTTGCCGCAAGGCCACTGGCATTGTGGTGCGGTTATGGGCTTTCGTAGTGCTGGATTGCTTCTCCAAGCGCGTGGTAGGTTGGGCCCTGGCCGAAGAAATGTCAGCAACACTCGCCAAGGACGCTTTCAAAATGGCCTTTAAAAATCATTGCTTTTTGCCTGAAGAGATTGTGGTTGATAACGATAAATATTTCGACCGCCCGGTCTTCAAACGCTTTTTCAGAAGGCTCAATAACATGGGGGTGATCACCACAAAAGCCTATCCCAACGTCCCTACGTGGAAAGCAGAAATAGAATCTTTCTTTGCTGTATTTCAAAAGCTGCATTCCTCGAAACCGTGGTATATCGGCGAAGGAGTTAAGAGCAAAAACAAAGCGGGCAATCCGAACGAGGAATATGTGAAATCCTGGATCAAAAAAGATTCTCAGATGCTATCAATACCAGAGCAGATCAAAGAATTTGGAAAGATGATCGAAGAGTATAACCTGATGACTAATGCGCGCAAAAAAAAAGTGTCGCCTTCGGAAACCTTTCGCATGTATAAATCCAAACGCACCATCAAATGGGAGCATTGGATGGAGTCGCTCTTGTTCTGGAAGTCCGAGCCGACAAAACGGATCAAGAAGGACGGACGCATTGATCTTCAGATCAACAAAGTGGAGTACTGTTATCAGGTAACCAAAGACGAAATGCTGTGGAAATATAAAAACTCGGACGTGCGCATGTGCTATGACGCTACAGACATGTCACGCATCCACATCTTCGAACGCAAGACACTCAAGTTCATCGGGGAGATCTTCCCGCGCATGGTGATGACGCGCGACAACAAAGAAGAGGTGTCCAAAAAACAAAAGGCCATTCTTAACGATGCGCACAAATACGCGAGAGACCTTCGAAAGGCGGACGAGGATTTAGTGAACGGCAAGAAGGGTCGCAGACCCGTCAAACGCGAAACGCGCGAAGACAAGTTGATCCGCCGCCGCATGAAGCAGGCGAAACGGGAAAAGGAAGTGGCAGCCGTTAAAGTGCATTCTTAAAATCATTTACAACCATTAAACTCTTTTTTATGAAAAACATTCATGAGGAATTTTCATCGATCGATTTGTTGAACTTTCTCTACTCCAAACTGGGCTTCATCTTTCACGCCCAGAATTATATCATCACTATCCTGGAGGAAGCACTACGACGCTCCAGGATGGTGGGGATCCTTGGTCGGGAAGGGATGGGAAAATCGTCAGCCATAGCCAAGTTTATCAATACCCATAAAAATGTTTACTATCTGCGTATTGGCACGACCTACCGCATTTCTGATTTTTTTAACGAGATGCTTTTTCAGGTCACAGGCGTGTATCCAAAGAACCATGAGCCGCTGTTCACGAAAATGAAAATGCTAAGTCATGAACTCACCAAAGACAATTCCAAAAAACTAATTATTATCGACGATGCGGGGCGTTTGAGTCCAAGAGCACTGAGCGTGTTTTTCGAATTGCGCGACAATACGATCCAGTGCACAGGTTTTGTTTTTATTGGGTTAGACTATTTCCATACGAACCTTCTTCGCGCGCGCAAATTGAATGTCCCCGGAATTGCAGAATTTCTACGGAGGGTGTCTAATTTTTATGAGGTGCCGTCACTGCTGGAGAACGAAATCTCCGCTTACGGCATAGAGCATAAATTGGATGAGGATCAAACCCTTGAACTAAGGGAGTCTGGTTGTAAGACGATCGCCGAACTTGAAAATACGGTGCAAGCTATCCTGGAAGACGCTGATGATGCCGCCAAAGAAGGGCGTGCACCGAGAAAAGTAAATGCTGCTGGTAAGAAGGTTGCCACTACAAAAGCAGAAGCTAAGAAACTTTCACGGGCCGAAGCGAACGAGAAAGACTTTGAGGATGATGAGGCTGAAAGGGAGGATGATGAGGAGGACGAAGCGGTAGAGAAGCAGAAAAAAGAAGCAGCTAAAAAGGCCAGAGAAGCCAAGAAGGCCCGTGCCAAGATCATTGCCAAAGCCAAAAAGGAAACCGCTACCAAACATGCCGCAACTGCTTGAAATAGTTTTTCTCTATTGCCTTGCGGGCATAGACCAGCGTGCTTTCCATCGACGTATGACGGAGTGTTCGCTGGATAAACTCCAGCGGCACGCCTTCATCGTAGAGGAGCTGACCGCAGGTGTGGCGAAGGCTGTGAGGCGAATAGATCTGATGGTTCAAGCTTTGATCGAACTTCAAGCGAAGTTTTTTATAAAGCACCATAACAGTTTGATGAAGTGTTTTGTAAGAGAGGTTGGCGAACAGTTTTCCTTTCTTGATTTTGCTGTCCTTCAGGTACGCCTTAAGAAGCCTGGCAACAACTTTGAAGAGGACAATGATCTCTTTTTGCCGCTGACTTTTTCCTTTGCCCCAGATGGCGATAGTGGATTTTTTAAAATCAACATCCGCTACTGTAAGCCGCTCAACTTCTATCGGACGCAGGCCATTGTACGCCATCAGGGCGATGATCGCTTTCTCTTCAGGTGTACTGCAAAGGCTAATGAGTTTATCACGTTGCTTTTTAGAAAGACTCTCTTTGTAGTAGAGCCTGCGCGAGCCTGTTTTGGTTTTGATCGTGGCCACATCGCGAAGCGACTTGGCGCTCACGCCGGCAAAGGCGGCTTTGATCTTCCGCTCCTGGAGCGAGAGTTCTTCATCGGGGGTGGAGACATAGGCAAGCGCCCATTTGGCAAAGGCTTTGAGTACGGAGCCGTACAGGGCAGAGGTAAATTCCGATCGCCCCTTGGCAAAGATGAATCGCTGGGCCGTGAGTTTTTCAAAGTGCCTTATTTCACGGATTGAATTAAAGTAGCTATTTAAAATGGTGGCATATGTTGACAGTGTTTTTGGGGATTTCAAACGGTCGGTTGACATGGCCATGAAGAGTTTCACATATGCATTGGAGATCGGCAGGCGCGACTCGCGGCTGTCCTTCCTCAAATCGTTCTCGGTGGAAGTGATCCTTTTCTCTTCCAGGAATTTTCTAAAGCGGTTCAAGATCGAGCGGCCGGTGATGCTTTTTTTAGCGGCGAAGCTGTCGAGTTGCGACAAGAGCGATCCCTTGGCTTTAAAGCGCCTCAGGAACGATTTGGCGTGGTCGCGGTAGGTGCCGATGGAGCCGTAGTTGGAAAGGAGCCACTGCTCGTAGTCGGAGAGGATTTCCGAGGCGGGGCGAACCTGAGCAGGTAGTTTGCTTAATTTTTTTGGGAGGTGACGGGGCATACCGAAAACGCGGTCAACAGTTTATGAGAACTTATAAAGTATTCTTTAATATGCCATAAATATAAAAGAGAAAAGTTCATGAGTCAACACAACTTGTTGAACTTCATCATGTAGGCATTTCTTACTTAAACCGAAAAACAATGAAAAAAACCGATAAGGAAAATGAACTCGAAATGGTCAAGGCCATCCATGCCAAGAATCCCTCAGGTGCCCTGGCCATTGACCTTGAGTTCTATGAACACCAGAAAGGGGATGATTTCACCGTATTAATGGGGGACATCTGCGCAGGCCGAATTTCAACAAACAGCGCGATGGAAGGCACGCTCCAAGTCGTTAGCACTATCGCTGAGCTGGCTGCAAAGGACTTTTTAAATGTTCAAAATTGCTTTGGATTTCTCCGGGCGAAATATCCCCATGCCTTGATCACCTTTTCTGATTTCACGATAGGCGTAGAAAATCTGACACCCGATGAAATCAAGGATTGCCTGGCCCAAGCGAACTTAAAATTCACCTACTACGAAAATCCTGAACATGCCCACTGATAAAATTCGTCGCAATGTTGACCTCTCACGTAAGGCCGTCATCGTGTTGCAGTGGTACGCCGTGGCGACTGGATACGGTACCGTCAAGCCGTACATGGAGAAACACCTGGAGGCGCATGCCATGCGAATCCTATCTAAAAATCCGGCACTCAAAAAGATGCTCGCTAAACCCAAGCGCAAATGACATTGGATAAAACGTATGCGAACAGGCCATGGCCACAAGCGCTTAATAACATACTCGAGGGACATATTGCAGATCTAAACCCCTTGCTCGTTGTGCGGGGAGATGATCCTCCGAAAGTGTCAGCACTAAGAGATTATTACCAATCACGAAAAGATGTACTCTCCATGCGACTGGGCTATGTGAACAGCATGCCTTTCATCGGCATGGAACTGTTGACTCACCTGGATCCCGTTTTTGCCGAACAGAAACTCAAGCCCAAGGGTATGCCCCATGAGACGATTATCCTTCGCCTGCGGGAACTGGTGTGGAACCTGCCGTACAATCCAATCATCGTGCTGGACAATTGCCAGCACCTGCATTTCGATTTGCTCTTTAGGGTTCTTCGCATGATCAATGAACTAGAAGGCAAAGCACTGTTTGTATTCCTCTTGCCTGAATACTATGCCGAGCAGTGGGACCAGTCCTCCAACCCACGGCTAAAGTTTTTCTTAAAATTTGTTCACCACCACTATGCGCTTGAAGAATAACCAGGGGCCATTGAGCCTGAGCGAGTATCTGGATGAGAATTTTATTGTTCCATCGGGGAAGACACTGGTCTGGTGGGCGCAGAAGCTCGGCCTAAACAAAACTTTTTTCCATACGATGATCCGCGCTCCCAAAGGACCAATATCAGTTCCCATCATTATGCTTTTCGCTAAAGAGACAGGTGTTGATGCCCGTAATTTCATTCGCCTTCAAAATGAATTTTTATTATACCACTACCTGGAAGAAAACGGGGGAGCTGCGCCGCTGGAAAAAATCCGGTCCAGGATTACGCCCGAAGATAGCCTGGTCAAAGGAGTACTCCTGAATAAATTCTTGCGGCCCATGAACATCGAGCAAAAGCAACTCATCACGCAAATGAAAGTAAACAAGCACGACTATACCAACTTCTTCAATCTCCGGCATGCCTACTTGAATTATGATATCCCGGGACGACTGGGTGAAGCGCTTGGCACGGGGGCAAAATTCTGGCTCGACCTGCAGACCAAAGATGACCTGGATTTTTATGTAAAAAATAATCCCGCTGCTGCCAAGTATTTGGTATTTGAACCTTCGCACCATTTTGTTCCTACAGAGTCCAATTCCACTACCCCCGAATCACCTGGCTCAGTTGCGGAAACTCAATTCCTAAAGCCATCGAAAATTGCGCTCCATCATTGGGCTGACTTTTTCTGCATGAGCTATGAAACTTTTCAGCGGGCACTGGAAGGAAGGAATTTGATGGATTTTCGCCTGATCAGTTTGCTCGTAAAAGCCTTTGACTTGCCCGCCAGCCACTGGATCAATCTTCAGAATGAGTATTTGGCCCACAAGTTTTTGACAGAAGATTCTTTACGGTTACAGATCAACAGAATTGTCCCAAAAATAAACCCAAGTAAAAGAACACGTCTGGGCAGCATCTTGTGTGAAGAGCATCTCAGGCCGCTGGGCATAACCGTCACCGAGTTTGGTAAGTATATCGGCGGAACGAAAAACCAAGGGCTTCACCTTGCCACTGGTCACGACCGGATAGGGGTGGAGTGGGCGGTAAAATTTTCGCAAAGCCTCGGCACCACGCCCATGTACTGGCTGGATCTTCAAATGGAAGAAGATCTCTCAATTACCAGGCTGGAGATTCCGCACAAAGTGACCACTCTTTTCCGTTGCAAATTGACCACCTGAT
>JADEYI010000871.1_pt1 | contig 30888 bp, 31 predicted proteins | sample 8542331 | NCBI WGS metagenome assembly JADEYI01 (sample SAMN16510988, study PRJNA670497) | mine drainage metagenome | isolation source: biofilm near Copperflume 1 | place: Germany: Marsberg coppermine Kilianstollen | collected 2018-02 | reverse complement strand
CAAAAATAAATTGAAATTTCTCGTTTATCCCCAAAAAGCTGCAATGTGGGTTAAAGGAGCATCAGCACAAAACTGTTTTCACTTCAAAGTACAACTTAATATCTCTTGACTACAAACTCAACCGATGGTGTGTCCACCGATTCACATCGTCTTCGTAGTGAGTGATTAGCACCAGGGTTGCGCTGTCTTCGAGAAACGATAGCAAATAGTTCGTTACGCTTTTTTTTTGCTGAGGATCAAGGAATTGAAAAGGTTCATCAAGCAGCAAGAGTTCTTTGGGAGCGAGGAACAGGGCGAGCAACAAGACCAGTTGCAGTTGTCCATTGGAGAGCTGTTGTAATCGTTTGGGCAGGAGTGCTTCGGCCTGAAACAGTGCGATCAATTGATTTAATCTTTCATTTGGTGCTTTCACTTTTTTCAGGTACTCGCGTGCAGTGAATTGCGCTGTAACATGATCTAAAAAATGAAGTTGCTCGGGCCCCAGATAACTGATCCGCTTCTTGATGTCCCAGATCGATTCACCGGAGCCCCTGCGCTTGCCAAAGAGAAATACTTTTTCACTGTAGGCCATCGGGTGATCGGCATAGATCATACTGAACAGAGTAGTCTTGCCGGATCCATTCGGCCCGGTGAGCGCCCATCGTTCACCTTGCACTATTTTCCAATTTAGTTTGTCGATGATTACCTTGTCGCCATATTGAATAGTTAGGTTGCGCATCTCAACAACGGGTGGTGTTTCGTTCTTGGCCTGAGCCGTCAGGTTTTCGCTTTTAATGTCGGCAGGTAAATTTGGTCGCGAACAAATGGCCATGGAAATTCCTGCTTCGCCCAGCAACATCCTTTGGGTAATCGTGCGCGGCAGGTAATCATGTTTATGATCGGCAATGATCAGTTGGATGGGATAAACGGTGGTGAGGTGATCGAGAAATTCGCTTAACGCCATCCGGCTTTTGGCATCGAGACCTTCGAAGGGGTAATCGAGCAATAAAATTTTAGGAATGGTGTTAAGTAGCTGTTTGAGGATGATGATCTTTTTCACTTGCCCATTGGAGAGACGGGTAATGTCCAAATCTAAAAGGTTTTGCAGCTGAAAGGAATCTGGAAGTTGAAGTTGCACGAGATTTTGAAGTCGTGTGCCGAGGTAGCCGCGAACCGTAACAGGCGAGGGGCTCTCTTCAATGGAATAATAACGTTGCTGATAAAATGATTCAGGAACGTTGATCAATTCATGCAGTGCCTGTGCGGGCACGAAGTGAATATACTTTTTTCGTAGTGCATACTTTTCATCCCATTCGAGGGTGTCATCAATGAAATTATAGTGCACAACACCTTTGTGTGGCTGAATTTTCCCGGCAAGGAGATTGAGGAGTGTGGTTTTGCCGGCTCCATTTTTCCCATCTATCAAGTAACTGATTTCTGACTCAAAGCGAACGTTGAGCTGGTGAAAAATTGGTTGGCCACGTAACTTGACCGTAACATCGTGAAGTTGAATCATGCCTGGATAAATGAACGCAAGGTAAGAGGGGTTGGGCAAATGGGGTAACACTTGCATGCTATAATTTTACTAAAACACATTTGCTTTGTTCAATTTTTTAGGGAGTTGCACAAGAAAATTCCGCAAAGACCACTTGATGAGAAATTTCTCAATTGTGCGAGACACAGTCTGGAAAACAGTTTCAGTTCAATTTTCATTGGAATTCGATCCGCATTGATCAAGTCCCACTAAAAAATATTTTGCCATGGGTTATACAGGTTTTAATTGCTATCGGCTTGCGAACTAAGGATTCTTGATAATATTGTGGTATGATAATTCTCTCAGATGTTGATATCGTCTCCCTTCTTTCCATTGAAGAGACCATCGATGCGGCTGAAGCTGCGATGGTGGCATACGAAAAAAATGAAACCATCGTTCCTGCACGGATGCATATTAACATGGGCGCAAATACCTCTTTGTGCATGCCTGCTTTCGAAAAAGAATTTTTTGGAACAAAGTTAGTTTCTGTCTTTCCCGGAAACAGGGATAAAGGGTTGCCGGTAACGAATGGCGCGATGCTCTTAAACGATGCCAACACAGGTTTACCCCTGGCGTTGATGAACGCGTCAAAACTTACAGCCCTGCGCACGGGCGCACTAGGTGCCATCAGTGTGAAATACCTTTCGCCAAAAATGGCTACGAACCTTGGTCTGATCGGATGCGGAGTGCAAGGTCTCCATCAGGCGATTTTTATTTGTGCAATCCATAAAATTTCAAAAGTATTTTACTTGCACCGATCCGATCACAGTGCCAAGCAATTTATTTCCGCTTTAAAACACTATCATCCTCATCAAGAAATAGAAGCTTGTTATTCCACCAAAGATCTGCTCAGTAAGGCAAACATTGTTGTAGCTGCAACCACTTCACCCACACCTGTTTTACCGGATGAGCCGGAATTGCTCGGGGGAAAACATTTTATCGGCATCGGATCGTATAAACCCTCCATGCAGGAACTACCTGATTCGGTTTTCCGCTTAGCCGGAAGTCTTGTCATTGATTCTGAATTTGCCCGTCACGAAACAGGGGATATTATCAACCCACTTAAAAAAGGGATTCTAAAAGAAGAAAATGTTTTCTCAATGGGCAAAGTGATTTTAGGAGAACGAAAAGTTGACCCAAATGAGACCACCGTCTTCAAGTCAGCGGGGATGGCTCTTTTTGATCTATTCGTTGCCCAGGCCATTTACAAAAAGGCGCTAAAAGAACACAAGGGAAACATTGCGCATTTGTAACTCTTGAAAAATGCTTTCCCAATTTGGCACTCCATAAAATGTATTAACCATTATAGCTGTTTGCTTTCGCCCTCTTATTGATTCGGTTAGGTTTTTGAGATCATCTAGCCTATAATCAAAACCATGAATTACGAATCTATTTTAGTAAAACTCTACCATCTGCTGGTTCATGCCGATGGAACGGCAAACAGTCGTGAACTTTCTGCTGGAAGGCAAATGATTAAAGCGGAAGGGATAAGTAAAGTCGAATTTGACAATCAATTGGCGGCTATGAAAAAGCGAAAACCGGATGTGTTATATTCCGAATGTCTCGAAGCTTTAAAAAAGATAGATCACGAGAAGCAAATACGCTGCCTCGCTTGGGTAAGTCTAATAGCCAATGCGGATGGCTTCATGGACAAAACCGAATGGCAATTCATTTATAAACTCTATCACACTGAATTGAGTCTCCAACTGAAGGACATCATGAAATGCCAAAAAGAGCTGATCAGTCTATAGGAAAAATCCGGCCACCTCTTTCATCCCTCCCAATGCTCATTGAGTCTCAAACCCTTCGTCCTTCGGCTCCCACAGTTCGATTTTGTTTCCTTCGGGATCCATGATCCAGCCAAATTTTCCGTAAGGATGTTCTTCCATTTCCCCAACAATTTCAATGCCCTCCTCTTTTAGCACTTTTAAAAGTTCAACCAGGTTTTCTACCCGATAGTTAAACATAAAAGGCTTTTTACTTGGCTGAAAATAAGTCGAGTCTTCTTTGAAAGGACTCCATGCTGTAAGAGCAGGCACTTTGGCTTCCTTACTATCAATATCTATCCATCGAAAGGAACAACCATACTCATCCACAGGCAGGCCCAAATGTTTGCTATACCATTCTTTGATATTTTGGGGATCTTTCGTTTTAAAAAAGACACCGCCCAATCCTGTAACTCGTTTCATAGCATTCTAATTCTTCGTCAGTTTGTATCTTAAAAATGTGCTGTTAAAAATAAAATTCCCAAAGGAACCGCGATGACCGAGTCTGCTGCCCACTTGCCACTATGTGCTGTTAGCGGTTCATTGTTATTGTCTATCCACTGTGTAATTCAGTTCAGCTACTCCACAAGTAAATTGCCGAGTGGTCAATAGTTTTAATTTTATTTTGTCTTTGATGTCAACAAACAAAGGAATGCCTCGTCCAAGAATAATTGGATTAACAAACAGCCAATAGCCGTCAATTAAGTTCAGTTGATTAAGTGAATGTGTTGCCGTGGGGCTACCAAAAAGCAAGATGTCTTTACTCCCGCTTCCGGCTGCTGCGGGACGGGATTGTTTTATTTCATTTATTGAGTCCGAAATGTTGTCGCTAATAATTTTTGTGTTGGTCAAAGTCGCGTCCTTAAAGCTATCGGGATGCATTGTTTTTGACAAAACAACTTTGTGAACTTTGCTATACCACTTTGAATGTTCGATGTCGTGCTTGGTCGCTGTCGGCTTGTCTGCTGCGGTAGGCCAGTAATTTTCCATCATCTGATACGTTACTCGTCCATATAATGCAGTGTCGCCTTCGCTTATCCGCTTACCGACATGATCAAAAATTTCTTCATCAACTTTTATCCAGTCCATTTCTCCGTTCGGTCCTGCTACAAAACCGTCAAGCGATATGTGCATAAATGAAATTATTTTTCTCATAGTGTTCTTCTTTTATTGTTGAATAGGATTTGTTACTTTCTTTTCCAATGATGCTACAGAATTAATCCACGAAGTGTCTTCCTTGTAGTAATTATTTTTTAAATGAAGGTGGCAAAAATTCTTTCTTTCGACTTTCTTAATAATTGGAAATCAAGTAACCGTAGCTATTGTTTCACTCTTTCACGGAGATCGTAAAAGGAATCATATTTTCTGAAGTAAACTGAAAAGGGAATCCGGACACTGCCAAGTCCCTGAATATTCCTTTCTCCATTAGATACATTTGGTGAATATAGTGCCTGCTTGCCTTTGCTATAGGTAGGCGTATATATTCTCGTAATCATTTGGCTGTTATACGCATTCAGGTTGAAGTAGTTATCTACTTTAAGGCGAAATGACCCGGTGTATTTATTATAGATCAATGACCTTTTGTCTTGTGCACTTTGTGCACTCCAATTCGATTGAGCCGTGCTAGCAATAAACAAACTCATCAAGAGAATAAGCGTTCCTAACTTTTTCATAGCCTTACAATTTAAACTATGGCGAAACATTTTTCAAAACCAATTATCTTCCATTCAGAAAGTCTCAACCCTATAAAAATAGAAAAACAGGCAGTCAAATAAAAATTTATAGCGCTTCACTTTTTAAGGTGATGTTGGAACTACGATGATGCTTGGAGTCTTTAGTTTTAAAGGCATGAAGTTATAAAGCGTTAGGGGATCATTTAAACTAAAATCAGCTCAGTTCGCAGCATCAATTTTCAAATTCTTTCAAAAAAAGAAATTGATAACCTATCAATTTATTCAGCATTTCTTAACATCTTAAAGTCAAAATTCGTCTGATCACAAACCAATCCGTGCCAACATGCAACTCATTATTCAAAACCTCAACCAAGACTTACTCCAACGGAGTGAAAGCACTTATCGATATCAACTTAACGATCAACCAAGGAATGTTTGGTCTGCATGGCTCGAATGGAGCAGGCAAATCTTCACTGATGCGTACCATTGCCACCCTGCAAGAAGCGGATAGTGGCTCCATTCAAATGGTCGAAATTAACGTGCTCACCCAAAAGGAAGAGGTGAGAAAAACGCCAGGCTATCTGCCGCAAGAATTTGGCGTTTACCCAAAAGTAGATGCCATCACCTTGCTGGATCACCTTGCAGTTTTAAAGGATTGATTAAATAAAAAAGAAAGAAAAGAGGTTGTAGAGGCGTTGCTGCATAAAACAAATTTATGGGCAGCACGTGAAAAAAACCTGGGTGGTTATTCGGGTGGAATGAAACAACGGTTCGGGATCGCCCAAGCTTTACTGGCCAGCCCAAAACTAATTATTGTTGATGAACCCACTGCTGGTCTTGATCCGCTGAACGCAACCGTTTTTTAAATCTTCTTTCTAAATTGGGCGAAAATACCATTGTGATTCTTTCCACCCATATTGTTGATGATGTGAAAGAACTTTGCACGGACATGGCGATCATCAATAAAGGAGAGGTGCTGTATAAAGGGAGCCCGATGGATGCCATCGCGGAAATACAAGGTAAAGTTTGGAGCAAACGCATTGCGAAATCGGAGTTGGAAGAGTACCGCAAAAATTTCAATGTCATCTCAGAACGACTGATTGCAGGCGCTCCAGAGATCCATGTTTTTCATGAATCTTCACCAGATGGATTTCAGCCTCTTCCTGCCGATCTGGAAGATGTTTACTTCACCAACATTTTTAAATCGGCAAAGGAAGCCGCTGAAGTAAAATAAAACGGCCCTCGCACTCAATACTTTTATTCACTACTCATTACTTGCATTATGTTTAAAGAAATATTCAAGTTCGAACTAAACTATCGCAAAACCCGGGCGGCTACCTACATCTATTTTGGAATCATATTCCTGATGTGTTTTTTAGCCATCACAACGGATGCGGTAAGGATCGGTGGCGCAGTGGGTCAGGTGAAACAAAACTCACCACTCGTCATTACACACAAATGTCGTTGATCGTTTCTGTGTTCCTCAGTTTGATCGCATCCGCGGTAATGGGTGTAGCCGTGCTTCGTGATTTTGAACACAACACCGAAGCCATATTGTTCAGCACACCCATGAAAAAATTTGATTACCTCATGGGCCGGTTCTGGGGATCATTTGTCATTTTACTTTTCATCGGATCAGCCATTTGGATTGCCTTGATAGTAGGCGACATCATGTGGTGGCGAGATAAAGACAAGCTCATGCCCATTCATCTATGGAATTACGTACAGCCGTTCTTTATTTTCGTAGTACCCAATTTATTTTTTTCAGGTGCCTTACTTTTTATGAGTGGCACCTTGAGTCGAAAATCCATTGTGATTTATACTCAGGGAATTTTATTACTCGTGCTTTATCTCGCCAGTCTTAGTTTGTTGCGCGATCTTGAACAAAAGAACATTGCTTCCCTCATTGACCCTTTCGGCATTCGTTCCTTCAGCTATGCCACCCAATATTGGACACCCTCAGAAAAAAACTCCATGTTGGTGCCCTTGGAAGGCTTCGTACTTTATAATCGGTTGCTATGGATTGGAGTTGGAGTGTTAGCGCTTTGAAATTGAAAATCAGTACGGATGGCGATCAGATTGCCATTGCTCCAGGCTACCTTCAAAATGAATGGAAAGCAGATGGGCGCAATTTCTATTCCTATAAAATGGAAGCACCGATGTGCAATTTTTATTCTATCGTTTCTGCGCGCTATGCGGTAAAACGCGATAAATGGAATGACGTCAACCTGGAAATCTACTATCATCCCGGCCACGAATACAATCTGGATAAAATGATGGAAGGTATGAAAGATGCGCTTACCTACTATTCAAAAAACTTTGCCCCTTACCAATACCGCAGGTTCGCATCATGGAGTTTCCCCGTTACGCCACCTTTGCGCAATCTTTTGCCAACACCATTCCCTTCTCAGAAGGAATTGGCTTCATTGCAAAAATTGACGATCCTGAAAAGGACATTGACTATGTGTATTACGTCACAGCGCATGAAGTGGCGCATCAGTGGTGGGGGCATCAGGTAATGGAAGCCGGGGTGAAAGGCAACGCGATGCTATCGGAAAGCATGTCGCAATATTCTGCCTTGATGGTCTTGAAACATAAATTCACACCCGAAATTTTAGAGCGGTATTTAAAATACGAATTGGATCGGTACCTCAGTGGTCGGGCCTTTGAACGAAAAAAAGAACACCCGCTAGAGTTTGTAGAAGGTCAGGGTTACATCCACTATCAAAAAGCTTCCTTGATTTTCTTTGCCCTTCAAGATTACATCGGTGAAGATAGCGTGAACGCAGCTTTTCGCAGGTACAATAAACAATGGAAGTTTAAAGATGCGCCCTATCCTTCCTCCGCTGATCTGTTAAAAGAGATAAGAAAAGTTACACCCGACAGCCTGCAATACATCATCCACGATATGTTCGAGACGATCACCTTGTTTGAAAACAAAACATTGGATGCCACCTACGCAGAAAAAGGAAAAGACAATTTTGAGGTTACCCTGAAAGTTTCTGCGGAAAAAATGAGAGCTGATAGCACTGGCATGGAAACGCCTATTCCCTTCAACGACTGGATTGATATTGGTGTGTACGGAAAAAATAAAGCCGGCAAAGACAGTCTCATTTACTTGCAAAAACACAAAATCACTCAAAAGGAAAATACGTACACCATCAACGTAAAAAGTAAACCACGAAAGGCAGGCATTGATCCTTTACACAAACTTATCGACCGACATTCGAGCGATAACACAAAGGGGTTGGTGAAAAAGTGATTAATGGAAACCACGGTGCCTATATTTTAGCCAATGAAAAATTATAAAATTATTTTCTATCTATTTTTCAATTTAGTGTTAGGCATATCATCAGTATATGCACAATCCATTAAAGGCAAAGTTTTTTGACAGAGAAACTGGCCGTCCATTAAGCTATGTTAATATAGGAATACCCGGCAAGGACAAAGGTACTGTGTCAACCATTAATGGGGATTTTAAGCTATATGTGACTAAAGAAAATATCGGTGACTCCATAAAATTTTCAATGATTGGTTATCACCATGAAATCATTGTGATCAAAGCTTTAGAGTCTTCAAATGGTTTTATAAAAGTTCATCTCAAGCCAATCGTTTATCAGTTAAAAGAAGTAATTGTTCTACCAAAGGATTACAAAAAAGAAGTAATTGGCAAAACAGGAAAGTCTCTATTTTTGAGCATAGGAATGGGAGCCGATAGCTTGGGTTCTGAAATGGCTTCTTCTCTAATAAAACTAAAGCATTCACCCGTGTATTTAGAGAGTGCCTCATTTGATATTGCGTCAAATAACTATCAGAAAATAAAACTGAGGTTAAACATATACAGTGCGAAAGACGGTAGGCCCTACTTGTCAATTCTTCCGCAACCCATATACATCGAGACCGAATTAAAAAAAGGCATTTGGAGGGTTAACCTTTCAGAATGCAATATCCAAGTGACAGACAATTTTTTTATTGCCTTAGAATATATCGAAAACTTAGGCTATCAAGGGCTTTATTTCCATGGCGGTTGGAGCAGGTCTCCTTCTTTTAATAGAACTACAAGCCAAGCTAACTGGAAATCGTTCGGTAAATTCATGGGTAGAAATATTTCCCCTACCTTTAATGTGACGGTTTCGTACCGTAAATAGAAATCGAGAATTGGACTTCAATAATTTTTTAGTCCAGCGGTTATCTTGCCAAAAGCTTGAATCCGTAAGTTATGAAACCTTTGTTGTGGATCGTCTCTTCTAATTATGCCGATTTTAAAGCTTCTGCACCTGCCACAATCTCCAGGATTTCTTTTGTGATGGCCGCCTGCCGGGTACGGTTATAGGTTAGCCGCAAGTCTTTCAACAGTTCACCTGCATTTTCGGTAGCCTTATCCATGGCCGTCATTCGAGCTCCATTTTCTGAGGCACTACTCTCTAATAAAGCCTTGAACAACTGGACTTTAAGTGATTTCGGAATAAGGCCAGAAATAATTTCTTCCCGATTTGGTTGATAAATGTAATCTGTTTCCTCTGCCTTCTTCTCCACTACCGTTGGCAAAACGGGTAACCACTGCTCTGTTCTTAAAATTTGGGTCGCTACGTTTTTAAATTCATTAAAAACGATCTCGATTTTATCGAATTCGCCCGTATGAAAATGATCCATTAAAAATTGAGCGGCTTCAGAAACCTTTTCAAAGGAAAGATCTTGAAAAATCGTTGCGTAATCTTTAATCACCGGAAAATTTCTCTTCGTGAAAAACTCAGCTGATTTTTTCCCGATCGGAAAGATGGTTACTTTTTTCTTTTGATTTTGTAGTTGATATTTTTCTTCAATCAGTTTGATGGTGGCCTTAAATACTGAACTATTAAAAGACCCACAAAGCCCACGATCGGAACTGATGGCTACAATCAATATTTTATTTTCTTCGCGAGCGGCACTGTACCAGTCTTGCCCATCGGTTTGAGCCGCAGAAAGGTTATGCAAAAGACTATTCATCTTTTTTGCAAAAGGCCTCATTTGAATGATGCGTTCCTGCGACTTGCGCAGCTTGGCAGCCGCCACCATCTTCATGGCTTTGGTGATCTGCTGTGTGGACATCACCGAAGAAATCCTGCTCTTTACTTCTTTTAAACTCGCCATATTTTAATTTTCAATTTCAATGTGTCAATTTTCAATTGACACATTGGCTAATTGATTATTCATCCTTAATACTTAGCCGCTAATTCCATGGCTACCTTTTTTGCCACTTCTACATCTGCGTCTTCAAATTTTCCAACACGGAAATTTTCCAATACTTGTTTGTTCTGAGCTCTTAACAGCCCTATAAATTCTTCTTCAAAATCTTTCACTTTATTGATCGGTACGCGGTCGATATAGCCTCTGGTGGAAGCTAAAATCATAGCCACCTGTTCCTCCACTGGAACGGGAGCGTATTGAGGCTGTTTCAACACTTCAGTATTTCTTCGTCCCCTTTCAATAGTCAACTTTGTAGCCGCATCAAGATCAGAACCGAATTTGGAGAACGCCTCAAGTTCGCGAAACTGAGCTTGATCCAGTTTCAAGGTACCGGCCACTTTTTTCATGGATTTAATCTGTGCCGAACCCCCTACGCGCGATACCGAAATACCCACGTTGATGGCCGGACGAATGCCCGAATTGAACAAATTGGTTTCCAAAAAGATCTGACCATCGGTGATGGAAATCACGTTGGTAGGAATGTAAGCCGAAACATCATTCGCCTGTGTCTCGATAATAGGAAGCGCTGTTAAGGAGCCTCCTCCTTTCACCAAATGTTTAATGCTTGGCGGCAGGTCGTTCATTTTGCTTGCAATCTCATCGTTGTTGATGATCTTGGCGGCACGCTCCAACAAGCGGGAGTGCAAATAAAATACATCGCCCGGATAGGCTTCACGGCCTGGAGGCCTTCTCAACAACAACGAAACTTCACGATAGGCAACGGCCTGTTTCGAAAGGTCATCATAGATAACCAATGCCGGCCTTCCGGTATCGCGGAAGAATTCACCAATTGATGCTCCGGTGAAAGGAGCAAAAAACTGCATCGGTGCTGGATCTGACGCAGAGGCGCAAACAATTACAGTATAGGTCATTGCACCTGCCTTCTCTAAAGTAGCGGCAACACTTGCTACCGTAGAGGCCTTCTGTCCGATTGCCACATAAATACAAAACACCGGTTTTCCAGCTTCAAAAAATTCCTTTTGATTAATGATTGTGTCAATCGCTACCGCTGTCTTTCCCGTCTGGCGGTCACCGATAATTAACTCGCGTTGTCCACGGCCAATCGGGATCATTGCGTCAATCGCTTTGATACCGGTTTGGAGCGGCTCATTTACAGGCTGGCGGAAGATTACTCCGGGCGCTTTGCGCTCAAGTGGCATTTCATAAAGTGTGCCAGAGATAGGGCCTTTTCCATCAATGGGTTCGGCCAATGTATTTACAACACGACCGAGTAGGCCATCCCCTACTTGCACCGAGCCAATTAAGCCCGTACGCTTTGCGGTATCCCCTTCTTTAATTTCTCTTGATTCCCCCAAGAGCACGGCACCTACGTTGTCTTCTTCCAGGTTAAGCACGAGTGCTTTCAATCCATTTTCGAATTGAATTAACTCGCCTGCCTGCGCTTTGGTGAGCCCATAAATCCGAGCTACCCCATCACCTACGGTAAGCACAGTGCCTACTTCTTCCAATTCAGCATCGGTACGTGATTGTGAAAGCTGCTCGCGGAGTATCGCGGATATTTCTTCGGGTCTTATTTCTGCCATAATATCGTTAGTCGTTAATGGTTATTCTTACTTCAAAAAAATCAAAAATTTCTGCCGTTGATGCGCTATAGCTCTTTGACGTATTCATTTTCACTGAACTTCAACGTCAGTGTTTTCAATTTACTTTTTATGGATGCATCAATTTGGCGGTCTCCCACATTCAAAATAAAACCACCGATTAATTCAGGGTTTATTTTCTCTTCGAGTTCAACTTGTTTTTTGTCGCTCAACTTTTTTACAATTGCCTCTATCTCACCTTTCAATTTTGAGTCTACCGAAAATGTTGTTGTCAACGTAGCCTTTTGAATTCCTTTGTATTCGTTGTAGGCATTGTGAAATTCATGGGCAATGACCGGAAGCAAGGGCTCACGGTTCTTTTTGGTGAGGAATTCAATAATGGCCAACGTCAGCGGATTAACCTTTCCAGTGAAAAGGGCTTTCAAAATATCGCTCTTTTTTTCATGTTTGATAATCGGACTCCTCAACATCGTTAAGAATTCGTGGCTAATATGGCAAGCCCGGTCAAACATTTGCATGTCGGCATGCACTACTTCCAGCGCATTTTGCTCTACTGCCAAACTCAGCAATGATTTTACATACCTTGAAGCTACCCGTGAATCGGCCATGATTAGTTAAGCTTGAGGTCTTTAATTAGTGTTTCCGTCAATTCGCGCTGCGATTTATCATCCGAAAGGTTTTTCTTGATCAATTTCTCGGCAATCTCCATAGAGAAGGCCGCAACCTGTGCTTTCACATCGCGCAAAGCAGCCTGTTTTTCGGTATTGATAATTGATTTGGCGTCTTCTATCATTTTGTCGCCTATTTTTTTTGCGGAAGTCTGGGCTTCTTCGTGTAGACGATTTGCTGCCGTACGTGCATCGTGCAAAATTTTGTCGCGTTCCTCCCGGGTTTCCTTCAGCAATTTTTCGTTATCCGACTTCAGAGCCGCCATCTCCTGTTTTGCCTTTTCGGCTGAATCCAATGCGGTTTGGATAGATTCTTCGCGTTCTTTTAATGAACTGAGAATGGGCTTCCAAGCAAATTTGGAAAGCAGAAGAACCAAACCTATGAAAATAACAATCTGCCAAAACAGAAGTCCAGTGCCGGGGGTTAGAAATTCCATCAGTTAGAAATTTATATGTTGTATTTTGTTTTCACTTAAATTTTTGCGCGTAGTCGATCCGTATCCGAAACTTTCAAGTAAAAGAAAGGCCGCCAGGCCCATCGCCAAAGCAAGCCTTTTCTTTTTAAAGTTTGTTGGAAATAAGGAAGCAGATAACCAACGCAAAAAGCGCTGCCACCTCCACCAACGCGGCAATGATCAACATAGCGCCCTGCAACTTACCGGATTCTTCAGGCTGACGAGCCATGGCTTCCATAGCAGAACCACCAATGCGGCCAATACCAATACCCGCGCCAATTGCTGCGAGTCCGGCACCAATGCCTGCGCCCATTACTGCGTAACTTACATCGAGGATTAAGGATAACATAAAATATAGTTTAAAAGTGAAACAAAACTCTTTTCTAATGATGGTCTTCCGCGGTGGCCATCCCGATATAAAGCGCTGTGAACAACGCGAACACATACGCTTGAATACCCGCTACCAATATTTCGATCAGGCTAATAAAAAGTACCGCAATAGAAGCACCAATACCCACAAAATAACTATGAAAAATGAACGTCATACAAATCAAGCTCAACAACACGATATGGCCGGCTGTGATCGCCACGAACAAACGTATTGTCAAAGCGAAAGGCTTTGTGAACATTCCCATGATTTCCACGGGCAGGATAATCAGGCGCAGTGGCAAAGGAACACCCGGTGTCCATAAAATATGTTTCCAGTAGGTGGCATTGCCGCTCAAATTCGTAATCAAAAATGTGAGCACCGCCAGCATTAAGGTTACTGTTATATTTCCGGTGAGGTTAGCCGCACCCGGGAGCAGGCCTAAAAGGTTACCAAACAAAATAAAGAAAAATAGGGTAAGGATGTAGGGCAGATATTTTTGATGGTGATGGCCGATATTAGGTTTCACGATTTCATCGCGAACAAAAATAACGATAGGTTCTATAAAGGATTGAAGGCCTTTTGGTGCTTTACTCGAATTGTTTTTGTAGGCTTTGGCCACCGATATCATAATAAACAATAATACTGCAGCATTAATAAAAAGCATGGCCACATTTTTGGTGATGGACAAGTCCAAAACCTTCTCCCCCGAGCTGGCCAGCAGAATTGAATTCCCTTCCAGTTTGTATCCATTATATTCTACCCCTTTATGCCCTTCAAAGAAATGGGAGGAAGAAAAAGCGTCAAGACCCCTTTCGGAAGAATAAACAATAATGGGTAAGGGAAGAACCAAATGATCGGTAAAATGCCACTGGTGATTGTCCAAAACGTGCTCGATAATCACCTCATTCGCGTTGAACTTTTCCGGTTCTCCTTCAGAAACTTCGTTCGCTGCAAAAGCCGAAACTGAAAAGCCCAAAGAAACCATCAAAATAAAGGTCAGAAAGGCTGAATTTATTGAAAGAAGCGGCTTTTTCATCAAGATTAGGAAGGTCATTTTTTATGCGACTGCAAAAGTAGAAATTATCCTTACCCAAAAAAATGATTGCCGAAAAATTTGAGATGACTTTTGGGTAAACCTTATTTGAATCCAAAGGCAATCCTATCAAGGTTTTCTGTTCAATCGTTCAAAAAGAAAGGCCACTTCTAAACCGGTAAATAAAATATAGGCTATGAGAAAAAGTAGCGCATTGGCTTGCGCTCCTGATCGATCTAAAACGAGTAGCACGAAAACAAAAATCCCCCCGACCAAAAGCTTCAAAACTATGGTCAGCAAGTAATTTCTGATAAAGCTTTTTTTGTTCGTTTTACGGATCCAAAGATAGATCAGCCAAGTCGCTAGACCCAGACTGGACAGTATCAGCAGTAAGAACGTTGGAGGCCCGAAATATTGAGCCACAAACCAAATAGCAGCAGATGTAAAAACTAACGCAGTCGTAAAAAAGGCAAGATTCCTATTCACTGAACGACCGATACAATTTGTAAATCATTCCCACGAATGACAATAGCATTAGTGATAATAAAAAAGCGGGAAACTCTAAACCGAAGTACTTGTCTAATTTCCATCCCACCCAAGAAAAAACACCAATCACTAAAAGCAATTGCATGCCTAAACTAGAATATTTTAGAAAGTTATTGGAGCTGTTTTCTTCTTTCAAGAGCGAATTACTGAAACTAGTTCATTCTCGCCTCTTGTTGCTGTGGCCTCATCCCACTTCCGTTCTCAGAAAGTTTAAGGTCTTTTACCATACCCATTTTGCAGGTGCCATTAAACATTGCTCCAGGCTCCACCACCAGTTTGCTGGTAATGATGTCGCCATGCACTACGGCTGTGGATTTGAGCACTAATAATTCGGTCACATCCACTTTACCTTTCACTTCGCCCTCAACATCTGCATTTTGTGCACTGACGTTGCCCTCCACATGGCTACCCATGCCCAAGGCGATTTTGGATTTAGATTTGATATTCCCGTTGATGCGTCCTTCGATGCGAATGTTTCCAAAGGTCTCGATATTTCCTTCGAGGACAGTTCCCTTGCCGATCACGTTGCTGCTGTTGCTGATCTCTTCGGCTGCGCGCTTTTGTTCTTTAGATGTTAACATGCTACTTAGTTGAAGTTTAAAAAGTTACAAATTCTTCCGGATTAAGGGAGTTTCCGTTGTACCACATCTCAAAATGAAGATGAGGGCCATCGGTCATTTCCCCACTGTTGCCAACTATGGAGATGATGTCGCCTGCGTTGACAAAACTACCAACTTTTTTCAATAATCCGGCATTGTGCTTATATACGCTCACCAAGCTGCCCTGGTGTTGCACAGCAATTACATACCCCGCATCTTGTGTCCAACTGGCCAAGACTACGGTGCCGTCTGCCACGCATTTCACGGGTTCATTGGTTTTGGCCACCACATCAACCCCATAATGTCCTTTCTTGCTATCATATTTATCGCTGATAAACCCGGTAATCGGGGTGAAGAAAAATACTTCTTGCAGCTCGTGGTATTTGCTTTTGAGCGACACAAAGGAATACTGGGATTGCTCAAATTCCTTTCTGAATTGAGAATCGGCAGGAGCCAGTTTCATCGTTCCAATACTTTTTACCGGCCCAGTCTCTGCTTTCAAGGCTTGAGCCGGATCAACAAAACCACTGGATGTGTCACCACGCAAGATTCGTTGAAAATTCTGAATGAATTTATCTTTTCGATCTTCCTCAACGGCCAGCGAATCAAGTCGGTAGGCCAAGGCAATCAATTGTTTTTTTTGAGCCGCTTGTTCATATTTAGGGTCAAACCACTTCGCCAATAAGGTTTTTGATAAGAAAAGGCTGGAGACAAAGATCAACAAAAAAGCGGCTGAGCAAATAACGAGCAGTTTGGCATAGGTAAACGATACCGTGCTCTTTTCTGCCAGGTTTTCCTCATTGCGCACCACCAGCTGGTAGCGGGTAGTAAGCCTTTCCGATAATGTTTTTTTAGGTTTCAATGCCAAAAAATTTCGGCAAGTTAGGCATATTCTGTAACATACCCCATCGGTTGCAAAGTAAAAGGTTTTACCAATCGGTCAGTCTACATTGATTACAATACTTTCCACCCGTGATCGTTCAAAATAATTACCTGATATTTGAGCGTGAAGTTACCTCGATATTACACTTTTTTTTGCGTTTCCCTTTCGTTGATCCTCTTGGCGGGCTGTTCCACAGACCAAAATACGATCAGCAGTAGTTTTTTTCACAATCTTACTGCGCACTACAATGCCTATTTCTATGCCAAAGAAGGTGCTAAAGAAGTAGAAGATTTGATTTTGAAAAGTCTTGATGACGATCACAATAAGATTTTGCTGCTTTACCCTCATGTGGACACGGTGCTTTCAAAAACCTATAAAAAAAGTACGGAAGAGATTATTAAGATGGCCTCTAAATCCATTCAATTCCACCCCAATAGCCGTTGGGCAGACGATAGTTACCTGATGGTAGGGTTGGCCCGCCTTTATGCCTGCGATTACCAAAATGCCATCCTGACGTTCAAATATGTGAACACCAAAAGCACGGACATCAATCTTCGCCATGCCGCTCTTCTCAATTTGATGCGTACGTTCAAAGAGATGGGCGATTATGACCGGGCCGAAGAGGCGTTTCATTTTTTAGACAAAGAAAAACTTAGCCGTTCCAACCAAAAAAAATTGTACTTAGAAAAAGCCAGCTACTATCAAGTTCGAAACGATTACAATAACATGGTTATCAATCTTTCGAAAGTTGATTCGCTGTTAACTCGAAAGGACAGAAAGGGACGGATTTATTTTATTATCGGTCAGGTTTACCAAAAACTAAACTTTACTTCTGAGGCCTATATTTTTTATAAAAAATGCTTGGCCACCAACCCGGAATATGAAATTGATTTTTATGCAAGGCTTAACATGGCGCAAGTAGCACAGCTGGGCAACAAACGGGATGTACAGTTAGTCCGCAAGCAGTTTGATAAGCTTTTAAAGGACACCAAGAATAAAGAATTTAAAGACAAAATTTATTTTGAGTTGGGTGAGTTTGAGAAAAAACAAAATTTCCTGAATGAGGCCATCAAGGATTATAAACTATCGGCTCACGCAGGTAAGAATAAGCGAGTGCAAGGCATGGCTTTCCTGCGAATTGGCCAACTTGATTTTGATTCACTGAAAAGGTACAAACTTGCCAAACTCTATTACGATAGTGCAGTGAATGAACTCCCTAAAGATTTTGAAGATCTCGAAGGCATCAAAAAACGCCAAGCAATTCTGGGTGAATTTGTAAAATACACAGAAACCATTGCCCTTAACGATAGTCTACTCTTCCTGGCCTCCCTTGACACCGCATCGCTTCATCATCGACTTGATTCAATCCAATCCCTTCAAGACAAAAAAATAGCCGCTACAAAAAAAAGCAAAAAGCGGAGAGTTTCTGATAACATTAGTAGTCCAACACCGGGCAGTTCGTTCGGCAACGCACCAACCGCTGATACCAACAGTGATAATTGGTATTTCGGCAGTCCTGACCTGGTGGCCAACGGTCAAAATGAATTTCAGCGGATTTGGGGTTCTATCAAGCTGGAAGACAACTGGCGAAGGTCTAATCGTGCCTCATCGCTCAATGATCCGGCAGCTCCAGTAGCTCAACAGGCGGTTGATAAGGCATTGCCAAAAGCGGGAGACGTTCAAGGGGAGAAAAAAGACGTAAAAGTAAATGCCCTACAGCAACTGATAACACTACTTCCCTATAAGGAAGATCAAAAAAAGGAGGCACTTGCCAAAATCGAAGATGCCTATTTCCATCTTGGCGACTTGTATTATTTCAAACTTTATGAAAAGGACAACGCTGCGAAATCATACGAAAAATTATTGGCGCGTTTTCCGAATTCAGAACGCAAGGCCGAAGTGCTTTATAAACTTTACCTTATCCACAAAGACAAGAACGATGGCTTGGCCGAGCACTACGCGCAACGCCTACAAAATGAATTTCCGAATTCTACTTTTGCCCGCATTCTTATTAATCCTGACTACCTGAAAGAGATCAGCGAACTGGCCGAAAAGCAGAAACTCATGTACAAAGAAGCATACCGTTTTTACCAGCAAAACAATTTGAAACCCGCTATGGATAAAGTGACGGAAGCATTGGCCGCTGGAGAAACGGACTTCACCCCACAATTAGAGCTTTTGAAAATCATTATCATGGGCCGGACTGATGATGTGACGAAATATCAATATGAATTGAGCGAATTCATCAAAAAATATCCAAAAGATCCGTTGAAAGACTATGCTGAAAAATTGGAAGTTTCTTCGAAAACATTATCGGAAAAACTGGAAAAGGCAAACGGCATCCAGTTTGAAACAGATCTTAGTGGCCCCCATTTTTTCGTTGTGCTGTACAACGCTGAAGCGCATATTACCAATCCGGTGGTGGATGCTTTAGAGAAGTTCAATGCTACTCAATTTAAAAAACTGAAATTGACTACCAGCAACATTGGTTTTGATGATAAAACCCTGACCATGTGCGTGGAATTTCCAGATAAAGAATCGGTAATGGGCTATTATTACAAATTTCTCGCCCAACTAAATAAAGCGAAGCCGTTTTCCGACTACAAATTCTATAATTTTGTAATCACCAAGGATAATTTTCAGATTTTCTACCGAACCAAATCATTGGATGAGTACCTCACCTTCTTCGACAAAAACTATCAAAAGTAAAATCAACGCGTTGTTGCGCGCGCGAAAACCTTGGGTGCCTAAGGCCATAAAATATTTATGGATTGTTTTTCTTATCCTAATTCTTGGTTTGCCGCTGCACATCTTCTTCGTGAAGAATGACCTTTTTGGTTTGTACGGTGGCATGCCCAGTCTTCGCGAAGTGGAGAATCCGGAAAATGACTTGTCTTCAGAAATCCTTTCGGCTGATGGTGTTTCACTGGGTCGCTACTTCAGGTATAATCGCAGTCAAGTTCACTATAAGGATCTCTCGCCCGATTTAATAAACACCCTTTTGATTTCAGAAGATCATCGGTTCTATGACCATTCCGGGCTGGATTTACCCGCGTACTTACGCGTCATCAAGGGTTTGCTTACCTTCAGCAACTCAGGTGGTGGCAGCACACTCACCCAACAGTTGGCAAAAAATCTTTATACCCAAAACACCGATAAAAGCCTGGACGGGCCTTTCGCTAAATTGGGAAAGATACCGAGACGTCTTATCCAAAAAACAAAAGAGTGGATCATCGCAGTGAACCTGGAAGAAAATTTTACCAAGGAAGAAATTATTGCGATGTATATGAATACATCCGACTTCAGCAGCAATGCCTTTGGAATTAAAATTGCAGCGGAGACATACTTCAACAAACAACCAGATAGTCTGAACTTACAAGAGTCTGCGATTTTGGTGGGCATGTTGCAAGCGCCTTCCTTTTACAACCCCAAGCGTAACCCTAATAACGCGTTGAAAAAACGAAATGAAGTTTTGCTAAAAATTTACCGGCATAAATACAAAATCAAAACTGAACAACAATTCGACTCGATCAAAGCGTTACCTATTGAACTCAGCTATAGCGTGCAAAATCAAAATCAAGGGTTGGCCACTTACTTCCGCACCGTATTGGGTAATTATTTATTGAGCTACTGCAATGCCAGAGGCTTAGATCTTTATAATGAGGGACTAAAAATTTACACTACAATTGACAGTCGGATGCAGCGATATGCCGAAGAGGCTGTGGCGGAGCAAATGAAAAAATTGCAAGCCAAATTTTACACCGAATGGGAAAAACGAAATCGCAATCCCTGGGTGGATGAAGACTGGCATGAGATCAAAGGTTTTTTGGCGAAAAGAATTCGGCAGACTGATGCCTATCGATTATTAGCCGAAAAATATGGAGAAAATTCTGACTCGCTCCAGATCATGTTAAAGATGAAAAAACAAATGACCGTGTTCTCCTGGAAGGGTGAGCGCGATACGCTTTTCAGTAGTTATGACTCCCTCAATTATTATAAACGCTTTTTGCAAACGGGCATGATGGCGATGGATCCGATCAGCGGGCACATTAAAGCGTGGGTGGGCGGCATTGATCACAAATATTTCAAATACGATCATGTTCAACAAGCGAAAAGACAGCCGGGCTCCACCTTCAAGCCTTTCATTTATGGATTGGCCATGGAGTCTGATTACCCTCCATCTTACACGTTGCGTGATATCTCGCCACAATTTAAACCCAAGGGACAACCCGCCTGGTACCCTAGTAACTCAGAACCTCCAGCAAGAGGAACAGGGGAAAAAATGACCCTGCGACAAGCCATGGCGCGTTCCGTGAATTCCATTACTGCCCAGATGATGCAGGCACTGGGTGCGGAAAATGTGGTTGAATTTGCGCATCGCGTAGGTATAGAAAGCAAATTAGATGCAGTGCCTGCCCTTTGCCTTGGCGTTAGTGATGTTTCGCTTTTTGAACTGGTAGGAGCCTATTGCACTTTCGTGAATGGTGGAATAAACACCAAGCCCTTTTTTATTACCCGCATTGAAGACAAAAACGGAAACGTAATTGAAAATTTTGTGCCCAAGACCAGAGAAGCGATCAATGAGCAAACGGCCTACAAGATGGTGTATATGCTTCGTGGCGGTGTAGAAGAAAGCCATGGCACATCCACGGGTTTGGATCCAGAATTGCGCAAGGACAATGAGATTGGAGGAAAGACGGGGACAACCAACGATGCCTCCGATGGATGGTATGTGGGTGTCACCCATGATTTGGTTGCGGGTGTTTGGGTAGGCGGTGATGAGCGTTCCATTCATTTTCCTTCCTGGGTTTTCGGGCAAGGGGCCGCCACCGCGCGCCCGATTTGGGCAGGATTTATGAAAAGGGTTTATGCCGATCCTTCCACGGGTATTACCAAAGGACAATTCACCCGGCCCTCTTCGGGAGTGGATATCTCCCTTGATCCCGGCCGAAGGAAAAACAAATCCGATTCGCTCAAATTGAAAGAAGAAGAGCCGTGGGATATAAAAAATTAATGCTCAGTCAACAAAATTTCTGAAATCCAGAAACCATTCAATGGGCATTTCGTGCAACGTCTTCATCCATTCTTCCCCGCTGGCTACGGGCAAATAAATTGTCGTGGCTATAGGCTTTCCGTCCCTCATGGCAGGGAGAAACCTTGGGTCATGTTGGTAGATGGCATTCAACACCCGATCGTCAGTGTTTTCATCAACTGATCGGACAATATTCAATTTTAAAATCTGACCATGTTCGTCAATTTTTAATTTTATGAGCGCCAAATTTCGATTGGGCACATCCGTTTCTTGCGCCAATAACCAAAGCAAGCGTTTTAAACTTCCTGGATAAGCTATAGTCCTTTGAAATGAAGAGGGATAGCCAACCTGACTTTCAAAAAACTGGTTAACACTGGTGAACACGGTTTTATCATAAGCTAGTGCTTCGGTATAAAGCGAATATACCGACAGAAAAATTTCCTTTTTCGCTACTACTTCAATGGAATCCGTTTTTGTAAAAATGTAACGCTTCTTCAGGTCTCCATTCTTGTAGTATTCCACATCTGTTTTCGTTTTGTTCATGTCGGTAAATACCCATTTTCCAACTCTTTTTCCATTTAGAAATTCGCCAGTTAAAATACCCGGTTTAAATTTCAAATCATTGTAATAATAGTAGTCAATGGTAAACTTGCCTGTACCCCGCGTCACCTGGTATTCTTTGTTAGTATTGACCATCTGCCATATTATAAAATCCCAATCTGAATATTCAATGGTTGACTTTATGGATTGATTGTCATAATAGGTTGTTTGGATTCCTCGCTTTGTTCCTTGCGCATAATATCCCTCGGCAATGAGATTGTTGCTTTTGTTGTAATCCTTATAAACGCCATCGAAAACCATGTCCTGCAAATCAAAGTCTGCCTCGCGTCTGAATACTGAATTCTCCGGGGTGGTTAATTCCCAGCTTTGGTTATAGTACAGGGTGATTTTAAGTGGGTCTTCCTTCGTAATGGGATACTCCGCTTGGGCAAATACGTGCAAACTGAAAAAGAGGAATAAGTATGAACCGAAGAAATGGTTGATGGGCATAAAAATTTTGCAAAATGGATAATCCCAAATTGAACATCAAAAATGAAGTTTTTTTTGTTAAAATCAGAAAGAATATCCGGGACGCTAAAAATTCAAAGATTTGATAAAACGGGTAAAAGGCCACCGAAAACGGTAGCCCTTTGGGTGAGAAAAAGCGAGAATCCTTAATTTCCTGTTGGATAAAAAGGAAAGAAAAATATATTTCGTGCCACTGTCTGTCCGGGTAAACCGTAAAGGGTTGCGTAGTTTCCATTTCCGTCAATCCATTCGTAATTCCCGTTATCCGTTTCAATAAAAGGGTAATAATCAAACATTTTTGTAAGCGGATAATACGTGGTGATTTTGGTAACTGCATAAGTGGACGGATCATAAGAGTTAAGTGCAATCGTTGTTGCCCCCGCTGGGAGCGGGGTGGCATTTGATAGGTAAGTGAAATTATCCTGATAATGGATAGTGTTCCCACCGTTTCCGTACTGCAAACCAGAGGCAGTGCCAATCGTTGCGCCCGGATTGTTTTGATAAGATGGCACCGCTAAGGTGTAACTGCCGGTGGTACTGATCGTAGCAAAGGATGTTAATCCAGAATAGGTGATAGAAATAATATCTCCTGGCAAAAATTGGTAGTTTAAACTGTAAGGAACATAATAGTTGCTTACATAAGATGGATATCCATAAATGAAATTAACGCCCGCCAAGGTTGTGAGGTTGGTAAAATTAACAGAGGTTCCTGATGGTTGAGAAGCATATTGGTTTTGTGAATACGTAGTTGAATAGTGTCCGGTATAGTTATAACCATGATAAGGCCCTGTGTTACTGATAAATGTTTGGTAGCGTGCAGGATCAGATGGATTATTGTATATGCGCCCCAGCGTATCGTCAAGAGCAGATTTATTAATATACAATTGCCCTGTATAGGTTGTCACATCTTTACCCGCGGTGGGCAATATCATTACGTTAGTTGATGCGTTGATTGCTACGCCTTGACCTGTATTATTATTTCCTAAAGAATTGACAATAACTGAATACGTCAACGATCCACTGCAATCGCAAATATTTCCACCATTAAACGTAATCAAATCGCCATTCTTATAACCGCTACCCGGTGAAGTCACCATCACCGAATTAACACTTCCGTTGCTTCCAACCACAAAAGTAAATACGGCTCCCGAACCCGATCCGCTCGTACTGGCTTGAGTAACTCCAGTAGCGGTGATACTATATCCCGAAAAATTTGAACTTGATAGCGAAAGTGAACTGACCCCACCGTATGCATTCGTTGAAACACTCGCGCCAGGATTGAAGTAGGTTGTATACGTGCAGCTTGTATAACCTTGCGAGGCTACCGTAACCGTAGCCAAACCAGCAACGGAAAGATTGTTAAATATTGCTCGGCCATCTGCGCTAAGGGCTGTATAGTTTTGCCCGTTTGAAGAAACAGTCACCGTTGCACCATTCACCATAGAAACCTTGCAGCCAGCACATTCTCTGCCACCACCAACATTCCCAATCGTACCAGTCACAGAATTTCCTCCGTCAATAATGTAAACCGTGTATTGCACCGAATGTAAATGATTGTTGTTGCTTTTGCTAAGCGCATTTAGGCTATCCCGGGTAGATTGAAATTTTGCAAGTTGAATCTTCAAGGTGTTATCCTTAGAATTGACCGATACCAAAGTGGAATTCAATCCGTTGATTATTGCGATAAGCGAGTCCGCAGATTTATTGCTCGTCACGGGAGTAAGTATGTTATCCTTACAACCTTGTAAGACTATACCAACCACTATCGCTAAAAAGAAAATTAAATTATAAGTCTTCATATTCGGTTGCTGTTTAGGTTATTTCAAAGTTCCTGAATAGAAAAAGGACCATGCTGCAGTCAGTGAAGTCGATTGTATGGAAGTCCATTGCCAGCCGCCAGTGCTATTAACCCGATAAACGTAAGTCGAGTTATACGTTGGAAGCACTGGGTAATTTGTCTGGTTATTGGGGTTATAACCAGGGATATAAGGGAAAGAGGTAGTGGTGTATTGAGTGAAATTGGCATTGAACTCTCCAAAATCAAGCAAAAAGCCAAATGAGTTGGCGGCATTTATATACCCATTAACATTGCTGATGTCTGAGGAAGGAAGCTTGATAGTATAAATACCATTGGTTCCCGCTGTGGCCGTCCACTTTGCATTTTCATAGGTAACGCTTACCACTTGTCCGTTTCCCGATATGCCGGTGGAGGCGGCATCCCAACCTGTAAAACCGGCAGGTATGGCAAGAGAATTATAGTTATTATTTCCACCCAGTGGGCCAAAGAAAGAATACTGGTTCATGTAAGCGGTTATCGGCTGCGCTGTTACTGCCGTGTAGCTGACATTAGGGTTGCTTATATCAGGGCCTGGTGGCAACGCAAGAAGAGAATCGCTTGGCTTGCCCCCGAAAGCTCCCTGATTTTGAACTGCAGCACCGCCTAGCGTATCATCAATCATAGAGTAATTGGCGAACAGTTTCCAATATTGCGTAGTCATACAAGAATCCGCTTGGGCGGTTCCACCGAGAGGCAACATCAATACTTGTGTGGTGGTTGAATAGGAGGCCGCATTGTCAATCGTGTTTCTTATATCTGCACGGAAAACTAAACGGGCAAATCCGGTTAAGTCTACGGTCGCTGTAATGATTCCTGAATATAAATTACCGAACGTAACCATTCCGTTTGACTGTGTAAAGGCACCTACAACTTTGCCCCCTTGCGAGACTTCGACCGTTGCTCCCTTTAATGGCTGATTTTAAAAATGAGCTTACTTGAACGGTATATGAAACCATGTGCTGAAGATCAGCCTGAAGTTGGGCTATCTGAGCCTGAAGCTGGGCAATTGATAAGGAATCATTTGCAGTTGCTTGCTGGGCACCCAACACTTGTTGTTGCAAGGCCAACAGTTGTGTGCGTAGGGCATCCACGCGGGCGGTATCCACCACAGGGGTGGGTATCTCATTTTTAGTGGTGCAAGCATAGAATGCAGTTAGCAAACATGCGAGTACCAATACCTTGGTTAGTTTTGTTTTTGCCATAGTTATTTGAATTGTTTGTGCTGTGCGAAATTCTTTTTTTAAAATTTAAAAATTGGATAGGTGACAAACACCTGTAAAGCGTAAGGATACAACTGGTTGCCCGTTCCTGAGTTTACCTGTAGGAAAGTATTGGTTAAACCAAGGTTGGCTCTGGCTCCAGCCGTCAGCCCAAAATTGAATTGATAGTAGGCTCCACCATAGACATAAAACTGATATTGCTGGTAATACTTAGTGTCTGTTGGCTGTTGTGTATTTATGGTTGACGTGTTACTTAGGCTGCTATTCCATTGATTCATAAAAATTGAAACCATGCCCCCGACTTGAAGATTGGCACCTCGAACAAGCTCGTAGTCAAGACCTATCGGTATATCCAAATAAAGTGTCTGCTTAGTGAGGGTGGCCAAATAAGAACCACCTGGGCCGGTATTGACGGTATTGCTTGGCGCAAGTGATGGTTGGTATCCACTATATAGGGAAGGCGAAGAACTTCCTACTGAATTATATTGAGAATTAAACCCTCTTGAAGAAACCAACGCCTCCACCCTAATTTTAAATTTATCAAACTTAATCCCATCAAAAGGCTTAAAAGTGCCATAAATTCCAGCGGATCCTCCATATATTGGAGTTGGCAAATAGGTAGAAGTCCCCTGACCATAAGTATTATTGAAGCTCCCCAATAGTTTAATCCCAAGATTAAATTTTTGTGCCCATACATTGGATGTTAAAAAAACCAACAACAATGCAGTAAGATAAAATGCAGAAAAGTAAAAATGCTTTTTGCGGAGCGATGACATTCCTTTCAGGGTATGGTTTCTGATTCCGTTCTGTTTAACAAAGCAACTGATATTGCTCCTTGTTTCTCTCCCCTAAAAAGGGGATTTGAAAAAAAATTAGTAGTTGAAGATTTGTAATTTAGCAGGGTGTTAGCTCGAAATTGCCTACTCCTGTTATCACTTTTGCCTTTGCGCACTTCTGGCCAGCAACGGACAATTGAAATAAATCCTGCCTCTCAGGGAATTTTTTTTTCGATCGATTCAATCGTTTCATGTTATTCCGATCCTTCTCGCTACCCTGGGATTCTCTCTATTTCCCCTGATAGTTTTTCTCCAGGACTCTTAAATCTTAATTTAAGTGAAAGTGGAGTGCCTCATTACCTTTCCTTTTTACTAAGAAGTTCACGAACGGAACTGGTTTACCTTTTTGTGGGAGCACCAAATATCAGGGTATGCAGAACGGACGCAGATGGCCATTGTAAAAAGGAGTTTAAATCAAAAGCATTTGCCTTATCGCCACCAGATATTTTTCCGATGAAGCTTTTTGCCGATTCACTTTATCGGTTTGTTGTTCGAATTGAAGATGAGCCCTTGCCAGAGCTTCACGGGTGGATTATTTCCGAAGGCCAACTCAATAATTTTTTCTTGTATTATCAAGGAGATATTCAAAACAGCCTGGTGTTGTTCTGCATTATGGCCGGTATGCTGTTAATGATGTGGCTCTACATTAGCTCAAAATTCATTCAACTCCAGTCTCCCGAATATGGTTACTACTCCGCTTACGTTGGGTTTCTTCTTGGTTTCGTTGTATTCAGAACATTCATTGTGATAACACCAAGCATTACCGTTCAACTTGGAAATTGGTATTACTTTGTCAACAACCAATTACAGGTGTGCGCCTATTGCATGTACTTTCCTTTTTTTGCAGCTTTTATTAAAACGAAGAAAACCAATCCTTCCTTGCATCGTCTATTTTACTTCTTGCCCATTGTGCTTATGTCCTATATCGCACTTGATGGAGTTTTAATAATTAATGAGAAAATTGAATTCCACCATTTCCTTTGGGATGCGATTCGTGTTATTCTGTTATTTATCGTGCTCCTTATTGCATTCCGTGTTTATCGAATGCGAACTCCGTTTGGCAAATACCCCATCCTTGGCGGGGTATCCTTGGATTTCTTTGCCTTGATGGCCATGGTTTTTTCAATTCATCCAGAATGGGTAGATTCCTTAATCCCTCCATTTAATTCAGGGATTTTTTACTATTTCGTTGGAATAAGTATCGAACTTGTATTTTTCTCCCTTGGCCTCGGCTTAAAAAACCGAAGGGATGAATTAGAGAAAGTGCAGGCGCAACAAGCTTTAAAATTTGCAGACGAACGGTTAAAATTTGAGCAATTTAAGACCGTGGTCGAAGTACAGGAAAGTGAACGGGCCCGTATCGCTAAAGATTTGCATGATGGTATTGGTGGCACACTTTCCGGAATCAAAATTTCGTTAACCAACCTAATGCCGCACCTCTCACTTGGAGAAAAAGAAAAGCTTCAGTATGAGCGATCGATTGATTTGCTAAACAATTCGGCTGAAGAGCTCAGGATTGTATCCCACAATATGATGCCTCCTTCAATAACCCAATTCGGGCTCGTTGCGGCTCTCCGCGATTTTTGCGAATCCATCAACACCATGAAAACTTTAAGGATTAATATGCAAGTCCTTGGGGTGGAGATTCGTCTTTCTGGGTTAAATGAAATCATTCTCTATAGGATTGTTCAAGAATTGATCAACAACATTGTAAAGCACGCCCGGGCATCAAATGCTTTATTGCAATTGTCATACGACAACCCCCAGCTTTCAATTACTGTTGAAGATAATGGTATTGGCTTTGACCCGAAACAAATTGTTGAAGTTACCAGCTCCGGATGGAAAAACATACGATCAAGAGTAGATTTCCTTAAAGGTGCAATTGACATTCGTTCCACCGGATCAGGAACTTCGATTCACGTTCAAATTCCTACCCTAATATCCCCTAAAAAGGGGATTTTGAACTTTGAGCTTGATCCTATCCCCCCTTCTGCTCAACTTCGTAACGAAAAATGAAACAAGTCCGCGTCTTCATTGTAGATGATCACCCCATGGTGATTGAAGGAATGCAAGCCATGCTCAAAGCCGAGCCCGGCATAGAATTCGCAGGCATTGCTATGAGCGCAAACTCCTGTAAAGCATTTTTCATTAACCATAGTGCGGATGTGGTTTTGCTTGACATCAATTTGCCCGATGAAAGCGGCATTGAATTGTGCGGCTATCTAAAAAAACTTATTCCTGCCCCAAAAGTGCTTGGCATTTCAAATTACGATTCAGGCACATTCATTAGTCAAATGATGAACAAGGGTGCAGACGGTTATGTCTTAAAAAACTTACCCAAAAATGAACTGGTAAAAGCGATTTTTACAGTTCATAGCGGAAATAAATATTTAAGCGGTGACGTGTCGTTAAAACTAAAAGCTGAAAACAAGAGAAAAGAACAAGCACCGGTTCTTACTGAAAGGGAAAAAGAAGTTTTGTATTGGATTGCCCAAGGTTTGACCAATGCACATATTGCCGATAAACTTTTTGTAAGCGTCTCCACCATCGATAGCCACCGAAAAAACCTGCTCGCGAAATTGAAGGTAAACAATACGGCCTCTTTGCTCAAGTCAGCCTCGGAAAACCAACTCCTGTAAATTTTTTCTCCAACAGGCCAAGTTGTAAATTACCATCCGATTATCTCCTTTCAACTTGACTAAACCCGAAATTTTAAAAAGCACGATTGCCAATTTGCCTGATTCCCCGGGTATCTACCGGTATTACAATGATGAAGGTACACTCATCTACGTAGGCAAAGCCAAGAGTTTGAAAAAACGGGTGAGCAGCTATTTTAATAAGCAGTCTCCGTATAATCGAAAAACAGAGAAGCTGGTTTCTGAAATTGACAAAATCGAATTCACTTTAGCCAATACTGAATTTGACGCCTTACTTCTTGAAAATAATTTCATCAAACAGAACCAGCCAAAATACAACATCCTCTTAAAAGACGATAAAACATTTCCCTATCTCTGCATTTTAAAAGAACGATTTCCACGCATTATCTCGACTCGGAAATATATCCCCAAGCAAGGCGAATACTTTGGCCCGTATAGCAGCGTGGTTGCGATGAAAAATATTTTGGAGCTGGTTCGCCAACTGTATTCTATTCGCACATGTACCCTCCTTTTATCAGAAGAAAACATCCAACAAAAGAAATTTAAGGTTTGCCTCGAATTTCACATCGGCAACTGTAAGGGGCCTTGCGAAGGGTTGCAAGACGAAAAAAACTATTTAGAAGAAATTGTGCAGGCACGTAATGTTTTAAAAGGAGACTTAAGCGTGGTGGAAGACACTTTTGCAGAACGAATGAAGGACGCCTCCGAAAAAATGGAGTTTGAAAAGGCTGCATTCTACAAACACAAATTGGATTTACTCGAAAATTTCCAATCTAAATCGTTAGTGGTTAACCGCAAGCTCACTAACATCGATGTCGTGACCATTACCAGTAGCGAATCAGAAGCTTTTCTCAATTATTTACAGATCAAAGAGGGTGCCATCGTATTTTCAAAAAATACAGAAGTCAAAAAGAAACTGGACGAAACTAATGAAGACATTTTGAATTTGGCCGTGGTCGAGCTACGCCTTACTTATTCCAGCAATAACCCTGAAGTATTCACCAACATACCGATTTCTCTGAAAAGCGATGACTTCGAAAATATAGTTCCACAAATTGGTGACAAGAAAAAACTTGTTGATCTATCGCTAAAAAATGCCCTCTATTTAAAACGCGAAAAAGAAATTGAAAAAGAATCGCGTAAGTCAAAGAAAAACGAGGTGCTTTCAATTCTTCAAGAAAACTTGCGGTTAGTGCTATTACCCAAAATTATTGAGTGCTTCGATAACTCTAACTTTCAGGGAACGAATCCCGTAGCTTCGATGGTACGCTTTGTGGATGGCAAGCCTGACAAAAAAGGCTATCGCCACTTCAATATTAAAACGGTGTTTGGTCCTGATGACTTTGCTTCCATGAAAGAAATTGTATCGCGCAGGTACAAGCGCATTATGGAAGAGCAGGGCGAGTACCCTGATTTAATTATTGTTGACGGTGGCAAAGGCCAGCTCAGCAGTGCGTGTGAGGCATTGAAAGAATTGGGCCTTTATGGCAAAACGCCTATTGTGGGCATCGCCAAAAAATTGGAAGAAATTTATTATCCCGATGATCCGCTGCCACTGTTGATCAGCAAAAAATCGCCAGGACTTTTGCTCATCCAACAAATCCGAGATGAAGCCCATCGATTTGCCATCACCTTTCACCGCCTCAAGCGAAGCAAAAGTACATTCGTCACGGAATTAGAAGACATTCCCGGTATTGGTAGAAAAACTGCCGACAAACTGTTAGCACACTTCAAGTCAGTAAAGAAAATCAAAGAAGCTTCGAAGGAAGAACTAATAGCGTTGGTAGGCGAGAAGGTTGCCGAAAAGATAACTCTTGGTGAGACTGGATTCTAGATTATGTCGCTGCTAGTTGAACAAGCCAGCTCGTGGCCAGCAACCATTATCTAATTCTAGTGTTTTAACAAATTAATTTAGCAACATTTGATTATTTTGACTACTTTAAC
>JADEYI010000870.1_pt1 | contig 30909 bp, 32 predicted proteins | sample 8542331 | NCBI WGS metagenome assembly JADEYI01 (sample SAMN16510988, study PRJNA670497) | mine drainage metagenome | isolation source: biofilm near Copperflume 1 | place: Germany: Marsberg coppermine Kilianstollen | collected 2018-02 | reverse complement strand
GTTGCACCGCCACGTCGCCTATAATCTTGCGCCAGCGCGCTTCATCTATCTTGACCCCCGCCAGTTCCATGTCGCCCACTGCCGCGATGCACTGAAACTCCAGTAGCGCTACCTGGTCGAGCCTGGTCCTCTTCAGCTCAGGCACCTGGAGCTTCCAGATGGGGATCATTATAAAAGCGTCACGGGCGGCATAGTGAAGCTGCTCAGGCGCTAAATAGGCGTCGCCCAGTGCGGCTGTCTTGTAAAAGCTTTCGCGCACGCTCTTATCGAGGGTCGCGCCTATATACTTCTGGGCTATCGCCTTCAGGGAGATTTCGCGGCTGATGCCTGCTGTCACCAGGCGCTCGGCGAGCATAGTGTCAAAGAGGCCGCTGAGGGTGATACCTGTTTGCTGCTTGAGCATTTCGTACTCAAACTTGGCGTTCTGGGCTACCTTACGCACCTGCGGATTCTCAAGGAGGCTCTTAAGGGCGAGGGGCACTACCCGCTTGCAATCTATCACATAGACTTTATCAAGGGTGGAAAGTTGCAACAGCAAAAGCTCGCTGGTGTGCGGGTCGAGGCCGGTAGTCTCGGTGTCTACGCCTAGAACCGTTTCTCCTGCCAGGATTTCGGCCACCTGGGCCAGGCGAGAAGGCTCCTGTATAAGCTCGTAGTCAAATTCGTTGTAGTTGCCCGCCGACACCTTGACTGCGCCAACCTCTTCCTCGCGCACCAACCCTAGCTCGGTCTCAGTGAAGAGCATCAACGGCGGCGTATCGCTTATCGCCAGGTCTACGTGCGATGCGCCTATACCTTTGCCGTTGCCGGTTGTCTGCCCGCTACCGTTATGCCGGACATGGCCGTTAGCAGCAGAGAGGTACGCTGTGGGCACGCCATTAGCATCCTCTTGAGACACATGGCCGTTACCGTTACTATTCAAGACCTCAGGGTGAGATGGATCTTCAACCTCAGTGGGGAGCTTGTCCTTGTAATCCATGTAAAGTTGCCAGTAGTATTGCTGCCCCCGCCGAGACCTGCGTTTCTGCGCCTCGACGCTGTATTCGGCGTCGGGAGTGTTAGCAACCTCAGACAGGGCGCCCGTAGCGCCCTCCATAGCGAAAGGGCAGCTTTCGTAGTCTATGCGATGGTAGCGCCCGCAGTCGTGGCAGATGCTGTACCTGCTCTCAACTTGCAGGGGTGCCTGGCAATGTTCGCAGACTATAGCCGCAGCCTCACCACCGTCAGCAGGCAGCGCGCTCCACTTTCCACAGCAACCACACCAAAACGTCACAACAAAGACCTTCCAGGCTCAATAAGGGGTTTGCGATTCCAGTTCTTTATTATACCCTCTTCGCGGCAGCGGCGCGTGAGAATCCACAACGGGGAGCCGGGGATTAGCTACCAACTCTCAATCTATGACCCTAACCATTACATCTTTATTACAAACCGGGCGGGTGGCGTCCAATTGCATAGACAAAGACGTATACTTGATATATAAGATAATTGTAATCGCAGTTGCGCAAGCAACCTGTGTGTTTGCGCTTTTCTGAGAACGTTTTACGGCTGGAGGCACTTATGGATACCCCTAAGAGGCGAATGGCGATGCCCGGTGGCCTCGGTGCCGGCGTGGGCGCGGCGTTGGTGATGATGCTGGCGATGGTGATATTACGCTTCACCACCAACACCATTTCTATACCAGAACTGATGGAGGAAAGCCTGATCCGTCTGACGGGCGGGCAAATAGAGTCTTTCTTCATCAATAACCTGGGCGTGGGGGGCAAGGCGCTGCTTCTCGTATCAATCGTAGAAGGAACGCTGATTGCCGGTGGGCTGCTCGGCGTGCTCTTTACGCGCGTATGGCCCGTAAACCGTGCATCATCCGGCTGGCGGTGGTTTTCCGGGCTGCTATACGGTTTGATCCTGGGCGCTTTCCTCAACGTAGTTTTCCTGCCGTTAGTAGGCCAGGGGCTATTCGGCGCTGACGCCTTGCAGGTAACAGCCCCGCCGGAGATCGCACAGAGCCTCTATGGCAGCACACTGGCGCCCTTCGGTGTGCCCGTGCCTGTGAATATGTTCCTTTTGAGTATAGTTTTCGGGCTGGCGCTTGTGTCGCTCTTGCCCTGGCGGCGTGTTGTGCCTGCGAGCGCACCGATGGCCGCGAAAAGCGTGGCGATGGCTAACGCTGAGGGTGTTGGGCGGCGTGACTTCGTAAAGGCCCTTGGTGGCGGCGCGGTGGCTCTCCTCGGAGGAGCGGTGCTCTGGGTGGGTATCAAGAGCGCGCTGGCCCCGCCGCCGCTCACAGGCGTGCAGGTTGTTGACAACGGCCAGCCCGGTGGCAACTCCCAGGGTGGCAACACCGGCTTGCAGCCCAGCACCCCGGAGCCTACCCAGCCCGCCGGCGCTACGGGAACTGCCCAGCCTGGCAACGGCACCCACACTGCTGAAATGCAGCCAACCCCCGATATGACGCCGATGCCCGCAACCCCGCCTGTGCCCGCCGGCTTCGAGAATGTGAAGCCGTTATTGGTGCCCGAAGTTACTCCCGTAGAAAGCTTCTACATCACGACCAAGAACTTTGTTGATCCCACCGTGGACGGCAATTCCTGGAAGCTGAACTTCAAAGGGCTGGTAGACAATCCATACTCTATCACCTTGAGAGAGCTTCAAGCCCTGCCCTCAAGCAGCCGCTCAGAGACCCTTGAGTGCATCAGCAACCAGGTAAGCGGCTCGCTGATCAGTAACGGCACATGGAAGGGGGCCAACTTCGGCGACATGATACGAAAGGCCAAACCAAAGTCGGGCGTTGTAGATGTGGTGGTGCGCGCCGCAGACGGCTACAGCGATAGCTTCTCACTTGATGTGGCGCTCAACAATGACTGCCTGCTGGTCTATGATATGAACGGCAAACCGCTCACCCAAAGGCACGGCTATCCTGCTCGCCTCCTCGTTCCCGGTATCTTCGGCATGAAGAACTGCAAGTGGCTCACCGATGTCGAGCTGGTAAACTCTGATTACAAGGGTTACTGGCAGCAGCAAGGCTGGAGTGACCCCGCGCCCTACCTAACTATGTCGCGGATAGACTACCCTGACAAAGATAGCATTCCGGCGCAGCCGATCTATATCGGCGGCATATCCTTCGCGGGCAATCGCGGCATCAAGCGAGTAGAAGTGAGCACCGACGGCGGAAAGAGTTGGAATGATGCTACTTTGCGCGACCCCATGAGCAAGAATAGCTGGGTGCTCTGGACCTACCCCTGGAAGCCCGCGCCGGGCAGCTACACCATTCAGGCCCGTGCTACAGATGGCACCGGCCAGGTGCAAACAGCCGCACAGCGCGACACCTACCCGGATGGTGCGACAGGCTATCCCACACGGCAGGTAAGAGTGGGGTAGCTACCTGGTAGATATTGAACGCCAAGAACATGCTTTAAGTTCTTGGCGTTCTTGGCGTCCTTGCGGTTCAAGTGGCTGAAAAGTCTCCTGTAAATGTTCAGATTAGGGGTTCAGGGGCCTTGCCCCTGATGGGGTATTAGGGGTGTCCCCTAATCTCTCCTGATAAGAGTTCCCCCTCCCACGTGTGGGAGGGGGTTAGGGGGTGGGCCTTGCCCTTGTACAATGCTAGTGCCCTGCTTTACTCTACCCCAACTCTGAACATTTACAGTCTCCTCGCCGTTCGACAACGCCCGAACCGCTGTGCTATAATTTGGGGATTGCCACGTTTAGCCTACTGGATGACAGGACAACAGGCTGTCGTCCCAGTTCAGACCTCGATGAGGAGGCCATTATCATGGATTTCGAGCTTTCTGATGAGCATAAATTGTTTCGCGACACAGTGCGCGACTTCGCGGAAAAAGAAGTAGCCCCAGGCGCTTTAGAGCGCGACAAGAGCCACCGGTTCCCCCACGAAATAATCGAGAAGATGGCAGCCCTCGGCCTGATGGGTGTGCCATTTCCCGAAGAGTATGGTGGCGCAGGGGGCGATACTCTCTCATATGCCATCGCTGTGGAAGAAATCTCGCGGGCCGACGGTTCGCTCGGCCTAACGTTGGCGGCGCATACATCCCTTGGCGCTTCTCCCTTCTATCTATTCGGCACCCCTGAGCAGAAAGAGAAGTATCTCAAGCCGCAAGCTCAGGGTAAGATCATAGGCGCCTTCGGCCTCACTGAGCCGCACGCAGGGTCAGACGCCGGAGGCACAAAGACCTTCGCCTATAAGGATAACGGCGAGTGGGTTATCAACGGCTCCAAATTATATATGACCTCCGGGCGCGTAGCAGGCGTAATGGTAATCACAGCTAAGACCGACAAAGAAGCCACAGGCTCGCGGGGTATCAGCAGCTTCATCGTGGAGAACCCCACTGAGGGGCTTAGCTTCGGCAAAGATGAGGATAAGATGGGGCTGCGCTCGTCTATCACCTCGCCCGTCTTCTTCGAGAACGTGCGCGTACCTGAAGAAAACATACTTGGCACTCCCGACCTGGGTTTCAAGCAGTTTCTTGAGATACTCGACGGTGGCCGCATCTCTATCGGCGCAATGGCTGTAGGATTGGGGCAAGCAGCCCTCGACGCCGCCCTCCGGTACAGCAACGAGCGCCAGCAGTTCGGGCAGCCTATCTCCAACTTCCAGGCTGTGCAATTCATGCTTGCAGATATGGCGACCAGGCTGGAAGCAGCCCGTCTGCTGGTTTATCAAGCTGCCTGGCTGAAGGACCACAAAAAGCCGTTCACCAAGGAAGCGGCGATGGCAAAACTCTTCGCCTCGGAAGCGGGCGAGGAAGCCTGCCACAAGTCTATCCAGGTACATGGTGGCTTCGGCTACATCACCGAAGCTCAGGTAGAGCGTTACTACCGCGATGTACGCCTGACCGAGATAGGCGAAGGCACTTCAGAAATCCAGAGGCTGGTGATCGCCAGAGAAGTGCTAAAGAGCGCGAAGAAGGCCACGGCGGGCGTATAGTGCACCGCTGATATATGGGAATACACCCTGATTGTGGCTATAAACTGGACGTAGTAGTGAACAACGCAGTGATTCTTGAACTTAAATCAGTAGAGATGTTAGTGCCTATCCACCAAGCACAGCTTCTCACATATCTCAAGTTGGCGAAGATATCCCTTGGTCTGCTAATAAACTTCAAAGTACCCGTCCTCAAACAAGGCGTGAGGCGTATGGCGAACAACTATAGGAACTAACATCAGATAGGAACTCCGTGCCCTCTGCGCCTCTGCGATGAAGTAATTATGAACTTAGAACTAACCCCCGAACAACAACTGATACATGATACCGCCCGCGATTTCGCTGAGCGCGAGCTTGAGCCTCATGCCAATGAGTGGGATGAGAAGCATATCTTCCCCCGTGAGGCTTTCAATAAAATGGCTGAGCTTGGCTTCGCCGGGATGCTTGTGCCTGAGGAGTATGGGGGCGTGGGCGCAGATACACTCTCCTATATACTTATGCTGGAGGAGCTAAACCGCGTGGTGCCCGCCCTCGGCACTGTTATCTCCGTGCATAATTCGCTGGCTTGTGGGGCATTACTATATTTCGGCAGTGACGAGCAGAAGGCGCGTTATCTTCCCCTGCTGGCTTCTGGGCAGTGGCTCGGCGCGTACGCCCTCAGCGAAGCGCACGCCGGCTCTAATCCTGCCGCCATGCGCGCCACAGCCGAGCGTCGCGGCGATGTGTACGTGGTCAACGGCACCAAGACATGGATTACATCCGGCGCGTCGGCGGACCTGATCATCCTCTTTGCCGTCACAGGCAACAGCGACAAGCCGTCGCGCAACATCTCGGCCCTCGTAGTTACCAAAGAAACACCTGGACTGCACTCCGGTAAGCTCGAAGAGAAGATGGGCATTCGCGCTTCCGAAACGACGCAGCTAATATTTGAGGAGGCGCAGGTGCCCGCAGAAAATCTGCTCGGCCAGGAAGGCGACGGCTTCAAAGTAGCCATGTCGCTCCTTGACGGTGGGCGCATCGGCATCGCGGCGCAGGCGGTGGGCATCACCCAGCGAGTCTTTGATGAAGCCACTTCTTACAGCCTACAGCGCGAGCAGTTTGGCGGGCCTATCTCCGACCAGCAGGCTATCCAGTTTATGCTGGCAGACATGGCGACAGGGTTGAGCGCCGCCCGCCTGCTCCTCTATCGCGCCGCCACCATGCGCGACTCGGGCAAACGTGTGACCAAAGAGGCGAGCATGGCCAAGCTCTTCGCCTCGGAGCTTGCAATGAAGAGCGCCTGGGCCGCCGTGCAGATACATGGCGGATATGGCTATGTCAAAGAATACCCTGTAGAGCGGTTCTTCCGCGACGCTAAGATAACCGAAATCTATGAAGGCACCTCGCAGATACAGCGCATCGTGATAGCGTCTAATCTGTTGAAAGGGAGGTAGAGCGGAGTTACGAGTTGCGGTAAGTCCTCACGGGAAGGGTTATGAGCAACCAATGCCTGAGTTACTTGTGAGCGCTCGTAACTCGTAACTCGTAATTCCGCGAAGCGGAAAGGCCCCAATGTGCTGGTTTGAACAGAGCGGCGCACGTATATATTATGAGGAGCATGGCACGGGCAACCCGGTACTTGTGATGCCCGGCTTTACCGAAGGTGTTGATGAGTTAGATATGCTCGTCGCCGTGCTCTCTGAGAGCTACCATGTGATCGCCGCCGAGTTGCCCGGCTCGGGCAGCTCAGAGCCGCAGCCGCGTGGCTACACGCCCAACTTCTACCGGGAAGACGCCGCCCGGATGGCCGCGCTGTTGGAGCATCTCGACACGGGTCCGGCGCACGTCCTGGGCTTCAGTGATGGTGGAGAAGTAGCCTTACTGATGGCTATAGACAACCCCGAACAGGTGCGCTCGCTTGTGGTCTGGGGCGCGGCGGGCACGTTGGGGAGCGGTGATCTGGCCCCCATAATAGATGCTATCGCCAATGTAGTAGACAGACCTCTGGCTGACGCATACGATTGGAGCTATTATCTCAAAGAGAGATACGGCGATGAAACGGCGAGAGCGACAACCCGGAGCTGGGCGGGGGCCTCACGTGCTATACTTGGTGCGGGTGGTGACATCAGCCTGTCGCAGGCAGGAGAGATCAACTGCCCCGTGCTGATTATTCATGGCGAGTACGATCCATTCTGCACCCGCAACATGGCGCAGGACCTCGCCTCGCGCATACCGCAGGCCAAAGAGATAGAGGTGCCGGAAGTAGGCCACCCCGTACACTCCGACCGCCCCGATTGGTTCAACAAGATAGCGCTTGATTGGCTGAGCGGGGCGTAGTTACGAATTACGAGTTGGAGCCGCTAATCCCTAATACCTAATCTCTGGTCCTTAAGGAGAAGCCATGCGTGTTGAGAGGCTCAATCTACACGGGTACACTGTGGCTGCGGCTATGTACAGATTCGTTGAGAGGTACAACGCGCTGCTGCCGCAAGCCTCCGATCCCGGCTTCTATGCCATAGAAGCCATTCATGGCAAGGGCAGAGCAGAGGCGGGTAGCATCCGCGAAACGCTGCGTGACTATCTTGCGGGCCAGGGCAAGCGGATAAAAGGATTTGACGCTCAGCTTGCTTTGCGCGGAGCCGATTACCTCTTCGATGGCTGCGGCAGGCTGGCCTACATGCATGGCGAAGACGCTACCCACAACGGAGGCTGCACAATAGTAATCCCCCGCCAGCGCATCGCATCCCCGCGCGAGTGGCTCCGCTACAGGTGAGCAACGAGGACTGAGTGCTGCATACCCTGAATACACTCAGCACTCAGTCCTCATTGCTTACCATTCACCTGCGTTCCATTTGCGCCTTCCACATCGTTCTAAAGATATGTGTTGGGCGCTGAACAGGCAAAGCTAGTGGAGGTAGAGCATGTCACAACCTCGTGCGAGTATCGGAAAGGTAAAGGACCAAGCAGAGCAGGCAGTCAACAAAGCGCAAGGAGCAGCCGATAACCCATGGGTTGAGCGCCTTGCTCGCTTTGGCTACCTGGTGCGCGGCCTCTTGTATGCCCTCGTTGGGTTACTGGCTGTGCAGGTGGCGGCGAGGGCAGGGGGCCAGACCACCGACAAGAATGGAGCTATTGCCGCCATAGCCGCGCAGCCCTATGGCAAGTTCCTGTTGGTACTGGTAGTAATAGGCCTCATCGGCTATTCGCTCTGGGGTTTTGTTCGCGCAATCCTCGACCCTCTCAAACGGGGCACCGACCCGAAGGGGTTGGCTGTGCGTGGAGGTTACATCGTCAGCGGCCTCTCCTATGGCGCGCTGATCATCCCAACCATGAGCTTTATTTTGGGCAACGGCGGCGGGGGGAACGGGGGTAATGGCTCGCAGGACATCACCGCCAAGCTGCTCACAGTGCCTCTTGGTGTCTGGCTGGTGGGGCTGGTAGGCGTGGTCGGAATGATAGGCGGTCTGGGGCAGATGTATCAGGCTTATAGCGCCGACTTCAAGAAGGATTTTAAGTCTGATGAGATGAACGCCGATGAGATGAAGTGGGCCACCCGTATAGGCCGCTTTGGGCTGGCGGCGCGTGGCGTGGTCTTCGTGATGCTTGGCTTCTTTGTGGTGCAAGCCGCCTTGCAAGCAGACCCCAAGCAGGCTAAAGGTCTGGACGGCGCGCTCCAAACCCTTGCCCGCCAGCCGCAAGGCCCCTGGCTCCTCGGCATTGTGGCCCTGGGCCTCGTTTCTTTTGGCGTCTACTCTATGCTTTGTGCTCGCTGGATACGTGTCAAGAAATCTTGATCCCTCTTCTTGGTAAAGAAGCCCAAAGATGAGCGACTACGATTATGAGACTGTTGCCTGAATTGTGAGCCAGAAAACCAGCCCTGCTACCAGCAGCAGCGTTAACGTGATAAGCGCCAGCGCCCAGGGTGATCTCTTAGAAGTATCATCGTCGCCGAGCATTCGCCTGGAGCGTAGATAATCGAATAACGCAAAGATAAAGATAGACGCGCCCCACAGAACGAGCAGTTGGCCCGTGATGCGTGCTATAAACTGGTTGTCGGGATTGCGGAAGGGCACCAGCTTCACGACCGCCAGCCCACCACCGATTCCCGCCAGCCCTGTGCGTATCCAGGCTGAAAAAGTGCGCTCGGCAGCCAACAATGTGCGTGTGTGCGCCAATTGATCCCTGGTATCCTTCTGCTCCATTACCCCTCAGCTTTCTCTGATTGCATTGTGTTACGGGCAAGACAGCAACTTGCAAGCCACATGCCGCCGACTAACCAGCCCCCGACAATGTCCGAGGGGCGGTGGACCCTCATATAGACGCGGCTCCAGCCAATCATTATGGATAAGGCCAGCACGGTGGCCCAGAGGCGAGCGGCAAAACGCCTCTTTCCCCTCTTTTTAGCCCGCGCCATCACATACGCGAGAGTACCGTAGACGGCGAGGCTCATCGTCACGTGGTCGCTGGGGAAGCTAGAGCTAGATGCATCCTGCTTCCTCAATATGATGATCGGGCGCGATCTCTTGATAGTCCTCTTGAGCACTCCGTTCAGCCCCGCGCTGCCCAGCAGGGCGACGACGGCGATGAGGGCATCTTTCTCCCGCTTCTGTGTGAGCCACCGGAGGGCAGCAAGCCCTGTGAGGGGGTAAAGTGTGAAAGACTCGCCGGCTGCGCTCAATAGCTTCATCACCTGATCGAGCACAGGGTTGGCCGGATCGCAAAGGGCCTGGCCTATTTGCCTATCGAAAGTTCTGGTCGGGCGCTTTAATGGCCCCTCAATGAGTTTGCCGGTCACAAACGCAGTGGCAAGGCTGGACGTGATGCCGCCAACCAGCAGGGCAGCAGCATGAAGCTTCTTTTTTGGCGCGTTGTTCTGATTCATTAGCTCCTCCTGGTAAGAGTCGTTGCAAGGACAAATGGCTGCGCGAGCAACCATCTTCATCCTTGCACCCTCTGTGCCAAGCCCAGGTGAGGAGCTAACCCTTATGACGTCACCTGTGGTTCGCCTAGATTTCTTGGAACCAATCGGTCAGTATTGATTTATCAGAATACGTGTTCTATAATATGGGCTATACAACGCCGGTCAGCTAGCTGTACGAAGCTAGCTTGCAACGTGGATTACGCAACGTCTGCCCTTCTAAGTGTTATTATTGTGAGGGAGGATGCCATAAGTGGAAAACGTTCAGCTTACCGAGGCTATTACCCGGAGAGCGTTAGAGGTCAAGGTAGCACAGAGTGTTTGCGAGGCTACCGTAACCTGGCGTTCGACAATTGAAAAGGAGATAGGCTTAGATAATCAGCTACACTGCATGGCTGAGCGTGCAGTCACCAAAGCGCATACCGAGGTCATGCGGAAGCAAGTTGCCTTATATACGGCTATCGAGAAATCACCTATTACATATGATGAGGCTATGACTTGGGCCTATAGTAACAATGCAGTATCATAATGAAAGCCTTTCAGGAGGTTGCCGTGGGTGCTAACATAGATGAAGATAATGGGGAAAGTATGCTGTTCTGGGAGTCGCCCTTGGCAAAGTTATACATGGGTGATTGCTTGAGAGTGTTGGCTATCTTGCCTGCTGCCAGTGTTGACCTGATATTTGTCGATCCTCCTTATAACTTGAGCAATAACGGTATTACTTGCCAGAATGGTCGCATGGTCTCGGTCAATAAAGGCGATTGGGATAAGTCTAAAGGTCCAGAGAACGATCATATGTTCAATCTGGAATGGCTATCAGCGTGCAGGCGAGTGCTAAAGCCGGATGGCTCTATATGGGTATCCGGCACTCGCCATGTTATCTTCTCTGTGGGCTATGCGATGCAGCAGCTTGGCTATAGGCTACTGAATGAAATAGCCTGGTACAAACCCAATGCTGCTCCTAACCTGGCCTGTCGCATGTTTACGCACTCGCATGAGACGCTTATATGGGCAGCACGGAGCGAAAAGAGCAAACATACATTCAACTACTCAGTTATGAAGCAGCAAAATGGTGGTAAGCAGATGCGCTCGGTATGGGCAGATTTAGAAGTTGAAGATGAAGTGCCAAGCGTATGGGTTATCAATACACCACCTAAATCAGAAAAGCAGTTTGGTAAGCATCCTACCCAAAAGCCACTGGCGTTGCTGAGGCGGGTAATAGAGGCCAGTAGCAACCCCGGCGATCTGGTGCTTGATCCCTTTACAGGTTCCTCGACTACAGGTGTAGCTGCACTGGAGCTGGAGAGGCAATTCATAGGGATCGAAATGGAAGACGAATATCTACAGTTGAGCCGTAGGCGGTTACAGTCTGTTCCAGGCCAGACAGAATCACCAGAAGTTGAGGTTTCCATCCCTCGCCAATACAAGCTTTTTGAACGACCCGCAGCCTTCATTACAGAGGAAGGTCAAGCTTAAGCCAGTAAGCTACGAGGGCTTTTCTAGCGTAGAAGGCCCTCGATGTGCTGCCATGACCGGTACCTTTTGTGCGTGGTTGTATCCATTTACCCATGTGCCCTCTTAATTGCGCATAACCCCCTTCCTTACTGAGCCAGTTACGCACCTCTTCGTAATCAGCCTTTATCTCTTCAAGTAGTGCTCTGTTCTGCGGATCATCAATGTCGAATGGACGTGCAAGTACGACTTCGGCATCTGTTTCCTCTCTGTTGACAAATGTACGGCCAATAAGGGCTAGCCGCTTGATCTTATTATAAAGATGGCTTGTATAGAAGCCGGGCAAAGGTTCCCGCGGACTTATCATGGTAATTGCGACCGTTTCCTTAGGCACCCACCTCTCTCCCTTCCAGCGTAGTGATACTGTTTTTAACTCCCATGGTCCATTTGCATCAATAAAGTCGCCTGTACGTAGAGAATTCCTGGGCAGGCCGAGATAGGCCTCGAGTGTGTGACCAACCCAACCTTTGTTGAAACCCCCTTCCACCTTGAAAATGGTCACATTGTAGTGCTCCGCCAGTGGCCGGAGATTTAGTCCACGTAACGAATTTATCTTCTCAATAGCTACATCCCTGTCAAGCCAAGGCAATTCTGCCATAACGCACTTTCCTCCTTCTGGGACAATAATACAAAGAATCCTATAACTCACGCTTCTATACTCGCATTGGCCTGTGAATGAGTATTGCCGTTACACGTTACAATACATAAAACGTGTATAATAAAGCGTCAGATAGCGTAGATTGTCTCCCCTCACAAAGGAGTGAAGCATCATGGTAGATACAGTTTCCAAACCAGCCGGTAGTAAGTCAAACAATGGGCGTGTTCGTGCCCGGTATCGCAATGGGGCGGGGCGCAGGTCCCGCTTGGCGCAGCTTACGCCTGAGCAGCAGCAAGTGGCTAACGAGCAAAGGCAGTGGGAAGAGACCACCGTCGCCCATTCGCTCAAGCGTCTGCCGGAGCGTGCAGCCGAAGCGTTCACCACCATTTCGGGCGAGCCTATCCAGCGCATTTATACCCCAGCCGACTTGCCCGGCTTCAACTACGACCAGGACCTCGGCTTCCCCGGCGAATACCCCTTCACACGCGGCGTTCACCCCACAATGTATCGCTCTCGGTTCTGGACAATGCGCATGTTCGCGGGCTTCGGATCGGCTGAGGATACTAACCGGCGCTTCCGCTACCTTCTCGACCACGGTGAGACGGGCCTCTCCACCGCCTTCGATTTTCCAACCCTTTACGGCGTTGACGCCGATGATCCTCGCGCTTATGGCGAGTTCGGCAAGGTGGGTGTCGGCGTTTCCTCACTACAAGACATGGAGACACTCTTCAAGGATATACCGATTGACCAGGTTACTACCTCTATGACGATCAACGGCCCCGCTGCCGTGATATGGGCCTTCTACATCGCCGCTGCCGAGAACCGGGGTATACCACGCTCGGCCCTCGGCGGCACCACCCAGAATGACATCCTCAAAGAGTATATAGCGCAAAATACCTTTATCTACCCTCCTGAGCCTTCTATGCGCCTGGTGGTGGATACCATCGAGTTCGCCGCCAAAGAGATGCCCAGATGGAACCCTGTTTCCATATCCGGCTACCATATTCGAGAGGCAGGCTCTACCGCCGCGCAGGAGCTGGCTTTCACCCTGGCGGATGGCCTTACCTACGTGCAGTGGTGCGTTGACAGAGGAATGAATGTTGACGATTTCGCCCCGCGCCTCTCCTTCTTCTTCAACGCCCATAACGACTTCTTCGAGGAGATCGCCAAATATCGTGCTGCACGCCGTACCTGGGCACGTGAGCTTAAAGAAAGATTTGGCGCGAAGAACGATCGCTCGCTCTGGCTCCGCTTCCACACGCAAACAGCAGGTTGTTCGCTCACCGCGCAGCAGCCGGAGATCAACATCGTGCGCACCACTATCCAGGCGCTGGCCGGGGTGCTCGGCGGCACGCAGTCGCTTCACACCAACTCTATGGACGAGGCGCTTGCCCTTCCCTCCGACAAAGCTGTTCGCATAGCCTTGCGCACTCAACAGATTATCGCCGAGGAGTCGGGGGTGACAAGCACTGTAGACCCACTTGGCGGCTCTTATTTCGTGGAAGCGCTCACCAACGAGCTTGAAAGGCAGTGCTACGACTACTTCGACAAGATAGAGGAGTATGGCGGCGTCATACCTGCCATAAAGTCCAACTTCTTCCAGAATGAGATCGCCCGCGCCTCGTACTGGTACCAGCAAGAGGTAGACGAAGGCCGCAAGACGATGATAGGAGCCAATAAGTACGTCATCGAAGAGCCGGTAGAGATACCGATCCTGGAGATGGACCCGCAAGGTGAGGAGAAGCAGCGTGAGAAGCTAGCCCAATTGCGCGCCGAGCGCGACCCACAGCGCTGGCAAGAGAGCCTGGAAAATGTGCGGCGCATTGCCCAAACTGATACAAACATCATGCCCGCCCTCATTGAGGCGGCGCACGCCTACGCCACTCTGGGCGAGATAACTGACATCCTCAAAACTGTCTTTGGTGTGCAAGAGTTCAGTAATGTGGTGTGATGCATACTAACTAAAGAGGTCCCCATGAGAGCTAAGACGGAAGCCACAATAGAAGACCTGTATCACGTACCGAAGAGCGGCAAAGCCGAGCTTGTCAACGGGAAGATTATCTTTATGTCGCCAACAGGCTTTCTACCTGGCTACGCAGCAGGGGAGATTTTCGTCAGCTTGAGAGACTATGCGCGAAGGAGAGAAGCAGGCTACGCCATCGGTGATAATGTTGGCTTCATTGTCAACTTACCTAATCGCAGATCATTCAGCCCTGATGCCGCACTCTTCGTCGAGCAGCCGGGTAAGCCATCTATGAAGTTCATCGAAGGTGCGCCTATCTTCGCAGCCGAGGTCACAAACAAGGGAGATTACGGCCAGGTTGCTGATCACGAGATGGCTGATAAACGTGCCGACTACTTGTAAATGTTCAGAGTAGGGGTGCAGGGGCTATGCCCCTGACGGGGTTGCAGGGGTGTCCCCTGATACTCACCAGGAAGCAAGCCCCCTCTCCCATGAAGGGAGAGGGGGTTGGGGGTGAGGGTCCTTTCCCTATCCCTACTCTCATTTACTTCTCTCTGTAAGCGTTCAGAGTAGGGGTGCAGGGGCCTTGCCCCTGACGAGGTATTAGGGGTGTCCCCTAATCTCTCCTGATAAGAGTACCCCATCCCACGTGTGGGAGGGGGTTAGGGGGTGGGCCTTGCCTTCGTACAATGCTAGTGCCCTGCTTTGCTCAACCCCATCTCTGAACATTTACCTCCTGCGGAGGGGTTGCAGAAAATGGGGAGGAGTGTACAATGAAAGTGAGGCCTCGAGCCCAACAATGGCCCCGTTGCGGAGCCAATAGCACCGTGATATAGCTGGTTGGTACAAGTTTAGACTATTTTGAGGAGTTTGGATGAAATAATTGCGCATCATTGAGCACCCTAATGCTATTCATTCCGATTTAATCTCTAGATTCATCACATAAAGGTGCTGTACCAAACTAGCGATTAAATCCCTCCTATTGCTCATCACTGCCGAAAATGAGCGTCGCTGTAACGTCGCTCCATTCCAAAATAGTCTAAACTACGATCAGAATGACAAAACCGAGACGGCACACCCTAAGCTGACTTTGACAAAGCCCTGATGCGAGGGCAAAGATATTGCTTAGGGTACCCTAATATGGTACAATTGCGCGCAAGGCTGTCTCCTAAAGGTGTTCCCGTTTCGGGGTAGATTGCGCCTACGTGGTCAGCCCAGAATGGAGAATATCTCTTTTATGAAGCTTAAGGCTGTAGATCAACGCTTAGAAGGCAAGCTCAAAGAGCTGTACAAAACGCATATGGAACGTACAGCCAGAATTGATTGGAGCTATCATTCCCTCATCCCGTGGGAGCGCGGGCGCAACTTTACAACCGACCCCTGGCACCCAACGCAGGCTACCATAACACCCGAACTCGCTGTCGCAGTAGAGACTGCCCTCCTTACCGAAATCAATCTTCCCTGGTTTACCACAGGTCTCACCAACATATTCGCAGGCTCACTTGAGGTGCTGCAAGATTTTGTGCGTACCTGGACCTCTGAGGAAGACCAGCACTCTAATATCCTCGAAACCTATCTCCTCGTCACGCGCAACGACGACCCTGATCGTCTGCACCGTCTCCGCAAGACCGTTGTGCGTAACGCCTGGACCCCCGGCGAGGCCACACCTTTCGAGGGGATGGTTTACACGACTGTGCAGGAGCTTTCGACCCAGGCTTTCTATGTGAACGTAGCGCGCATAGCAGACAGCGAGGACCCCATTCTCGCGCACATTCTACGCACTATAGCCAAAGACGAAACGCTGCACTACACTTTCTATCGTGAGGCGGTAAAAGCCCACCTTGAGATAGACCCTAACTATGTTTGGCCCGTATGCGATGTGCTGATGAACTTTGCCATGCCCGGCTATCTCATGCCCGACTTTGGCGAGCGCCAGCGCATTATATCCGCCGGGGCCAACTATGGCATTGCCGAGTATTTTCGCCAGGTAATAGACGTGGTGGTACGTCTCTTTGATATAAAGAACTTGCACCCCACCTACCCCGAAGCCCAACATGCTCTCGACAGGCTGAACCGCTATCTCGATAGCCTGGCCCGTATAGCTGCACGCGCTGAGAAAAAGACGGCAATCACCCCCGAAGAGAATCGTATGGCCGCCAACCGCTTGCTTGGCTACCCCGCTGAGATAGAGGCAGCAGTGTAAGCGGGAGTTAGTAGCTGAGCCTTAATCCCCAGCCCCTACTTCGCACGCGCATTATTGGTTATCCATATTATCCTTCGGCCTGGCGTAGGATTGAGCTCGCGCTCATTTTGCGCGGCGCTATTCTCCGGTGACGGCACCGGCACTTCGGCGGCTGTCTGCTTCACCACGTACTTGACAGTATGATAGCCTGTGGCCCCATACGGGTAGGGGTCAGTGACTTTGGCCGTTTGCAAGTTGCCTTTGCCGTCGGTTGCGCGCACCTTTATCGTGTATTGTCCGGCAGCGGTGGGCGTCCAATCATATCCCCACAGCACCCATGACGTGTTGCTGAGAGGTGGCTTCACGTACGCCTGGTCCCAATTCTTTCCGCCGTCAGTGCTTACCTCTACTTTGCTGATGCTGCGGCTGCCCGCGAAAGCTACCCCCGACAGGCTCTGCCTCTTAAGCTGCAAGATGCCGTCCGCCGGATAATCTATGCGGCTCATCGTGTTCACGTCCGCCGGATCGCTCCACCCCTGTTGAGGCGATTGCCAGAAGCCTTTGAAGTCGTAATTTACCGGCTCGAAGGAGGTAATCCACTTGACGTGCTTCATCCCGTAGATGCCGGGCACGAGGAGCCTGGCCGGGAAGCCATGCTGTGCGGTCAGAGGCGCGCCGTTCATCTCCCACACCAGCATCACGTCGGGGTCCATCGCCTTCCGCAGCGGTATAGAGTCGGTGTAGCCGTCCACCGCTGTCATCGAAATGTCTACGATGCCCGGCTTCAGTCCTGCCTTCGTGAGGAGGTCGGCCAGCTTCACACCCTTCCATAAGGCGTTGCCCGCCAACCCACCGCCTATAGGATTGCTGATGCACATCATCCCTACTGTTACCACCTCAGCAGGCAGAGCCGTAAGCTCTTTGTATGTGAGCGTGTAGGGCTTTTTGACGTAGTTGCCTTTTATCTCCAATTGCCAGCCATTAGCTGAAGGCGATGGGTCGAAGAAGTTCTTCGAGACGTGATAGAAGCTATTGGTAGGTGTTATCTCTTGCACGCGAATGACCGGCAACGGTGGGGCGGCTGTGCTGGTGGGCGGTGGAGGTGGAGGCGTGTCAGCAAGCAGTGGAGGCGGAGTGTCAGTGGCCTGTTGAGCCACTTCTGTCCCGGGTAGCTCGGTGGGAGCAGGCGTTGAGGTGTTGTTGGACTGTGGAGCTTGCGTTGGCGTCTTATAGCGTTGGTACTGTGTAGGCTCACTTATAGGTGTGTTACGCGGCGGCTCAGGTGTGCTTTGCACCTGGGCGGCTGCGCCCCCGGCGGGATTACCGCTGCCTGTTCCTTGCGCGCCAACGCTGTCATCGGCGGCGGTGCGATCCACAGGGCTGGTAAATCCGCCCTGGTTGACCACCGTGCCCGCGCCCGCAAATATAAGGCCACCCACGACGGCCAGTGCGGTGCTGCCCGCTAGACGTAGAAATCTCCTGCGTCCCTCGTTAGCTGCTACAGGCTCCTCCATTTGATCGCTCGTGTCAGTAGCATATGTGGACATAGGGACCCTCCGCACCGGCAACAGCCAATCGAGGGTGACCCCGTAGAAAAGCGCCAGCAGCATCAGCCCGAACCAGAGAGGAAAGGTCGAACTGCCGGAACTGGCCGACGGCCCGAAGATGCTGCTAGTAAAGATGGGCAGCCCCACTATCTGCAGGAAGGCGGTATTTAGCAGCAGGCCAATCACGAGGCCGTAGAGAATGCCGCCGAAAGGACTGTTGAGGAGAGGCCTCCTTCGCCCGCTTGCCGCATCAGGTCTGGCCAGCCATGCGTAGAGAAGGCCCAGTAACGCCCCCAGCAGAAGTATGCCCTCCAGGATGGCGGCAAATAGGAGAGGTCGCCCGGCGTAGAAGAGCTTATCCAGAGCATCAGAGAAGCTTTGTCCTCCAAGCGCATTGAGGAGGGTACTTAGCATAAGCTCAGGGATGGTGGGCACATTGAAGCTGTAACGGAGCAACCCCATGACCACCATCATCGCGAGCGCAGCGCCCGCCCCTGCTCCTAGCCCGGATACAACTTTGTATGGCTTACTTGATAACGTCGTTGCCATAACCTCAGCCTTTCCTGATGAGTTACCCGCAGCCCCGTGTCTGCTAATAAGTATATAGGAGATTGCTTACATAATTATTACGCAAGCGGGAACAGCTTTGGGTTAGCATAAGCGGCGTTTGGAAACTGCTGCGCGGCTCTTTGTGTTGCGCCCGCCATCTATTTAGTATACTACGCATGTAGACCCGGTTGGCGCAGCAATTTGCAGGCGTTGAAACAACAGAGGAGGCTCCTATGGAAAAAGACCCCAACCCCTTCCGCAACTCTCCCGATGCAGATCGTTCTGATAGCCCCACTGAGGCGGCATCTACCGACACTCAGGACTTCGCCGAAGACACTGGTATAGAGATAGCCGACGATGACGCAGTAGACGATGCGGGCGACGACTCGGCGGATATGCTCGACACGCCGGAGATGGCTGTAGATAGCACAACATCGGGTAACAGCAGCATAGAGGCAGCTACACCTCCCGGCACGACCGACCTGCCGATGTAAGCGTATCTCTTGAAACGGGGTGCCTCATAGACTATAATTGCTACACACGCGCCCGTAGCTCAGTCGGATAGAGCACTGGCCTCCGAAGCCAGGTGCGGGGGTTCAAGTCCCTCCGGGCGTACCACGCTGTTTCCACTTCCTCACTTTGTAAGTCATACCGATACGAGAAGAAGAAGTGAGTGGGAGGCTCTGAACTGCCCAGCCGCCAACCATTTTGCAGCATGGCGTCCTTGTAATACGCTTCTATCTCGTCAACGCTCGCTCTGGTTTCGTAGGTCGTCACACGTTCAAAGTTGTCAACCTGTGGGTCCGGACCATGGACCCAGGCGACTTGCACCTGCTGGGCATCTCCATAGAGCGGTACGTACTCAGGATCAGGCCACCGGTCAAAGGCCAACCTCACTCCGTTGCCAGTTGTGTAACGAAGGATTGAGAGAGCTATGTGCCGCCTTATAGGTACTTCCTTGACCGGGTTCACCCATTCGAAGTCCACACTGGCGCCCATCGTTCCTCTGTCCTCCGCTTCGATTGTCCAACCACTCTTAGCCAGTTCTCTCTTGTAAAAGCTGAAGATATCGTCAATTGGGTCATCGCTATAGAACGTGTACGCATCCCACCCGGTGTATGGTAGTAGGGTCCTCCATAAGGTTCCACCTCTCGAGCATCAGGGTAAGTAGGAATATCTGTTGTGCCCGTGAGCATTGTTGTGGTGACGTCCGGAACACCCGGCGTATTGACGACATCAGCAGTATCAGTTGAAGTGGTGACGGCTGAACTTATGACCTGTGGTGTCTCGTAGAGACCTTTCGTAGGCACAACTACCATTAGGTTGATCTCCTGGGCCTGTTTACCCCTGCCAAGGAGGATGGCAGAAGAGAACAAGAGTATTCCCGCTATCAAGGCCGCACCCAATCCTAATCGAAGCACTTTCATGATTACCTTCTGCACCTTCTGTAAACGAGCACCATCTACAATACTATACCATGTTGTATGCTGATGGGTTCACCCAAAACGGACGTCTCAGTGGCGGTTTGTAAATGCGACTGTCTACCCCTAAACCCGAACATTTACCCCGCGAAAACCGTAAGTGTTCAGATTAGGGGTAGAAGGGCTATATCCTGGCCGGGCCGCAAGCGCGCCTAATACACCCATACATCCCAATAAAGCCCCCTCTCCCTTCATGGGAGAGGGGGTTGGGGGTGAGGGCCCTTTCCCCTACCCCTAAACCCGAACATTTACCGCGAAAAACAAGTTTGACGCCGGAGCAATCTTTATGTATAATAGGGCGTTGGCTTATACCAACAGCTTGACAGATATATAGCCCGAGACAGCCGGCGCGTTTTTACGCTTAATACACCAGCCCGCCGAGGCATAAACAACATTTCAGCAGGGGCAGTATGCCTTGTTGAAGTGGTGTTCATGGAGATTCCTGTCCCCATGCCTCGGTGCTATTCTGAGGCATGGGGCTTTTTATTGCGCTCTGCTCGACAGCTAGCGGGCGCTAACAAGATGCGGAAGGAGGTGACAAATATGCCAACAACAAGAAAGCGAGAAACAGTTAAGGAACTGCACGATCTCTTTGCCAGGAGCAATGTGCTGATATTCACAGACTATCGTGGCCTGACTGTGTCAGATATCACCAACCTGCGCCGCCAGTTGCGCGACAAGGGCGTAGAGTACCACGTATCTAAGAACACGCTGACCACACTGGCAGCTAATCGCGCCGGAATGCAGGATATACAAACCATGCTGGACGGCCCAACAGCCATCGCCTTTGTGGGCGACGATATACCGGGCGCAGCCAAGATCCTCGGTGACTTCGCCAGAACGTCCAGAATCCTACAGATTCGTGGCGGCCTGATGGGTTCGACAATGCTCAGCGCCGACCAGGTGAATGACCTTACAAAGCTGTTGAGCCGCGAACAGTATCTTGCGCAGGTGCTGGGATCACTCCAGGCCCCTATCACCAACTTCGCCAATGTGCTAAACGGTACGATACGCAGTCTGGCCTACGCACTGCAAGCGCGTTTGGACCAGCTTGCCAACCAGGGAGATGGAGGCGCAGCGCCCGAAGCTCAGCCTGTAACAACATAATCAAAGCCAAAACAAAAGGAGAAAAACTAAGAATGGCGACAACACTTTCCCGCGAAGAGATGCTCGACGCGATCAAGAACATGACAGTGCTCGAACTGTCCCAGCTAGTCAAGGACATCGAAGAGGCCTTCGGCGTTAGCGCGGCAGCCCCTGTGATGATGGGCGGCATGATGCCCGGCATGATGCCAGGCGCTGGTGGCGACGGCGCAGGCGCGGCTCCTGCCGAAGAAGAGAAGACCGAGTTTGATGTTATCCTGACTGACTTTGGCGCGAACAAGATACAAGTCATCAAGATAGTACGCGAGCTTACCGGTCTGGGCCTGAAGGAAGCCAAAGACCTTGTGGAGGCCGCACCCAAACCCGTCAAGGAAGGCGTGACCAAGGACGAGGCTGAGGCAGCCAAAGCCAAGCTGGAAGGCGAGGGCGCGAAGGTCGAAGTCAAGTAGTTCCGCCTGCGGCGGAATTATGAACTGGCGGTAAGTTGGCATGGAAGTGGGTAGCAAAGGCAAATAGCCGACCGCAAAGCGCTAGCTCCCGTCAATTCATAATTGCTAATTGGTACCACTTGTGCCTGAGCCTCAGATAGAAGCCGGCGGCAATTTCCGCGAGCGGGTGTGGGCCTTTGTGAGGTCGGTGCCTGCCGGGAAGGTCGTCACCTACGGGCAGGTGGCGGCCATGATTGGCGTGCCTTATGGGGCGCGGGCGGTGGGCACTGTGCTCTACAACACGCCTCCTTCGGTGAAAGTGCCCTGCCAGCGAGTAGTAAACAGGTGGGGCCGCCTGGCCCCCACATACGGTTGGGGTGGCTTTGAGCAGCACAAGCTCGAACTTGAGTCCGATAATGTGCAGGTAAGGCCCGACTACACTGTGGACCTGGAACAATATCAGTGGTGGCCACTGGAAACGAACAACGGAGAGTGAGCAGATCAAAGGCGTCTGGCTGCTCTTTTTCCGTTAACTCACCATACGCACGATAGGCAGCAGGCGACGAAACTATGAAAGCACAAATAGCATAGAGGAACAGGGGATCGCGGATCGAGGATCGAGGATCGCGGGGCCATAAGCCGGTGGATGGTGATTATCAAGGAGGAGGCTCATGGCGAAAGATCACGTCAGGCGCATGAGGCGCATGAGGAGTTCCGTATGGCATAGCAGATCGGCGCCTTTGTTGCTTGTGGTCATCTTCTCGTTATGTTCATGCTTCCTCTTTATCTGGGGTCTGTCAATTCGCTCCGCTGCTGTGCCTGCTCTCTCCACCTTGCCTCTTTACCCTTCAGCACAAGCTCTCAGGCGTCTTGCCACACCAATGCCCGCGAATCTTGCACCGGCCACCGTAGTTGGCCTTGCCAGCCCAACTATAACAGGCTTGGATCGCGCTGCCTGGCTGACGAACTTTACTTTCAGGACTAGCGGCACGCCCGAAGAGGTGCTATCCTTCTATAAGAGCGTTCTCAAAGAAAAATATGGCTTCCAGCTTGGCCGTGCGGACACCCCGGCTCAGGGCACCACCGTTCTAACTTTTGTTCGAGAAACAGGCATACGCTACATAGATAATGGCACTGATGGTAAAGGCTACACAGCAGGCCGCGATAAAGAAGTTGTAACGGTCTCTGTCACAACCCTGGACCCTGGCACAACAAATGTAGAAGTAAATCTACAACCGCAGCCTTTTGTGCCATAACCCCAATCGTTAGCTTATCCTTTTGGAGGCTACATTATGCGAGTGCTAATTTCATTCAGGTGGGGTGAAGGTGAGACTGTACATACGCGCTACTATGATCTCGATCAGGAGGATTACCTGTCGCTCAAGCAGGACTTCCTTGCGTACCTGAACGACGGCGCAACGGCGCTTAGAGGGTCCTCCTATAAGTACACAGACGTAGATACAGGTCAGGCACGTGAACTCCTATTGCGTTTCGACGCTATTCTCTGCATCGAGTGTATGCCTCAGGAAGGCGCATCAGGAGGGCAAGGCGCGACAAAGCCCGCAACAGGCCCGCTCCAGGCGCGTATCGCCGGCTCGGCTAACAGCACCGGCAATACAGGCCCCATCGCCACTCAAGGCCCGGGGACAACAGAAGCAAGTCGTAACGAGCCTTAAGTTGTGCTCTTTGTAGTCTGAGCTACGCTTATGGCGCTAGCCAGAGGGTTGTGCCATCGGTGAGCGTTTTGGCGCTGTAGCCGTGCGCTCTCGCGTAATCCGTCAGAGGTCCTTCCTGGTCTGCTTCGCGGCCCACATAGATAGACTGTGGAGGATTCGCGCTCAGAAAACTCTCCAGGTTCTGCTGCGTTACAAGGCGCATCTCCCGCTCCTCCCCCGGCGGCAAGTACGGCCCGATCCGCCAGATAAATGGCCCGGAGGCGAACTGCGGGTATATTGCCGCTCCCCCTTCGAGTGGAAGCAAAGGCGCCAGCGTCAGTACTTCACCTTTGCTTGCTGCTGCTATTTCCAAGCCGGTTTGATGTGCCTCATTCGGCACCCACCGCTCAGGCGAAAGCGAGCCGCCAAGCCCCAAATAGGCAGGCAGCCCGTTCGCTATGGAGACGATTGCCAACAGAGGAAGAACCGTTATGGACCATTTACCCCCTCTACCTAACCCCGTAACGGCCTTTACTCCATATAAGAGCGCCAGAATGAGAAAGGGTATCAACACGTAGAAGTACTGGTACCAGGAAGGTGTTGGAGCAAGGATACCCACCAGTAAAAAGGGCAGAAGGCTCGCCAGGAAGAGGAACTCTGCCTGAGTCTTGAGCCTCACTCGCTGCCACCTCACCAGGGTGACTACAACAGCTACAAGGCTGCCGACGGCGATCAGCAGGAAAAGCGTGCCCGCTTCGCCAAAGACCGACCACATGTAATCCACTTTACCGTTGAGTGTCATGGCGCGGGTGTAGCCTGAGGCGTTGCGATAAATCTCATTCAATTGGTGATATTCAACGTTGCCGAAAATAAATTGCTGGGGGGCCAACACAAAGGTCGCCAGCGCAGGTAGCAGACCTGATGTAGCGCCAAGCCCGAAAAGCGCAAGCTGCCTGGTCTTCTCTTTATATGTGCTGGTCTCAATGAGAATTGCCGCGGCAAAAGGGAGAAAGAGTGGCGCAAAGGAGAGGCGTGCGCCTACAGCAAAGCCCAGGAGTAAGCCGGTGAGGATCAACCACCACCCTGCTCTCTCCCTATAGCACCAGATCAGGGCAGCCGCTACGCTGAGAAGCAGAGGAAAATCGTGGTTCCAGGCAAGGCCGCTGGTGTAAATAAAGACAGGGTTTGCCACCAGGAGCAAAACAGAGCTAACACCGAGCACGAAGTTGAGCAGGTAACGGTAGTTGCTGAAGAGGTGGGCAGCAGTGTAGAAGATCAGCCCGCAAATGAGCAGCGCGCACGCCGTTGAGAAGAGCCTTGCGGCTAGAAGCAGGTGCGACGTAAAGCTGAAAAGGATCGCGTAGACAAATACCAGATTGGGCATTTGCAGGTAGGGATAGTCTCTATATGGGAGCAATCCTCCTGAGGCGAGCAGCTTTCCCGACGAAACGTACATGTACTCATCGTGGTTTAGCCCTTTCTGCATGTTCGCGCTGATCAGCAGGAGCGCTAGAGCCACAAAGAATAGCCCGGACAGGGTAATAAATATGATTTTCTGCTGCTTATCCTCTCTTAGCCTCACACTTCCTATAATACCAGGCAGGGTCTGCGTCTGCCTACTTTCCAATGCAGAAGTTGCGGAAAATCTCGTCCAGCAGATCCTCGCCTACCGTCTCGCCCGTAATCTCCCCCAGAGCGTTCAAGGCGCTGTGCAAGTCTACTGCTATGAGAGCGGCAGGGGCTTCTGCTGCGGAGGCGTCTAGCGCCGCTGCTACGTGCTCCTCAGCCCTTTGCAGGGCATCGCGATGGCGCAGGCTCGTCACCATAATGCCTTCTCCGCTGGCGGGAGCGGCTTTGCCACTTAGCGCCAGTTCGGCGAGCTTTGCTTCAAGCTCTGCTGTGCCCTCCGGCGCTTCAGCTGAGGTGGTGATTATCGGGATGTCACCCAGGCTCTGCTGTAGCTCAGCCAGCTTCATGCGCGCCGGGAGGTCGCTCTTGTTGAGAGCAGCTACGCGTATCGCCCGCGACTTTCTTCTGCTCTCCGCTATGACCTCTTGGTCCTCCGGCGTTAGCGGCTCCGAGCCATCGAAGACCACCACCACGAGATCGGCTTCCGCGAGCGCGCGGCGCGTGCGCTCCATTCCGAGCTTCTCTATCTGATCATGTGTCGCCTGCTGCCCACGCAGCCCGGCTGTATCGGTAATCACCAGCGGCACGCCGCACACGTTGGCAACCTCTTCCAGCGTATCACGAGTCGTGCCCGGTATGGGTGTGACTATCGCCCGGTCCGCCCGTAATAGAGCATTCAGGAGGCTGGACTTGCCGACGTTCGGCCTGCCGACAAGGGCGGTACGCACCCCATGACGGAGTATGATGCCTGTGCTCGCGCTGGCGATAAGCGCCCTGAGGTCTTGCAAGACATCTATAAGCTCCGGTGACACATCAGCAGCAGGCACGTCATCTTCCGGGAAGTCAATGGTGGCTTCCAGGTGGGCCAGGGCGTGAAGCAGCCTGGCTCTTATCCCACTGACTCGGCTTGATATCCCTCCGCGCAGCTGCTCGACCGCCAGCCTCAGCCCTCCTTCTGTTCGCGCCTGCACCACGTCCAGCACCGCCTCTGCCTGGGCAAGATCGAGCCTCCCGTTGAGGAATGCCCTGAGGGTGAACTCACCCGGTTGCGCAAGCCGCGCCCCCTCACGCAGGCAAAGGCCAAGCACCCTTTGCAAAGGCATTGTGCCTCCGTGGCAGTCTATCTCTACCACGTCCTCACGCGTGTAGGAGTGTGGCGCACGCATAAGCACGGCAAGCACTTCGTCTACTCGCTCACCGCTGGCCGGGTTAGTTATATACCCGAAGATCAACTTGTGCGACTCGAGCTCCGCAGCCTGCTTCCGCTTGCCCGAATGCGACACAAAGAGGCGCGCCAGCATCTCGGCTGCCCCTGGCCCGCTCAACCTGATTGTTCCTATGCCGCCCTCACCAGGTGGTGTGGCTATCGCCGCGATGGTGTCGTTATACATGGGGACTCGTGAAACGGACTCGTGAAGCGTGAAACGCGCAACGCGCTTCGAGTTGCGTATTCCGTTAGCGGTTGGTTGTTGTGCCTTAGGCGTGGCGTTTAGCGAGGGCTTAACGCTCTCTTCTCCTACCCTCAAGCCCTGATCCTCGGCTTTCTACCATGTCTCTATCGGGGATCGTGGTGATGCCGGGGCCTTCGATGGCGCAGGCGGCTGTGGCATGGGCGAAGCGTGTCGCGTGAGACAGCTCGCCTTTCTTACTATACTGCGCGAAGAGGGCTGCGGCAAAGACATCTCCCGCGCCTGTAGGGTCTACACTTTGCGTTGGGTAGGCGCTTACCAGGGTGCATTCGCCGTTGCTGTGTACTCTCGCATCGCCCGCCCCGCCTGTAATCACCACTATAGGGGCTAGACTGGCATAGTCGAGAACTAGCTCCTCTTTATAGCCGAGATCTTCTATGCTGAGCACTAACAGAGCATTATCGAGCAAATGGGTGAGCGGCTCAGGCACGGGAGATGCCGACTGCGTGACTCGCCCCTCGCTGTCCCACCGGCGCATCCACCCCTGTGGGGTGACGCCCAGCAGCGGCGGGGAGAAGGTGGCGGGCAGTCGTGCAGGCAATTCTTGCGCGATTGGCCCCAGGTGAACTATAGGGGCTTTCAACCACTGCGGCGGCACCTCCTCGTATCTTAGCTTGTCTGCCCACGCACTCAACATCTGGCTGCGGTTGCCCTGCGCGTCATAGACATTGCTGAATGTGGTCGTTTGGGGTGATGGCACGCAGTGTATCCACACTCCCTCGCTTCTCGCTGCATCGAGCAAAGCATTGTCCTCAGGCGACATGCTGGTGACGATAGCCGCTTGCAAGCCCAAGCGCTGTGCCGTAATAGCCGCGTAGGTGACTGTGCCTCCGGGCATGGAGCCGCCACCGGGGAGAAGGTCTTTCGCCACGTGTCCAAGCACAAGATAATCGGGGCAAGCTCTGTAGTTCATTGAAAATGGAACCGCCAGTATACAAGGAACGCCAAGAGCAAAGGGCGAAAGCTTGGCGTTCCCTGTATACTGGCGGTTAGCTAGCGAGATTTACTTTGGGAGTACAACCACTCTGCGCTCAGGCTCGGCTCCACTCGACTCTGTTGTGACGGCGGGATGCTCCTGCAAGGTCATGTGGATAATGCGCCGCTCGTAAGCGGGCATCGCTTCGAGGGGGATCGCCTGCTTGCGGTTTTCCACCTGGTCGGCGGTGCGGCGTGCCAGATTTACCAGCGCCAACTTTCGGCGCAGTCTATACCCTTCTACATCCACAATGATCCGCGCCCAGAGGTCTACCTGGCGGCCTACTATCAGATTAGTGAGGAATTGCAGCGCGTCCAATGTTTCACCCCGACGCCCAATAAGGTTGTTCTGGTCTCGCTCGTTGAGGCCGACCACGTTGAGCAGCACCGAGTCGGCATCGTCAGCAAAGGCTGCCTCAGCCTCTTCGTTGGCTTCGCGGCGCACGATACGCCCTCTCACCTTCATCCCCACCAGTATCTTTTGCAGCACTTCCGCCGCCACAGGCGCGACCGCATCCTGCGGGGTAGCATGCTCGCCGGCTGCGAGAGGCACGGTTTGCAGCGAGCTATCAAGGAGCACTTCTACAGGCGCTTCAGCAGGCTCTATGCGGTTGCCGTAGTTGTCTTCCTCGATTTCCTCAATGTCCTCGCCACCTATCGGGCGAGTAAGTTGGGACTGCGACGGAGCCGGCCTGCTAAAGCTGTTGCCACCCACCGTTGGGCGCTCCACCCTGTCGGGCCTCTTTCCCCTATCTACGTAGTCGTTGCGTCTGTCGGGGCCAGGCTGGGGCCTGCGGATTCTGGGTGAAATCTCCTCCTGAGGTTGAGAGCCGCCCGTATCGGAGGCGGTTACTCGCACGAGCACTTCTTCACCGCCCGGATCCGTAGCCAGCACTTCGACTTTCACCTCGTCACGACTTCGCCCCAACTGTTCTAGCGCCAGCGCGACTGCATCGTCAACGCTGCGGGCTTGTATATCCACCTGTCGCAAACTATTCCTCCTCTTGTGTAAGCCAAGCACTCTGGTCTGAAAGCCGATCTGCTGTAAAGTCAGCCTTCCCGCCATGACCACACCGCCCCACTATCTCTTACCTCGCCTTTTCCTCGGCAGCTGAGTGGATCCGACGGGCTGCGTGCCTCCGCTGTAGACGCCATCGCTCGTGCCATTTCCGTTCCCATTGCTGTATCCACCACCGTATACGTTGCCATTTCCTTTGCCGTTCACTGCTTCTTCAGGCGTGTACTGGGTGGCTTTGGGCACATTCTTCGCAGGGCGAGAGTTGCCTTTGCCACTGCCCCTGATGCGCACGGTTGTTGCTCCGTCGCTCTCCTGCTCGGCTGCGGGTAGCTCTTCTTGCTTGCCTGCTACGAGGCCTGTGCTAGCTGTTGGCTGGCCTTCCGCCGCCTTCTTCACTTCCTGGGCTTCGAGTGCTTTGTCCATCATCCACGACATCACGCCTTTGCGCTTGGTCGCGCCGGGGAGGGGCGCGGCGGCGGGCGCGGGTGGGTTAGTGGGCTTGTGCGGCAGCCAGCCCATCCCTGGGAGGTCGGGCAGTGTGCCGAAGCCTGTGATGAAGTATTGCTGCACAGCACCGAATAGACTGGAGAATGCCCAGTAGATGACCGTACCCGCAGGGAAGCCAATGGAGATGACGATGATATAAAGAGGCATGAACTGCATCATATTGTTCATCATCTTCTGCTGCCCATCCAACGGCTGGTTAGGGTCGCGCCGGGGCATTTGCATACGGCTCTGGATAAACTGGAATAAGCCTGAGAGCAAAGGCCAGATATAGAACGGATCAGCCTTTGCCAGATTTTGCACCCAGAGGAACTGCTGGCTGAAGTTAGCGGCAGGAACCCATGAGCTTACCCAGAGTATGTTCTGTAGCGCTGCGGGGGTGGTGTTCGGATCGAGGGTATAGCGCAGGGCGCTGAGGAGGCCGAAGAAGATCGGCATCTGTATGAGCATCGGGAAGCAGCTTGCAGCGGGGTTGATGCCGTACTCGTGGTACAGCTTCATCGTCTCTTCTTGCTGTTTGGCCTTGTCCTTCGGATACTTCCTCTGCACCTCTTTTATAAGTGGCTGTATCTGCTGCATGTTGCGCGAGGAGCGCAGAGACTTCACGGTTAAAGGCACGGTGAGGAGCCTCATGAGGAGGGTGAAGATTATGATCGAAACGCCAGGCAGCCCTACAACCGAGTTGATAGCAACAAGGATATTGAGGAGCGTTTCCCACAAGACGGCCCAAATCTGGCCTAAAAATTCCAAAAGTTTATCTCCATGCCTTTAATAACGCCTCGATCATATCAGGGGACAGGATCGAAGCCGCCTTTGTTCCAGGGGTTGCAACGCACGACACGCCACGCGGCCATCGCCCCTCCCTTTATGATACCGTATTTCTCTATCGCCTCGTAGCCATAATGCGAGCAGCTTGGATAGAAGCGGCATGTATCAGGGGGTAAAACCTGCGAGATGGTCATCTGGTAAAGGCGTATTAGCCACAGGAAGGGTTTTCTTATCTGTTTCATCTTATGTTTCAGGTGTAGAAGCGGTTTCTACGCTCTCCGGTGAGCTAACGCCCAAAGCAGAGCCGTGGACGGCTTGCGCGCTTTTATATATTATACGCGATTGTGCCCCACCCGTTTCGATGCCACCCTGCTCTGCCTGCGCGAAGAGCCTGCTACGAGAAAGTAGCTCATCTACAGCCTTAGCCACCTCGTCTATGTCCGCCTCAACAATGGAGTGGCGAGCTATCCAAACAATGTCCCAACCCGGCTTGACAAATGGCAGCCTGTAACGTATTGCTTCCTGCAGTAGCCTTCTAGCCCTGTTGCGCTTTACAGCGTTACCGATCTTTTTACCCGTAATGAATCCACAGCGGACAGTTTTCCCGCCATTCGGCGCGGCGTTGAGAAGAAGAGGTCCCACTGCCCAGGTGCGCCCTTCTCTCTTTACCCGCCCAAACTGCCCGCTGTTGCTGAGTGTTTCCACTGGGGCGTGAAACGTGAAACGTAATGCGTGAAGGGTGAAATGTGAAGGGTGAGGAGTATTACATACTGCGTATTGCGTGGTGCTTTGAGATTAGAGATAGGGAGTCCATAATCTTCACGTTTCACGTTTCACGAGTCCGTCTAGCTAACGCCCTTCGGCTGGTCGCTAATTGTCAATCTCCACCGGCCTTTAGCGCGCCGCGCCGAAACAACCCTTCTGCCGCCCTTGGTGCGCATGCGAGCCAGAAAGCCGTGCTCGCGCTTGCGCGGTATCCTCTTTGGTTGATATGTACGCTTAACCATTCTGTTTTCTCTTCTCCTCTTGCCACTTTACATGGCGCAATTATCCAATTTACTCGGCCATTATACGTGATGCTAAAATGGCTGTCAAATGATCGAGCGATTTGTAAGTGTGTCCCTTTGTATTTCCTTTTGCTCTATCAGATGAACCTCACATACAATAGTACTGTGGGCTGCACCTCTATGACCGGACAGCAGGCTGTGTCACATTCTCATCAAGGGGCTGTATACTGGCAGCCAACAGAGGAGAAAAAGATGCCAGGACGATACCATTCACGAGAGCTCAAGCTCCATGTATGTAAGCAACTTGTCAGCGGCGAGCGCTGGCCTGGTACAAAGGAAGGTTCTTTAGATGCTTCGCTGCTCTCAGCATGACAAAGCCAAGAGGGTACGCCTACTCCAACTTGTCCCTTTCTTCACCCCTGCGTAAGGTGAGTTACCTGACTTTTTAGTGCCCTCTACAATCAAGGGAACGGATGCCCGCCGTCAGAGCGGCAGCCGGAGCCAGGACCGCGCTCGATGCAGGCTCGACCAGCGCTGTAGCTGTTATCGCAGCAGCGCGCGTGCCTTCTAGCAGGGTCGCAGGCGATGCAGGAGGCACAGGAGTGCCCTGCGCGCACGCCTCGTTTCGGTAACTAAGGAGACATCCGGGAATTAGTTGACACAAGGCGCGGGAAATGCTAAGATTGA